>ERZ1673695.1914-NODE-1914-length-18340-cov-4.408313_pt1 | contig 18340 bp, 17 predicted proteins | sample MGYA00580225_ERZ1673695 | MGnify/ENA primary metagenome ERZ1673695 (study PRJEB41218, sample SAMN15661739) | gut metagenome | host: Homo sapiens | place: Canada: London | collected 2015-08-20/2019-03-30 | study: EMG produced TPA metagenomics assembly of...
GCGGGACTTTTCCGCGGCGAAAAACCGCGACTTTGCAACCGCCCTCGACCAGCTCCTGCCCAAAAAGCTCATCCCGGTCGCGGTGCGCCTGAGCGGGATTCCGCCCGACCGCAAGGTGAACGCGGTCACGCGGGAGGAGCGACGGGTGTTCGCGGCGCTTTTAAAAGCGCTGCCGGTCACGCCGGCGGGGCTGCTGCCCGTCGAGGCGGGGGTGGTCACGGCGGGCGGCGTGGCGGTCCGGGAGATCGACCCGCGCACGATGGAGTCCAAGCTCGTGAAGGGGCTCTATTTCGCGGGGGAAGTGATCGACGTGGACGCGCTGACGGGGGGCTACAACCTCCAGATCGCCTGGTCGACGGCCCTCCTGGCCGCGAAGGGCGTCAATCGGAACGGATAAAAGGAGAGAAACGGATGATTTCGATAGCGATAGACGGACCCGCGGGCGCGGGCAAGAGCACGATCGCCCGCGCGATCGCGAAGGAGCTCGGCTATATCTATGTGGACACGGGCGCGCTCTACCGCGCGATCGGCCTCTACGCCAACGCCAACGGTGTGGCGACGGACGACCCGACGGGGGTCGAGCGGCTGCTCGGCGGCATCAAGGTGGAGCTGCGCTACAAGAACGGGGAGCAGCGGGTGTTCCTCAACGGCTACGACGTGTCGGAGGAGATCCGCCGCCCGGAGGTCTCGATGGCCGCGAGCAATGTGAGCGCCATCCCGGCGGTGCGGCAGTTCCTCTTCGCGCTCCAGCAGAATATGGCGGTCGAGCACGACGTGGTCATGGACGGCCGCGACATCGGCACGATCGTGCTGCCCGGCGCGCAGGTGAAAATCTTCCTGACGGCGTCGCCCGAGGAGCGGGCGCGCCGCCGGTACGACGAATTGAAGGCCAAGGGGCACGACGTCGACTATGACGCGTTGCTCGAGGAGGTCAGGCAGCGCGACTACAACGACTCGCACCGGGCGATCGCGCAGCTTAAGCAGGCGGACGACGCCCTGCTCGTCGACACGACGGGCAACACCCTCGAGCAGTCGGTCCAGGCGCTCACCAAGCTGGTGAAGGAGAGGCTGCGCGATGTTTTATAAGGTCGTAAGGGCGCTGTGCGCCGTCTTCCTGCGGCTGGCCTTCCGGTTCCGGGTGGTCGGCCTCGAAAACGTCCCCGACGGCGGGGGATTCATCCTCGCGGCCAACCACCGCTCCAACTGGGACCCGGTGCTGGCGGGGATCCCGGTCAAGCGCCACAAGGTCTGCTACATGGCCAAGGCGGAGCTCTTCCAGAAGAACGCGCTCTTCGCCAGGATCATCACCGCGCTGGGCGCCTTCCCGATCGAGCGCGGCAAGGGGGACACCGGCGCGATCGACTGGGCGGACCGCATCATCACCGGGGGCGGCGTGCTGGGGATGTTCCCCGAGGGCACCCGCTCGAAGACGGGAACGCCCGGCCGCCCCAAGTCGGGGGTCGCGATGATCGCGCAGCAGACGGGGGCGGACGTGGTGCCCTGCGCCGTCTGTTTCGGGGAGCGGATCGGCTTCCGGTCGCCGGTGACCGTCCGCTACGGAAAGCCGATCGAAAACGCGCGGTTCGGGTTCGGCGCGGAGATCGCGCCGCACGAGCTCAAGGAGGCCAGCCGCCTTGTGATGGACGAGATCGTCAGGCTGCTGGAGGACGGGATTTGAAACGGATCACGGTGGCGAAGACGGCGGGCTTCTGCTTCGGGGTCCGGCGGGCGGTGGACGCCGCCTTCGCGGAGGCCCGTTCGGGGACGCCCGCCTGCACGCTCGGGGAGCTCATCCACAACCCCCGGATCGTGGAGGAGCTCGCGCGCGCGGGCGTGCGGGTGATTGAAAGCCCCGCGGAGAACACGGCCGGCCGGACGGTGATCATCCGGTCGCACGGGGTGCCGCCGCAGGTCTACGAGGAGCTGGCGGCGTCGGGCGCGCGGGTGGTCGACGCGACCTGCCCCTATGTCGAGAAGCTCCATCGGCTGGCGGCGGAGCACTCGGGGGAGAGCGTCACGCTCATCGCGGGGGACCCCTCCCACCCGGAGGTGGTGGGGATCGCGGGCTACTGCGAGGGGGAGACGCACATCTTCCGTTCGGCGGAAGAGCTTGACAAAATCATTCCGATTTTGGATAATGGTGGAAACCGGCCCGTCACCCTGCTTGCACAGACGACTTTTTCGGTGCCGGAATGGGAAAAATGTGTAGAAAAACTTAAAAAAGTGTGTACAAAGCTCCGAATATTTGATACAATATGTATTGCTACTGAAAAACGACAGTCTGAGGCGCGGGAGCTGGCGGCCCAAAGCGATGCGATGATCGTGATCGGCGGCCGGAAAAGCTCCAACACCGCCAAGCTGGCGCAGCTCTGCGGGGCGTATTGCGACACCTTTCTGATCGAGTCTGCGGCGGAGCTGCATGATCTCGATCTGGGCGGTTATACTAGGATTGGCGTTACAGCGGGCGCGTCGACGCCGGCTTGCATAATTAAGGAGGTACATAAAACCATGAGTGAGATTCTTAAAGATCAGGACGAGCTTTCTTTTGAAGAGATGTTGAATGAATCCTTCAAAACAATAGATAACAGGGAGAAGGTCACAGCGACCGTCACGGGGATCGCGCCGAACGAGATTTCCGTCGACATCGGCACCAAGCACGCGGGCTACGTCCCGCTGTCCGAACTGACCGACGACCCCAACGCGAAGCCTGAGGAGCTCGTCAAGGTTGGCGACCAGATGGACCTGCTGGTCGTGCGCGTCAATGACGTCGAGGGCACCGTGATGCTCTCCAAGAAGCGCCTCGATGCAATTGCCGGTTTCGAGAAGGTCATGAACGCGGTGGACACCGAGGAGATCCTCGAGGGCACCGTCGTGGAGGTCATCAAGGGCGGCGTGCTGGCGCTGACCAATGGCGTCAAGGTCTTTATCCCTGCCTCCCAGGCCACCCTTTCCCGCAACGACAGCCTGGAGGACCTGCTCAAGAAGAAGGTCCAGTTCAAGATTCTGGAAGTCAACCGCCAGCGCAAACGCGCGGTCGGTTCGATCCGTGCGGTCCTGCGCGAGCAGCGCCGCGAGCTCGAGGAGAAGTTCTGGCAGGAGGTCGAGGTCGGCAAGCATTACACCGGCGTCGTCAAATCTCTCACCAGCTACGGCGCGTTCGTCAACCTGGGCGGCGTGGACGGCATGGTGCACATCTCCGAGCTGAGCTGGAACCGCATCAAGCACCCCTCCGAGATCGTCAGCGTGGGCGACACGGTCGAGGTCTACATCAAGGACATCGACGCGGAGAACAAGAAGATCTCCCTCGGCTACAAGAAGGCGGAGGACAATCCGTGGGTCATCATGCAGCGTGACTACGCGGTCGGCACCGTCTGCACCGTCAAGGTCGTCTCGATGACCCCGTTCGGCGCGTTCGCCCAGATCATCCCGGGCGTGGACGGGCTCATCCACATCAGCCAGATCTCCAACGAGCGGATCAACAAGCCCTCCGACGTGCTTGCGATCGGCCAGGAGGTCGAGGTGAAGATCACCGAGCTCGACAGCGAGAAGAAGCGCGTCAGCCTCTCGATCCGCGCGCTGCTCGCCGACAAGGCGCCCGCGCCGGCCGAGGAGGAAGCTCCCGCCGCCGAGGAGTCCGCCGTTGTCTACGAGGCCGGCCCGGACGGCGCGCAGGGTGAGATCCCCGAGGATTCCGCGGAATAAACAGAACCGTTTTACCGGCAGGGCGCTTCGCGTCCTGCCGGTTTTCATTTGGGAGCGGCGTTTTGGGACGGGGCCTGCCGAAGAAACCGCTTTGGAGCCGTATATTGTGTTTTGGGCAAAAAAGTGGTACAATATCTCTTACTGTATGAATGGCAAGCATTGATGACTTTTACGGTTTTCCCGCCGCGCGGGGCCTTCCGGCCTCCGCGCCCGGTTTCCTGCGGATTTTTCGCGGGGACGGCGGGAGGTATCTGCGGAAAACGGAGGAATCTACGTGCCGATAAAACGCTGGAACGTCCGGCGCCCCGACGAGGCGGCGGCCAAGCGGCTCGCGAGCGAGCTGGGCCTGCCGCTGATTGCTGTGCGGGTGCTGGCCGGCAGAGGGTATGACACCCGGGAAAAGATCGAACGCTTCCTGTCTCCGGACGGGACGCTGACCGACCCGCTGGCGATCCGCGACATGGATAAGGCCGTGGCGCGCATCCGGCGGGCGCTTTCCGAGGGTGAGCGGATCGCCGTCTACGGCGACTACGACTGCGACGGCATCATGTCGACGGTCGTGCTCTACAGCTATCTCGAGTCCGCGGGCGCGGACGTCTGCTATTACATCCCCCAGCGCGACCGGGAGGGCTACGGCCTCAACCGGGAGGCGCTGAAGCTCATCCACGACGACGGGGTGCGCCTCGTCATCACGGTGGACAACGGCATCACGGCGATCGGTGAGGTGGAGTACGCCTCCTCGCTCGGGCTCGACGTGGTGATCACCGACCACCACAAGCCGCGCGAGGTGCTGCCCGCGGCGGCCGCGGTGGTCGACCCGCACCGCCTCGACGACGAGAGCGGGTGCGAATATCTCGCGGGCGTGGGGGTGGCCTTCAAGCTCATCTGCGCGCTCGAGGGGGACGACGGAGAGCTGATGCTCGACCAGTACGGCGACCTCGTCGCCGTGGCGACGGTGGCGGACATCGTGCCGCTCACCGGCGAAAACCGCACGATCGTGCGGCGGGGGCTCGAGAGCCTCCAGAACACCGACAACGAGGGCCTGGCCGCGCTCATCCGGGTGTGCGGCATGGCGGATAAGCAGCTCTCCTGCGAGAACATCGCCTACGGCATCGTGCCGCGCATCAATTCGGCGGGTCGGTTCGACTGCGTCGACAACGCGATCGAGCTCTTCGTGGGAGGCGGCGACGAGCCGGAGGAGCTGGCCGGGGGGATCAACTCCCTCAACGAGAAGCGCCGCGCGATCGAGGACCAGATCGTCCGGCAGATCATGCAGCAGCTTGAATCGGACGCAGAGGCGCTCGGCCGCCGGGTGATCGTCATCTACGGCGAGGGCTGGCACCACGGCATCGTGGGCATCGTGGCCTCACGCATGGTCGAGCGGTTCGGCAAGCCCTGCATCGTGCTGTCGGTCGAGGGGGAGAACGCGCGCGGCTCGGGCCGCAGCGTCGAGGGCTTCTCGATCATCGACGCGATCGACTCCTGCTCCGAGCTGCTCGTGCGCTACGGCGGGCACAACCAGGCTGCCGGGCTGACGGTCCCGATGGAAAAGCTGCCCGCCTTCATCGAAAAAATCAACCTCTGGGCGGCGGAGCACTACCCCGAGATGCCCCAGCAGACGATCAACATCGACTGCGCCCTCTCGCCGCGCCAGCTCAACGTCCACTCGATCCAGCCGCTCGCACTGCTCGAGCCGTTCGGCTCGGGCAACGAGCTGCCCGTCTTCCAAATTCCCGGCTGCACCCTCCAGGGGGTCTACCCCATCGGGGAGGGCAAGCACCTGCGGCTGCGGTTCGCGGGGGAGGACACGGTCTTTTACGCGGTCTATTTCGGCATGACGCAGGAAAACTTTCCCTATGCGGTTGGCGAGGTGGTCGATCTGGCCGCGACGGTCGACGTGGGGGAGTGGAACGGCGAGCTGCGCGTCTCGGTCAAGGTGAAGGACATCCACCTGACGGGGATCGATTACGATAAGATCCACCACTCGGAGCAGGTCTACCAGCGGCTGCGCCGCAGCGAGCCGGTGGAGGAGCCGGCGAGGGCGCAGGTGGTGCCCAGCCGGGACGACATCGCGGTGGTCTACCGCTACCTGCGCTCGAAGGGCAACCTTTCGGCGCCCGACGAGGTGATCTACGCGAAGCTGCGGGGGAACATCTCCTGCCTGTGCAAGCTGAAGCTCGCGATCGACGTGCTCGATGAGATGCACCTCGTCACCCGCGGCCCGGGCGGCAGGCATGTGGCGGTGGTGCCCAATCCGCAGAAGGTGGATATCTCCCAGTCGAAAATCCTGCGGGAGCTGCAATCCCGAAGCCTGCCGGCCGGCGTATGAACCGGCAACCTGGTTGCGGGCAATCGCCCGTGATGGAGGAAGCGAATGAAATACTATGTAATTGAAGATCTGCTGCAGGCGATCGAAAAGAGCGGCCGTCCCTACGACCGAGAAAAGATCCTTGCGGCCTACGAGGTGGCCAGAGAGGCCCACAAGGGCCAGTGCCGCGTATCGGGGGAGCCGTATATCTCCCACCCGATCGCCGTCTCGATCATCCTGGTCGACCTCGGCATGGACAGCGAATGCGTCGAGGCCGCGCTGCTGCACGACGTGGTGGAGGACACCGACGTCACGGCCGAACAGGTCCAGAAGCAGTTCGGCGCGGACGTGGCGCTGCTCGTGGAGGGCGTGACCAAGCTGGGCAAGATCAGCTTCACCTCCCGCGAGGAGCAGCAGGCGGAGAACGTGCGCAAGATGCTGCTCGCCATGGCGCAGGATGTGCGCGTGATCATCATCAAGCTGGCCGACCGGCTGCACAACATGCGCACGATCGAGGTCATGCCCGAGCAGAAGCGCCGCGACAAGGCGCTTGAAACGATGGAGGTCTATGCACCGCTGGCGCACAGGCTTGGTATCCGCGCGGTCAAGGAGGAGCTCGAGGACATCTCCCTGCGCTACCTCGACCCGGTGGCCTACCACGAGATCGAAAAGATGCTCGAGCTCAAAAAGGCCGACCGCCAGAGCTTCCTGGAAAAGATCAAGGCGAAGATCCGCGAGCGGCTCGCGTCGGAATACAGCGAGGTCTACATCGACGGGCGGGTCAAGAGCGTCTACGGCATCTATCGCAAGGTCTACATCCAGGGCCGCGCCTTCGAGGAGATCTTCGACATCTACGCGGTGCGCATCATCGTCGACTCGGTCAACGAGTGCTACAACATCCTCGGCATCATTCACGACCTCTTCCGGCCGCTGCCCAACCGCTTCAAGGACTACATCTCCACCCCCAAGCCGAACATGTACCAGTCGCTCCACACGACGGTCATCGACAAGGAGGGCATCCCCTTCGAGGTGCAGATCCGTACCTGGGATATGCACCACACGGCGGAATACGGCATCGCGGCCCACTGGAAATACAAGGCGGGCATCACCGGGCACGACAAGCTCGAGGAGCGCCTCGCGTGGATCCGCCAGCTCATCGAGAACCAGAAGGAGGCGGACGACGTCGAAGACATCGTCCGCTCGATCAAGAGCGACCTCTCGCCCGAGGAGGTCTACGTCTTCACGCCCAAGGGGGACGTGATCGCCCTGCCGGTGGACTCGACGGTCATCGACTTCGCCTACGCCATCCACACCGAGGTGGGCAACCGGATGGTGGGAGCAAAGATCGACGGGCGGATGGTCGCGCTCGACACGCCGGTGCGCACCGGCCAGATCATCGAGGTCGTCACGACCAACGCGAAGGACCACGCGCCGAGCCGCGACTGGCTCAAGATCGTCAAGACGACCGAGGCGCGCAACAAGATCCGCAACTGGTACAAGAAGGAGCGCCGCGAGGAGAACATCGAGCAGGGCCGCGCCGAGCTGGAACGGGAGTTCCGCCGCAACATGATCACCCTGCCGGAGGGCAAGGCGAAGGAGTTCCTGCTCGCGATCGCCAAGCGCCAGCACTTCGAGGTGGTGGACGACTTTTTGGCGGCGGTCGGCTACGGGGGCGTGCTGCTCTCCAAGATCATGCCGCGCGTCAAAGAGGATTACGTCAAGATGTACCGCACCGTCGAGCCGGAGGACCCGACCGAGCGGGTGCCAATCAAGCCGCACCGCGTGAAGGGCGCCTCGAGCGGCGTGATCGTCGAAGGGCTGGACAGCTGCCTGGTCAAGTTCGCGCGCTGCTGCAACCCGCTGCCGGGGGACGAGATCATCGGCTTCGTGACGCGGGGCTTCGGCGTGTCGATCCATAAAAAGGACTGCGCGAACGTCATAAACTCCATCAACGACCCGAACAACGCCGAACGTTGGGTGCGGGCCGAATGGGCGATGGAGAGCGCCAAGAAGGAGCACTTCAAGAGCACGATCGAGATCGTCACCGACGACCGCATCGGCGCGCTGGCGGACATCTCGGTGGCGCTTTCCACGATGCGCATCTCGATCAGCACCCTGATGGCCCGCGAGGTCAAGACGGGGGAGAACATCGTGACGGTGACCTTCACGGTCAGCGACATCGATCAGCTCAACTTTATCATCGGAAACCTCAGAAAGATCCCGGGCGTGACGAGCGTCACAAGGTCTGTGCAGTAGCGGCCCGGAATAAACTGGTAGGGGGATCGCCATGAAAGCGGTATTGCAGCGTGTTTCGTCCGCGAAGGTCACGTCCGGCGGGCGGGTGCTCGGGGAGATCGGGCAGGGGCTCGCGGTCCTGCTCGGCGTCGTGACGGGCGACGGGGTGGACGAGGCGGATTTCCTCGCGGAAAAGGCCGCCGGCCTGCGCGTCTTCGAGGACGAAAACGGCAAGATGAACAAATCCCTGTTGGAGGTGGGCGGCGGAATGCTCGTCGTCTCCAACTTCACCCTCTGCGCCGACGCGCGGCGGGGGAGGCGGCCCTCCTTTACGGGCGCGGCCGCGCCGGAGGAGGCCAACGCCCTCTACCTGCGGTTCGTCGCCGCGGCGAAGGACGCGGGCGTCTCCCCCGTCGAGACGGGGGTTTTCGGCGCGGACATGCGCGTGTCGATCGAGAACGACGGCCCGGTGACCATCCTGCTCGACACGGACGAAATCATGAAGAAATAACCCGCGCCCGGTCCCGGCGGCGTTTCCGCCGGGGACGGCGCGGGAATTGCTGCCAGAGGTGAAAAGATGAAAGTATACACGATGCCGGTCGGCACGATGGGCACCAACTGCTACATCGTCGCGGACGGGGAGGCGAGCGTGGTCATCGACCCGGGCTTCCAGGCGGAAAAGCTCGAGGCGTTCCTGCGGGAAAAGGGCCTGCACCCCGAATACATCCTGCTGACCCACGGGCACTACGACCACATCGGCGCGGTGCGGGCGCTGCGGGAGGCGTTCGGCTGCAAGCTGGCGGTCGGGCGGCGGGATCTCGAGATGCTCGCCGACCGCCGCAAGAGCCTCGCGATCATGCGCGGCATGACCGACGAGGACTACCTGCTCACCCCCGACCTGCTGCTCGGGGAGGGGGACGCGGTCACGGCGGGGCCGATGCGCTTCGAGGTGATCGACACCCCCGGACACACGGCGGGCGGGGTCAGCTACAAATGCGGCGACCTGCTCTTCACGGGGGATACCCTCTTCGCGGGGGACATCGGGCGGATCGACCTCTACGGCGGGGACTACCCGTCGATGCTTGCCTCGCTCAAAAAGCTCGCGGCGCTGCCGGGGGATTACCGGGTGCTGCCCGGCCACGGCCCCGAGAGCACCCTAGAGCGGGAACGCAGGCACAACCCCTACATGAGCGGAGCGGCGCATGACGGTCTTTATTGACGGGCACGCCTGCGGCTACGAGCTCCAGCGGCTCACACAGATGTTTTTCCCCGGCGAGAAGGTCGCCGTGGAGCAGGGCGCGCCCCCGGAGGATTTCGCGGGCGATTTTCTGCACGCCCGGTACCGGGAGGGGCTTCTCGAGGCGGTTTCGCGCCTGGGGGACGGCTCCCTCCGCGCCCTGCGGGCCGAGGCGCCCGCCGGGGGAACCGCCGGGCTGGAGCACCGTTTCGGCGTGCTGGCCTATACGCTTTTGTCCGAGGGGACGGGCGTCCGCCCGCCCTGGGGGGTGCTCACCGGCATCCGTCCGGTCAAGCTCTTCGCGGCGCGGATGGAGGAAGGGATGGACGAGCCGGCCCTGCGCCGTCATTTCATGGACGAGCGGCTGGTGAGCGGGGAGAAGTTCTCCCTCGCCATGGAGACGGCCGCCGTTGAGCGGGAGCTGCTTTCCCGGTCGACGCCCGACAGCTTTTCCCTCTATGTCTCGGTGCCCTTCTGTCCGACCCGGTGCGCCTACTGCTCGTTCGTCTCCCACTCGGTCGAGCAGGCCGCGAAGCTGATCCCCGACTATGTGGACAGGCTGTGCGGCGAGCTGGCCGCCACCGGAGAGATCGCGCGGGAGCTGGGGCTTCGGCTGCGCACCGTCTATTTCGGCGGCGGCACCCCCACCACCCTCACGGCGGACCAGCTCTCCCGCGTGATGGACGCGGTCGCGGCGCATTTCGACGTGGCCTCGGCGTGGGAATACACCGTCGAGGCGGGCCGCCCCGACACGGTCACGGAGGACAAGCTGCGCGCCATCAAGGCGGGCGGCGGGCGGCGGGTGAGCATCAACCCGCAGACCCTCTCGGACGGGGTGCTCGCGGAGATCGGCCGCCGCCACACGTCGGCGCGGTTCTTCGAGGCGTTCGAACTCGCGCGGAAGGTGGGCTTCGACTGCATCAACGCCGACCTGATCGCGGGGCTCCCGACCGACACGCCCGAGGGCTTTCGCGCGAGTGTCGACGGGGTGCTCGCCCTCGCGCCCGAGAACGTCACGGTGCACACGCTGACGGTCAAGCGGGCCTCCCGGCTCTCCTTCGGCGAGGCGCGCGCCGAGCTCGCGCTCGTGGACGGGATGGTCGGCTACGCGCGCCGCGCGGCGGCCGCCGCGGGCCAGCGGCCCTACTACCTCTACCGGCAGAACGGCACCCTCGCGAACCTCGAAAACGTCGGCTATTCGCTGCCCGGCCGGGAGGGGCTCTACAACGTCTACATCATGGACGAGACGCACACCATCCTCGCGGTGGGGGCGGGCGCGTCCACCAAGCTGCGCCACCCGGTCACCGGGGAGATCGAGCGGGTCTATAACTACAAGTACCCTTACGAGTACCTTTCCCGGTTCGACGAGGTCCTGCGGCGCAAAAAGCGGGTGCGGGAATTTTACCTGGAATAGGAAATCCGCGGCGGGCGCTTGTAAAAGCCCCGGCCAGCGTGTATAATATCACTAGAATCTAACGGACGGAGGTCATGCTGATATGGGAACCATTGATAACCTGATCATCAAGGCGAAGGATTTGGCGAGCGCGGCCGGGAGCAAGGCGCAGGAGGTCGCGGAGCAGACGAAGGTCCGCGTGCAGGCCGCGCAGCTCAAAAACGACATCGACGCGAACTATCTGAAGCTCGGGGAGATCATCTACGAGCTAAGGAAATCGGGCGCGGAAAACGAGGAGCTCATCAACATGTGCGTCGAGGAGATCTCCTCCCAGCTTGCGGAGCTCGACGAGCTCAACGGCCGGCTCGACGAGATGAAGCGGGTGCTGCGCTGCCCCGAGTGCATGAAGGAGAACCCGCTCGACGCGCTCTACTGCCAGCGGTGCGGCGCTTCCCTCAAGGAGCAGTCGCCCATCGAGCCGGAGGCGGCCGAGGCCCCGGAAGCGCCGGAGGCGCCCGCCGGGGATACCCCCGCGGAATAAGAAAACCATGAAAAAAGGCGGAGATTCGTTTGGAATCTCCGCCTTTTTGATTGCGCTTGCAGGTCTTCCTCCCGGAGGCAGGGAGGGCATGCCGGGTCCCGCCCCGGCTGGCGGCCCTATTTCTTGCCCACCCAAGAAATAGGGGAAAGAAGGGTGCTCAAGGGGGCTCGCTTGAAGAAGATGGGGGCGCAAAGCTCGCCCCCTTGAGAATCCCCCACCGCGCGAAACCAGCCGGCCTCGCGAAGAAGGCCCGTGCCGGCGCGGCCGGGAAAGCCCGCCGCTAGTCGTCCTCGAAGTCGAGGAACTTATACGCGGGCACGCCCAATGTCTTCGCGATATCGAACAGCAAATCCAAAGAAATGGCTTGTGCGATATTCGGTGCCTCAACCTGGCCGATATACGATGGATTCTTTCCGATCCTCTCAGCCAACTGTTCTTGAGACAAACCGCGCAGCCGCCGATAGTAGGAAACTTTTAAACCCAGCTTTATATACTCATCCCGATATTCAAACTTCATATTGGATTCCCCCCATATAAAGTTTACCAAGACCTCTTGAAAATTATTATCAAGTGATATATAATTCACATTAGGTATTAACTAATAATAATTATATTTTAGACAATAAAGGAGAAAAGGATGGACGTTTACAAGGAAATGTATCTGAGGCTGTTCAACGAGATGACGGACATCAAAGACCTTGCGTCGGGCATGGCGACGTAGGCGTCGGAGATCGGTTACCGCGTCAAGGCGGCGCAGGTCGCGGTGGAAGAGATGTTTTTGGCGGCCGGGGAAAAAAAGGAAGCGGGCACGGATTAGTGCCCGCTTCCTTTTTTCCGTCACAGCTTCTTGCATTTCGGGGTTGATGTATCGTCCGGGATATGCTATACTATCTATTTATCTAATAGACACGAATGTGGACGAAAAAGAGAGAAAAGAAAAAGGAAGGGTCCAATGGAAGAGAGAAAAGAAAACCGCATGGGCACCATGCCGGTGGGCAAGCTGCTGGTGACGATGTCCCTGCCGATCATGATCTCGATGCTGATCCAGGCGCTTTACAACATCGTGGACAGCATCTTCGTGGCGCAGATCGGGGAGAATGCGCTCACGGCGGTGTCGCTGGCCTTCCCGGTGCAGAACCTCATCATCGCGGTGGGCATCGGCACCGGCATCGGCATCAACTCGCTGCTCTCCCGCAGGCTCGGGGAGCGCCGCTTCGACGACGCGAACGCGGCGGCGGAAAACGGCATCCTGCTCTCCCTCTGCAACTGGCTGGTCTTCGCCATCTTCGGGGGGCTGTTTTCGGAGGCGTTTTTCCGCGCCTTCACCGAGAACCCCGAGATCATCTCGATGGGCACCGACTACCTGACGGTCTGCACCGTCTTTTCGTTCGGCTGCTTCATGCAGTTCGCCTGCGAGCGGATCTTGCAGGCCACGGGCATCACGATCTACAACATGATCACCCAGGCGACCGGCGCGATCATCAACATCATCCTTGACCCGATCATGATCTTCGGCCTCTTCGGGTTCCCGAGGCTGGGAGTCTAGGGCGCGGCGATCGCCACCGTCATCGGGCAGATCGTGGCGATGCTGATGGGGCTGTGGTTCAACGCGAAGAAAAATAAGGAAGTCCACATGGATTTCCGGCATTTCCGTCCGAACGGCCGCATCATCGGGGAAATTTACAAGGTGGGCGTGCCGTCGATCGTCATGCAGTCGATCGGCACGGTCATGACCATCGGCATGAACAAGATCCTCATCGCCTTTTCGGAGACGGCGGTCGCCGTGTTCGGGGTCTACTTCAAGCTCCAGAGCTTCGTCTTCATGCCGATCTTCGGGCTCACCAACGGCCTCGTGCCGATCGTGGCCTACAACTACGGCGCGCGCAAGCGCACCCGGATTACCGCTTCGATCCGCCTGGCGCTCGTCTACGCGCTGAGCATCATGGCGCTCGGCCTGCTGATCTTCCAGCTCTTCCCGGTGCCCCTGCTCCGCCTTTTCAAGGCGTCCGACGCGCTGCTCTCCATCGGCGTGCCCGCCCTGCGGATCATCAGCATCAGCTTTTTGGGCGCGGGGGTCGGCATCGTGCTCTCCTCGGTCTTCCAGGCGATGGGCAACGGCGTGCTCAGCCTGACCATGTCGGTCGCGCGCCAGCTCGCGGTGCTGCTGCCGGTGGCCTGGCTGATGGCGCGGTTCGTCGGCCTCGACGCCGTGTGGGCCGCGTTCCCCGTCTCGGAGTACGTGTCGGTGACGATCGCGCTTTTCATGTACCGCTATGTCTACCACAACCACATCGCGACCCTCGCGGACGAGGCGTAGCCGCCCCGCTCCCGCGCACCCGTTTTCGCAAACGGAAAAGCCGCCTCGTCAGAGGCGGCTTTTTTTCACGCGGTGCGGGGGGCGCGCCCGGCGGCGGAACGCCCGGTCCGCGGCCGGGCGGACGCGTTCTGCGAACGCGTCCCCGCGCGGATGCGCGGGTTCCGCCGCCTGTGTCTCCCGCCGCGCTCAGATGCGGTCGATGAGGCCGAGGGTGATTTTGGCGCAGCGCCGGGCGGCGTGCCCGACGAAGGTGTCGTAGTCCATGCCGCCGCTGTCGTCGGCGCCGTCCGAGATGCACCGCACGACGGCGAAGGGCACCCCGCTCAGGTAGCAGGCGTGGCCAACCGCCGCGCCCTCCATCTCGATGGCGTCGGCGCGGGTCTCGCGGGCGATCCGCTCCTTGACGGCGGAATCGGTGACAAACTGCTCGCCCGAGACGATCTCCCCGCGCACGCAGCGGACCCCCTGTCCGGCGGCGAGCTCCTCCACGAGGGAGGCGAGCCGCTCGTCGGCGGGAAAGCGGGAGCAGTGGGGAAAATATTTTTGCAGCAGGCGTTCCTCGAGGTCGTGGTAAAAGACGGTGCGCGCCGCAACGAGGTCGAGGATGCGCAGCCTGTCCGAGAGCGCGCCGGCGACGCCGCTGTTGATCACATAGTCCGCGCCGAAGCGGGAGATGAGCATCTGCGCGCAGACGGCGGCGTTGACCTTGCCGACGCCGCAGGTGGCGGCGACGATCCGTTTGCCCGCGCGCTCGGCCGAAAGGAATTCACAGCGGCCCGCGGTTTGGATTTCCCCGTGGGAGAGGGCCTCGCGGATGAGGTCGAATTCGCTGTCCATCGCGCAGATGACGCCGATCGTAACCATAAAAATCAAGTCCTCCAAACGGTTCAGATGCTCCCATTCTACCCGAAAGGGCGGGGGAATGCAACCGCGGTATAGTAATAAACGGCCCGCTGTGGTAATATAGGTGTATTAATTCGGGACGGGGGTGTGGGAATGGAGCAGCGCCACAGGCACGGCTATCTGTATGGGACGATGGTGCTGGCGGCCGGGACGGTGGTCGTCAAACTGATCGGCGCGCTTTTCAAGATTCCGCTCACCAACATCCTCGGCGGCGTGGGCATGAGCTACTTCAACGTCGCCTACGAGCTCTACTATCCGCTCTACGCCCTTTTTGTGTCGGGCGTGCCGGTGGCGGTCTCCAAGCTCGTCAGCGAGAGCATGGCCTGCGGGCGCGCGCGCGACGCGCGCAAGCTCCTGCGGGTGGCGGGGGCGGCCTTCCTCGCGGTCGGCGCGGCGGGAAGCCTGCTCATGTTTTTCGGCGCGGGGTGGTTTTCCGCCCGGGTGCAGAACCCGGGCTCGGTGTGGGCGGTGCGGATGCTCTCCCCGGCGCTTTTCTTCGGCTGCCTGATGGCGGCGCTGCGCGGTTACTGGCAGGGGATGCAGGACATGGCCCCCACCGCCGTCTCGCAGATCGTCGAGGCGGTCGCGAAGCTCGCGTTTGGGCTGGCGCTCTCCTACGGCGTGACGGTGGCGGGCCTGCGGCAGTTCTCCCTGGAGGGGACGGTGTTCGGCGCGCCCTGCGCCTCGGCGCAGGAGGCGCAGATCGCGGTGCTGCCCTACGCGGCGGCGGGCGCGATCCTCGGCGTGACGGTCAGCACCCTCTGCGGCGCGGTCTACATGGCCGCGCGCCACAGGCTCGGGCGCGGCGCGATCACCCCCGAGCAGTGGAAGGCGTCGCCGCCCGCGGCCCCGTCCCGCGCGCTGCTCAAACGGCTGGTCGCGATCGCGGTGCCGGTGTGCGTCGCCTCGCTCATCACCAACCTCACCTCCTTCATCGACCTCATCTCGGTGATGAACCGCCTGGGCCACGCGATCACCCGGCATCCGGGCGTGATCGAGGGCATCTACGAAGGGCTCATCCCGGGCGGGGTGGGCCGGGAGATGCTCGCCTCCTACCTCTACGGCTGTTATTCGGGGCTGGCGGTGCCGGTCTATAACCTGGTGCCCTCGCTCACCACGACGATCGGCGTGAGCCTGCTGCCCGCCGTGTCGGCGGCGTGGGCGGTGCGCGACCGGAGGGCGCTGGAGCGCAACGTCGCGTCCGCGCTGCGGCTGGCCTCCCTCATCGCGATGCCGGCGGGGCTGGGCATCTGCGCGATGGCCGGCCCGGTGTTGCGGCTGCTCTTCTTCTCCAAGCCGATGGAGTCGGCGGTCATCTCCCCGGCGCTCCACCTGATGGGGCTGAGCGCGATCTTTGTGGCGCTCTCACTGCCGGTCAACGCGATTTTGCAGGCGGTCGGGCGCGCCGACCTGCCGGTCAAGCTGCTGCTGGCAGGCGGCGGGCTCAAGCTCGTGCTCAACTTCCTGCTCGTGGCGGTGCCCCGGCTCAACATCCAGGCCGCGCCCGTCGGAACGCTCGTCTGCTACGCGTTCGTGCTTTTCGTGAGCTTCGGGGTGCTGGTAAATTCTACCGGGGTGCGCATTCCGGTGGGGCCGGTCTTCGGGAAGCCGTTTTTCGCGGCGGTCTGCTGCGCGGTCGGGGCATGGGCCGCAAACGGCCTGCTGGAGCGGGTTTGCGGCAGTCAGCTCGCAGCGGTGGGCGGCGTGTCGATCGGCGTCGTCATTTATGTTTTTGTCGTCTTATTGACTAAAACCGTCACCAAAGAGGACATATTAATGGTGCCGGGCGGCGAAAAGTTTGCAAAGCTACTTGAAAAGCGCTCCCTTTTAGGGTAGAATACTAAAAGCAGCCCCAAATGGGCCTGTAAAGGGGGCGCGGCGGGCATGCCGGTGCAGTTTGAGCGCAAGCAGAAATACGACGTGGGGGACCTGATTACGATCATGTCCCTGCTCCGCGGAGAGGGCGGCTGCCCGTGGGACCGCGAGCAGGACCACCACTCGATCCGCAGGAACTTCATCGAGGAGACCTATGAGGTCTGCGAGGCGATCGACAACGACGACCCGGTGCTCCTTCAGGAGGAGCTGGGGGACGTGCTTCTTCAGGTGGCGTTCCACGCGCGCATGGAGGAGGAGGCGGGCCGTTTCGATTTCGGCGACGTGTGCGACGGCATCTGCAAAAAGCTGATCGTCCGCCATCCCCATGTGTTCGGCGAGACGAAGGTCGCGGACAGCGGCGAGGTGCTCGTCAACTGGGACCGCATCAAGGAGCGGACCAAGGGCCAGAAGACGGCGGCCGAGACGCTCAGGAGCGTGAGCGCGGCGCTTCCGGCGCTCATGCGCAGCGAAAAGGTGCAGCACCGCGCGGCGAAGGTCGGGTTCGACTACCCGGATACCGGCGGGGCGCTGCGGGACCTTGAAAGCGAGGTCGCGGAACTGCGGGAAGCCATTTCCGAAGGGGACGCGGCGCACATCGACGAGGAATTGGGGGACGTGCTCTTCGCGGCGGTCAACGTGTCCCGGTTCACCCATGTGGACGCGGAGCAGAGCCTCGGGCAGGCGTGCGAAAAGTTCATCGACCGGTTCGAGCAGGTGGAGGCGCTTGCGCGGGAGCGGGGCGTGGACATGAAGACGGCCGGCATCGAAAAGCTGGACGAGCTGTGGAAGCAGGCCAAGAAACGGAACGCCGCCAAGCCAACCGACTGATTATCCCAGGCAGTTGCTGTCTGAAGATATAACAATGTTTAATTTTATTTACGGAGGGCATTCAAAATGACAAAAGCAGAGCTCATCACCGCGGTTGCGGAGAAATCTGGACTTTCCAAGAAGGACAGCGAGAAGGCCGTCGGCGCGGTTGTCGACGCGATCACCGACGCGCTGAAGGCCGGCGAGAAGGTTGCTCTGGTCGGTTTTGGAACCTTTGAGACCAAGACCCGCAACGAGCGCAAGGGCATCAATCCGATCACCAAAGAGGAGATCACGATCGCCGCGGCGACGGTTCCCTCCTTCAAGGCCGGCAAGGCGCTCAAGGACGCTGTCTCCGGCAAGTAAGACCGTTTCACCAAAAGGCCTGCCGCGTCGCAAGATGCGGCAGGTTTTTGCATCTGGAGGAAGCATATGCGACTGGATAAATACCTCAAAATCACCCGGCTCATCAAGCGGCGCACCGTGGCCAACGAGGCGTGCGACGCGGGGCGGGTGACGGTCAACGGCAAGGTGGCGCGCGCCTCCTACGACGTGAAGGAGGGGGACGTCGTCGAGCTGAACCTCGGCCAGAAGCCCCTGCGGGTGCAGGTGCTCAAGGTGAGCGAATACGCCACCAAGGACACCGCCGCCGAGGGCTACAAGGTTATCGACTGAGGATCGGCGCACGGGCCGCCGGAGGATTCCCTCCGGCGGCCCGTTCATATTTTGGCGCGCCCCCTCATAGGTATTAGAGATCAATTGACGGGGGAGGCGGACGCGGGTGGTCGAGGAAAAGAGGAATCTGGGGCCGCACAACATCATCATGGAGGACCGCAGGAGGCTGACGGTGACGGGAGTGACCGACGTGGACAGCTTCGACGAGCAGACGGTGGTCGTCTACTGCGAAACGGGGGAGCTGGCGATCCGCGGCGAGGGGCTGCACATCAGCCGGATCGACGTGGAGACGGGGGATCTGAACCTCGAGGCCGCACGGATTGACGGGCTGTCCTATGCGGATAACC
>ERZ1673695.1918-NODE-1918-length-18322-cov-4.500739_pt1 | contig 18322 bp, 21 predicted proteins | sample MGYA00580225_ERZ1673695 | MGnify/ENA primary metagenome ERZ1673695 (study PRJEB41218, sample SAMN15661739) | gut metagenome | host: Homo sapiens | place: Canada: London | collected 2015-08-20/2019-03-30 | study: EMG produced TPA metagenomics assembly of...
GTCGGTGCGCGTGGCGGCGATCGTCTCCTCCAAGCGGCTCAAATCGACCCGCGGCGGGGAGATGATGGCGTTCGTCATGCTCGAGGACACGAGCGGCAGCATCGAGATGCTGGTGTTCCCGAAGGTGCTCACGCAGTATTCCCACAAGCTCGCGGAGGGCAGCGTCGTCATTGTGCGCAGCAGGGTGTCGATGCGCGAGGAGGAGGACGCCAAGCTGATCTGCGAGGCCGCCGCCTCGCCCGGCGAGCCGCTGCCCGAGGGTTCGCCCGCGGGGGCGGGCCGCTATTCCGGCGCGCCGCGCCGCGAACGGGCGCCGCAGGCGCCCGCACGGCCCGCCGCGCCCCGCAGCAAAAACGCCGGGGCCTACCTGCGCATCGACAGCGCGTCGGCGCCCGTCTACGACCGGGTGAAAAACCTGCTTTCGATCTTTTCGCCCGAAAACGGCGGGACCGGCCGGGACGCCGTGTACTTCTATTTCAAGGACACGGGGAAATACAACGTGGCCGCGCACGCCCTATGGGTAGATTACAACCCCGTGCTCGAGCGGGAGCTCAAGAAGCTGCTCGGCGCGGAAAACGTCGTATATAAACAATAAATTTCGCGGGTTTTCTTTGAAATTATCCAGTACTATGATAAAAATTAATCAGGTTGAATCAAATCGCTTGCACAAAAGGGACGAATCTTCTATAATTATTTCGGTAAAATTCCGATAATCGGGCATAAGTAAGATTAGAACGCGGATTTTCCGCAGACGGAGGATGCGAGGATATGGAAAACAAGCAGAAAGCGATTGGCGTATTGACCAGCGGCGGTGACGCCCCCGGCATGAACTCGGCGATCCGCGCCGTCGTCAGGGCCGCCCTTCATAAGAACATGCGGGTGATCGGCATCCGCCGCGGCTACAGCGGGCTGCTTGCCCACGATATGTTTGAGATGAACCTGCGCAGCGTCAGCGACACGCTCCACCGCGGCGGCACGATGCTCTATTCGGCGCGCTGCCCCGAGTTCCGCGACGACAAGGGCGTGGAGCGCGGCAAGGAGGCCTGCCTCCAGGCGGGCATCGACGGGCTGGTCGTCATCGGCGGCGACGGCTCCTTCCGCGGCGCGCGCGACCTCTCCCTCAAGGGGATCCCCTGCATCGGCCTGCCCGGCACGATCGACAACGACATCGCTTCGAGCGACTATACGATCGGCTTCGACACGGCGGTCAACACCGTCATGGACATGGTCGATAAGCTGCGCGACACCTCCCAATCCCACGACCGCTGCTCGATCGTCGAGGTCATGGGTCGCCGCTGCGGCGACATCGCCCTGCACGCCGGCATCGCCTGCGGCGCGGTTTCCATCCTCGTGCCCGAGGTGCCCTTCTCGATCGACGCGATCGTCGAGAAGATGCAGCGCACCCTGCGCACCGGCAAAAAGCACTTCATTGTCATCGTCGCCGAGGGCGTGACCAGCTCGGACGGCGTCGGTACGGTCCACGACATCGCCGAGGAGATCGAGGCGCGCACCGGCGTCGAGTCCCGCGCCACGGTGCTTGGACATGTGCAGCGCGGCGGCGCCCCGACCGCCCGCGAGCGCGTGCTCGCCAGCGAGATGGGCTACCATGCGGTCGAGCTGCTTGAAAAGGGCATCGGCAACCGCGTGGTCGTCTGCCACGAGAACAAGATCGTCGACTACGAAATCCTCGAGGCCCTCAGCATGAAGAAGGAATTCAACCGCCACCTCTACGACATCGCGGACGCGATCAGCATCTGATCTGAAAGAAAAAGGCCCCCGGAAGCGCTTGCGCTTCCGGGGGCCTTTTTTTCCGCGCGTGGATTTGCTATAATAGGACAGGATTGGCCCCGCCGCCGGGACGGGCGCGCGGGCATATCAAAATTCGCGCAAATTTTTCTTCCCCGGGCGCTATCATGAAAAAGGGGGTGGCGGACATGCTCTTTAACCGGAAACTGGAAAAGCCCCGCGTTGCGGCGGTCATCGCCGCGGCGGGGGCGGCCTCGCGCATGCAGGGGATCGACAAGCAGTTTGAGGAGATCTGCGGGGTCCCGGTCGTCGTGCGCACAATGCTCGCCTTTTCCGACAGCGACTGGATCGACGAGATCATCGTGGTCGCCCGCGCGCAGGATATCCCGACGATGCACGCCCTGATCCGCGCCTGGGGGGTCCCGAAGGTGCGTTCGGTGGTCGCCGGCGGCCAGACCCGCCAGCAGTCGGTCCAAAACGGCGTCGAGGCCGTCGGGTACGAGACGCAGTACGTGGCGGTCCACGACGGCGCGCGCCCGCTTGTGAACCAGCAGGTCATCGCGGACGCGGTGATCGACGCCGTCCGCTACGGCGCGGCGGCGGCGGCCGTGCCGGTGACCGACACCGTCAAGGTCGCGGATGAAAACCGGCGGATCCTTTCGACGCCCGACCGCAGCACCCTGTTCGCGGTGCAGACGCCACAGGTGTTCGAGCTCGAGCGCTACCGGCTGGCGGCGCGGAGGGCGGAGGAAACGGGGATGGACTATACCGACGACTGCCAGATGCTCGAGGCGGCGGGGTACCCGGTCTATCTCGCGCGCGGGGACTACGACAACATCAAAATCACGACGCCGGTCGACCTCGTGGTCGCGACGGCGATGGTGGAGGCGGCGGAGGGGGAACGCATATGAGCGGCATGAGAATCGGGCACGGCTACGACGCGCACCGGCTCGCGGAAGGACGCAGGCTGGTGATCGGCGGGGTGGAGATCCCCTGGGAAAAGGGATTGCTCGGGCATTCGGACGCGGACGTGCTCGCCCACGCGGTGATGGACGCGGTCCTCGGCGCGCTCGCGCTCGGAGATATCGGGGCGCAGTTCCCCGACAGCGATCCGGCCTATGAGGGCGCGGATTCGGTCTCGCTGCTCGGGCGGGTGCGCGCGATGGCCGAGCAGCGGGGCTGGAAGATCGGCAACGTGGACGCGACGGTCGTCGCGCAGGCCCCGAAGCTCGCGCCATACATCCCGCAGATGCGGCGGCGGCTGGCCGACGCCTGCGGGGTCCCGGCGGAGGATGTGAACGTCAAGGCCACCACCGAGGAGCACATGGGCTTCACCGGGAGCGGGGAGGGCGTCAGCGCCCACGCGGTCTGCCTGCTGATGAGGCGCTGACTTTCCGGGGCGTTCCTGCATATGATGATACAGCGGTACCTGCACGCGTTTTGACGCGCGGACTGTACCGCTGTATTTTCTTTTGCCCGCGCAGGCGGGAATACACAGTCGGCAATGCGGCGCGTCCGCATCCATGATTTCATAGCAGGGAGAACGATGCTTATGACAAATATAGATCAGGCCGTGCTGGTGGTCCGTTCCGTCACCAGCGCGATGAAGGGCCAGAAGCTCTTGGAACAGAATGGGATTTCCGCCTATGTGGAGCGCAACACCGCGCCCAACAGCAGACAGGGCTGCGGGTACGGGCTCAAAATCCGCGGCGACGTGGCCGCCGCCGCCGGAATCCTGAGCGCGGCGGGGATCAAGGTCTCGGAAATCCAGCGGGGAGGGTGACCGGATGATCTATTTCGACAACGCGGCCACCACCTTCCCAAAACCCGCTTCCGTCAAGGACGCCGTGGATACGGCGCTGATGCGTTACGGCGCCAACCCGGGACGCAGCGGGCACGACCTGTCGGCCGAGACCGCCAAACAGGTGTTCGAGGTGCGCTCGAAGGCCGCGGAATTTTTCGGCGCGGCGGACGTGGAGGACGTCGTCTTCACCCAGAACTGCACCTACGCGGTCAACACGGTCGTCAAGGGGCTTTTCAAGCCGGGCGACCACGTCATCATCTCCGACCTCGAGCACAACGCGGTCCTGCGGCCGGTCCACGCGCTCACGGTGCGGGGGATCATCACCTATACGGTCGCGGAGACCTTTTCGGACGACGAGGAGACGGTGAACGCCTTCCGCTCCTGCATCCGGCCGAACACCCGCGCGATCATCGTCACGCACGGCTCCAACGTGTTCGGCGTCAAGCTGCCGATCGCGCGGCTGGCGCAGCTCGCACGGCAGTATGGGCTCTACTTCGCGGTCGACGCCGCCCAGACGGCCGGGATCGAGCCGATCGACGTCAAGGGGATGCAGATCGATTTCCTCTGCACGGCCGGGCACAAGGGGCTTTACGGTCCCACCGGGACCGGGCTGCTCATCACCTCGTGCGGCAAGCGCCTGCGGCCGCTCGCGGAGGGCGGGACGGGCAGCGTCTCCTACGATTACCTACAGCCCGATTTCATGCCCGACCGCTTCGAGGCGGGCACCCTCAACACGGTGGGCATCCTCGGCATGGGCGCGGGGATCGACTTTATCCGCCAGAGCGGAATGGAGCGGATCGCCGGGTTTGAGAGCGGGGTGGCCCGGTGCGTTTACGAGGAGCTCTGCGGGGTGAAGGGCGTCCGCCTTTACACGCCCGCCCCCCAGCACGGCAAAAACCTGCCGGTATTCAGCTTCAACATCGACGGCCTCGGCTCGGAGGAGACGACCGCGAAGCTCAACGAAATGGGGTTCGCGGTCCGCGGCGGGCTGCACTGCGCGCCGCTCGCGCACAAAAAATTCGGGACCAACCACGGCGGGACGGTGCGCCTGAGCGTCGGCGCCTTCAACACGCCCGACCAGGGAAGACAGTTCGCGCAGGCGGTCCGGAAGATCGCATATGAGAAATAAAGCCAACCGCGCCATGCGCCAAAAAAAAGATTGATTTGCTGTGGATATGTGATAAAATATAAAAAGGGATTTATGCGGCCGGAATGGTTTCCGGCCGCATCGTCCGAACGTCGAAGGGGAATGAATGTATGGCCGAGCTCTGGTACAACATTGTCAGAACGTTCAGCACGTTTGAGTGGAAAGACGCGCTGGACATCCTTGTCATGGCCTTTTTGATCTACCAGGGCATCAAGCTGGTGCGCGAGACGCGCGCCGCGCAGCTTGTCAAGGGCATCGCGATGCTGCTGCTGCTCTACCTGCTCGCGCAGGCGCTCGAGATGAAAGCCATGCAGTTCATCACAAAGAATATTTTGCAGATCGGCGTCTTGGCGCTCGTGATCGTCTTCCAGCCGGAGCTGCGGCGTGCGCTCGAACAGGTCGGGCGTTCCCGCATCGGCAAGCTGCAGGTCTTTTCAGGCGGGATGAGCGAACAGGAGACGCGCGCCAAATGGGTGAAGTTCATCAACGCCCTGGTGGAGGAGGCTTCCTCCCTCTCGCGCCAGAAGATCGGCGCGCTCGTCGTCATCGAGCAGAAGACCAAGCTCGGCGACATCATCAAGACGGGCACGGTCGTCGACGCCGACCCCACGCCCGAACTGATCGGAAACATCTTTTTCCCCAACTCGCCGCTGCATGACGGCGCGATGATCGTCCGCGAGGGAAGGCTCCACGCCGCGGGCTGTTTTCTGCCGCTCTCCGATAACCAGGAGATCAGCCGCGAATTGGGCACCCGCCACCGCGCGGCGCTCGGCATGAGCGAAATGAGCGACGCGATCGTCGTGGTCGTGTCGGAGGAGACCGGCTTCATCACCGTCTGCCGCAACGGCAAGCTGGAACGGGGGCTTTCCACCGCGCGCCTGCGGGAATATCTGGAAGCGGAGCTCACCCCCGAAAAAGCCACCGCCGAGCCTTCCGACAAGCGTTTTGACCGCAAGCGGGGGAAGAAGAGCCCCGAGGGGGAAGATACGAATGAAGTTTAACTTTGGACGCCTCCTGGACAACCGGAGGCTGCTCATGATCCTTTCTCTGGTGACGTCGGTCATCATCTGGCTGGTGATCGTCTACTACGTCGAGCCGGATAAGGTTCAGACCATCCGCAACGTTCCGGTCACCATCACCGCCGACCAGGTGGACGCGCTCGCCGCGCTCAACCTGCGCATCGTCGACAGCGAGATCGAAACGGTCGACGTGCGCATCGAGGGCGCGCGCCCCGTCGTCGGCGCGGTAAAGCCCGCGGATGTGGACATCCGCGCGGACCTCTCCGGAATCACCGCGCCGGGCAGCTTCGACGTCGTCCTCTCGGGCGGCAAGACGGGCAACTACAGCGCGGGGGATAAATTCGGCAAGGGCTTCACCCTCGCGCAGACCGACGCGATCAGCCCCACCACCGTGCGCGTGCGGGTGGACCGCCAGGCGCAGAAGACCTTCCAGGTCGCCACCGACATCGAGGGGCTCCAGACGCCCGAGGACTACGTCCGCGGACAGACGAAGGTCAGCCCGCGGGAGATCACGATCTCGGGCCCGGAAACCGACGTCGGGCGGATCGACAAATGCGTCGTTTCGATCAGCTTTGACGCGCCGATCACCTCCAGCAAGACCCGCACCGGCCAGATCGTCCTCTACGACGCCGAGGGCAACGAGCTCGACAGCAGCCTGCTGACGATGAGCGCCGAAACGGCGGATGTGACCATCCCGGTGCTCAAGCAGAAGGAATTCTCCATAGGCGTAGAATATCTGAACGTCCCGGCGGGCTTTCCGATCGACTGGCTGGAAGATGAGTTTTCCGTAGCCACGCTGCTGGTCGCGGGCCCCGAAGAGCTGATCGACGCTTATGACCAGCTCGATATGGGCTTCATCAATCTCAACGAGATCACGATCGACAGCAACTTTTTTGCCTTTGATGTCAACAGTTTCCTGCCCTCCGGGTTCACCAACCTCTCGGGGGTCGACACGGTCATTGTGACGATCAAGACCGCCGACATGCTCGAAGGCAACTATACGATTCCTGGCGACAACATCCGGGTCACCAACGTCCCGGTCAACTACAGCGTCACGGTGGAGTCCCCGAGCATTTCGGGGGTGCACATCATCGGGGACGCGGATGTGATGGCGACGCTTTCGGGGTCCGATCTGGTCGCGGAGGTCGACATGTCCACCAAGGACGTCTCCTCGCCCGGACCGTATACCATGCCGGTGCGGATCTCTGCGCCGGGCAAGGGGCTGGCGTGGGCGAGCGGCGACTACACCGTGCTCGTCAACATCAGGGAGCGATAGACAAACCATCCCGAGGGCGCCCGGCCTGCCGGACGCCCTCGTTTTTTGCGGAGGAGGACTTATGCCGATCATCGTCCATTCGATCACGACCTCGCTGGAGGAACCCGCGGAGGCCGCGCTTTCCCGCGCGGCCTCGCTGCTGGGCGTGCAGGCGGCGGACGCCTGCATCGTCAAAACGTCGCTCGACGCGCGCAAGCGGGGCGACATCCACTTTGTGCACACCGTGGCGCTCACGCTCGGGACCCCCGAGGAGGAGGATGCCGCCGCCTCCCGCTGCGCCGACCGGCGGGTCTCCCTGCGGCGGGAGGAGCCGCTCGAGATCCCCCGCGGGACGCTGACGCTGGAACACCGCCCGGTGGTTGTGGGCTTCGGCCCCGCCGGGATGTTCGCCGGACTGCTGCTCGCGCAGAACGGCTACCGGCCGGTCATCCTCGAGCGGGGCGGGGAGATGGACCGGCGGGTCGCGGCGGTCGAGCGGTTCTGGAGGGAGGGGACCCTCGACCCCGGAACGAACGTGCAGTTCGGGGAGGGGGGCGCCGGGACCTTCTCGGACGGCAAGCTGACCACCCGCATCGGCGACCCGAAATGCGGCTGGGTGCTCCGGGAGTTCGTGCGGTTCGGCGCGCCGGCGGAGATCCTCTACCGGGCGAAGCCCCACATCGGTACCGACCGGCTGCGCGAGGTCGTCAAAAACCTGCGCGCGGAAATCTGCTCGCTCGGCGGGGAGGTGCGGTTTGACACCGCGCTGACCGACCTTGTGGTGACGGGCGGACGGCTGCGCGGCGCGCGTACCTCCGCCGGAGAGATTCCCGCCGACGTGCTGCTGCTCGCGGCGGGACACAGCGCGCGGGACACCTTTGAGATGCTCCTGCGGCGCGGTTTTGCGATGGAAGCCAAGCCCTTTTCGGTCGGCGTGCGGATCGAACACCTCCAGGCGGAAATCGACCGGGGGCTCTACGGCGAACACGCGGGACATCCCGCGCTGCCGCCGGGAGAGTATCAGCTTTCCCACCGGGTGGGGGAGCGCGGCGTCTACACCTTCTGCATGTGCCCGGGCGGCGTGGTCGTGCCCGCCGCGTCGGAGGAGGGGATGACGGTCACCAACGGGATGAGCTACCACGCGCGCGACGGGAAGAACGCCAACGCGGCGGTGGCCGTCTCGGTCACGCCCGCCGACTACGGCGGCGGGCCGCTGGGCGGGGCCGCGTTCCAGCGGGAGCTGGAACGGCGCGCCTACGCCGCCGGGGGCGGCGGCTACCGCGCGCCCGCGCAGGACATCGGGCACTTTTTCGCGGGGAAGGCGGGGCTCGACGCCGCGCGGGTGCAGCCGACCTACGCGCGCGGGGTGACGCCCTGCGACTTTCACGAACTCCTGCCGGGGTTCGTCTCGTCAATGCTCGAAACGGGGCTGCGCGCCTTCGGAAAAAAGCTGCCCGGCTTCGACGCGCCCGGCGCGCTGCTCACCGGCGTCGAGACGCGGACCTCCTCGCCCGTGCGCATCCTGCGCGGGGAGGATTACCAGGCGCCGGGGGCCGGGGGGGTCTATCCCTGCGCGGAGGGCGCGGGCTACGCGGGCGGCATCATGAGCGCGGCGGTGGACGGTATCCGCGCGGCGCTTGCCGTCATGGCGGAATACCGGCCGTTCGATTAGGACCGGCAGGGCAGTGGCAGCCGCCGCCGCACAGCATAGAATGGTAGTGTCCGGTGCGCCGCCCTACGGGCGGGGCGCGGACGTTGTCATCCCGGCTGTGCGGTGGTTTTGCCGCTGGGGATGGCAGTATCTCTGACTGAGGAGGTCTGCCATGAAAATCGGTGTCGCGTTTTCCGGCAGCGGCGCGGGCGCGGCGGCGGCAAACGTCTTTGTCGACGAGCTGCTAAAGCGCTCCGTTGCGGTCGATATGCTCTCGGCGACCTCGCTGGCGGCGGTTCCGTCGCTGCTGTGGTCGCGCGGGGCGGGGCCGGAGGAGCTCGAAGAGCTGATGACCCTGTTTTTGGCGTCGCAGACGCCGCAGCTGGGACTCCGGCAGCTGGATCGGATGGGGATGTTCCGCGCGCCCGCGGTGTGCGACCTTGCGGTCAGCTGTGTCGATGCCTCCACCGGCATAACGGTGATCTATTCCGACACGCTGCACTCGGACGCGTGGAACCTCAAAGTCCTGCCGCTTTCCGGCAACGAACCGGCGGCGCTCGCCTGCGCGCTGAGCCCCTACCGGGACAGCGAGCCGTTCGTCCGCGAGGGAATGCGGCTTTGCGACTTTTCCGTTCGTTACGGCTGCCCGTTTTTCCCGCTCAAGATGGCGGGGATGGAGCGGATCCTGTCCGTCTCCTTCTCGGGAGGCGAATCCCCCGCGCAGGTCGCCGCCGACACCCTGTCGGCGCTGACCGGCAAAAACGCCGACCTGCATTACGACCTGCGGTTCGGCGGCGCGGATATCCCGGAGAAAATCCGGACGTTCATGGAGGAGCATATCGCCGAGATCTACGAGAAACTGCTCTTTTAGAGCGCAGGGACGGCCCGCGAAAGCGGGCCGTCCCTTTCTGCCGAGATGTGTCTTTTTTCTTTTGTGGATTTATGCTATAATCTGATTATAAGAATGTAAAAAGAATCCCCGCGCAAATGGATGGCGCGCGGCCGGAAAGGACCACCATGGATAAAAAAGTGACGATTACCTGCCCCTGCCTCTTTGGGCTTGAGAGCGTGCTCTCCTTCGAGGTCAAAAAGCTCGGCGGGGAAAACATCACCGTTTCGGACGGGCGGGTGACCTTTGAGGGGAACCTCGCGATGGTCGCCAAGGCGAACATCTGGCTGCGCACCGCCGAACGGGTGGGGATCGTGATCGGGAAGTTCCGCGCCGAGACGTTCACCGAGCTTTTCGACGGGACGGCCGCGCTGCCGTGGGAGGACTTCATCGGGGTGGACGACCAGTTCCCGGTGAAGGGCTGGTCGCGGAATTCCAAGCTGTTCAGCATGTCCGACTGCCAGTCGATCATCAAGCGCGCGATCGTGCGGCGGTTTGAAAACGTCTACCACAAGGAGATTTTCGCCGAGACGGGCGCGATCTACCAGGTGCAGTTTTCCATCCTCAAGGATACGGTGACGCTGCTGCTCGATACGACGGGCGCGGGGCTCCACAAGCGCGGCTACCGCGCCAACGCGAACGAGGCGCCCATCAAGGAGACGATCGCGGCCGGCATCGTCGACCTCGCGCGGGTGCGGGGGGATTCCCTCGTCTACGACCCGATGTGCGGCTCCGGCACCATCGTGATCGAGGCGGCGCTCAAGGCGCTCAACATCGCGCCGGGCATCCGGAGGCGGTTCGCGGCGCAGAGCTGGAAGTGCTTCCAGAACGGCGTCTTCGACGAGGTGCGCCGGGAGGCTTCGGCGCAGGTGCGACGCGACGCAGTCTTCGAGGCGTTCGCCAGCGACATTGATCCCGAGGCGGTGCGCCTGACGCGGGAAAACGCCGCGAAGGCGGGAGTCGCCGGGCGCATCCATGTCCGGCAGGCGGACATCAAGGATTTTGCGCCCGAGATTCCCGAGGGGCGCAGGGGGGTCCTCATCACCAACCCGCCCTACGGGGAGCGGCTGCTCGCGGCCTCCGAGGCGGAGGAGATCTGCCGTACGATGGGGCAGGTTTTCCCGCAGCGTGACGACCTCGGCTATTACATCATCAGCCCGCACGACGATTTCGAGGGGGTCTTCGGGCGGGAGGCGGTCCGCCGCCGCAAGCTCTATAATGGCATGATCAAATGCCAGGTCTACATGTATTTTAACAGCAGGCACGGGGAGAAGGCCTGACCTTCCCCCGAAACGGAATCAGGATTTTATTAGGCCGCCCGCGGAGAAATCCGCGGGCGGCCCTTTTGCGCCTGTCCGGTCTCCGGTTCTAAAAAAGCGGACGGGCTAATAAGATAGGAGGGAAGACTGGAAAAGGACGTGATGAAATGAAGGAAGACGAGCGATACCTCTCCGCGGCGGCGACCCTTGGGGAACGGGTGCGGCGGGTGCTTTCGCGGGTCCCCGCGCAGATCGCGGCGGAGGTGACGGAAATCCGTTTGCGGACGGGAAAGCCCCTCGGGCTGATGGCGTCGGCCAAGGTGCTCTTTGTGGATGAAAACGGCGGGGCCTCCGACCGGCCCGCGCTGAACGCCTTTCTCCTGACCAAGGCGGACATGCAGGACTCCTTTGTGACGCTGTGCGGCTGGGCGGTGCACAGCCACCAGCGGGAGCTGTGCGACGGCTACCTCTCGGTGCGCGGCGGACACCGCGCGGGCATCGCGGCGACAGCCGTGGCCGAGGAGGGGAAGGTGAGCGCCGTGCGGGACATCACCTCGATCAACCTGCGCGTCGCGCGGGAGATCTACGGGGCGGCGGACCCGCTCGTGCGGGGCTGCTTCTGGGACAGGCCGTGCGGCGTGCTCATTGTCGGGCCGCCCGCCAGCGGCAAGACGACGCTGCTGCGCGACACGGCGCGCCAGCTCTCCTCCGGTTCCCCGGGCGGCTACCTTAAGGTGTGCGTCGTCGACGAGAGCGGGGAGATCGGCGCGGCCTCGGGCGGCGTCGTACAGAGCGAGCTGGGGCCCTGCTGCGACCTGCTTTCCGGCTACCCGAAGGCGAAGGGGCTGCAGATCGCGGTGCGCTACCTCTCCCCGCAGGTGATCGTCTGCGACGAGATCTGCACCGACGGCGAGGTGGAGGCGGTGGCCGCCGCCGCCAACAGCGGCGTGGCGGTCGTGACCTCGCTGCACGCCGCCGACTACGGGGAATTTCTGCGCAAGCCGCAGGCCAGGCGGCTGTTGGAGACGGGCGCGTTCCAAAAGCTCGTGCTGCTGGAGGGCGCGGAAAGCCCCTCGAAAATCCGGGAGATCAGGGAGGTGCCGGCGCCATGCTGATGATATTGAAGGTTTGCGGAATGCTGCTGGTGGTCGCCTGCACCACCTCGATCGGAATTTCGATGGCGCAGGCGCTTTCCCGCCGTGTGCGGGAGCTGGAGGGCTGTATCGCCCTGCTGACGGGGATGGAGGGGGAGCTTTCCTACAGCCTGGCGCCTCCCGACGAGGCCGTCGCGCGGCTGGAGGAGCGGGAATCGGCGCAGGAGGCGCCCTTCCTGCCCGCCTGCGCCGCCCTCTGCCGGAAGGGAACGCCCTTTCCGCAGGCGTGGCGGGAAGCGGTGGAAAAGCAGGGCGGGAGCCTCACCCGGGAGGACGCCGCGATCGTCGAGGCGCTGGCCGACACCCTCGGGCAGTGCGACCTCGACGGGCAGCTCTCGAGCCTTTCCCACGCGAAGGCGCTGCTCGCCATGCAGCTGGCCGCGGCCCGAGAACGGTGCGAATCCCACGGCAAGCTCTACCGCACGATGGGCCTTTTGGCGGGAGCCTTTGTGGTGGTCTTTTTCATTTGATGCCTGTACTGCGAAAACAGGCCGCCTGCGGGGGCCGGGGAAGCATCCGGAAAAAAGAGTTCTGAACCGGGAGGGACAGGCATATCTATAATGCAAAGGACAAGTTTGGCGGGAAAGGACGATGAAAGATTATGGATGTGGATTTGATCTTTAAAATCGCGGCGATCGGGATCATTGTGGCGGTCCTCAACCAGGTGCTGATCCGCTCGGGGCGGGAGGAACAGGCGATGATGACCACCCTTGCGGGGCTGATTGTCGTGCTGATGATGATCATCGTGCAGATCAACACGCTGTTCGAGACGGTCAAGAGCGTCTTTGGGCTCTACTGACATGAATATGATGACGATTACCGGGCTGGCGATCGTCGCGGTCGCGCTCGGCACGGTGCTCAAGCAGAAAAACCCCGAGTACTCCCTGCTGCTTTCGCTGACGGCGGGCGTTCTGATCCTCGGGATGATCATCACCTCCGCGCTGCCGCTTTTCGAGCGGATCCGGTCCCTTTTCGAGGCGACGGGCGCCAAGGCGGAATACGTGCAGATTCTCTTCAAGGCGCTGGGGCTCTGCTTCATCACCCAGATCGCCTGCGACGCCTGCCGCGACCTCGGGGAGACGGCGATCGCCTCCAAGGTGGAGACGGCGGGCAAGCTGTCGGTGCTGCTCGTCAGTTTGCCGCTCTTTGAAAAGATCCTCGGCATCGCGGGCGGCCTGATCGGGGGTGCGGGATGATGCGGCGGCTTGTGGGGTTTTTCGCGGCGCTGTTTTTGGCCGGCCTCTGCGGGACGGGCGCCTTCGCGGTGGAGCTGGTCACCTGGGACAGGCCCGGCGACGCGGCGGAGGCGTGGGGCTACGCAGGCGCGGGGGAGGGGGATTACGACCTGAGCCGGGAACTCGACGCGGTGGGCGCGGACGAGCTGCTCGGCGAACTGCCGGACGACGCGCAGGATCTGATGGAGCGCACCGGGCTGCACGGCATCGACTACAAGGAGCTGCTCGCCCTCTCGCCCGAGGCGTTCTTCCGGGAGATCTGGGGGCTCGTGAAGGAGCGCATCCGCCTGCCGCTGACCGTCTTCGGCGCGGTGCTCGGCACGGTGCTGCTCTGCGCCATGCTCGACGGGCTCAAGACCTCCCTCTGGGAGGGGACGCTGTCGACCGTCTTCGCGGCGGTGGCGGTGGTGTGCGTGGCGGCGTCGATCGTCTCGCCGATCATCGACTGCATCACGACGACCGCCGCGGCCATCCGCGACTACTCCAACTTCGTCCTCGCGTTCATCCCGATCTTTTCATCGATTGTCACAGTCGGGGGGCAGGCGGTGACCGCCACCACCTACACCGCCTTCCTCTTCATGGCCTGCCAGGTGGTCTCGCAGGTGGTGGCGGGAATCTTCGTGCCGCTGATGGGGGTCTACCTCGCCTTCTGCGTGGTCGGGAACCTCGCGCCCGGCGTCGACGTGTCGGCGGTCGCGGGCGCGATCAAATCGGCGGTGTCGTGGGCGCTGGGGCTGCTGCTCACCCTCTTCGTGGGGCTGCTCTCGCTCCAGACGATGGTTGCGTCGGGCAGCGACACGGTCGCCTCCAAGGCGGCGAAATTCCTGATCGGCAGCTTTGTACCGGTGGTGGGCGGCGCGCTCTCTGACGCATTCGTCGCCACGCAGGGGTACCTGAGGCTCCTCAAGGCGACGGTCGGCGTGTTCGGCATCCTGATCGCGCTGATGACCTTCCTGCCCGTCTTTTTGCAGACGGTGCTGTGGTATTTCACCGTGAACCTCGCGGGGGCGGTGAGCGAGATGCTCGGCGTAAAGCCTGTGGCGAGCATCCTCAAAAGCTCCTCCGCCACGCTGGGCATCCTCATCGCGGTCATCCTCTGCTTCGCGCTGCTCATCGTCATTTCGACCTCGCTCGTCATGATGGTGTCCACCGGGGTGTAGGACGGGGTTTTCGGGGACGTGTCATATTTTCGCGGGGAGGGAACGTATATTGGATAGTGTCAGGCAGTGGGCGTTCGGCATCTGCGCCGCGGCGATCGCCTGCGCGCTCGCGCAGCTCATCCTGCCGAAGTCCAGCATGCAGCGGGTCTTCAACATTACCTGCGGCGTCTTTTTCCTCGGGTGCCTGCTTTCGCCGGTCGTGCTGCCGTCCGCCTCGGTCGAGCTCACGCCGCCGGAATCGATCCAGCGGCGGATCGAGGAAAAGGCCGGACGGCTTGAGAGCGCGGTGGAGGAGGGCGCGCAGGAACGCGCGACCGAAAGCGTGCGGCTGGAGGCGATGCGTGCCCTGCGGGACATGGGCGTCAGCTACAACAAAATTTACATAAATGTACATGACGACGGGCAGGGCGGCATATCTATTAGTGAGTGCGAGGTGGAGCTCGACCGCAGCTATCTGCCCCGGCACGACGAGATCCGCGCCGCATTGACCGAACGCCTCGGCGTCAGGGTACTGATTGGATATGACGACAAAGGAGTGACCTCATGAATGGGACCAGATTGGGCGCGGGACTGCGGGAAAAGCTGGACGCGGTCTTCAAGGGAAAGCACAGCCGCACCCTACTATTCGTCGGGATAGCCGGCATGGCGCTGATCTTCCTTTCGACGGTGATCCAGACCGGAGGCTCCAACAAGCCGAATCCCAGCGTCGGGGCGGGGCAGCTTACCTCGCAGGAGTATGTGGCGCAGCTGGAGGATCGGCTCACCGGGATCGTGGGGAGCATCGAAGGGGTGGGCCGGTGCCAGGTGATGGTCACGGCCGAAAGCGGCGTCGAATATGTCTACGCGGTGGAGGAGACGCAGAACGTCAACCGCACCAACAGCTATAACGGCGACGAGGTGGCCCGGGAGACCCAGCAGGAGAACACCGAGCAGAAATACATCGTCGTCGACGCCGGGAACGGCAAAAAGGAGGCGCTCGTCAAAACCGAACGGCAGCCCGCTATCCAGGGGGTCGTTATCGTGTGTGAGGGCGCGGGGAGCATGGTGGTGCAGGAACGGGTGACGCAGGTGGTTACCACCGCGCTCGGAATCCCCTACAACAAGGTGTGCGTCACCAAGCTCAGCAAATGATTCGTGCATACCCTGCGGCGGCAGCCCGCAGTTTATGGCCATAAGTTCAGTTTATCAAAAGAGGAGGAACCCCCGTATGAATATGATTATCGGCAAAAAACAGATCATCCTGGCATCCCTGGTGGTAGGGCTCGGGCTGGCCGTCTACGTCAACTATCAGTTCGCCAGGACGGACGGCGACCTGACCGCGACCGGCGCGCTCGCCAATGACAAGAACTACGGCGACGCCCAGCTGGTCGACGCGAACGACCCGACGGTGGACGACATCGACGGCGAGGCCTATTTTGCCGAGGCAAAGGTCACCCGCCAGCGCTCCCGCGACGAGTCGGTCGAGACCCTCAAAAATATGATGGCCAGCGCGGACGTCGACCCGGACATCAAGGCGGAGATGGCGCTCAAGGCCACCGAGATCGCAAAGTCGATCGAGACGGAGGGCAAGATTGAAAACCTCATCAAGGCCAAGGGCTTCGAGGACTGCATGGTCTACTACGACACCGACAACGTCGACGTGGTGGTCAAGACGGAGGGGCTCGAAGCGGACCAGGTGGCCCAGATGAAGGATATCATCCTCAAGGAGACCAGCATCCCGGTCGAGAACATCTCGATTGTCGAGATCAGTTAGCCCGCAGCCGGAATCTTCACCAAAAAAGCCTGCTGAAAAGCAGGCTTTTTCCTTCTCCTTTCTTTGCGGAAAAGATTGCATATACGGTTGTATATTCGGAATTTTATGATATAATATTCCTGTATGCTACACCGGCTCCCGAAAAACAATCGGACACATCCGTTTCTCGCCATACAAAGGAGAATGATTATGCAGAGTCACGACCAGAATCAGGCGGCAGGCAATCTCAAGATTTCCCGCGAGGTGATCGCCACCATCGCGCGCTACGCGGCGCTGGAGATCGAAGGGGTGGACTCCCTCGCTTCCTTTGCGACCAATCTCAAGGGCTGGCTGCTCAAAAAACAGTCCGCCAAGCCGATCGACATCGACCTGTCGGACGACGTGGCCGTCATCGAGCTCCATGTGAACATCAAGTCGGGCGTCAACATCCCCGAGACCGCCGAGAAGATCCAGTCGGCCGTCAAGGAGGCCGTCCAGAACATGACCGGGATCGCCGTTTCGCGGGTCAACATCAACATCGCCGGCATCGTCTTTGCCGAGCCCGCCGAGCAGACGGAAGCCTGACCAAAAAACGATTCACTGCCCTCCGAGGCCCCCTTGGAGGGTATTCTTGTCGCAGACGTACAATTAGGAGAGGACAATATGAAACGAAGCGAATCCCGCGAGCAGGCCTTTATGCTGGTATTTGAGCGCTCCTTCAAGGAGGAATCGGTCGACGAGATCATCGAGGAGGCCGTGATCGGCCGCAACCTCGAGGTGGATGATTATGCATACCGCCTTGCAAGCGACGTCTGCGATCATCTGCCCTGGCTTGACGAGACGATCACCGCCCACTCGAAAAAGTGGAAGCTCAACCGCATGTCGCGCGTGGCGCTGACCATCCTGCGGCTGAGCCTGTGGGAGATCGACAACGTTGACACGGTGCCGGTCGGCGCCTCGATCAACGAGGCGGTCGAGCTGGCCAAAAAATACGGCAGCGCCGACGACTTTTCCTTTGTCAACGGGGTGCTCGGCGCCTATGTGCGCGCGAAGGGGCAGGATGTGCCCGAGGCGCGCCGGGCCGAGGAGGAGGCCGCGGCTTCGGCCGGGGAGGCGAAGGCGGAGGACGAGGCGGTCCGCGCCGCCAAAGAGGCCGCCGCCGAAACGGCGGCGGAGTAACGCGATGGCCTGGTACCTCGGAATCGACACGAGCAACTACACCACCTCCGCCGCCCTCTATGATTCGGAAAGCGGCGCGGTGCGCCAGCAAAAACAGCTCCTTCCGGTGAGAGAGGGGGAGCTCGGCCTGCGGCAGAGCGACGCGGTCTTCGCGCATGTCAAACAGCTCGGCGCGCTGGTCGAGGCCCTCTTTGAAGCGGGGCCCCCGCCGCTCGCGGGCGTCGGTGCGTCGGTGCGCCCGCGTGACGCCGAGGGCTCCTATATGCCCTGCTTCCTCGTCGGGGAGGCGGTTGCCCAATCGGTCGGCGCCGCCTGCGGCGCGCCGCTCACGCGGGTATCCCACCAGTCGGGACACATCGCGGCGGCGCTTTTTTCCGCCGGCCGGCTCGACCTGATCGGGGAGCGGTTCGCGGCCTTCCACCTGTCGGGCGGCACGACCGAATGCCTGATCGCCGAACCGGGCGGGCCGTGCGGCTTTACCGTGCGGCTCTTCGCCCGTTCGCTTGACCTCAAGGCGGGGCAGGCGGTCGACCGCGTGGGCGGGATGCTCGGCCTGCGGTTTCCCGCAGGGCGGGAGCTCGAACGCCTTGCGAAGGAATCGGAAAAGACCTACCGGGTGCGCCCGGTGATGAAGGGGGCGGACTGCTCCCTCTCCGGGATTGAGAACCGCTGCCAAAAGATGAAGCTCGACGGGGAGGCGGACCGCGATATCGCGCGTTACTGCCTCGACAGCATCCTCGCCGCCCTCTGCGGCATGACCGAGGCGGTCCGGGCGCGGTTCGGCGAGCTGCCCATCCTCTACGCGGGGGGCGTCATGTCCAATTCGATCATCCGCGAGGCGGTGACCGCGCGGTACGGGGGCTATTTCGCCGACCCGCAGTTTTCCTCCGACAACGCCGCCGGGGTCGCGATTTTGGCCTCGCGTGCGGGAGAGGGGGGGACGGCGTGCTGAAGAACCCCACCGTTGTTTCGGTCTCCCAGCTCAACCGCTATGTGAAATCTCTCCTTGAATCGGACCACGTCCTTTCGGGGCTGATGGTCCGGGGGGAGATCTCCAATTTTACCCGGCACTACAAGTCGGGGCACCTCTAT
>ERZ1673695.1928-NODE-1928-length-18278-cov-24.551501_pt1 | contig 18278 bp, 15 predicted proteins | sample MGYA00580225_ERZ1673695 | MGnify/ENA primary metagenome ERZ1673695 (study PRJEB41218, sample SAMN15661739) | gut metagenome | host: Homo sapiens | place: Canada: London | collected 2015-08-20/2019-03-30 | study: EMG produced TPA metagenomics assembly of...
CTTTTTCACCACCACCATTCATTTTTGGGGTTGACTTTTAATAGTTAATCTTTCTTACCGCTCCGGCTCGGAGCGTCGCTTTCTCTTGGTTTGCTGTGGTTTGTTCGGGTTCTCCGGAATGCCGTTCAGGCGCTGATAACTGCGCTCCACCACCATTTTGTTGTGGTCAACCACAAAAGTGTCCGGAGTAGGGTTGTCGATGGCGATTCCCGGTAAGATTACAGCATTGCCTTTCACGAATACCATGCCGCAAACATCTCCGTAGACATTGGCATAGCCTTCGATGTGAGGCCACGCTCCCGTGATTGTACTGGCTGTGATTGCAGCATTTCCGGCCACATGGGCGTGTCCTTTGACAAGACCCGCCATCACGATGGCATGGTCGTCGATGACCGAACTATCGCGAATCGTGACTCGACCCGAAGCAAGAGCGGAGCCGCGGACAACAGCGGCACCTGAAACAGTCGCCTGCTGATCCACGAAGGCATCATCACAGACAATGGCCTCGTCGAAGATCCAGCAGGTCCCATCCTGGCTGAGATTTTCCTCGCTTTGGACAAATCCGCCCAAATCGCCCGGTCGCACACCGGGGCGAAACTCCCACAACGCACGGACCCGGTGCAGCCAAGGGTACTTGGGATGGGCAATCTCACTGATTTCATATTTCTGACTCATCGAGCTTCCTCCTTTCGCTGCTGTTTAGTTTTAGTGAGTCGCTCACGATGGGCATCATTGCCTGCCGTATAAATGGTATCGCACAGCAAATCGCCAATGGCGGCATGGTCGTTCTCCCATCGTTCATAGATATAGGCCAGCGGATTTTCCTGATCCAGAAGTGCGCGAATCTGCTGTTTGCTCAAAAAGGTACTTTCCAAACGAACCGCAAGTTCGCTCTTGATCACGAGCTCATAGGCGTTGTCCACAACTTCCTGCGGGCCATGACTCATAAGGCCCTCGGTATACCGGGCCAGTTCGGCATCCACTTTGGCCTGCAGCAGATCATAGTTGGAAACGGCCATCTCCATCACCTCTCCTGATGATCTTTTTGGGTTCGCGGCACCGTGTCACCTTTTTCGGGCGCAGACAGCTCGGTCTGGACATACTCGCTGATGATGTTCAGCGCCTTATAGTAGTCACCACTGTCCTGCACGCGCCGGAACATTTCCTCTGCCTGCTTGCTCTGACCATTCTGTCGAAGCAATCGGCTGGCCCGACCCAGGATAGAGAAGATATTCCCGTCCTGACCAACCAGCTTCATCTTGGGCTTGTGGGCCTGACGAGGTACTGCCGGTTCCTGACCGGGCAAAGTGTCCAATACGAGCGGACAACGCTGGAAGGGCTGCCAGAAGTGAACATTCAGGATGCCATCCCCCACCGGGATATCCCGCTGCTCAAAGCCCTCGCCCCAGCCATCCGAATACTGACCGGAAATGTAGTCAAACAGTGCGTTCCAGTCCCGTTCGCTCAGTTCCTGCTTGAGTTCCACAAGAGCACAGCCACACAGTTTCCCCTCGTAGACCACCACATCGGGTTCAATGCGGAGGACGTTCTCCCGCAGCCGGGGCAAAGAGCTGTCGATGTAAAGAGCAAGGTTGCCGCCGTCATCCAGCTGTTCCTTCTCCTTCTCGATGTACTCACGGATATTCGACTCGTAGTCAGTCAAGTCATGCCCGTCCAGTTCGGCGTAATCGTCTTCGCCGTACTCACTGTCCATGTCCTCCACAGCCAGTTCCGCAGTCAGATCCGTAATCACATAGGCTTTCAAAGTTTCTTTTTCCATTGGACTCCTTTCATCGGGAAAGGGCCGCCCGCTGCCGGACGGCCCTCTCTTTGCTTTTCTCCTGTGCCAGATCTCCGTAGTCCGCTCCTTCCCGTTCGGGCAGGTTCATAATGATCCGGTACTGTCCTTCGTATTCCTTGCGAATGTGCTCTGCCGCCCAGCGCCCCGCATGGTCGTTATTAGTGCAGATCTCGATTTCACAAATATTCGGGTGACGTTCCAAAAATGCTGTCAGAGCCGCCGGTTTTTTGAACGAACTGGCACTGACACCTTCTTTGGGAGCGTAGATTCCACCAAGCGACACTCGGTACTTATCATAGGTTTGTTCCAGCGACTGGTGGGCGAGCACCTCAATGGCAGCTTCGTAAACAGCTACCCTCCGGCTTTCACCTTCCGGCGGCAGACAGAAGCCGTATCGCTTGTCGCTACCGGCCACCTCTGCTCGAAAACTCTGCTCCGCATTGGTGAGCGTTCCTCGCAGGAACGCATATCTCGGAACACCATTCTCGTCCCGCCCCACAAACACAGCATTGTGGAACCGGGTGCTTTCGTACAGAATACCGGCTCGGATGCAGTCGCTGATGACCTTGCGGTCGATTCCCCGATGCAGCAGATATGCAAACACTCTCCGGTTGTCTGCAGCTGCTTCGGGCAGTGCAAACACTTTCGGTTTCGGCATTTGCTGGGGCGGCGGGACAGTACGAACAACTGCCGGAATCTCGTCCGACAAAAGCAAGACCGCTTCCGTGAAACGCATCCCTTCCACATGGATGAGATAGTCCAATGCACTCTTGCCGCCGATATCCCGACTTTTCCAGTGCCACAGGCTGGTCTCTCCGCTGATCTTAAAGCTGTCGTGGCTCCGCAGCTGGAACTCACCCCGGCACTGACTGGGCACGATATCGTTCGGTCGGTATTGCAGCAGAAAATCAATGGCACGGATCTGTTTTGCCGCATTGATTTGTTCTTTGGAACAAAACGGTATTGTGTTTCCTCCTTTCGATTATTACGAAAAAGGCGAGGTTCGCTTTCGCGCTCCTCGCCTTTTTCCTTACTCTGCATTTACCGTTCAGGGCGGCTGAATGCAATATTCCTTTTTACGTCTCGCGACACATCGTCGGTGGCTTTTTCTCTGTGGCGGATATGCTCCCGCAGAAGAAGTGCCCGCTTCTCCAGCGCCTGCGCGATCGCCTCGCAGCGGGCTGCGTCGATAAAGTCCGAATCGGCCAGAACTTCCTGTGCGATATCCCCGAGGTGCTCCAGCTTGCTTTCATCCAGCCAGCCGAAATCCGAGACAAGCCGCAGTTGTTCCTCATGGCTGGTCTTAAAAGGTTTGCAGGCGACTTTCGTGCCTGCACGGATCAATGGTGTGGGAGTTTCGAACCAGAGAGAAGAGCCAGTGTCGAACAGAGGCGCAACTCCTGTATACTCCAGCGTATCCGCCCGACGCACCGCGCCAAAATTTCCTTGGTGGCGGTCCTCGTTAAGAAGCAGGTAATCCACCACGATTTGTTGCGCGATTGCCCGTTCCGCACCAGGGATACCCAGCGCGCTACACCGTTCCAGATAGTGTTGATACAGGGAAATATGGTTGGGCTTCGTTTTGGTATGCATCAGGTACCAGGCGGACACATACTCCGTATCCTCGCCCACAAAATCCTCGCACACACTATAAGGGAGACCATCTGCCATTTGGAGCGTGTAGGGCACATGGGGAATGTTCAGCCGTTCCATGATCCGACTGGCGATGACCTCGTTGTAAGGTTCCTGCTGGAGCGCACCACTGCCGCCTTTCACAAGGCAGCGTTTTCCATTCTGGATCGTCCACTTTTTCCGCAGCCAGCCGTCGGATGTGTTGTCCGGGGACATCAGGCTGATTGTCTCGGCAACTCCTCCGCCAAACAGAATGTTACCCACATCTTCCGAAAACGGATTTTGGTGGAAGTTTACCTCAGCCCAGTGAAGGGTTCTGTTTTTCGGGCAGATCCAATACGCGTCCGACAGGCTCAGGCCCAGGCATTTTTCCAGCAGTTTTTGGGGCGCGGTGATCTGCAGTTCTTCCAGCAGGTGCCGCAGCCCTGCGCGGCTGGCAGGAATCGCACGGCCCACCCACCATTCATTCAATGCGGCCCGATCCACCTGTCCATGGCGCACTGGGATGCCCACAGGAAGATGCGCTACTTGCAGCAGCGCATTGACTGCGATGATGGAGCCGGTGGCTCCGTCGAGTGTCAGCTCTGCGACTTCCACGTCCCGGTGCATCAGAACATAGTTTCTGTATTCCGGTTCCATCCTCTCGCCTCCTTTTTGTAGGTTTGAGTTCAGTATACCATTTCCGCCCCTTCCTATCAACGAGAAAAGTGTTTATTCCACGGCATCCCGGAGCTCCTTGGCCTTATCGGTGCGCTCCCAAGCAAAGCAGGGACGACCAAAGTGACCATAGGCTGCCGTGCGGGCGTAGATGGGTTTGAGCAGATCCAGCTGCCGGATGATGGCCGCAGGGGTCAGGCCGAACACCAGCTTGACGGCTTCTTCCAAACAATCGTCCGCACAGAGAGTGCCGGTACCGAAGGTATCCACCGACACCATGACCGGCTCCGCCTTGCCGATGGCGTAGGCCAGTGTAACCTTACACCGGCTGGCAAGACCCGCCGCCACAATGTTCTTTGCAATGTACCGCGCCATATAGGCGCCGCTGCGGTCCACCTTGGTGGGATCTTTTCCGGAGAAAGCGCCACCCCCATGGGGTGCAAACACGCCATAACTGTCCACCATGAGCTTGCGGCCAGTCAACCCAGTATCCGCTTCAGGCCCGCCAAAGACAAAGCGACCGGAAGGGTTCACGAGGATCTTGGTGTCCTTATCAGGCGGGAAATCATGCAGTGCCGGAGCCAAGACCTTGTCGGTCAGCTGCCAGAGCAGTTCGTCCTGCTCCATAGCCGGACTGTGCTGCGCCGAGATTACCACGGTGTCCAGACGCAAGGGCTTGCCTTCTTCGTCGTACTCCACGGTGACCTGGGTTTTTCCGTCCGGGCGCAGGCCAGGAATCAGACCGGCTTTGCGAACAGACGAAAGGGTCAGCGCCAGCCGGTTGGCTAACACCACGGGCAGCGGCAGCATTTCGGGGGTCTCGTTGCAGGCGAATCCCACCATGACTCCCTGGTCGCCGGCCCCCAGCTCGCCGGTCCCGATCACCTCTCTTTCTTCCAGCGGGTTATCCACTCCTGCTGCGATGTCCGGGCTTTGCCGGTGAAACAGCAGGTCAATGGTGAGGCCACGGGTCGAGTAGCCGATATCGTGCATCAGAGACTCGATGATTGCAGGAACATGAGGCACATGGTGACTGGTAATTTCACCGGCAACCACGATATGGCTGCGTGTTGCCAGCACTTCGCAGGCCACACGGGACAGCGGGTCATGTGCAAGGCAATCGTCCAGTACGCTGTCTGCGATTTGATCGCACAGTTTGTCAGGATGCCCCTCGGTCACGGATTCAGCAGTATAAAATCGTTCCATCAGCTTACCCTCCTTTATCGTTCCTTCTGGCCACGCTGCTGCTCGCGCGGTTTGGGCTTCCTATGTTCATCGTAGCGTTCCGGGCGAGCAGCAGGGATGCTCCATCCGAACATGGAGCCGTACAGCATTGCCGTTTGCTGAGGTTTGGACACTCCTATCATCTGATTGAGAGTATCCGCATATTCCTCAGCCCCCATACCCTCCGGGAAGTGCTCAATGGGCCAGTAGCCAACTTGGCCGTATTTTACCAGCATGATCATGTTGAGGTCCGGCACCGAACAGAAGCCCAGTTCAGGGAGATTGTTCCGTTCCTGATATGCTTCCTTGATGGAGCTGGGTGCCCCCGGCAGGTTGGGATCATCGTACTTCAGCTGCATCAGCCCGTTCTTATAAGGAACGAACAATTCCGGCTGGAGGAACATGGCCTGATATCGCTGCGCCTGTTCGTCAGTAAGACTGCAGAAGTCCTCACCCTCGATCCCGCACACAAAAAACGGTCCTGCGATCGGTTGGTAGTTCTCCACATTTCGGTTCAGCGGCATCCCGTTGATCAGGCCCTCGTCGTTGCAAACAATGCAGACTTCCTCCTGCCAGGGATATGCACAATCGATCAGGCCCCCGACCGCTTTCTGCAGTGATTCCAGGCCTGTGTCCAGTTCTTCGATTCGGGCATACTGGCCCGGTTCTACCATAACAACTTTCATTTCATCACTCCAATCCCAGCGAAAAAGGTTTCAGGCTGTTTGTGATCTCCTCATAAGAGTTGAACGTCACGGTGCAGCCCAGCAGATACGAAACAGCCTCGCCCCATTCCTTGAGGGGATACTGTTCCTTGTTCTCCATGCGGTGCAGATCGCGCAACGCCGCCCATTTCAAATGCGGCAAAATACGGAGGCTGGAGATAAATGTGTGATGCTGTTCCGCTACTTTGTCCAGCAGACCTTGCTTCAATGAATTCCTCCTTTTATAAAAGGAAGCGGGGTGCCTGCACACCCCGCCCGATTGCAAATTTACTCTTGTTCGATTGCCACAACCACTGTGCGCGCTCCGTCCCAGTCATAGGCACAAGTTACCAGCGTCAGCAGGCGACTTTCCTCCTGGGGAACAACACCTGTTCCTGCCAACATACTGCTTGCAAAGGACAAAAAGTCCTCATTCCCTACAAACTGCGTCCTGTTGAACAGAAGCTGCGTTGTGTCGGTGGTCATTGCGGTCAAGATCCGGTATTCACGCGTCCCCTCTGCCGTTTGCAGGACAGCGGTGGGATGCGCTTGTCGGAACTCCGGATCCGCCATCTTTTTCAAGACAGCGAACATACTTCCGTCCGTCAAATTATGACCAAAAATCACAAAGTTAGGGGTGTCCGGCGTGCAGTCATACTGGAAGAACAGACTGCCGGCCATCCGCCACTTCATGTCATAGTTTCGGCGGAGATACTTTTCCGGGTCTTCGGCACTGCTTTGCAACACAGGATAATCCACAACTGTGCCGGGAATGGTGAGCCATCCCTTCACATCAGGGTACTTTGCCTGCAGCGCCTCTAAGTCCAGCTGGGTTTCTTCTTTTCCAGCCGGTCCATCCCCGGAGAGGTCACCTTCGGGGATGGTGGTAAACTGAGCTTTCAGGTCCTGTGCTTCCGCTGCTGTCAGCCGGGGCTGGAAGGCAAACAGCCAGACCAGCCCCAGCAGGCAGATGCACAGAGTACCGATCAGGAAGCCCTTAGCGAAGTAGCGCATCAGGATTCCTCATCCTCATCATGGGTGCGGCTGTGCTTGAAAATCAGCAGCAGACCACCGGCAGACAGTGCCGCAACAACGCCCAGCGCGATCCACAGCCAGTTCATGTCACCAGTCTGCGGAACCGAAGGTGCAGGAGGGACAGGAGTGGGAGTGGGTGCAGGCTGCTCCGGCGTGGGCTGCTCCGGTACCGGGGCAGGTGCATCCCGCATGACCACAGTCCCGTCCTCCATCAGAGTCCAATGATCGACGATCAACCAATCTTTGTCCGTGCAGACATACACATCGTTTTCGGGCAACAGATCGCCGTCCTCGTTCTGCCGCTGCACCAACTTGAAGCGGATGCTCTCCGCCTTGGCAAAACCGTGCGGAGCGATGGTCTCCACCAACGTGTACACCTTGTTCAGCTCCAGGCCGCTAATCTCAACGGGCTTATCGCCGCTGACCCACTGGCGCACCACCGTGCCGTGATCATCCTGAATCGTCAGGGTCGCACCGGGCAGTTCCTCGTCGCCGGTAAGCTGCCGCTTGCTGATGAGCACGCAGGTCCCCTTGTTCTTACACACGCTTTCCAGCACCTGATTTTTGGCCCCGGTGTATGCAAAGGTGAACTCCATAGGGGCGTCGTTCAGATAGTAACCACTGGGAGAGCGCAATTCTCGGAGGACATACCGTCCGCTGTTCTGGTGCTCCGCCTCACCGTATCTGGCATCCTGCATGGGAAGGTCGCAGGCGAACATGACTGTGCCGTCCTCGCCCGTGGGGGCAGAGGTCGCCAGCAGATCACCGGCTCGGAACAGGCGGTCGCCGTCGGCGTTGTAGATGTCATCCTGCGTATACAGGTTGAACACTACACCTGCCAGAGCCGCGCCAGTCTTCTCGTCCAACTTGATGACCTTGACCTGCGCCTTTTCTCTCTCGTTGTAGAACTTCAAGACCTGCTGTTCGGTGAACTCGATGGGGCCATCCTCTGCATTGACGATCTCGAACTCGCTGGTGACAGCATTGCCGTCCTCGTCGGTGGCAGCGATGGCTTTGGCCATGACCACACGGTTGGTCTGATTGTCCCAAGCGAAGATAACATCGTAGCCCTGACTTGTACCGGTATAGCCGTAGGGCGGCTTGGTCTCTTCTACATGATAGGAGCCCAGAGGCAGCGTCACGGTGACCTCTCCGATCGTACCGTCGTGGATCACACTGAGGAAATCGTAAGTAGCCTGGGTGCGGCCAGGACGGAACACTGCAATATCGCTGGTGCCGTCGCCGGTAGTGACCACTGCCACCACATCACCCTTGGCATACCACAAGCAACGATTGCCATCAGCGTCGGTCTGGCGGTCCTGGGTATAGATGTCCTCATTGGCCGTGATGGTGTACTGGGCGCCAGCCAGCGTGCGTTCTTCCCAGGTGAAGTCACCGGGACATGCTTCGCCGGAGAACCAAGGATCCAGGATATCCAGACTCCAGTCCTTCTTCCAGCCGGTCAGGACTTCACCGGTCTTGCGGATGGTGAGTTTGCCGAGGGTCTCGTGGTTGATGTACTCCTGGGTGAGAATGTACTCATCCATACCGTTGACGGCATTGCCAACAACTTCCCAAGCAGCGTCGGAAGAGATTTCAAACTGAACCGTATAGGCCTCATCGTTAAAGAAGCCATTGGGGCCTTCCAGTTCTACGACCTCATACCGGCCCAGGGGCAGTTTTTCGGGTGTCTTCATGCGGCCCTCGTCATCGGTGTAGAACACATTGGTTTTTTCGGTCGGATCACCACTGCTGGGATCGACCAGGGACAGCCGCTCTTTAGTTCCATCCTCATGCAGCATAAAGATGGCGAAAGCGGTATTGGCCAGCTTGACAGCCTTGCCGGTCTCGGCATCTACCTTGACCAGTTTCAGGTAACCTTCCATTTCCTCATCGAGGATATTGTAGGTCAGGTAGCTGTTGCTGGGTTCGGTCACGCTGCCATTGGGCTGGCAGAAGAAGCTCTGCGGGGTAGTGCTGTCCACCGTGAAGCCAAAGGGGTCGCACTGGAAGACATCCTGGGGAATAGTGGTCTCGACGACCAGATACTGGCCATAGGGCAGGCCAGTCACCCGGAACACTCCTTCCTCATTGGTAAAGAGCTCGCTCAGGCGATACTCGTTGGTCGTGCCGGTGGGCACCCAGCCGAGGCCGCTGCCGTTGGCATTGTCGCCCGCTTCGGTCAACGTCGCATTGTAGGCATACACCAGCTCGGTGTCGCTCTCGAACATCCGGGCGATGGCCTGGGCTTCCTCGCTGAAATCATACTTGAGGGTCTCGCTGTCATAGTTGTCCTTGCGGTAAGCGTTCAACACACTCTGCACGTTGTAGCTGCCGTCCGGGTTGCGGGTGAACTGATCCGCCTTACTCAAATCGGGAATGCGGTAAATGGTGAAGCCCGCCCCCTCCAGTTTGGGCGCAGGACTGCCCGGACCGGTGGTACTGACCAGCTTACGGAGTTCAAAACCGCCCTTCAACACGGCATCCAAACTGTGCTCGCCTTCACGGACTACATAGCCGGACTCATCGCCATAGGACAGGGTTTCATAGTGGTTGATCTCATCGCAAAGGTACCCTTCGGCGTAACTCAGATAGTAGCCGTCATAGGTTTTGAAGCCTTCCGGAGATCGTCCTTCAGCAACGCCAGAATACTGGTTTTTATAAACATAGTCGGTGTATTCGCCATCGGACTGCTCCAAAGGAGAATATTCACCGGTGGGTTCCAGTTTGCGACTCAATTCAGGATACTGACCGGTGACATAGAACTTGCTGTTGGTATCCACCGGCAGCACGAGCCCGGTGGCCCGTTCCACTAGGTAGTATTTGCCCAAGTACAAGTTTCCGAACACCAACGCCCCATCCTTGATCTCGGCGCTCGCCACCAGATGATCTTTGTAAAGGATAGGCAGGTAGGAATCATCCCAGCCGCTGTTGGTGCGTACCGTGGTGTGCCAGATGGGGTTGCCGTCTTGATCGGTGATCTTGCTGTAATCCACAACACCGCTCACACCGTCGGGGTGAAGGATGTCTTCTGCCGCGTACAAATCATAAACGGCCCCTTCGATGTTGGCTTCGCCATGCGGCGCAGTTCCTTCCTGATTAGCCCCTTTCGCTGTTTTTGGGGTGAGGCGCAGCTGATCCAAATCGGATTTTTCCAGGATGATCTCGCCCAGAACCCGGTCATTTTGGAACACATTGTCCTGGGGAATCATGGTGTAGCTGTCCTCGTTGTTTGCGAGGCCGGTGCTGTCGGTCACATAGGTACGGCCAGCATTCTTCGGCTGATCATAGATGGTGACGGTGGCTTCCGCGCCGTCGCTGGTCAGCAGCTTGGTGCCGCCGGTGTAGCTGGTGGCGATGTCCGCGTTGTAGTCGGCGTTATCCAGCCAAATCACTGCGCCGTCATTGGCCTTGGTGATTTCAATAGCGTAAGCGCGCTTGCCCAGCGGGGTACCAGCATCACCGGGCTGCTCAATGTCCGTCCAGTCGCCATAGTAGCCGTCCGGGGCTTTCGTTTCCACGATAAGGAATTTGCCTTCGTTGCGCTGGGTGTAGTAGAGAGTACGGCTGGTATCGAACTCCGTACCGTAGTCAGTGCCATTGGCCACGGAGTAGGTGCCGTCATCATTGCGGACAACGGTATACTGATTGTACCCGCCGAAGGGGATATATTTCTGGGTCACAGTATCCCATTCGAACACTTCGTACTTTGCATCAGCTGCAATCTGCTCGCCGGTCTCGCTGTCCACTTTGGAGATGTTGACCTGCAGGCTCCACTCATCATTGCGCATGAGGTAGTCTTTGGCCCGATCCATGGGAACAGAGATCGTCTGGCTGCCGCCATGCTCACCGTCGAAGAATTCAAAGCCGACCGGAATGACAGTTTCATCAAATCGGAAATCGATGCTGGCCAGTTTGTTTTTTGCCGCTGCAATAGCCCTGTCCACCATGCCCTGGGCTTCGGCGCGCAGCTGTGCTTCAGCACTGGCTTTGGCGCTGGCGGCTGCCGCGTCGGCCTCAGCCTGACTGCCAAAAGGCCCTTCCCGGCCACTTCGGCTGCTGGTGGAGGTTTTGGTCACACTGTAATGCAGGCTCCAGCTGGCGCTGGCGTCACCGCCAGTGCTCTGGAACTCATCATCCATTGTGTGGCCACTCGTAGTTACCACCTGTTTTTCCGCCGGGGTGATCGCCCAACTGCCACCGTCAATTGTCCCACCTTTTTCCATGGGCTCGATTTCGATGGTTGCGCCATCCACCTTTTCTCCGGTTTCCAGCCCGGTCTTGTCGGTGTTGATCGTGTACTTGGCATCAAAACTGCCGCTGACCGTCTGAGGTCTGGCACTCCAATCCGCATAGAACTCCGGGCTTTCCACCTCCGGCCCAATCAGAGCAACGCTCTGCCAGCCCTCAATCGGCGGATCATAAATATAGGTAAAGCAATCGCTCTGTTCGCCGTATACTGTCGCGCCCTTGCTCATTTTGGTCAGGGAGTCCACATAGCTCTTGGCCACTACGCTTTCGGGGTATTCCTCAATGATCCATCGCTGTGTTTCGTTATATGCGGTCTCCATGGTCGCGTCTGCGCTGAGCAGCCCGAGACTCAGCTGGCTCAAACCGCCCCAGATGCGCACCTGATTGCCGTAATGATCGCCCGGCACATATTGGTCACCGGTGACAATGGAAGTGTGTGTATAACGATATTCAGGGCATCCATCTGGCCGACCCTTGAGGCCGGAATTGCAGCAGTATGCAGGCTCACCATTGAACCAGATGAGCCAAGTGCCATTCACAAACTGGGTGGAAGTAATGCGGCCCGTGGTCACGCTGGGTGTCGGGCGGGATTCGTAAGTACTGGCACCTCTACTGGCTTGTACCTGTTCCCCTGTTTCTCCTTCCAGCCGGATATTCAGGACTTTTTCCATAGCTGCGCCGTCAGGGGCAGTGTAACGGAACACCGCAGAAAAATCGTGATCGCTCTGGACATAGATGCCTGTGGTGGCTGCAGATGTTTCCACATAGCTGCTATTCAGAATGGCAGCAGCGGTTTCTTCATCTGCAAGAGCCCCGTCGTAATCCAGCAGCTTTACATCATCGGGGAGGATGATCTGAGAGGAACTATGGTTAGCGGGATACTCCACCTGAACGAAGATGGGAACAGTGGCAAAGCTCTCACCGGCCCGCCGGGGAACTGTGATGGACAGTCCATCCGAATTCAGGGCTTCAGTGTCCATATTCCCGCTGTTTTCGGCTGTCTCCCTATCGTTCCACTGGCCAATGCCGATTTTGGTATCACCGGTAGCGACGGGCAAGCCGCAACTGCCAATGTAACTGCCGGTTGGCGCATCCGGCAAATCATTGTAGAGCATTTCTGTGATCTCGCTCAGATCGGGAGGTGAACCAGCATCCTCACCACCATCACCTTCGCTCGGAACAGCAGGGTTCTCGATGGTCGCCTGCATGGCAGCAACCAGCGCAGCCAGTGCAGAATAGGCAGTCGCCACTGCTTCGTTTTCCTTTTCCTCCTCCGCGAGTGAGAGATAGATGTCTTCCGCGGCAGTTACCGGCGCGGACGCTTCATCTGACAACACCGTAGCTTCGTCCAGAGCGGCGATCAAGTCCGGATTTTCTTTATCTGTCTGCCACGCATGACTGGCCAATGCCCAGCTGTTGACTGCCGCGAGGATGCTTTCTCGGTCGAGCGCATCCACGGCAGAAATGAACGACTGAGCTTCTGCGCTCAGTTCCGCTTCTTTTTCTTCGACGGTACCCTCGTTTTCTGCCTCATCCTCGGCAGTGTCCCCAGGTACACTGTCGGTTACAGGCTCAGGCTCTGCACTTTTCGAACTGGCCTGGGACTCCACCACCGGGTCTGCCTCGCTCGTCGCGGCAGGCTCCGACGCACTGCTCTCCAGTGCGAATGCAGTAGGTGCAGCAGTGCAGGAGAGGCAGAGCATGAATGCCAACATCAACGCCGAAAACCGGCGCAAAAGTTTGCTTTTTGTTTTCATCAATTCCTCCAAATATTGTCCGTAAATTTAGGCGCGCTGTGTTATTGACAGCGATTGATTGCAGTCTTATACTAATGGTCAGTGCCAAGTGCCGCCAAAAGTTGCGGCACTTGGCTCTTTTTCTGTAGGAAGGAGGTGAATGTAATGATCAGAAGTTCTGAGATGCAGTTGTGCACGACTCAAAATAGACCAGTTAAATTTCAAGTTGAAAAAGAGTGGCATCAAGGCCTTCAGCTTGAAAGAGTGCGAAAGTATTGCGAAGAACGTTGTCCGCTGAAACCGTCATGCGAGCAAGCAGAACAGTGCAAACTAATTCGCAAATAAATGTTTGCATTCCACCCCCAAAAGAAACAGGACGCGATTTAATATTTCGCATCCTGTTCTACATATCCGACCATACAAGCCAAAACCCCCATTGTGGTCTATGTTTTTACATGATCCTCACTCCTTTTGATGTCTCTTTTCTCAGGTCATCTATCCTCCCGTCTGACCTGTCTTTTCTGTTTCTTCAGCCGAGACATGCGCTTCTCATATTCTTTTTCGAGGCGTTTTGCCTCTTTCAGAATCGGGAGCGGTTCAATGTCGTTCTGGCAGCAGCCTTCCACGATGCCTTCCAGATAATGGGGCGCGGGAGGTGCAGGGCTTTCTTTGTAGGGCGAATTCATCGTGTAAGCCATTACAGACGTTTTCTGTCTGTTTCCATTGGTTACCGTGATGAGTTCTTTTCCATACAGTCGGGGGTATCCCTCGTAGAAGTCCAGGTTTTTCTCATCTTCCACTGAGATGCGCCAGAGAACACCATCCACGTGGCTTCCAGGTTCGGGCAATATGGTAGCAACCCCACAAACGCCCCCGTTGCCGCAGAAGGTCAGCCGGTAATCATCCACACGAACCACCCCTACGACCTCTGCGTTCGGACAACGAAAGGACATTTGGTCCAGGTTCATGTTGGAGCCATAGGCAAAATACAGCTTCTCACTCAATTTGGCACCTCCTATCTTTCCTCTCTGTGCCTGCCATTTTGGCTCGGATAGTTGGAACGATCATATCGCCAAGCCCGATCACCGGGCAGATTGGCGAGCAGATGCTCTCGTACATTTTTGTACTCAGGCCCGATCAGCCCGAGTCGCAGCAGAAAGGTGCGGAAAGTAAAGGCCGGGTTTTCGGAAATTTCCGTTTTCCGCATCAACGTCTTCTTCTGGTTGATCGCCTGTGCGGAGATGGCCAGAGCCAGCGTGATATTCGCCCGGACTTTGCCCGCGTGGAGGGTGCTCTCAAAGCAGCGCCATTCCAGCGTCCCTCGGTAAAACACAGAATGAAGATTCAAGGCATAATAACGAGTCCAGTTGTAGTGTTCATAGCTTCCGTCGTGCCCGCCATACCATTCCCTCTTCAGTCGCTCCATGCTGATGTTGGTGGGTAACTTGCGGATTTTTTCAAGCATAGGTTCTCGCACCTTTTGACACCACCGCTGTACCCGCGCCTCATTCACATTCAGGGCCTTAAAGAGAATGTCCTCTTTGGAGTACATGATAGACAGAGCGTTTTTCAAACTCTGCGGTGTATGCCGTGATGCATCCACATGGACATGCATGCCGCAGCTGCTGTTGACCACTGCTCCGGCGTGCCGCAGTGCACGAACGACATCCTGCAACTTTCCCATTTCCTCGTAGCTCAACTTTGGCGAGTTCATCTCGACCTTATATAGGCCAGACGTTGCAGGAATCTGGCGACGGCCATCCCGCATGGTAGCTGTAATGCTGCTGTCATACACAAAGCGCCATCTTTTCCCGTCCCGATCAATCACTTCCCATGGGTCATAGGTAGTGGACTCATGTGTCTGACGGGCACTGGTTCCGAAAAGGGCGGCAACCGCTTCCGCTGCCCGCTGACGAGTCACGCCCGTCATTTCGATCTCGCAGCCGAAAGGTTGTTCTTTCAGGTCAATGAGATGTCACCTCCTCGTCCACAGCCGCCAATCGTCTGCCGATTGCTTCCACCACCGTTACAGTCACACCGTTGCCAGCCTGCTTGTACACCTGGTTATCACTCTGGATGGCGAGTATCTGGTCGATCCTGTCATCCGCCCAGCCTTGCAAACGAAGGCATTCACGTGGAGTAAGGCGGCGGATCCGACCGCCGACCCGCACCCCGGATGCCTCTCGCTTGTGTTTTCTGATTCCACCGTTTTGCTTGGCAGTGAGGCACCGTGAGATTTCCGTAATTTCGGGATCTTCGTTCATATCCACGAATCGCGGCGTTCCGATGAGAGTCCCTTGAGTTGCATCTGTGGTCAGGGTGTGGGCAATCTTTCGGCCTACCCTGCCGCGGCGGGTATTCATCTGAGGGTAGGCCAGGTCGATGCTGTCGCCCGGATAGGCCATCTTATAGCCTTTCCTGGTGGCCTCTTTGATGGGAAAACCGACTTGATACAACCCGGTCTTTCCACCCACACCCCCAGCACCACTCGTGAGCGTGCAGCTTACTCCGCTGGGATCATAGACTCGGCTTCCTTGGGGTCCGTCATGGATGCAGGCAAGAGGCGTTGCATTTGCTGTGGTGAAAGGAAGTATTTTTCCTCTACATCGCTCATCAAGATATCCGACAATGTACACGCGCCTTCGGGACTGGGGGACGCCGAAATCTTTGCTGTTAAGCACCTGCCATTCCACGAAATACCCCAATCGCCCCAACGTATCGAGGATCGCCGCAAATGTCCGGCCGCCGTTATGATTAAGCAGTCCGGGAACATTTTCAAAGAGCAGATAGCGAGGCTTCCGGGCTTCAGCCACCCTGGCAAGTTCAAAGAACAGGGTCCCTCGGGGATCTCCGAATCCCTTTCGAGTGCCAGCGATGCTGAATGCCTGACAAGGGAATCCACCGCAAAGCAGGTCAAATTCCGGGAGTTCATCCGACTCGATTTTTCTCGCGTCTGAGCTATACCATTCCTCCTCACAATTAAACAGGGCCCGATAACTTTGTTGTGCGTATTTGTCGCACTCACAATAACCTACGCACTTAAAATCACCGGCAAGCTGCAGGCCCTCTCGAAACCCACCTATGCCGGCGAACATATCTAAAAATTTAATGCTCTTTCGCTTCATCTCCTTTCTCTAGAATGTGATAGTCTTCCTCTGCATGGGAATCACCTCCTTTGCATGTAGATATCAGCCTTCTTCCGTAGTTGCGAGGCCGTTATCTTCGACCGTGTCAACATCATTCATCGATGTGTCTTCCAAGGGATCGCCACCTTCACCTTCATCTTTGGCAGCTATAGCAGCCTCGAAATCCTCTTCGGCTTCCTCCAGGGCCTGCTCGATCAGCCCGATGATGAACTTACGCTGGCTGAGCTTCTCGCCGAAGACCTGTTCATAGCGCGCCAGATAGTCTTTGACCTTTTGATAAAACTCCTCACTGACTTCGAATGCCAAGGTTCTGGTTTTGGCCATGCTGTTCTCCTCCTTTGCATAATGCTCGTTGATGATCATTTCAATGAACTTTCCCATGGTACTTTCCGACTCACGAATTTCTTCGCTTATCCGGTTGTGTAATTCCAACGGGATCTTGCATGTGATGCCCTTCATTTCCATGTGTCACAACTCCTATTACAATAAATTTGGACAGGAAAGCCGTGCAGCCAGTCCGGCTTTCCTTCCATCTCGTGCCTAAGCTACAATGAGAGGAGCAACTGGCTGACCAACCACTCCTTGGGCTTTAATGTCCGTAAGAAAGACTGTCAGCCATCCTCTTGTTGCAGCGTTCGATTTAAGCAGGTTGAGCCTACCGGATACCGGGGAGTTCGTGTCACCCAATAGATTGAATCGGCAGCGAGAAAAGATGGAACCCGGTTGCAGATTCGTTGTATTGGAGGAATGTGAATGAACTGCGTTGGCATCGATGTTTCGAAGGGCAAGAGCACGATTGCAGTCATGCGCCCTTTTGGAGAGGTGGTAGTCTCACCCTTTGAGGTGCTTCACACCGACAGCGAACTGAGCGAGCTGGCAAGGCTGCTCAAAAGCCTGAACGGTGAGACCCGTGTGGTGATGGAATCCACGGGCAATTACCATACGCCGGTGGCCTGGCTGCTCCATGGTGCAGGGTTTTATGTCTCCGTAGTTAATGCAATGTTGGTGCATGACTACGGGAACAACAGTTTAAGACGGGCCAAGACCGACAGGAAGGACGCTGTGAAGCTGGCCAACTACGGTCTTGACCACTGGCTCACGCTGCCGAGGTATGTCCCGGAGGAGGATACCCGGCTCATGCTGAAGGCCTGCTACCGGCAGTACCAACAGTATTCCAAAGTACGGACTATGCTGAAAAACAACCTGATCTCCCTGCTGGACACTGCTTTTCCTGATGCGAACCGTCTGTTTACCAGTCCGCCCCGTGCCGATGGCAGCGAGAAATGGGTGGACTTTGTAGCAACTTTTTGGCATTGCGAGTGCGTCTGTGGGCTGTCCGAAAAGGCATTTACCACCAAGTATCGGAAGTGGTGCAAAAAGCACGGCTACAATTTCAGTGAGGAGAAAGCGCTGGGCATCTATGCCTCCGCTTGCGGACACGTCGGTATCATGCCGAAAACGAATACGACAAAACTCTTGGTGGAACAGGCTATTTCCCAGCTTCAGGCAACTTCCGCCGCATTAGTCGCTCTTAAGCAGGAGATGCAATCCCTGGCGTCTTATCTGCCGGAGTCTCCTGTTGTAATGGAAATGTTTGGTGTTGGCCCAACCCTCGGCCCCCAACTTATGGCTGAAATTGGCGATGTGCGCCGCTTTCATTCCAAGAAAGCGCTGGTCGCCTTTGCGGGTATTGACTCCCCACCTTACCAATCCGGCCAAATGAATGTCTGCGGTCGCAGCATCTCCAAACGAGGGTCTGCCTCGCTGCGCAGAACGCTTTTCTTGGTGATGGGGGGTTATTTGAAGAATGCTCCGACAAATGAGCCCGTGTACCAGTTTATGGACAAAAAGCGTACAGAAGGAAAGCCTTATCGCGTTTACATGATGGCTTCTGCCAACAAATTTCTGCGCATCTACTACGCTTCCGTGAAAGCCTACCTGGATTCTCTGGAACACGCCTGAATCTCCTGTGTTATGCCATTTGACTGGCCGCCATTCCGATTTTGCGATGCTCAGCGGCTTGATTTTGCATTGCTTTTTTGCACCCCTTAAAGACTTAAAGTTTCTGCTTGACTTTTATTAGCAGGTCTTT
>ERZ1673695.1936-NODE-1936-length-18165-cov-5.970127_pt1 | contig 18165 bp, 17 predicted proteins | sample MGYA00580225_ERZ1673695 | MGnify/ENA primary metagenome ERZ1673695 (study PRJEB41218, sample SAMN15661739) | gut metagenome | host: Homo sapiens | place: Canada: London | collected 2015-08-20/2019-03-30 | study: EMG produced TPA metagenomics assembly of...
TCAGGACTTTGCCCTGGCTTTTTTCTTGACGTTCTTTTCGTGTTCGGCAATTTTTTTCTTATCGGTCACCTGGTTTCTTACGATGGCGTCGTACACCTTTTGAACGTCCACCTTGTTGTCGGCGCCGTAGGCCGGTTTTTTCAGAAGTTTTTTAAACTGCTTCGCCGTATAGACCGGTGCGTTTCGGGGGCAGTAAAGATCGGTTTTCGCAGCGAAGACGACAACGCCCTCCACGTTGACCCGGTATATGTTTTCTTTCCGGAACAGGTGCCGGATATTGTCCGTGTGGGTTTTATTCTGCTTGAGGGGATTGTAATGGTAATTGCGGTCGTCCCCCAGCACCTGCAGCCACTTTTCTTCCGCGGGGTTCCCGTAGACTGAGCCCGTCCAGTTTTTGGTTTCAACCACCATAACGCCGAACGGCGCGATCAGGATGTGGTCGATCTGGGTGGTTTCATCATACAGGGGGAGATAGACGTCGTTTAAAATTTTAACGTCATTAAAGCGGGCGTATTTTTTAAGGATTTTTGTAACCTTCCGCTCCCCCTTTTTTCCAAGCTTCTGGGTGTGTTTTTTCTTGCTGCGCAAAACAAGGGCAATCACCCCGCCAATGATGAGGATGACTACACATGCGGCAAGCGCGATGATGGTGTTCTGGTCCATATACGGCAGACGCTCCTTTATAAATAAAAAATAGTATTCAAACGCGCCGAAAACGGCGCAATTATTCAGTGTGTATTTTTTGTTACACGGGTGGAAAAACGCTGTTTTTCTCTTTTGTAATAAAAAATAGTATTAAACGCGCCGAAACGGCGCAATTATTCAGTGTGCATTTTTTGTTACACGGGTGGAAAAACGCTGTTTTTCTCTTTTGTAATAAAAAATTTAAAACGGCAAAGAGAAGTTAGCAGCTGGGAACTTGAAAACCGGTCGGAGCAAAAACAGGTAAATGTTGCAACGCCGGAGGATTTTATCCGTTTCAGGGTATGCTAAAAACAAGTTTGAGGCCCGGAAACCCGCACGGCGCGTTGGTTGTTAAAAAACATCCTTCTTTCGGGAAAAGCGGGGCAGAAACATAAACGGCCTGTTTTTATTACGAGACGGCAGAGCTTTTAGACGCGCGGGTCTGCATACACAGCGCAAAATTTTTTATTGCGCGGAAAAAGCCTTTTTACCCGGACAATAAAAAGCGTTTTAATTTTTATGCCTGTTAAGGCACGCCTAAAAACTAATTTTTATTCTAGCACAAAACTGTATAAATGTACAAGGGAAGAACATACTATTGTTGCGGAAACTCGTTGTCCGGGCGGATGTGCGCTTTTCCGTCTCCGTTTGGAGGATGAAAACCCTGTCCGCCGGGAAGTTTACATCCCGCAGTAAAGCAAATTTATTTCGATAGCGCTGGAAGACAGGTTCGGCGCGTTAGACTATCGTTAAAGGAGTAAAAGGCTATGTTGGATAAAATTGCATTGGCACTTGTCATCATCGGCGCAATCAACTGGGGTTCTATTGGTATTTTCCAGTTTGATATTGTCGCCTGGATTTTTGGCGGCCAGGGTGCAGTCGTCAGCAGAGTTATCTATACACTGGTAGCTCTTGCCGGCCTGTGGTGTATCTCCCTCTTTTTCCGCCACAACGACACCCTTCCCTCGGGCGACTAATAAAACCACGCTTTTTCAGCTTGACAGCCTGAGTGAACTGTGCTAAAATAGTGTTAAGTTTAAAACGCTGTGAGAAAGACAACAGTTTTACTTTCCCGCGTTCCAGAGAGCTGCCGGTTGGTGTAAGGCAGCCGCGGCGGTAAAGTCTGATCCCTTTTGAGCGGAGCGGCTGAAAGGCAAATTAAGCCGCTACGGTTTGCACCGTTAACGGCATAGGGCTTATTGGAGCCTGAAAAGCGGGCGTACATGTGTTGTGCGCCAATTTGGGTGGTACCGCGGGAATCAGCTCTCGTCCCATTGTGGACGGGAGCTTTTTGTATTTTCGAATATAATGCGCTTTGGCTGGAAAAGCCTAACCGGTTTGCATAACAACCGGAAATTGGTTTTGCGGCACAGAGCCATTCTATTATAACTGTTTATTAAACTGTTTAAAAAGGGGGATCTTTATGGAAAACCAGGTTGCGCAGATTGCGGAGCGAATTAAAGGAATGCGGCTCATTATGGAGCTTACAATTGAGGAAATGGCGCGAATTACCGATACGACGGTTGAGGAATACACAGCCGCCGAAAACGGGCAGAGTGATTTTTCGTTCACTTTCCTGTATAAATGCGCCAAGACGTTCGGCATTGATTTGGCTGAGCTTTTAACAGGCGAGGCGCCGCACCTTTCCCAGTATTCCATTGTCCGCAAGGGCCATGGACTTCCCCTTGAACGCCGTCAGGGCTTCAAATACCAGCATCTGGCGTCATTTTTCAAGGATAAGGTCGCAGAGCCGTTTTTTGTCACTGCAAAGTATGACCCCGCGCAGGACAGCAACAGCATTGAACTGTCCACCCACGAGGGGGAGGAGTTTGACTACATACTTAAGGGGACGCTGATCTTCCGCTATGAAGACCACATTGAGGTGCTCCATGAAGGGGACGCCGTTTACTACAATTCCGGCCGTGGCCATGGTATGATCGCCGCCGACAGTGCCGACTGCGATTTTTTGGCGATCATCCTGGAAAAGAAGGAGGACAAATAAGGATATGGGCAGAATCTATGAAAAATTTGTTACGGTGGAGGAGGATGGCCAGGGCCGCCTGGTGAACCTTGAATTCCATCCGCCGGAGAACTTCAACTTTGCTTTCGACGTCATGGACGCCCTTGCGGAGAAAGAGCCGGATAAAAAGGCGCTCGTTTGGGTAAGCAAGGAGAAGAAAAACATAAACTTCACCTTTGAACAGCTCCGGGAGTATTCCTCCAGGGCGGCAAACCTTTTTAAGAGCAAGGGAATTAAGAAAGGCGACCGGGTTATGCTGGTTCTCAAACGCCATTACCAGTTCTGGTTTGCAATCCTCGGCCTGCACAAGCTGGGAGCGGTTGCCATCCCCGCTACAAATCAGCTAATGAAAAAGGATTACACGTACCGGTTCAATGCGGCCGGTGTTTCAGCCGTTGTTGCCACACTGGACGACGGCGTGCCGGACCACATTGAAGAGGCGCTCCCTGAGAGCCCTACGGTACATACGAAGCTGATCGTCAACGGTTCGCGTGAGGGCTGGGATGATTTTGATGCTCTGCTTGAGGAGCAGTCCCCTGTTTTCGAGCGCCCGGCCGGGGAAGAAGCCACCGTTATAACCGACCCGATGCTGATGTATTTTACATCCGGTACAACAGGTTACCCCAAAATTGCTTCCCATGACTTTGGCTATGCGCTCGGCCATTTTGTCACCGCACATTATTGGCACAACGTCGACCCGGACGGAATCCATTTCACCATTTCCGATACCGGCTGGGGCAAGGCGGTCTGGGGCAAGCTGTACGGCCAGTGGCTGAGCGAAACGGCGGTTTTCGTCTACGATTTCGACCGCTTCCATGCGGACGACATCCTGCCGCTTTTTGCGCAGTATAACATCACTACCTTTTGCGCGCCGCCGACGATGTACCGGTTCTTCATCCAGGAGGACCTCGGCAAATACGACCTTTCTTCCCTCAAGTACTGCACCATTGCGGGCGAGGCTTTAAACCCGGAAGTTTTCAATAAATTTTACCAGTACACCGGATTGAAACTGATGGAGGGCTTCGGTCAGACTGAAACCACCCTGGTGATCGCCAATTTAGTCGGAACGGAGCCGAAACCCGGTTCAATGGGCAAACCAAATCCGCAGTTCGATGTGGATCTTATCAACTCTGAAGGTGAGACAGTCCCGCCCGGCGAGGTTGGCGAAATTGTCATCCGCACCGGGGAGAAAAAGCCGTTTGGTCTGTTCTCCGGCTATTACCGCGATGAGGAAAAAACAAAAGAAGCCTGGCACGATGGCGTCTACCACACCGGCGATATGGCCTGGCGGGATGAGGACGGTTATTTCTGGTATATGAGCCGTACGGACGACGTCATCAAAAGCTCGGGCTACCGTATTGGGCCGTTTGAAATTGAGAGCGTGCTGATGGAGCACCCGTCTGTTGTAGAGTGCGCTGTTACCGGCGTTCCGGATCCGCTCCGCGGTTTCGCGGTAAAAGCGACGATTGTCCTGGCAAAAGGATATACCCCTTCTGAAGAGCTGAAAAAGGAGCTTCAGAAGTTTGTCAAAGACGCAACGGCGCCGTATAAATATCCCCGTGTGGTCGAATTTGTGGAAGAACTTCCCAAAACGATCAGCGGAAAAATCAAGCGCGCTGAGATTCGCAACAGCGACCAAGCGGGTCAATAATAAAAACAATCCCTGGGCAGAAGGGCGGCGAGTTGTTCGCTGCCCTTTCATTTTTTTGGATTCACGGGGAACAGACGGCCGGACAAGTGAAGCTTGTCCGGCTTTTTGTTGTCCTTTTTCCGTAAGAGGCATATGATAAAGCTGAAAATAAAAATGGATTTCAGCGCGCATGCCGGCACAAAAAATATGGAGCGTTTTATGCTGCCGGTTGGGGAGGGTTTACGCGTTTCTTTTGTGAAAAAAGAAACAGTGTAACATTTTTGATAAAAAAGAGACTTAATACCAGAAGGGGGGAAGGGCCATGCAGGATATGGAAGAACTGTACCTTGCGCACAGGCAGGCGGTTTACAGCTACCTGCTCAGCCTGGCCCGCGACCCATCCCTTGCCGAAGACCTGCTGTCAGAAACGTTCTTGCAGGCCATCCGGTCGGCGGGCAGCTTCCGGGGTGAGTCGTCGGTCCGGACCTGGCTGTGCGGAATTGCCCGGAACGTCTGGCTCAGGCAGCTGCGCGGAAAGAAGGAGCTTTTGGAATATGACGACCGGCTAGTCTGTTACGTCGGGGAGGATATGGATGACCGGCTGGCCGCCGCGCAGGCTGTCGGTCGGGTAAAGGAGCTGCTATCTCAAAAAGACGGGCGCACCCAAAAAGTCGTCCGGATGAGGATGGAGCTTTACTCTTACAGCGAAATTGCCGACCGGCTGCAAATTTCGGAAAACTCGGCGCGGGTCATTGAGTTTCGCACACGGAAGTGGTTAAAGGATATTTTAGCAAAGGAGGGACTGCTGGAATGAACGGAAGGGAACAGATTTCATGCGACGTCTGTCTGGACCTGATCCCGCTTGTGTGGGACGGGGTGGCGAGCGCGGACAGCGAAGAGCTGGTGCAGAACCACATCCAAACCTGTAATGCCTGTAAAAGCGTGTTTGAAAGCGGCGGGACGCTGGAGCGTTCGGCGATAGACGATAAAAGGGTTCTGCGGCGGATCAAACGCGGCTTTTTCTGGGCGGGGATGATGACCCTTTTTGCTGCCGTGATCTTTGGCGCGGCGCAGACCCTTTCCTTCGGAATGTTTTACAATATCATTATCATGCCGTTAGTGGGGGCGCTGGGGAGCTTCCTGTTTGGGAAGCGGTGGTATCTGCTCCCTGCGGGCGTATTTCTTCTAACACCTCCGCTTTCCATTGCAGTTGAAATATGCAGGAGCGGCTGGGAAACAGCAATGGATCAATGGGGGGGCGTATTAATATTTGCGCTGATTTATGCGTTGCTGGTAATGGCCGGTACTGCAATTGCGGCGCTGTTTCGCTTCGCTTTCCGGAAGGAGGAAAAATGATGACAAAGAGGAGACGTCTGCTTAAAATCGGTGCCGCCCTGCTCGGTGCCGGAATGATAGCCTTTTTGCTTGTTCTGGCAAGCGCCTTTGTCGGAAATCCAATATCCAAGCACATTGCCGGTGAGGAAATCCGCGGGCATATTTCAAAGAATTATCCCAATCTAGAGCTGGAAGTCGGGGAAGTGCGGTACAACTTTAAATTCGGCGAATACTACGCGGAGGTTTCCAGCCCCACAAGCAAAGATACCCACTTTACTGTTTTCTGGCGTGGAAGCGAGTGCTATGACGATTATAAAAGCGCCGTTTTGGAAGGATGGAATACCTGTGGCCGATTGGCGGATGAATATTTTGCCCAAATTAAACCGCTGTTAAAAACCATACCGGGAATTTTGGCGGAAGACGGCAGCCGTGTGGATGTTGCTAAAGAGGATTTAGAAGAAGGGATTGACATTCCGCTGGATACTCCCTACCAAAAGGGACTGCCGCTGGATTTTACCCTCAGTCTTTATGCCGAGAGCGCTGCCCCTACGCTGGATGAAGCCGCCGGGCTGCTTGAAAAAGTATACCGTATCCTGAAAGAGAACGGCCATAGCTTTACAGCTTATGGGGTTTTTATCCAAAACTCGGAGGTGGATGAAGCGTACGTCATGGTATACGATGTCACCCCCGAAATGATTGAGCGGGGCGATTTAGCAGAATACCTGTACGAATGTGAAGACGCCCCCGGCGCTAATGACCCTGGCATAACGGTTTCCCCGTTTAAAAAATAATCCCGCAACGGCCGCTTTCTTTACAATTTGAGAAAAACTTCTATAATAGAAAACAGAAAGAAATGAAACCGTTTAAACGAAGGAGTATATGCAGATGGAAGAGGTATATCAATTTTTGAAAAAATGCGGGACTTACTATCTTGGTACGATGGACGGCGATCAACCTCGTGTCCGGCCTTTTGGGACGATTGACCTTTTTGAGGGCCGTCTCTACATCCAGACCGGAAAAAAGAAGGAGGTCTCCCGGCAGATGACTGAAAACGGGAGGATTGAAATCTGTGCCTTTGACGGGAACCAGTGGCTCCGGGTTGCGGCAACCGCTTTAGAGGATGACCGGGTTGAAGCGCGGCGTCATATGCTGGAGGCTTATCCTGAGCTTGGGAAAATGTATACGCCGGAGGACGGCAATACGCAGGTGTTCTATTTGAAGGATGTGACTGCAACTTTCTCTTCCTTCACAACTGACCCGCGGGTGATTTGTTTTTAAAAAGCGGTAAACGAAAAAGGCCTGCCGGTTTTATTCCGGCAGGCCTTTTTTTGCCGCAAAATTAATTTTGCGTATTCCGTCTTAGCTGACCCGGGTGTTTTAGGTGCGGCGGTAATCAATATTTTCGGCGTTATCCCAGTGGATTTACGGGTTTGCTGGGTCAATGAAGACGATCAGGCCCCGGCAGAACTGTTTTTGAAGTAAGAAAGCTGCAAAATGATATAACCTCCTTGTCTGGAACATACAGTGGTAAAACTTTACCCTGATCTACGCAAAAAACAAGGCGTGGCGGAAGAAATGAAAAATTTGCTGTATAAACCCGTCTGTGTTGTGGGCAGAATAGAGACGAAAGCGCAGTTGCGCGGCACATACCTTTAACGCAGAAAAGGAGAATGAAGAATGAAACAGCTCAACGGAAGCAAGACGGAAGCAAATTTAATGGCGGCGTTTGCCGGGGAATCCCAGGCGAGAAACAAGTACACTTTTTATGCCAGCCAGGCAAAAAAAGAAGGGTACGAACAAATTGCCGATATTTTTTCCAAAACGGCGGACAATGAAAAGGAACACGCGGAAATCTGGTTCAAACTCCTTCATGATGGGATGGGCGGAACGCTGGAAAATCTGGAGGACGGCGCCGCCGGCGAGAATTACGAGTGGACCGATATGTACAAAAAATTTGCCGCCGACGCGAGAGAAGAAGGCTTTGAAAAAATTGCGATTCTGTTCGACCTGGTAGCCGGCGTTGAAAAAGAACACGAAGAGCGTTACCGCAAGCTGGTTGAAAACCTCAACAAGCAGGAGGTATTTAAACGGGCGCAGAAACAGTTCTGGGTCTGCCGCAACTGCGGTCATATCCATTTTGGGGAAGCCGCACCGGAAATATGCCCGGTCTGCTCCCATCCGCAGGCATATTTTGAGTTGAAGCCTGAAAATTATTAATAATTCATTTCAAATATACTAATTGTAAATTCCCCAGGCCTTTCAGGCCTGGGGAATTTATTGTTATAAACAATAGATTGACAGCCGCAAATTCTGAGCGTATGATGATAACGCAGAGGGGAACGTGTGTTTATTTGAAAAGGTGGGGTTGAAATGGAAAAAGCGCTGCTCGGTAAGACGGGGTTCATGGTGAGCCGGGTGACCTACGGCGGCATTATCAGTATGAGGGAAACTCAAAAGGACTCGGACCGGTATGTTGCCATGGCGGTGGACTGCGGTATCAACTATTTTGACGTGGCGCCTTCCTACGAGGATGCACAGGACCGTCTGGGGCCTTCACTGAAGCCCTACCGAAAAAGCGTCTATCTGGCCTGCAAAACAGAACGCCGGGATGCCGCCGGGGCAAAGGAAGAATTGCTTGGCTCCCTCAAAGCCCTCCAGACCGATTATTTTGACGTTTACCAGCTTCACGCCATGACGACAAAGGAGGACCTGGAACGGGTCTTTGCCCCGGGCGGTGCTATGGAAACCTTTGTCTGGGCGAAAAAAGAGGGGCTGATCCGCAACATCGGCATCACCACCCACAGCGAAGATTGTGTTCTCAGCGCGCTTGACCGCTTCCAGTTTGACACCGTCCTGTTTCCGATGAACTGGGCCCTTGGGGTTATAAAAGGGTGGGGCGACCGTATATCCGAACGGGCAAAAAAGGAAAACATCGGCCTGCTTGCAATGAAAACCCTTATCCACCGCAGATGGAGGGAGGGGGAGGAACGGGTGTATCCTAAATCCTGGTGCAAACCGGTTTATGAAAACGAGGCGCTGGGAGTTGCCGGCATGAAGTATGGTCTATATAAGGGGGCGGCGACCCTGATTCCACCCGGAAATTACGACCGCTTCCGGTTTATGCTTAATCATATTGACCGCGCGTTGGAACCTCTTACGGAGGAGGAATGGGCGCTGCTGCGCACGGAGGCTGAAACTGTAAAAAACGAGCTGATTTTCTAAAAACTTAAGCCGCTCGGGTTTTTCCGGGCGGTTTTTCAAATAAATATCCGCAAAAGCCGGAACATGTGACCAAAAATATATTTTTTTAAGAAAATTGAAAAAAAGACTGGAAATTTTCAAAAAAGGGTGGTATAATTATATAGTAATTTTTGGGGGCGTAGCTCAGCTGGGAGAGCGTACGGTTCGCATCCGTAAGGTCGAGAGTTCGATCCTCTTCGTCTCCACCACGTCGGAGCAAAGTTCGCTTTGCTCCGACTTATTTTTTTTGCCTACGACAAAAAGATAAGCCATCCGCCCGCTTCCTTGCTCCTCCTCTTTCGCAAAAAGTCACGCTCGGCTCACCTGTTCGGTTGTAAACGCCATCACGACGGCTCGCTGTCGCTACCAACTTTTTGCGAGTTCGAGGGTTCAACTCTCACCTCTGAAAAACCGATAATATCTTTTTCATCTCACCCTCACATAACAAATAAATCCGAACCTTATGCCGATTGGCGATGGGTTCGGATTTATTATTTTTTTCTAAAAGATATAGAGAGTGGATCAGCCTGTTTTACCGCTTCGGCGGCAACATTCTACGCAATTTTTTGACTGAAAAATCGCTGTCAAAGAGCGGAATCCTGCCATAAGAGCTTTGCGAATGTGCCGAACAACTGTTTTGATGCATACAAAACAGTGTAAGAAACGCCTCTCCATTGTCTTTGCGGTCTTCACGGCGTCTTATCTGCTGTATTTTTTAATTGGCCCGGCCGTTTTTGAGGTTACTGCACAATCCTTTTAATATCGTACGCCGCGCCGAGGAAGGCCCAGTTTTGGTTAAAGGGACGCATAGCGTTCCAGTACCCGGCGCCCAGCAGGCTGAATTCGTCGGCCAGGTCGTATTTTGCCATGATACTCCGCACGTCTTCAAACCAGACGACATGTTTAACGCCTCCGGGCCGATAATACTCAAAGAACGGCGACTGGGAAGCTTCGTCATATTGGATTTCCGCCCCAAACCGGGCTGCCAGCTCCACCGCGTAATCGTTACCGATTGAGGTTGCGCTGGTCACGCCGCGTTCAAAGGGAAGCGGCCAGTCGTAGCCATAGTTTGGAATTCCCAGCAATATTTTGTCGGGTGGAATAACTGAAGCCGCGTAGGAGACAACCTCACGCACCTTGTTAAGCGGGGCGACCGCCATCGGCGGGCCGTAGGTATATCCCCATTCGTAGGTCATCAGGAGTACGGTGTTGCTCACCTTGCCAATTGCCGGATAATCGTGCGCCTCATAGAGCAGCCCGCGCTGAACGCCCGAAGTTTTGGGGGCAAGGTCGGTGTTGACGAAAAAGCCGTGAGGATTCAGCCGCTGTCGGGCCGTGTCGATAAACCGGATGAATCCGTCGCGGTCCTCCGGCTGAATGTATTCAAAATCGATGTCAAGCCCCAGGTATCCCTTTTCCAGCATAATCGCTTCAATCTGGTCCAGGACCCTATCCTGCAGGGCGGGGTCGCTGAAGAGCAGGCTCGCCCGTTCCCCGCTGAAGTTGCCGTCTTCGGTGATGGATGAAATCAGCATCACCGGAGCGGTCTTGTATTGGTAGGCAAGGTTGATCAGCGGCTGGTCGTTAATCCCGATCAGATCGCCCTCCACAGTAAAGCCATACCCAAAGATGGTGAGCGCGCTCAAAAACGGAAGGGCATAGACAAGGGTGTTCCGCGGAATATAGGGGTACGCGTACGCGTTCGTAAAAATTTGCCGCCGTTTTTCTCCCTGAAAGCGAATGGTAAGAACCTGCTCCGGGCGGATGGGCGGGGAGACGGTCAAGGTGGGGTTGTTCTGGAGTAGTTCAATTACAGTGATCCCGAACTGGGAGGCAATCGAAGCCGGAGTATCCCCTGGGCGAACGGTGTAAACCGTTTCTGGTATTAGGATAATCAGCGCCTGTCCAACAGGCAGGTTATAGGGGTTTGCAATGCTGTTGTCACTTATGATCCGCCTAGGAGAAACACCATATTGGCGGGCAATTTTCCAAACGGTATCCCCTTTTTGAACAATATGTATTCTCAAATGCCGCACCGCCTTTGCAAAAATGTGGTCAATTCCATTCTATGCGGAGACGGATTGTTTGGTTCGGGCTCGCTGCCGGGATCTGCATTTTGTCCATTGTTTTTTTAAGGAGCGTATGGTATGATAATTTTGTAAAAAAATATTGAAACGTGCCTTAACGGGCACAAAACTCGTCTGTATTTTTGCTGCCCGGGCAAAAAAGCCTGCGCTTTTCGTTGGTGTAACAAGATACAGGAAAAAGCACACCAAAATACTGTAGAAAGGGTGGAATCTATGAACTATCGTCCTTACGGCAAACTCGGCTATGAGGTATCCTTGCTCGGCCTGGGGTGTATGCGGCTTCCCCGTACGTCGGACGGAAACGGCGGTATGAAAGTCGATCTTGAAAAAGCGTTTGAGCTTATACGATATGCTGCCGACCATGGAATCAACTATTTTGACACCGCTTATGGCTATCACAACCAGACCAGCGAATCGGTTGTCGGCGAAGCGCTGGAAGGTCGACGTGAGCGGGTTAAGATCGCGACTAAACAACCTCTTGCTGCAATGACAACACAGGCTGATATTCGGAAAAACCTTGAAAATACGTTGAGAAAACTGCGGACTGATTACATAGACGTTTATCTGATCCACGGAATCGGTCCTGAAACTTGGGACGAGATTAAGCGCCGAAATATTATTGAGGAATACGAAAAGTTTCGTTCAGAAGGAATGATTAAGGCAATCGCTTTTTCTTACCACGGCGATTATGAAACCTTTGAAGATATCATGAATTATTATGATTGGGGAATGTGTCAGGTTCAGCAGAATTTCCTGGACGTTGATAAGGAAGTCACCGAGAAGGGAATTCAGTTGGCCGGGGAAAAAGGCACGGCGCTGGTCATCATGGAACCGCTTCGCGGCGGCGGACTGGCGAGTACGCCGGATCCGGTTAAGAAGATTTATGAAGATTCCGGATACGATCGTTCTGCAGTGGAGTGGGCGTTCCGGCACCTTGTCAATTATCCGCAGATCAGCTGTATTCTCAGCGGTATGACGACGTTGGAGCAGTTGAAGAATAACATTGAGATTTTCTCGAAGCCGGACATGGTTCCGGGTTGCATGAGCGAGAAAGAGAAAGAAGTTCTGCGCGAAGTTAAAAAAGCTTACGAATCCATCGTTACCATCCCCTGTACCGGATGCGAATACTGCATTCCGTGCCCGAAGGGCGTTGATATTCCGCGGATCTTTGCTCCGTATAACGACGGTAAAATGTTCGGCGCGTTCGATCATCCGAAGCGGAGATATATGTTTGTCACCCGCAGAGGTGCCGACGCAACAAATTGTGTAGCCTGCGGCGCGTGTGAAACTAAATGCCCACAGCATATTGACATTATCAACCAGCTGAAAATTGCCCACAAGGCGCTTGAGGGTTGGGTAGAGTAAAAGATATTACCTGAAAGAGGGGCCGGCTGCGTTTGCGGCCGGCCCCTTTTTATGATTTAAGAAAGGCGGTGCGGCTATGCGTCAGCAATCCTTTTTTGAACAGCGTGAATATAATAACCCCCTTGCAAGCCGGCTTCGCCCGGCGGCGCTCGACGAATTTGTGGGCCAGCGGCAGCTCCTGGGGGAGGGGAGCGTTCTGCGCCGGATGATTGATTCCGACCAGGTTCCGTCCATGATTTTCTGGGGGCCGCCGGGTGTTGGAAAAACTACCCTTGCGCGGATCATTGCGGGGAAGACAAAGTCGGAATTTATTGACTTCAGCGCTGTTACCAGCGGCATTAAAGAAATTAAGGAAGTGATGGCGCAGGCGGAGACCTCCCGGATGCTGGGGGAGCGGACAATCCTTTTTGTGGATGAAATTCACCGTTTCAACAAAGCCCAGCAGGACGCGTTTCTCCCTTATGTGGAAAAGGGGAGCATCATTTTAATCGGTGCGACAACGGAAAATCCGTCCTTTGAAATCAACTCGGCGCTTTTATCCCGCTGTAAGGTGTTTGTATTGCAGGCGTTGTCGGCTGATGACCTCAAAAGCCTCTTGCACCGGGCGCTCAGCGACTCCAGAGGTTTCGGCGGGCAGGAGATTGAAATTGGGGACGGCGTTCTGGAAATGATTGCGAACTTTGCGAACGGCGACGCCCGTGTGGCGCTCAACACCCTTGAAATGGTGGTGCTCAACGGGAAGAGCGACGGGGTAAAAACCACGGTGACACGGGAAATCGTTGAGCAGTGTGTCAGCAAAAAATCCCTGCTTTACGACAAGAATGGAGAGGAGCATTACAACCTGATTTCCGCTCTGCACAAGTCGATGCGCAACTCCGACCCGGATGCGGCCCTTTACTGGCTTGCCCGGATGTTGGAGGCTGGAGAGGATCCTTTATACGTTGCCCGGCGGCTGATCCGGTTTGCCAGTGAGGATATTGGGATGGCGGACAGCCGGGCGGTCACGCTGGCAACCTCGGTCTACCAGGCTTGCCACGATATCGGGATGCCGGAATGCAACGTAAACCTCGCCCACGCTGTGGTTTACTTCTCACTCGCCCCAAAATCCAACGCGCTTTACACGGCTTATGAACGGGTGAAGAAAGACGCCCTTGAACAGCTTGCCGAACCGGTGCCGCTCCAGCTCCGCAACGCCCCCACCCGTTTGATGGAAGAACTCCACTATGGGGAGGGGTACCAGTATGCTCACGACACAGAGGAGAAAATTACCACCCTGCAGTGCCTGCCTGATTCGCTCGAGGGAAGGGAATACTACCGGCCGACAACCCAAGGGACTGAGGCGCGGGTGAAAGAGCGTTTGGAGCGGATCAAAGAATGGAAAAGGCAAAACCGCGGGAAGTAAAGGATGGTGATTTTTGCCTGAATTTCTGCATAGGAATTGGCGGGATTACATTGGACGGTTAGACTGTTTCATTATATAATGACACTAGTTCTATATACAGGTTTGGGAGCGCGAAAAATGGAGTGGTTTGTTTATTTGGCAGTTGCGGCGGTGGTCGTTGTAACGGTAGGAGCCATTTTGGTTTATGCGGGAGTGCGGAAGCTGCGGCGGTTTTCCCGTTCCGCGTTTGGGACGGACTCCCTTTTGAAAGGGTTCGAACTCCAGCGTGAGAGGCTTTCAGAAACGCCTAAATCGGTTTCCGGCATGACTAAAATTTACCTGCCGCAAATTGCGGAGGATTTTCCTGCGTTCCACTATGGAGAGTTTAAACAAAAGGCTGAAAACATGCTGAAGTCGGCCTTTGCGGCAGTGTCTGAGCAGAATCCGGATCTTTTGACAAACGCCTCTGCGGAGCTGAAAAAGCAGGTCTCGCTCGGGATTCAGGAAGACCGGCGAAACGGCCTCCGGCGGCAATATCTGGACGTCCAGATCCATCAAACCGAAATTTCGGGCTACCGAAAGGGCGGCGGGTGCTGTACTGTAACGTTGCAGAGCGCCGTGGGTCACCGTTATTTTACGGAAAAAGACGGCGCCTTGGTCTCTGGCGACAGGGAACAAACGGTTCAGACAAAATATAACACGGAGCTTGTCTATATTCAGGACGCCGCAAAATACGGCGCGGTTTCAGGCGGCAAGGCAGCGGGGCTGACCTGCCCCAGCTGCGGCGCGCCGGTTACGGGGCTGGGTGTAAAGGTCTGTGAATACTGTGGAGGCGCTGTGGAAGAGGTCAACGAATATGCGTGGACCATTAACCGCTATTACGAGGTGCGCTAGATGGGCGTTCCCGTTTTGCGGAACGCCCTTGAAATAAACAGTAAATTAAGAGACAGGAGGAACATCAGATGGGAATTATCAAAGCGTTAGCCGGCGCTGTCGGAGGCGGGCTGGCTGACCAGTGGCTGGAGGTTTTAGAGCCCGACCGGATGAGCGGTACGACCGTGTTTACAAGCGGCGTCAAGGTGCGCCGGGGGGACGGCCGTAACAGCAACACCAAGGGGACGGACAACACCGTTTCAAACGGTTCGGTCATCCATGTTTACCCGAACCAGTTCATGATGCTGGTAGACGGCGGGAAAATCGTAGACTACACGGCGGAGGAAGGATACTACACCGTAAATAACTCCTCCCTGCCTTCCCTTTTCAACGGCCAGTTTGGCGACACTCTCAAGGAATCCTTCAGCCGTATTAAGTACGGCGGCGTAACCCCGACTCTCCAGAAGGTTTATTATATCAATTTGCAGGAGATCAAGGGGATCAAATTCGGTACCCGGAACCCAATCAATTATTTTGACAGTTTCTATAATGCTGAGCTGTTCCTGCGCACCCATGGAACCTATTCGATTAAAATCAAGGATCCGATTAAGTTTTACAGCGAGGCGATTCCCCGTGACCGGGATATTGTCGATATCAACGACATTAACGAGCAGTATTTTTCAGAGTTTCTGGAAGCCCTTCAGGCGGCGATCAACCAGATGTCTGCCGACGGCGTCCGGATCTCCTTCGTCCCCTCTAAAGGCAGGGAGCTCAGCCAGTATATGAGCACCATCCTGGACGAGAGCTGGAACCAGCTCCGCGGGATGGAGGTTCAGTCGGTCGGCATTGCAAGTATTTCATATGACGAGGAGTCGCAGAAGTTAATTAACATGCGAAACCAGGGCGCGATGCTGGGCGATCCGAACGTCCGGGAAGGATATGTCCAGGGCGCGGTAGCGCGCGGCATGGAGGCGGCGGGTTCTAACGCAAACGGCAGTATGGCCGGGTTCATGGGGATGGGCGTTGGAATGCAGGCCGGCGGCGGATTTATGGGCGCGGCGTCCCAGTCCAACCAGCAGCAGATGGCGGCGAACCGAGCGGCGGCGCAGGCTGTGCCTCCGGTTCCTGCCGCCGAGGGCTGGAAGTGCGGATGCGGCGCTGTAAATACGGGGAAGTTTTGTAGCGAGTGCGGCAAGCCGAAACCGGAGGATAACAGCTGGGTTTGCAGCTGTGGGAGTAAAAACAGCGGCAAATTCTGTCCGGAATGCGGCAAAGCAAAACCGGATTCCACCCAAATTAAATGTGATAAATGCGGCTATGAGCCGGATATGTCCCTGCCGGTTCCCAAGTTCTGCCCCGAGTGCGGCGATCCGATCGGCCCGGAGGATCGTAAATGAAAAAAGCGGGGCCTGAAACGAAGACCAACGGGAGGTGTGAGACGGCATGGCTTCAGTTGTGACCTATAAATGCCCCAACTGCGACGGCGAACTGGTCTTTGACCCGGCTGCACAGAGGTTTGCCTGCCATTACTGCGGCTCCTTCTTTGCAGAAGAAGACCTGAAAAAGCAGGACGAAAGCAGCGCTGAGACGGCAGAGCCGCAGGCAGAGGAAAAACATGAAGCGGCGGAAGGTGAGGCGGCGGTCTTTGTCTGCCCCAGCTGTGGTGCTGAAATTGTAACTGATTCCACAACGGCCGCTACCACCTGCTTTTACTGTCATAATCCGGTTGTCCTCTCCGGACGGCTGGACGGCGCTTTCCGCCCGGATAAGGTCGTTCCGTTCCGGATCAGCCGGGAGGAGGCGGTTCAAGAATTCCTTTCCTGGGTGAAAAAGAAACGCTTTGTCCCAAGGGACTTTTTCAGCGAAGCGCAGCTTGAAAAACTGACCGGTGTTTATTACCCTTATTGGATCCTGGACTGCACTGTGGATGCAGCTGTAGAGGCGTCCGCCCAGAAGGTGCGGGTCTGGCGTACCGGCAACACCGAATATACCCAGACCAGCTTTTACCGCTTGGTGCGGGAGGGGAAAATCCGGTACAGGGATCTTCTTAAAAATGCGCTTTCCAAGGCGAACCGGGAGCTGGCAGAGGGGATTCAGCCCTTTGACAGCCGGGCGGTGCAGGATTTTACCATGGCTTACCTTTCCGGTTTTCAGGCCGAAAAAAGGGATATTGATAAAGACGCGGTTTTTAAAGAAGCGCAGTATGACATAAATGAATACACACAGGCCCTGCTGCGGGGAACCATGGCCGGGTACACGGCGGTTCAGCTACATAACACTAGTATAAAGCCTGAAAGGGAGGACGCACAGTATCTCCTTCTTCCGGTCTGGACCCTAACCTATCAGAGAAAAGGGCAGACCTACTATTATGTAATGAATGGACAGAACGGAAAGGTCTGCGGCAGGCTGCCGGTCAGCTGGAAGCGCCTTGCGGTTCTGTTCAGTTCGGTTGCAGCGGGACTTTTTCTCCTGCTGGGGTTGGGAGGGTACCTGTTATGAAACGTTTGATCGGTTATGGCCTCTCCTTGCTGCTGATAATCTTTCTTGTCCTCCCGGCGGCTGCGGCAGAGCCCCGTGTTATAGATGAAGCGGGGCTTCTTACAAACGAAGAGGTGGATGGACTGGAAGAGCAGATCGCCGCGCTTTGTGAAACTTATCCCAACATGGATTTTGTCTTTGTCACAACAGATGACACGCAGGGGAAAGATACCCAGGCCTACGCCGACGATTATTATGATTTTCATGGATACGGCGCGGGCGGGAATGACAGCGGCGTTTTGTTCCTGATCGACATGGATAACCGCAATCTCGGTATCTCGACCCACGCGGACGGCGTGCGGTATTTTACCGATGAGCGGATTGAAGCCCTTTTAGACCGAGCCTACGGCTATGTCAGCGGTGGTGATTACGCCGGGGCGGCAAAAGCTTTTCTGGACGGCGCCGAGGAGTATATGAAAACCGGAATTCCCAGTGACCAGCACAACTATGATACGGAAACCGGCAAGATAACCCGGGAAAAAAACCTCTCCGTTCAGGAGATTGTCATTTTTGCACTGATCGCCGTTGCGGCCGGTGTGGTCTGCTGTGCCGTTGTCTTTGTCCGCTATCGGAAAAAAGCGGATCGGAACAGCTATCCTTTCCGTGAAAAGAGCGAGATGAATCTCACCAGAAGCGAAGATGTTTTCATCAACCAGACGGTCACCAGGCGGAGGATTAACTCAAATCCCCCTTCGGGCGGTTCCCGCTCATCGGGTGGATTTTCCGGCAGAAGCTCCACCCATACCTCAAGCAGCGGCCGTACCCACGGCGGTGGTACGAGGAGATTTTAATCAAAAAACACGCTGTCTTATACAGCGTGTTTTTTGATTCTGCCTGGGGTACGGACGGCCCCCTTTGGTAGGATTCGCCCGTGGCCGATCAAGATAATTCGCGCATTGAAGGCGAGAAAAGGGAAAACGTTTTCTGCCCGCGAGACGCCATGTTCCTTATAGGCAATCCTCCGCCGCACTCCGTGTGCTGCCTCCTTTTAAAAGGAAGATGCAGGGAATCC
>ERZ1673695.1944-NODE-1944-length-18138-cov-9.852403_pt1 | contig 18138 bp, 20 predicted proteins | sample MGYA00580225_ERZ1673695 | MGnify/ENA primary metagenome ERZ1673695 (study PRJEB41218, sample SAMN15661739) | gut metagenome | host: Homo sapiens | place: Canada: London | collected 2015-08-20/2019-03-30 | study: EMG produced TPA metagenomics assembly of...
AAGATCAGGCAGGGGTAGATGCCCAGTTTGACGCCCAGGTACAGGTAGTCCAGCAGGCCGGGGGTGATGACCTTGCCGGCGGTGGCCAGCAGCTGGCCGCCCACGGTGAACACCTGGCCCTCGGCGAGGTACGCGCCGGCGGAGCTGATGATGATCTGCACGCTATTGGCAATCACGGAGCCGTCGGTGGCAATCAGCGCGCCCGCGGCGTTAAACGCGCCGCCGGCGGTGATGGCGTCCACGATCTGGCCCAGCATGTTTCCGGCCTGATCCATGACGGCGCCCTGGGCGGTAAAGGTATAGGCTGTCGCATTGGTCAGCGCCGAGGAGTCCAGCAGCACCGCGCCGCCAAACAGGCTCCAGTTGGTATGACCGCCCGCAAACAGCTCCTGATTGTACATGCCCGCGATGGGCAGGTTGGTCAAAAGCATGCCAAAGGCAATGGGCATCAGCAAAAGCGGCTCGTATTTTTTGACCACGGCCAGATAGAGCAGCACGCACGCGATGGCGATCATGATCAGCGGCTTGGGATCATTGAACAGCGCGTAAATGCCGGAGTCCTGGCAAAGTTTCAATAAGCTCTCGCCCACGTTCATGGTTTGAAATCAACTCGCTTTCTTTTGAGGATGTGGGAAAGGCCGCGGATGATCTCAGCCGATGACGATGAGCGGGTCGCCGCTGTTGACGGAAGCGCCCTTGGCGGCCACGATCTGCTTGACTGTGCCGTCGCAGGGAGCCATGATCTCGTTTTCCATCTTCATGGCTTCCAGGATCAGCAGAATATCGCCCTTTTTCACGGTAGCGCCTTCGGTCACGCGCACTTCCAGGATGGTGCCGGGCATAGGAGCGTTCACCTTCTGGCCTCCGGCAACAGGGGCAGCCGCGGCGGGGGCGGCAGGCGCGGGAGCGGCGGCGGGAGCAGCCACAGGCGCGGGAGCAGCTACAGGAGTGACAACGGGGGCGGCAACAGGAGCGGACGCAGCGCCCACTTCCTCGACGGCGACGGAATAAGCGACACCATTGACCGTGATATTGAACTGACGCATGGGGTGGAATCCTCCTTCAACAAATGCAGTGGTTTCTTTGGAAATCAGAAGCGGCTGTAGGTCTGTTCCTCGCGGCCCGCGCGGTTCCAGGCGGGCGCGTTGCTGACGCGCTTGACATGGCGCACCACAAATCCGGCGGGCGCCTGCCATACGGCGGCAATCGCGGCGGTGATGGCGGCGATCACCTCGGCGCTTACGCCTTCGCTGGCTGCGGGAGCCGGATCAGCCACAGGCGGCGCGGATACGACGGGAGCGGCGGGCTTGGCCTTTTCAGGCTTCTTTTCGCCGGTGGACCGGTCGGTGATGAACGAAAGCACCTTGATAAAAACGATCAGGATAATCAGGCCGAGAAACACAACCAGAAGGCCGATCACCATAACGCCAAGGCCGAAGATCAAGTTCTCCATGAATATCCCTTCCTTTCGGCGTTACATGGGCAGGTTGTCGTGCTTCTTGGGCGGGTTGGAATCGCGCTTGGAGGCAAGCATTTCCAGGGCGGAAATGAGCATGGCGCGGGTCTTGGCGGGATCGATGATGTCGTCCACCATGCCGTCCTTGGCGGCGTTGACCGCGCCGGCCACCTTTTCGACATACTCGGCGGCATACTTGGCACGGGCTTCCTCCACGGACAGGGTCTTGTCGGCCTTGACCTCGTCAGCATAGAGCACGGCCACGGCCGCTTCGGGCGTGAGGGCGGAGATGACGGCGCCGGGCCAGGCGTAGGTCACGTCGGCGTTGGCCTTGCCGCCCATGGCCACATAGGCCTGGCCGATGGCGTCGCCAGTCACCACGGCCAGCTTGGGCGCGGTGGCCTCGGCATAGGCGAAGAGCAGCTGGCTCTGCGCCTTGAACAGCCAGCCCTGGGCGCTCACGCTGTCCACGGTCACGCCGGAGGTGTTGATGAGGCTCACCATGGCGATGCCGAAGCAGTCCATGAAGCGCACGAAGCGCGCGGCCTTCTGCAGGGCGCCGGCGGTCAGCTTGCCGCTGGCGGCCACCACGCCCACGCTGCGGGCGCCCATGCGGCCCATAAAAACGCGCACGGCGGGCTCGTAGGCGGCATAGAGCTCAATGGAAGCGCCGCCGTCCATCAGCGCGGCCACCAGCGCGTCCACATCTCCTGCATCGATGGCGGGAATCAGGCGGCTCATGTCGTCGCTGTCGATGATTTCGCTGTCCTCAAGGTTGCTGGAGGGCAGCAGGGCCAGCACCTGCTTGGCTTTCGAAAGCGCCTCGTCCTCGGTCGCGGCGGTCAGCGCGCACGCGCCCATGCCGGCGGCCACCTTCGCGCCGCCCAGCTCTTCGGGCTTCACGGCCAGGCCGTTCATGGCGGCCAGCACCTGCGGGCCGAACACCATGACTTCGCCGACCTTCTCGGCCACGATGGACACGTCCGCCAGCTGCGTCAAAAGCGCCGCGCCGCCGATGCAGGGGCCCAGCACCACCGACACAATGGGGCAGACGCCGCTCATGCGGGCCAGCTTCTGATAAATCTCGCTGTAAGCGCTCATGGCGGCGGCGCCTTCGTCAATGCGCACGCCGGCGCTGTCCAGCAGCGCCACCACGGGCGCGCCGGTCTTGAGGGCCATGTCCAGGAGCTTGAGGATCTTGGCGGCCTGGGCCTTGCCCATGGCGCCGCCGTGAACGGTGAAGTCCTGCGCAAAGATGTACACCGGACGCTCCTCCAGCGTCGCGTACCCGGTGATGACGCCCGCGCCTTCCTCGTTTTGGCTCACCAGCGCGAACAGCTCCACAAAGCTGCCGGCGTCCGCGAGCTTTTCCACACGCTCGCGCGCGGTCAGCTTGCCCGCCTCGCGCTGTTCCTTGAGGCGCTTTTCGTTGCCGCCGAGGATGGCGTCACGAAGTTCCAGCACCTTTTGAAGGTCTTGAGAGTTGTGCATTTCCGTTCTCCCTTCCATGCGGTAATGGTCTTTGGTCAGGGGCATGCTGGCGAAAGTCCAACTTGCACCCCATTCATTTGTTTCTGCATATCCTTCCTGTTTTCCTGCCCTCATGACAATCTTTTCACGAATTTTCGGGCGGAAAATTTCCGTTTGTCCTAAAACCGTTTATTCGCCTGCGTTCTCCCCGAAAAGGAAGCCCTCGATGAGCTCGCTGGCCTGGGCGACAGGGTCGGCCGTCATATCCAGCCAGTGGATGGATGCATCGCGCCGGAACCAGGTCATCTGTCGCTTGGCAAACTGCTTGATAGCCGTGGAAAGCAGGTCGCGCATCTCCTGAAGCGTGGCGATCTGCCCCGTCAGATACTGGGTGATGAAACGGTATTCGAGTCCCAGCTTGAAAAGGAACTCCTCGCTCACGCCCCTGTCCAGGAGTGCGCGCACCTCCTCCACCATACCCTCGTTCAGCCGCCGGTCCAGCCGCTGGTCGATGCGGCGGCGAAGGGTGTCGCGGTCCCAGGTCACCCCCAGGCGCAGCGTCTCGTAGCGCGGATTGCGGCCGGGGATAACGTCGTCGCCGTCGTGCAGCTTTTCCAGGAGTCGCATCACGCGGTTGCGGTTGCGCCTCTCCACCTCTACGTCCGGCACGGCCTTGAGCAGCATGGCATAGAGTTCCTCGGTGCTCCGCTTCTCCAGCTCCGCGCGGTAGGCAAGGTCCGGCATGCGGTTTGACAGCTCATAGCCGTCCGCCACCGAATCCACGTACAGGCCCGTGCCGCCCACCAAAAAAGGCGGCTTTCCCCGCGCCACAATACCGTCGATGGCCTCGTAGGCCATGCGCTGGAAATCCGCCATGGAAAAAAAGTCGCCCGCCTCACGCACGTCGATCAGGTGATGCCTGACACCCCGCATCTCTTCGGGCGTGATTTTTCCGCTGCCCAGGTCCAGGCCGCGAAATACCTGCCGCGAATCCGCCGAAACGATCTCGCCGCCGTAGCGCAGGGCCAGTTCCACCCCCAGGCCGCTCTTGCCGGACGCATTGGTGCCCGCAATGACAATCAGCTTTGGCAGCATGTCCACTCCCCCATTCATCCTTCCTTCTGATAGGCGATGCGCGGCGTACCGTCCTCCACCCAGATGGTGCCGCAGCGCACGAAGCCATTGCGCTCAAAGGCCCGGCGCATGGGCAGGTTGCGCTCGTGGGTGTCGCCGCGCAGGTTGGGATGCCGACTGAACGCCCAGTCCACGATCGCATCCACCATGCCGGACCTTTCTCCGGTGGAGGCTACCCGGTGCAGCGTCGCGTAGGGAAGGTCGTTCTTCCACGCGCCTTCAATCACGCGGTAGGTCGGGTCCTCTCCCGGAATAAGGACGAAGGCCGCGTACAGGCGGCCCTCCTCCTCACATACATAGCATCGGTCCCCGGCAATATCGGCCTCGACCGTTTCACGCGGGGGATAGCAGGCGCCCCACTGGCCGGGATTGCCGTTTTGCGCCATAAACCGCCGCGCGCCTTCATAGATGCGCAGCACGTCCTCCAAATCCGTCCGGGTGGCTGGCCGGATGTGCATGGGTTTCTCCCCCTTCCGCTTATTCCTCCGGGATGCCGAACAGACGGCATGCGTTGCGCGCCGCCGTATCAGCCAGCTCCTCCGTGCTCACGCCGCGCAGCTGCGCCACCATCTCGGCCACATAGTGCACAAAGGCAGGCTCGTTGCGCTTGCCGCGCATGGGTACGGGGGCCAGGTAGGGGCTGTCGGTCTCCACCAGCAGACGGTCCGCCGGACAGAAGCGCGCGGCCTCCTGCAGCTTGTTCGCTTTTTTGAAGGTGACCGGCCCCGCAAAGGAGAGATAGAATCCCAGATCAAGGTATTCCCGCGCGCTTTCCACGCTGCCGCTGTAGCAGTGCATCACGCCCGCCGGGAGCTCCCCGCGGCGCTGGCGGAGCAGTTCCAGCATGTCGCCGTGCGCGTCGCGCACATGGAACACCGCCGGCACGTTCAGCCGCCGGGCCAGGTCCAGCTGGCGAATGAGCACCTCGCGCTGCTTCTCACGGGGAGAAAGGTCGTAGAAATAATCCAGGCCAATCTCCCCCACGGCCACCACGCGCGGCTGCGCGAGCATCTGTTTCAGCTCGGCTTCCGTTTCATCCGTCCAGGTCTTGGCCTCGTGCGGATGCACGCCCACCGCGCCGTACACGCCCTCATGCTTCCTGGCCAGGGCTACGATGCGGCGGCTGGTTTCCAGGTCGCTGCCCGCAAGCACGCAGCGCCTGACGCCGGCCTGCGCCATGCGCTGCATCACCTGCGGAAGGTCATTCTGAAAGTTCTCGCTCTCCAGATGACAATGCGAATCAAACAGGTTCATCGGATATCCGCTCCATCCTCCACGCCGGGTTCAACGGTGACCAGTTTCAACGTTTTATCCTGCGCATCGGAGGCGCAGAGAATCATACCCTCGCTGCGGATTCCGCGCAGTTTTGCAGGCTTGAGGTTGCTGACCAAAACCACCTGCCTGCCCACCATTTCTTCAGGCGAGTAGAACTTGGCGATGCCGCTGACCACGGTGCGCGCCGGTTCATCCGCGCCCAGGCTCAAGGTGAGCTTGAGCAGCTTGTCCGCGCCCTCCACCTTTTCGGCAGCCGTCACGCGCGCTGCGCGAAGCCTGACGCGGGCGAAATCGTCGATGCTGATCAGGCCGTCGTCCTGCGCGGGCGCCTTTTCCGCCTTGGGCGCGGGCTTCGGCTCCGTCTTGGGCTGCGCGGGGGGCGTGGGCACGATGTCGGCCAGCTCCTTTTTGATGTCGATGCGCGGGAAGAGCGCCTCGCCCTTCTGCACCTTGCCGCCCGCGGGCAGCGTGCCAAAATGGGACGCGGTCTCAAAGCCGCACAGCGACGGGTCGCTCACGCCCAGCTGCTCAAAGATGCGCGCGGGCGTGCGGGGCATGGTGGGCGCGATGAGGATGCCCACGATGCGGATGCACTCGCACAGCACGTACATCACGGTTTTGAGCCGTTCCCTGCCCTCCTCGGTCTTGGCCAGCACCCAGGGCATGTTCTGGTCGATGTAGCGGTTGCACTCGCCGATGAGCTGCCAGATATCCTGGAGCGCCACGGAGAACTGCAATTCGTCCATGTGCTTCTGCACGCGGGAGGGCGTTCCCTCCGCCAGGGCGATGAGCAGGCGGTCGGTGTCGTTCCATTCGCCGTGGGCGGGCACCACGCCGTCAAAGTATTTTTCCACCATGGCGACCGTGCGGCTGACCAGATTGCCCAGGTCATTGGCCAGGTCGGCGTTGATGCGGGTGAGCAGCGCCTCATAGCTGAACTGCCCGTCGCTGCCGAAAGGCATCTCGCGCATGAGGAAATAGCGGATGGCGTCGCTGCCATAGCGACCGCACAGCACCACCGGGTCCACTACGTTGCCCAGCGACTTGGACATCTTCATCCCGTCCAGCACCAGCCAGCCGTGGCCGAACACCTGCTTGGGCAGGGGCAGGTCCAGGGCGTGCAGGATGATGGGCCAGATGATGGTGTGGAAACGGATGATCTCCTTGCCGATCAGGTGGATATCGGCTGGCCAGTATTTTTGATACAGGCTGTCATCGGCGCTCTCGTAGCCCAGGGCGGTGATGTAGTTGGTCAGCGCGTCCAGCCATACGTACACGGTGTGCTTTTCGTCAAAATCCACCGGCACGCCCCATTTGATAGAGGTACGGCTGACGCAGAGGTCCTGTAGGCCGGGTTTTAAGAAGTTGTTGAGCATTTCATTCTTGCGGCTGACCGGCTGGATGAAATCCGGATGGGACTCGATGTAGTCGATCATCCACTGCTGATACTTGCCCAGCTTGAAGAAATAGGCTTCCTCGTTGGTCTTTTCCACGGGACGGCCGCAGTCGGGGCAGCAGCCGTCCTTGAGCTGCATCTCGGTGAAGAAGCTCTCGCAGGGCGTGCAGTACCAGCCCTCATAGCTTCCTTTATAGATATCGCCCTGTTCGTAGAGCTTGCGGAAAATCTTCTGAACGGCCTTGACATGACGCTCGTCCGAGGTGCGGATGAAATCGTCGTATTCGATGTCCATCAGCTTCCACAGTTCCTTGATGCCGCGGACGATCTCATCCACATAGGCCTGCGGCGTAACGCCCTTGTCCTGGGCCTTGCGCTCGATCTTCTGGCCATGCTCGTCGGTGCCGGTCAGGAAGAAGGTATCGTAACCCTCCTGCTTTTTGAAACGCGCCATCGTATCGGCCGCGACGGTGGTATAGGCGTGACCGATGTGCAGGTTGTCGCTGGGATAATAGATGGGCGTCGTGATGTAGAAGGTCTCCTTGTTGGGCATGTGCGCTTCCCCCTCCTCGATGAATCAAAAAAGCCGCGCCCCGTCAGAAAAGGGGCGGGCTTGACCCGCGGTACCACCCTTGGTTTATCGCTTACGATCCTCGATGATCGCAGGCCTGTAACGGTGCCGACCGCCCCGCCCTACCTGTCGGACGGAGAGGCTCCCGGGCCATGTTCCCGCCGCGTCCGCGCCGCTTTTCACCTGCTGCGGCTCTCTTTGGCTGGACGTGGGGCGGTACTCTCCCGCTCATCGCCTGTATGCGCTTATCGCCCTTATTATACCCCATTTTTCGCGCTTGTCAACGGAAAAGCGCGCCTGCAAGCACGGTTCCCGCCAGCGCGCCCAGCAGCGAACAGGGCACGGCATAGCCGGTGGCCTTGCGGTCCACGGCGCTCATGTATACGCACACAGTATAAAAGATGGTTTCGCTGGAGCCCATGACGGTGCTGGCAATCAGGCCCACGCGGCTGTCCGCGCCGTACTTGGCGAGCAGCTTTTCCACCATGGCCAGCGAGGCCGACCCGCTCATGGGCCGAAGCAACACCAGCGGCGCCACCTCGCCCGGCAGCCCCAGCCATTCAAACACGGGGGCCGCCAGGCCGCACAGCGCGTCCATCAGCCCGGAAGCCCGCATCAGTTCCACCGCCACCAGCATGGCCGCCAGGTTGGGCAGCACCCGCACCGCCACCCCGATCCCCTCGCGCGCCCCATCCACAAACAGATCATAGGCCGGCATCCGCCGGCATGCCGCGACAAGCAGCGTAATCAGCAGCGCTCCCGGCACGATCAGTCCGCTAAGCATGCCGCGCCCCCCTGCGGCGGCACAGCATGCCCAGCACCGCGCCCACCGCCGTGGATACGGCCGTGCATACCAGGCTGGGCAGCACGATGGCGCCCGCATCCGCCGATCCAGCCGCTGCCCGCAGCGCCAGCACCGTGGTGGGAATCAGCTGGATGCTGGTGGCGTTGAGAATCAGCAGCATGTACATATCATGCGCAACGCAGGGCGCTTTTTTGCGCTCCTCCTCCATCAGGCGCATAGCCTCCATGCCCTGCGGCGTGGCCGCGTTTCCAAGGCCCAGCATGTTCATCGACAGGTTCATGCACACGGCCTGACGCGCCGCCTTTCCCTGCACGTCGGGCATAAGCGCGCGCAGGGCAGGCCGCAGCAGCCGCTCCAGCGCCCCGGGCGCCCCCAATGCCTGAAGAATCTTCATCCAGCCGCAAAACAGCAGATACCCTGCCCCCAGCGTAACCGTCAGGCTGATTGCGTCCGCCGTGCCTCCCAGCGCGGCGGCCAGCATGTCCTGTCCGCGTCCGCACATCGCGGCGTACAGCAAGGAACCTCCCGTCATCCCAAGCCAAAGCCATTGCAGTGCCAAAATACCTCACCTCCCTGAATATACACTAAATTTAATGTGCAATTTTTGAAACAATTTTATTTTTACACCTGATTTTATGTATATGGTCCATTCTCGTGCCAAATGGACCATTGACAGATTATTCCCTACGTTGTATTTTTATGTTATCCGGTGGGATTTGGTCCTGCATGGAAATTTGTCTGCTTTTTGAGAAGTGGAGGGCTTGGAGCATGAAATCGACCGGCGTGGTGCGTAAATTGGATAATCTGGGTCGCATTGTGATCCCGATCGAGCTTAGAAAGACCATGGACATCGCCATCAAGGACACGCTTGAGATTTTCACCGAAGGCGACGAAATTATCCTCAAGAAATACCAGCCCGGCTGCATTTTCTGCAACGACGCGCGCAACGTCACGCTCTTCAAGGGCAAGCTGGTATGCGATAAGTGCCTGGCAGAGATGAAGCAGGGACACGAATAAGCAACGCGCAAACAAAAACCGCGCGGCCGGAACGGAAGGGGTTCCAGCCGCGCGGTTTTTGTGTTATCTTATTTCAGCATGTTCAAAATTGTCTGCTTGCTCTGCACACCTACGGTGCGGGCCGCGGCGTCCCCGCTGCGGAAAACGATCAGGGTGGGAATGCTCATCACGCGGTAGCGCGCGGCGATCTCCGGGGCGTCGTCCACGTTGATCTTGCACACGCGGTAGGCGTCGCTTTCCCCGGCGATTTCATCCACCACGGGCGATAGCATCTTGCACGGGCCGCACCAGTCGGCGTAAAAATCCACCAGCACGGGTTTATCGCTATGAAGGACCTCCTGGTCGAAACTCTGGGCGTTCAGCTTGGTTACGGACATTGGTAAGCCTCCTTTGCTTAGGTATTTGCACTAGTATGATACCCGCCCCCGGCGGGGAATAAACCACTATTTTCAAAAAGGCGGTGTTTTTTCATGGTGCGCGAGCATGCCGTTCACCCCTTTGCCCCCGTGTGGGACGCGCAGTGCCGCGTGCTGGTGTTGGGGTCGTTTCCCTCCGTGCGCTCGCGCGAGGTGGGGTTCTATTACGGACATCCGCAAAACCGCTTCTGGCGCGTGATGGAGCGGCTCTTTGACCAGCCCGTCCCGCCGGAGCCGGATGGACGGCGAGCCTACATACTAAGCCATGGCGTGGCCCTCTGGGATGTGTTGGCCGCCTGCGATATCACGGGCAGCAGCGACGCCAGCATCCGCCGGGCCGTGCCCAACGACTTGCCCGCGCTGCTTGCGCGCGGCGGAGTCGAGCGCATCTTTTGCAACGGGCAGCGGGCCTACGCCCTGTATATGCGCTATCTTGACGCGGCCTGCAACCTGCCGGTGAAGGCGCTTCCCTCCACCAGCGCGGCCAACGCCGCCTGGAGCCTGGATCGACTCACGGACGCGTGGCGGACGATTCTGTAATGTCCTGCGCGCTTTTGGGGCCTTCCTTCAGGTAGCGCGTAAAGGAACGGTAGAACATCGTACCTGTCACGCACACGGCGATAAAGTCCGAGATCGGTTCCGCCAAAAACACCGCGTCCACCTTGTTGGGCAAGAAGCAGGGCAGGATAAAGATGAGCGGAATCAGCAAAAACACCTTGCGCAGAAGTGCCAGAAACACCGACGTTTTGGCGTTGCCCATGGCCACGAAGGTCTGCTGACAGCCCATCTGGATGCCAAACAGGCCGGTGGCCCCCATGTAGATGCGGAGCGCATGCACCGTCATATCCCGCAGGGCGGGGTCCGTGGTGAAGATGGCGGCGAACAGCTGTGGGGCCAGCATGGCCAGCGCCCAAAGCGCCGCCGAATATACCGTGCACGCTACGATCAGCATGCGGAGGCAGGCGCGTACGCGTTCCTTGTTGCCCGCGCCGTAGTTGAAGCTGACGATGGGCTGCGCCCCCTGGGTAAGGCCCTGAAGGGGCAGGAGGGAAAACTGCATCACGCTGCTCAAGATGGTCATGGCGCCCACGGCCAGGTTGCCGCCATAGCGCAGCAGCGAGGAGTTAAAGCAGACGTAGAGCACGCTTTCGGTGAACTGCATGATGAACGGCGACAGCCCCAGCGCCACGCAGGGGAGGTAGACCTTGGCGGAGATGCGCAGATAGGGAACCCGAATGCGCAGATGCGTCTTTTTTCCGGTGAGGAAGCGCACTACCCACACCGCCGACACCGCCTGCGAGAGGATGGTGGCCAGCGCCGCGCCGCGCACGCCCATGTTCAGGGCGAAGATAAACACCGGGTCCAGAATGATGTTGAGCACCGCGCCGATGAGCACCGTGAGCATGCTGGTGCGCGAAAAGCCCTGCGCGGTGATAAAGGCGTTGAGGCCCAGCGCCACCTGCACGGCGATGGTGCCCAGCGCGTAGATGGAGAGGTAATCCCACGCGTAGCCGATGGTTTCCTGATCAGCGCCAAACACCAGCAGCGCCTGGCGGCCGAAGATCAAAATCGCCGCCGTCAACAGCACCGCCATCACCACGAGGGCCATGGTACAGTTGCCGAGGATGCGCTCGGCGTCCTCCTTGCGGCCTTTGCCCATCATAATGGAAGCGCAGGGCGCACCACCCATGCTGGCCAGCGTCGCAAAGGCGCTCACCAGCAGAATTACCGGCAAGGTCACACCCAGGCCGGTCAGCGCCGTGGCTCCTACCACCGGGATGTGGCCGATGTACATGCGGTCCACCATGTTGTACAGCACGTTTACCACTTGCGCGGTGATGGCCGGCAGCGCCAGGCTGAACAAAAGCCTGCCAACCGGCTTTGTTGCTAGTTCATTGTCCTTATTTTGCATATTGAGCCTCCGTTGGTACAGTGCGAAATGGTTAACAGCACTATTATAGTCCTGCGAATACCGCTTTGCAACCTTTCCGGCGGAATTGACAACCGCTTTGCCCCATGCTAGACTAACGGCGTTTCCTTCAATCGAAATCAGGGGAGGCGGCGGTATGGACGGCGAGGCCCTGGAGGCCCTGCGCTATTTTTCCGACGAAACCTATGCGCAGTCGTTTGTGACGCTCGCCGGGCGCGGGCCTGTGCTCATGAGCGCGCCGCACGCGGTGCTGCAAACGCGTTCGGGCCGTCTCAAGGCCGCCGAACGGTACACCGGCATGCTCTGCCTGCTGCTCAACCGCCGCTATGGCGTGCCGTGCATCTATAAAGCGCGACACCTGGAGGATGACGCCAACCACGACCCCCGCAGCCCCTACCGCGACGAGGTCAGCCGTCTCATCCGGGAGGGCGGCGTGCGCTGCGTGCTGGACCTGCACCAGCTCAGGCCTGATCGCCCCATGGCCCTGTGCATCGGCACGGGATGGGGGCGGCATCTGCACGGCCTTTCGGATGCGCCGGACCTGGTGCGGGAGGCGTTTGCGCGCAGGGGGCTTTCGCCCGTCACGCTGGACGATCCCTTCCCGGCCGCGGCGGCGCACACCGTATCCGCCACGGCTGCCCGGGCGGGCGCGGCGGCGATGCAGCTGGAAATCAACAGCGCGCTTTTGATGGAGGACAGCCCCGCAGAGCGCTTCAGCGACGTGCTGGCCGCTCTGGCCGAGGTCGTGGAGGGGCTTGGCGCGATGCTTTGCGCCCGCGGGGAATGAAGGAGGGAAACCGGCTATGCTGCACGGACTGATGGTGGTCAACGCCTTTCTGCGCACGACCAAGTTTGACGATATCTATCACACGCTGCTCTCCGCCGCGCACGGCGAGGGCATGGAGCTGGACGTGCGCACCAATGCGGAGCTGTGCTGCGAAGTGGCTGCTGGCGGCTTTGCGGCGGATGCCTTCGACTTTGTGCTCTTCTGGGACAAGGACGTGCAGCTGGCCTGGCAGCTGGAGCAGCTGGGCATGCGCGTGTTCAACAGCGCCGACGCCATTCTCGCCTGCGACGACAAGGCCCTGACCTGGCTCAGGCTCAAGCGTGCGGGCATTCCCATGCCGCGCACCATCCTCGCGCCCAAGACCTTTGCCAACGTGGGCTATCCGCAGGTGGGCTTTGCCGCGGAGGCGGCGCGGACGCTGGGCTTTCCCGTGGTGCTCAAGGAATGCTTCGGCTCCTTCGGGCAGCAGGTGTACCTGTTTCACGACGTGGACGCGCTGTGCCAGAAGGTGCAGTCGTTGGCGGGCACCCCGCTTTTGTTCCAGGAGTTGATACACGAAAGCTATGGCCGCGACGCCCGCATCAACGTGGTGGGCGGGCGCGTGGTGGCCTGCATGCTGCGCCAGAGCACCGACGGCGATTTCCGCAGCAACCTCACCCGCGGCGGCTCGATGGCCCCCTACTCCCCCACCCGCGCGGAGGCGGAGCTGGCAGTGCGGGCCACGGAGCTGCTGGGGCTGGACTTTGCGGGGGTGGACGTTCTCTTTGGCCGGGATGGCCCGCTTTTGTGCGAGGTCAATTCCAACGCGCATTTCAAAACCACGCTGCAATGCACGGGCGTAAACATGGCGGTGGAGATCATGCGGCACATCGCCCGCAGGCTGGAGGGCTGAATGGACGCGCTTTGGCTGTTGTACGATGAGGCGGATCTGGCCCTGAACCTGGGGTTTGTGGAGCTGATGCGCGACCGGGGCCACGCGCGGGGCTTGGACATCGTGCCCGTGACCACGCAGGAGCTGACGCTTGGCCTGGATGCATCCGGCATGCCCGTCTGCCTGCGCGCAGGCGCGCCCGCCCGGCCGTGCGCGGTGCTTTCGCGCCAGCGCGACAGCCTGATCAGCTTTCACTTCGAACGAATGGGCGTGCCGGTGTTCAACAGCGCCCGCGTCTGCGCCATCTGCAACGACAAGCGCGTTACGCACCAGTTTTTGAGCGGCCTGCCCATGCCGGAAACCGTCTTTTTGCCCGCTGCGGCCACGGAGCCGCCGCCGGGCACGCGCTTCCCCGTCATCCTCAAGCCCGCGTGCAGCCACGGCGGCGACCGCGTCGCGCTCGTTAAGGATGAGCGGGCATGGCGCGAGGCCGCCACGGCCATTCTGCCCCAGCCTGCCCTGCAGCAGACCGTGGTGGACGGAGCCGGGCAGGATCTGCGGGTGTATGTGGTCCACGGGCGCATCGTCGCTGGGGTGATGCGCACGGCGGCGCACGGCGTGGTGAGCAACTTCAAGCGCGGCGGCAGCGTCGCCCTGCACGCGCTCACCCCGCAGGAGCGCGCCCTGGCGCAGGCGGTGATCGACCGCTTCGCACGCGCAGGCGCGCCGCTCACCTTGGCAGGCGTGGATTTGATGTTCGACCGGGGCCGTCCCGTGGTCAACGAGGTCGAGGACGTGGTGGGCAGCCGCATGCTGTACCAAACCAGCGATATCGACATCGTTTCGCTGTTTTTGGACGGCATATCCGATATTGTGGCAAATGCCCAATGACAGAATGAGCAAGCCGTGTTATAATGAATTTTGTGATCCGATTTTTCAGGGGAGGCGAAACCGTTGTTACCCTTTAATATTCCCCCGTATGTGCCCCAATGCTCCGATTATGTGTCCCAGGTGATTCAAAGCCGCAAAATCTGCGGCGACGGTCCCTTTACCCGCCGTTGCAACGAGGCGTTGGAGGCTCTGACCGGCGCGCCCAAGGCGCTTCTGACCACCTCCGGCACCTCGGCGCTGGAAATGGCGGCCATCCTGCTGGATATCAAGCCCGGAGACGAGGTGATCATGCCGTCGTTCACCTTTGTGAGCACGGCCAACGCCTTTGCCCTGCGCGGCGCCAAGATCGTCTTTGCGGACGTGAAGCCCGACACCATGAACCTCGACCCCGCGTGCGTGCGCGCGGCGCTCACGTCCCGCACGCGCGCCATCGTGCCGGTGCACTACGCGGGCGTGTGCTGCGACATGGACGCGCTGAATGCCATCGCGCGCGAGCACGGGCTGGCTGTGGTGGAGGATGCGGCGCAGGCCGTGGGTTCCTTCTACAAGGGGCGCCCTGCCGGCTCCATGAGCGACGTGGGCTGCTTCAGCTTCCACGAGACCAAGAACTACTCCATGGGCGAGGGCGGCGCGGTCATCCTTAACGATCCGCGCATGGTGGAGCGCGCCGAAATCATCCGCGAAAAGGGCACGGATCGCAGCCGCTTCTACCGGGGGCAGGTGGATAAATATACTTGGGTGGACATCGGCTCCTCCTTCCTTCCCAGCGAACTCAACGCCGCCTATCTGCTGGCGCAGCTGGAGCAGCGCGCGGCCATCGCCGCGGCGCGCATGGCCCGCTGGGAGCAGTACGAGGCAGGGCTTGCGCCGCTGGAGGAAAGCGGTCTGATCGAGCGCATGAAGGTGCCTGCCGACCGTGTCCACAATGCCCATATGTACTACATCAAGCTGCGCAGCCTGGAGGAGCGCTCCCGGTTGATCGCCTACCTGGCCGAGCACGATATCTGCGCCGTGTTCCACTACATCCCGCTGCACTCCGCCGCTGCGGGCCTCAAGTACGGCCGCTTCGCCGGGGAGGACCGCTACACCACCGCTTTGAGCGAGCGGCTGCTGCGCCTGCCCATGTTCTATGAACTGACCGAAGCCGACTGCGCCCGCGTGATCGAGACCATCTTCGCCTTCTTCGGCAAGTGAGGCGCCGTTCCCAACCCAGTGACAAGAAAGGATGCGTTTTCAACGCCATGACGATCTTTACCCGTGATTTCAACCGCAATTCCTCCTACTGGACCGCAATCGTATTCTACCTGGTGTGCGGCCTGTTGCTTCTGCTGCTGCCCAACCTGGCGCCAAGCATCGCCAACGTGGCGCTGGCGATTCTTCTATGCGCAGTGGGCGTGCGTTCCATCGTATCCTATCTGCGCGGCAGCGTTCTGGACGGCGTGATGGGGCTGCAGCTGGCCGCCGGCCTGGTGGCGCTGTGCTTTGCGCTGCTCCTGCTGTTCAATCCTCTCTTCCTGGCCGAGGTGCTACCCTTCGTCTGGGGCGTAGCGCTGCTGGTGGGCGGCTTTGGCAAGGTGCAGATGACGGCTGATCTCAAGCGCATCGGCGATCAGCGCTGGTGGTATGCGCTGGTGGCCGCGCTTGTGTCCTTCGTGCTGGGCGCGCTAGCTATCACCCGTCCCCTGTTCATCGCCTCGGTGCTGACCCAGTTCGTAGGGGTTTCCCTGATGGTGGAAGGCGTGCTGGACCTGGTATCCTTCCTGATGCTCAACAAAAGGATCAAGGATTTCCGGCGGACGCTGGAAAACAATGCGCGCATGTAACGCCGTGCGCACTGCCTCTCCCGCGCCCGCCCGGCGTGGGTTTTTTCATTCATTTCACATAAAATGGATGCATATGGCGCTGTTTTATGCTATAATGCTGTATTATGCGGCTGAGCCGCAAATCCGCAAGGAGGTATTCTCTTGGACGACCCCATAGGCAGTCAGCTTCTGTTTCAGCTTCTGTTGATTCTCATCAACGCGTTTTTCGCCTCCACCGAAACGGCGGTGGTATCTCTCAATGAAAATCGGATCCGCAAGCAGGCAGAGGACGGCGATAAGAAGGCCGCGCTCATGCTGCACATGATCGAATCGCCCACGCGCTTCCTGTCCACCATTCAGGTCTGCATCACGCTCAGCGGCTTCCTGGCCAGCGCCTTTGCGGCGGACAGCTTCGCTTCCGTGCTTTCGGGCGCGTTGACCCGCGCGGGCTTTACTTTGCTTTCCCCCGCCGTTTTGCACACCGTATGCGTGGTGCTTATCACGCTGATCCTAAGCTATTTCATGATCGTGCTGGGTGAATTGGTGCCCAAGCGCATCGCGCTCAAGGACCCCGAACGCATCGCCCGCATCGCCTGCCCGATCATCCGGGGCATGTCGAAATTCTTCCTGCCCCTGGTGTGGCTGCTCACCGTCTCCACCAATGGAATGCTGCGTCTTCTGCGCATCAACCCCAATGATTCCTCCGAGGAAGTCACCGAAGAGGAGATTCGCATGATGGTGGATATCGGCAGCGAAAACGGCGCCATCGAGCAGGATGAGCGCGCCATGATCGAAAACATCTTTGAGTTCAACAACACCACCGCGGCCGACGTGATGGTGCACCGCATGGATGTGGTGGCCCTGCATGTGGGCGAAAGCAGCGAGGAGATCCTCCGTACCATTCGTGAAAGCGGCCTGAGCCGCTTCCCGGTATATGACAGCGATATCGATGATATCGTAGGCGTGCTCAACACCCGCGATTTCCTGCTCAACGCCCAGCTGGACGCGCCCAAGCCCCTGCGCGAGCTGCTGCGCCGTCCCTATCTGGTACCCGAAACCGTGCCCGCAGACACGCTGTTTAGCAACATGCAAAAGCAAAAGACGCATCTGGCCATCGTCGTGGACGAATACGGCGGCATGAGCGGCATCGTGACCATGGAGGACCTGCTGGAAGAGATCGTCGGCAACATCTACGACGAATTTGACCCCAACGAGGACGCCGAAATTGAAAAGCTGAGCGACAACCTGTGGCGGGTCACCGGCACCGTGGACCTGGAAACCCTGGCCGAGGCGCTGGAGGTGGACCTGCCGCTGGAAGAGGAATACGACACGCTGGGCGGCATGGTATTCAGCTCCTTTGACAGCATTCCCGAAGACGGCAGCACGCCGGAAGTGACCATGCACGGCCTGCACATCCAGGTGGAGAGCATCGTGGACCATCGCGTGGAAAAGGCCCTGGTCAGCAAGGTGGAGCCGGAGGCGTCCGAGGAAGAGTCGCCTGACAAGGCCGACCCCAAAGAGGGCGAAAAGGCCGATGAGGGGAAAGACGAATGAAGCCTGTTCGCCATCTGTTCTGGGATTTTGACGGAACGCTGTACGACTCCTATCCCAACGTGACCCATGCCTTTCTGTGCACGCTGGATGAGCTGGGCTGTTCCGCGCTGGTCACGCCGCGGGAGGCCCTTTCCCTGCTGAAGGTCTCGGTGTTTTCCGCGGCGCAGCACTGCGCCGGGATGGCGGGGCTGGACGTTGCGCGCGTAATGGAGGTATTCGCGCGTTATCACGCCAGGGAAAGCGGCTTTGCGCCCTACGCCGGCCTGGGCGAATGTCTGCGGACGCTCCACGCTGCGGGCGTGCGCCACTACCTCTACACCCACCGCGACCGCCGCGCCGTGGAGCAGCTGGAGCAGGATGGCCTTTGGTCCCTGTTTTCCGACGGCGTGACCAGCGAGGACGGCTTTCCTCACAAGCCCGCGCCGGACGCGCTCCGCTGCCTGCTGGCCCGCAACGCCATTGACCCGACCGAGGCCGCCATGGTGGGCGACCGTGACATCGACATCGAGGCGGGGAACAACGCGGGCATACGCGGCGTGCTGTTTGACCCCGATGGCTTCTACCCCGGCCTGCGGGCGGACCTGCGCGCAGGCAGCATGGCGGAATTGACCCGCCTGCTTCTTCCCTGACCATAGCGGCCCTGCCGGCAAATATGCGGCAGGGCCTTTTGGGGGGATATAAACGCGGCATGGCGCTTGCCATGCCGCGTCAGCGTGTCAAAAAACCTTTCGGGAGGTTTGGAGGGCCCGCAAGCCCTCCAAAG
>ERZ1673695.1966-NODE-1966-length-17944-cov-4.228800_pt1 | contig 17944 bp, 14 predicted proteins | sample MGYA00580225_ERZ1673695 | MGnify/ENA primary metagenome ERZ1673695 (study PRJEB41218, sample SAMN15661739) | gut metagenome | host: Homo sapiens | place: Canada: London | collected 2015-08-20/2019-03-30 | study: EMG produced TPA metagenomics assembly of...
GGAGTTCACCCTCGCCGAGTACCAGCCCGCCTACCTGCCGGACGGATTCCGCCTCACCGAGCAGATGCTCGCCGACAGCATCAACTGGTCGACCTACACCAACGCGGAGGGGGATATGATCTCCTTCCAGCAGTCGATCCTCGGCAGCGGGACGATGGCGATCAACACCGAGGGCTCCCAGCTCGAGGAATTCGACCTGGGCGGCGAGACCGCCTATAAAATGGATAACCGCGGCAGCCAGTTCGTGCTGTGGAACGACAACCAGTATTCCTATATGGTGCTCACCAACGATATGACCCTCGACGAGGCGGTACGGATCGCCGCGTCGATCCGGCTCTACCCGCCCGACGCGCCCCATCCGCCCCACCTGCCGGTCGACCAGGGGCTGCTTCCCGACCCCTACACGCCCGAGGAGGCTGCGGAGAACGGGGACGTGGTGATCAGCGGCGGCGGGATCGAAAACGTGCAGGCGCTCGAGGCGCTCTTGAACGCGCAGCAGGCCAGCCCCGCGCAGTGGACGCAGCTCATCATCCGCGTGACGGATTTCGACCGGGGCGGCCCGATCATCCGCGACCTCTATTTTGACGGCTTCCGCGTCCACTGCGACGAGGACAACACCCGTACCGAGGGCCAGGAAAAGAACACCTACAGCGGCTACACCTACGCGAAGCTGGTCAGGGAGACACAGGACGGCGTCACGGTCGTCTACGGCATCGACGACTATACCGGCGACCGGGTGGAGCTGATCCGCTACGACGAGACGAAATAGGCTTCCCACATCAGAGAACGGCGTTTTGCCGGGGGAGGACAACAGGATGAAGCTTTTACGGAAATTTTCAGGAGCAGCGCTTGCGCTGCTCCTGCTTGTATCCGCGGGACTGCCCGCGTCGGCGCTGCTCAAATCGTCGCCCGCGCGGCAGGAGCTCCCGGAGCTGACGTTGGCCTACGGCGCGGAGCGCGCCACGGCGGCGACCGGCGGTTATGAGTGGGACTATGGGGACGGCTCGAAGGAGATTGCGGACGCGCCGCACCCGCTCGACGAGGGCTACCGGATGCCGATCCTGCTGCGGCGCGTGAGCGTCGGGCGGATCGACCTGTCCTTCGGCCTGCGTCCCGACCGGGTCACCGTCAGCCGCTGGGACCTCTCCGACCGCGGGAATTTTGGCGCGGAGCCCCAGACGCAGACGCTGCGCGACCTGAGGATCGAGGTCCCCGGCACGGGGTCCTATATCTATGAGGTCGCGGCCGAGTGGGAGCAGGGGAGCGTTTCCTATGCCTTTGAGTTCGGCCTCGCTTCGGACAGCACCCGCATGGCGCTCTCCGACCTGCCGGAGGAGTACCCGGCCGAGACGGCGCTCGCCAACGGGGACGTCGTCTCGCGTGAAGGCGCATCCGCGCTGGGCAACCGCGAAAAGCTCGACACCTTCCTTTCGGGGGTGGAGAGCAGGACGCCGGCCTCGGTGCGCGTCGCTTCCTACGGGGAAGCGGGCGGGCCGATCGTCTACGACCTCGCCTACGACGGAAAGGAAATCCTCTGCACGGTCGACCGCACACGCGACGGGAGCCTTGCGGACGACCTGCGCGGGATCACCGAGCGGGTCTATGCCTCGGCGGCCATCGAGTGGGAGCACAGCGTCGATTCGGGCGGCAGCACCGCCTACCTGCGCCTGTCCGGCGCGTCGGGTGGAAAGCTGACGGTGGCGCGGTTCATCCCCATCGAGATGGCGGCGGAGGAGGAGAGCTGCCCCGAAGGGATCGAGAAGCTCTCTGTTTTGATCCGGAACAACACAGGGGACGAGGCGAGCTTCGACGCGGTGTTCGCGCTCGAGGCGTACCTGAAGGACAAATGGACCGCGGTCCCCTTCGACGGGGCGTTCGACGACTGGGCGGGCGTCCTGCCCGCCGGGAGCGAAGCCTCCTGCGAGGTGGACCTCTCCCAGGTGGGGGAGACGCTCGTCCCGGCGCGGTACCGCGTCGTCAAGCTCCTGCGCTGCGGCAACCGCAGCCTGCGGGTGTCCGCGCCCTTCACGGTCACCGAGCCCGCCGACCGGCTGGCGCTTGAAAAACCGATGGAGATCGGCATCATGATCGGCAACGGCAAGCAGATGACCGCCGCGACGCTGACCCGGCGCGGCCGGTATGAGGAGGTCTCGCCCGTCACCTACGTGATGAGCGAGCTGGGGCGGTTCCGCCCGGTGCCCGCCGACTGGCGGCTGGGCGGCGCGGCCGAGACGGACGGCGCGAGCCTTACCCTCTCCTATGCGGACGGCTCGGAGGTGAAGCTCTACCTCGATCCCAACACGGACCGCCTGCGCGACGGGCAGGACCCGCAGCCGCTGACGCTGCTCTCGCTCGGCGGAAAGAACTACTACTCGGACGGGGAGGCGTACGCCCGGATCCGGAAATGCGCGGCCGCCGTGGGCGGAAAGGCGCAGCTCCAATAACCCAAAGCGGACGGGCCGCCCGGCTGACGCCGGGCGGCTTTTCGATTGGATTTTCCCACCGCGCTGTGGTAGAATAGTGGGGAAACCAAAAAGGAGGCGCGGTATGAAACGGACGGTTTATTACGGCGGGGACATTCTCACGCTCGAAGGCGGCGGACGCGCCGAGGCGTTGCTTGTGGAGGACGGGGTCATCCGGGAGCTGGGGACGAAGGAGGCGCTGCTGGCCTCCTTCCCGGGCGCGGAGCGCGCGGACTTGCGGGGACGCACGTTGATGCCCTCCTTCATCGACCCGCACAGCCACATCACCTCCTGCGCGCAGACCTTCGGGCTCGTATCCCTTGAGGGGTGCCGGGAGATCGCGGAGGTGGTCAAACGGATCGCGGACTACCGGGAAAAGGGCCGGGTGAAGCCGGGCGAATGGATCTGCGGGTTCGGCTACGACCACAACGACCTGAAGGAGCGCCGCCACCCCGGCCGGGAGGCGCTCGACCGCGCCGCCCCGGACAATCCCGTGCTGATCTCCCACGCGTCGGGACATATGGGGGCGGTCAATTCGGCGGCGCTCCGGGAGATGGGGATCACCGCGGACACCCCCGATCCGGACGGCGGGCGGATCGGCAGGGTGGACGCCTCCCGGGAACCGGACGGCTATCTCGAGGAGACGGCGTTCATCTCCCGTTCCAACGCGGTCCCGCTGCCCTCGGAGGAGGAGCGGTTCCGCCAGATGGAGATGGCGCAGGACGCCTACCTGCGGTACGGCATCACGACGGCGCAGGACGGCTTGACCCGTCCGGCCGAGTGGGAGCTGCTGAAGGGGATGTCGGAGGCGGGGAAGCTCCGGCTCGACGTGGTGAGCTACCTCGATCAGAAGCAGTGCCCCGGGCTTCTCAGGGAGAACCCGGAGTGGTACGGCCGGTACCGCGGGAACCTGCGCATCGGCGGGTATAAGATTTTCCTCGACGGCTCGCCGCAGGGACGCACCGCGTGGATGAGCGAGCCCTATGAGGGCGCGGCGGACGGCTACCGGGGCTACCCCTCCTATACCGACGAACAGCTGGAGGCCTTCGTGCGGCAGGCGATGGACGAACGGGTGCAGCAGCTCGTGCACTGCAACGGCGACGCGGCCTGCGGCCAGCTCATCGGCGCTTACCAAAAGGTCGCGGGCGGGGACCTGGGGCTTCGCCCGGTGATGATCCACGCGCAGCTCGTGCGGGAGGACCAGCTCGCCGAGATGGCGAAGCTCGGCATGATCGCCTCCTTCTTCGTGGCGCACACCTGGTTTTGGGGGGACGTGCACCTCAAGAATTTCGGCGCGGCCCGCGCCGAAAAGATCAGCCCCGCCGCGAGCGCGCTCCGGGAGGGGGTCGTCTACACCTTCCACCAGGACACGCCGGTCATCCAGCCGGATATGCTCTTCACCGTCTGGTGCGCGGTCAACCGGCGCACCAGGGCGGGCGTTGTGCTCGGCCCGGAGGAGCGGCTCTCCGTAACGGACGCGCTGCGCGGGGTCACGGCGAACGCGGCCTACCAGTATTTTGAGGAGGACCGGAAGGGGACCATCCGCGCGGGCAAGCGGGCGGATCTGGTCGTGCTCGACCGCAATCCGCTGGATGTCCCGGCGGAGGAGCTGAAAAACCTGCGGGTGCTGGCGACCATCAAGGCGGGGGAACCGCTCTATCGAAAGGAATGACAGCAAGTTGAACTACCGTGAAGAGATCGCGGCCTACCGGCCGCGCGGGGAGGAGGAGGCCGCCGACCAGGCGCTCATTCTCTCGATGATCGAACATTTTCCCGATACGGTGCTCACACGCGAATGCCTCGCGGGGCACATCACCTCGTCGGGCTTTATCGTCAATGAGACGCGCGACAAGACGCTGATGGCGTGGCACAACATCTACCGCTCGTGGGCGTGGACGGGCGGCCACGCGGACGGCGCGCCCGACCTGCTCGCGGTCGCGCTGCGGGAGGCGCGCGAGGAGACGGGCATCCTGCGGGTGTCGCCCCTCTCCCGGGAGATTGCGGGGCTGGACGTGCTGACGGTGCCGGGGCATGTGAAGCGGGGGAAATACGTCCCCACCCACCTGCACCTGTCGGTCTCCTACCTGCTGTCCGCGCCGGAGGACCAGCCGCTGGCCGTCAAGAGCGACGAGAACAGCGGGGTGCAGTGGATCCCGATCAGCGAGATCGAAAGCTACAGCAGCGAACCGGAGATGTACCCCGTCTACCGCAAGCTGGTGGAGCGGCTGCCGTGAGGCTGGAGGAGATCGTAGAACCGCTGCTCGGCTGGTACGCGGAAAACGCCCGCGACCTGCCCTGGCGGCGGGAGGTCACCCCCTACCGCGTGTGGATCTCCGAGATCATGCTCCAGCAGACCCGCGTGGAGGCGGTCAAGGGGTATTTCGCGCGGTTTATCGGCGCGCTGCCCGGCCCGGCGGAGCTGGCCGCCGTCGACGAGCGGGAGCTGCTGAAGCTGTGGGAGGGACTCGGCTACTACAGCCGCGCCCGCAACCTCCAAAAGGCCGCGCGGGTGATCATGGAAACGTACGGCGGGGAACTGCCCGCCTCCCACGAGGCGCTGCTGACGCTGCCGGGCGTCGGCCCCTATACGGCCGGGGCGGTCGCGTCGATCGCGTTCGGCCTTCCCGAGCCCGCCGTGGACGGCAACGTGCTGCGGGTGCTCTCCCGGCTGACGGCGGATAACAGCGACATCGCGGACCCCGCGGTCAAGCGCGCCGCCGAACGGACGGTGCGCGGGATCATCCCCTCCGGGCGCGCGGGGGCGTTCAACCAGGCGCTCATGGAACTGGGCGCGACCGTCTGCGCGCCGAACGGCCCGCCCGCCTGCGGGCGCTGCCCGCTCGCGGGCTTCTGCGCGGCGCACGCGGCGGGAAACGAAACAGCCTATCCCGTCAAGGCCGCGAAGAAGGCGCGCCGCGTCGAGGAGCGCACCGTGCTCCTGCTCGTGCGGGACGAGCTGCTCGCGCTGCGCCGCCGCCCGGCGAAGGGATTGCTGGCGGGGCTGTGGGAGCTGCCCAACCTGCCGGGCGCGCTCGACGGCGCCGGTGCCGTCGAGGCGGCGCGGACGCTGGGGCTGGCCCCGCTGCGGGTGGAGCCGCTCGGCCCGGCCAAGCACATCTTCACCCACATCGAGTGGCACATGACCGGCTACCGCGTCACCGTCGAGGAGGCGCAGGCGGGGGAGGGGCTCGAGTGGATCGATCCCAGGGGGCTGCGGGAGGACTATCCGCTGCCCTCCGCGTTTTCGGCCTACCTCGCGCCCTATCTCGCTGCGGGCGGGTGACGCCGCCCGGACGTCAGGAGAAATCCGATGGAAGTCCGGCGACCGGAGATGGGAGACCGCCCGTTGGGCGGTCTCTTTTTGTCAGGGAGATTTTTCAAGCGGGGTTGCCGAAACAGGGAAAATGTGCTATAATAACACCATCCTAAACTGGGGGAATGTTTCGTCCCCCTGTAAGTTGTAACCGGGACCGCCGGGCCCGCCCCGCGGCCGTGTGCGCCATGACGGATGGCCGTCTGCCGAGATTCGATTCGACAGGCGGCTTTGCGTTATTCAAAGTTTGGAAACGAATTGTCCACAATTTTTTGGTATAATAAGGTGATTCATTAAATCAATAAAAACATAAAGAGGAACAGAAAGGGAGTGTGACACATGTCGTCCAACAACCCGTATTCCGAGATTACGCAGGAAATACTGGACCTTTCCGAGCTCTGCCGGAAGGGCAGCGCCATTGACCCCGCGCTGTATGAGAAACTGGACGTGAAACGCGGCCTGCGCGACATCAACGGCAAGGGCGTGCTCGCGGGGCTCACCGAGATCTCCGAAATCCAGTCCAGCATGGTGGACGAGAGCGGCTCGACCATCCCCTGTGAGGGCAAGCTCTTCTACCACGGCATCAACATCAAGGACCTCGTCTCCGGATTCATCCGCGAAAAGCGGTTCGGTTTCGAGGAAGCCGTCTACCTGCTGCTCTTCGGGCAGCTGCCCAGCGAACGGCAGCTGAAGGATTTCTCGGCCCTGCTCGCCCGTTACCGCACGCTCCCGACCAGCTTTGTGCGCGACATCATCATGAAGGCGCCGAGCCGCGACATGATGAACACCCTCGCGCGCAGCGTGCTCACCCTCTATTCCTACGACGACCGCGCCGACGACATCAGCATCCCCAACGTGCTGCGCCAGTGCCTCCAGCTCATCGCGCTCTTCCCGCTGCTGTCGGTTTACGGCTACCAGGCCTACAACCACTACCACGAGGGACAGAGCCTCTATATCCACGCGCCCGACCCCGAGCTTTCGACGGCGGAGAACATCCTGCGCATCCTGCGCCCCGACAGCAAGTACACCGCCCTGGAGGCCCGCGTGCTCGACGTGGCGCTCGTGCTCCACGCGGAGCACGGCGGCGGCAACAACTCGACCTTCACCACCCATGTCGTCTCCTCCTCCGCGACCGACACCTATTCGGTCATCGCGGCCGCGATCGGCTCCCTCAAGGGCCCGCGGCACGGCGGCGCGAACATCAAGGTCGTCAAGATGTTCGACGACATGAAGAAGACCCTGCCCGACTGGACCGATGAGGACGCCGTGCGCGGCTACCTCAAGGCGCTGCTCAACAAGCAGGCGTTCGACCACGCGGGGCTCATCTACGGCATGGGCCACGCGGTCTACTCCCTCTCCGACCCGCGCGCCGACATCTTCCGCGCGTTCGTCAAATCGCTGTCGGAGGAGAAGGGGCTCGACAAGGAATACGAGCTCTACTCCCTCGTCGAGCGGCTCGCCCCCGAGGTCATCGGCGAGGAGCGCCGCATCTACAAAGGCGTCTCCGCCAACGTCGACTTCTACAGCGGCTTCGTCTACAGCATGCTCGACCTGCCGACCGAGCTGTTCACCCCGATCTTCGCCATCGCGCGCATCGCGGGCTGGAGCGCCCACCGCATCGAGGAGCTGTGCAACGCGGGCAAGATCATCCGCCCCGCCTACCAGAGCGTGGCGCCCCGCGCCGACTACATCCCGCTGCACGAGCGGCAATAACGGAAGCCCAGAGGCCCGCCGTCCGGCGGGCCTCTTTTTTGTGCGCCGAAATCCATAAAGGCGGGGGCGGGGACGGGCCTGCGATTTGTCGATTTTGCGGGAATGGCATTTTGGGAGAAGATGTGTTAAGATAGACTGATGGAAAGAGAGGGGTACGGAATGAACCGGCAAATCAAAACCAGCGAGCTGCTTCGGCGGTTCGCTCCTTATTTTAAGAAATACCGCGGGGTGCTGGCGCTCGACCTCTTCTGCGCCTCGCTGACGACGGTGTGCGAACTGGTGCTGCCGCTGATGGTGCGGTATATCACCGACCTCGGCATGAACGACCTGGCGAGCCTCACCGTTTCGCTCATCCTGAAGATCGGGCTGCTCTACCTGCTGCTGCGGGTGATTGACATGGCCGCCAACTACTACATGCAGAACATCGGCCACATCATGGGCGCGCACATCGAGACGGACATGCGCAGCGACCTGTTCGAGCATCTCCAGCGGCTCTCCTTCACCTATTTCGACAGCACCAAGATCGGCCAGCTGATGGCGCGTATCACGAGCGACCTGTTCGATGTGACCGAGTTCGCCCACCACTGCCCCGAGGAGTACTTTATCGCGGCGCTCAAGATCGTCGTGTCCTTCATCATCCTCGCGAACACCAACCTCTGGCTCACGCTGATCATCTTCGCGCTCATCCCGCTGATGGTCCTCTGCGCCACCTATTTTAACCAGCGGATGCGCCGCGCCTTCAAAAAGTCGCGCAACCAGATCGGCGAGCTCAACGCGCAGGTGGAGGACAGCCTGCTCGGCATCCGGGTGGTCAAATCGTTCGCCAACGAGCAGATCGAGCGGGAGAAGTTCCGCGAGGGCAACGAGGAATTCCTCGACATCAAGCGGGAGCAGTACCACTACATGGCGGGCTTCGGCAGCGTGACCCGCATCTTCGACGGCATCATGTACGCCGCCGTGATGATCGCGGGCGGGCTCTTCATGATCTACGGGCAGATCAACGCGGCCGACCTGATGGCCTACCTGCTCTATGTGACGACGCTGCTCACCACCATCCGCAGGATCGTCGAGTTCACCGAACAGTTCCAGCGCGGCATGACGGGCATCGAGCGGTTCCTTGAGGTGGTCGACGCGCCGGTGGACATCCACGACGCGCCCGGCGCGAAGGAGCTTCGGGACGTGGCGGGCGACATCGCCTTCGAGCATGTGGCCTTCCATTATTCGGACGACGACCACTGCGTGCTCTCGGACATCAACCTGCACGTGCGCCCGGGGGACAGCGTGGCCCTTGTCGGGCCGTCGGGCGGCGGCAAGACGACGCTTTGCAGCCTCATCCCGCGCTTTTACGACGTGACCGAGGGGCGCATCCTCGTCGACGGGCAGGATATCCGCGGTCTCACGCTCGAGTCCCTGCGCAAGAATATCGGCGTCGTGCAGCAGGAGGTCTACCTCTTCGCGGGCAGCGTCTTTGAAAACATTTCCTACGGCCGCCCGGGGGCGAGCCGTGAGGAGGTCGTCGAGGCGGCGAAGCTCGCGGGCGCGCACGACTTCATCATGGAGTTCCCCGACGGGTACGACACCTACGTGGGGGAGCGCGGGGTGCGCCTCTCGGGCGGGCAGAAGCAGCGGATCAGCATCGCGCGGGTCTTCCTCAAGAACCCGCCCATCCTCATCCTCGACGAGGCGACCTCCGCGCTCGACAACGAGAGCGAACGGATCGTCCAGCAGTCGCTTGAGACGCTTGCGAAGGGGCGGACCACCTTTACGATCGCCCACCGCCTGACGACCATCCGCGGCGCGCAGCTCATCCTCGTGCTGACCGAGGAGGGGATCGCCGAGCAGGGCACCCACGCCGAGCTGATGGCGAAGGGCGGGCTCTACCACCGCCTCTACAGCATGTACACCGAGATGGAATAGGCTTTTGGCGCGGAAGGACCGATGAAATGGTAAGGGATATGACGGCCGGCAGCCCGTCGAAGATCCTTGTGACCTTCGCGCTGCCCATGATCCTCGGCAACGTCTTCCAGCAGCTCTACAACATCGTGGACTCGGTGGTGGTGGGGAACTTCGTGGGCTCCGGCGCGCTCGCGGCGGTCGGGGCCTCCTATCCGGTCACCTTCCTGTTCATCGCGGTCGCCACCGGCGCCTCGATCGGCTGCTCGGTGGTGATCTCGCAGTTTTACGGCGCCAAGCGGATCACCGAGATGAAATCGTCGGTCTTTACCGCGCTCACCTCGATGATGACGCTGAGCGCCCTGCTTTTGCTCGCCGGGCTGCTGCTCGCGCGCCCGCTGCTTTTGCTCATGCGCACGCCGGGCGACATCTTTTCCGACGCGGACGCCTACCTGCGCATCTATGTGGCGGCGGTGCCCTTCCTGTTTCTCTACAACACCTCGACGGCCGCCTTCAACGCCCTCGGGGACAGCCGCACCCCCCTCTGGCTGCTGATGCTCTCGTCGGTGACCAACATCTTCCTCGACCTGCTCTTCGTCATTCGCTTCGGAATGGGGGTGCCGGGCGTGGCGTGGGCGACCCTCATCGCGCAGGCGCTCGCCTCCCTGCTGGCGTTTTTCGTGCTGCTGCGCCGCCTCAGGCGGATGCCGTGCGAGGGGAAGCCCCGCGTCTTTGAATGCGAGCGCCTCCGGCACATCTGCCGGGTGGCGGTGCCGTCGATCATCCAGCAGTCGATCGTCTCGTTCGGCGCGCTCTTCGTGCAGGCGCTCGTCAACGGCTACGGCTCCGACGTGATCGCGGGCTACACCGCTGCGACCAAGATCGACAGCATCGCGATCATGCCGATGCTCAACGTCGGCAACGCCGTCTCCTCCTTCACCGCGCAGAACATCGGCGCGGCGAAGCCCGGGCGGGTGGGGAAGGGCCTGCGCGCGGCGGTCGTGATGTCGGCGGTCATCGGCGGCGCGACCACCGCCGTGCTGTGGGGGTTCGGCCCGCAGTTCGTCGGGCTCTTCGTCGATTCCTCCGCCAACGCCGCAGTGATCGCGGCGGGCGTCGAATACCTCACCGTCGTCTCCCTCTTCTACGCGGCGATGGGGATCATGTGCGATTTCAACGGCGTGCTGCGCGGCGCGGGGGACATGAAGGTGTTCATGATCGGGACGCTGGGCAATTTTTCGGCGCGCGTCGTCCTCGCCTACACGCTCGCGGCGTTTATCGGGGAGGCCGCCGTCTGGTGGTCGATCCCGATGGGCTGGACGATCGGCCTCGTCATCGCGGCCGCCCGGTTCTTTTCGGGCGGCTGGAAAACGAAATCCATCATTGAGGACGCGCCTCGCTGAAGGCGCGCCCGGACAGGAGCTCTATGCCAGCACAATCGCTTGCCGGAAAGGCGCAGCGCGCCGAGGTCCGGTCGGAATATTTCCGCTACCTCGTCCCGACGATCATCGGACAGGTGGCGCATTGCTGCTACTGCCTGGCCGACGTCTTTTTCGTCGGCATGGCGGTGGGGGAAAACGGGCTCGCGGCGCTCAACGTCGCGCTGCCCATCTTTACCGTCTACACCACCTTTTCCATCCTGATCGGCGTCGGCGCGGCGACCACGATCTCGGTCTGCCGCGGCGAGGGGGACCCCGAAAGCGGCGACCTCGTCTTTACGATGGCGGTCGTTTCGGTGCTTGCGGCGGGCGCGCTGCTCTCCGTCTTCGGGACGCTCTTCCTGCGGCAGATCGCCTGCCTCTTCGGCGCGACCGACCTGATCGCCGGGGACGTCGTCGCCTACCTGTCCCCGATCAGCCCCCTCTGCTTCGTCTACATGCTTTCGAGCGCGATGTGCGTCATCGTGCGCAGCGACGGCAATCCCCGGCTCGTGATGGTCGCGGGAGCGGCGGGCAACGCCGCCAACATCCTGCTCGACTATCTCTTCGTGATCCCGCTGGGGATGGGGACGTTCGGCGCGGGGCTTGCGACAATCATCGGCCCCTTCATCACCTGCGGGCTGCTGAGCCTGCACTTTGTCACCCGCCGTAACGAGGTGCGCTTCACCCGGCGGTTCTTCTCTCCCCGCCTCTGGTGGCGGATGGTCAAAAACGGCGCGGGCTCGGGGGTGCTTGAGACCTCGGCGGGCTTCGTCATTCTCATGTTCAACATCGTGCTCATCCGGGTGGGCGGGGAGACGGCGGTCGCGGTCTTTTCGATCATCTCCAACATCGGCTATGTGGGCAAGGGCATCTTCAACGGCATGGCGCAGGCCGCCCAGCCGATCATCTCGATCAGCTACGGCTCGGGCTGGTACGGGAGGATGAAGGCGGTCGACCGGGTCGCGGCGGCCACGGCGGTGCTCTTTTCGCTCGCGGTCTACGGGGTCATCCTGCTCTTCCCGGGGCAGATCATCGGGCTTTTCATCTCGACCGACGCGCGGGTGCTCGCCATCGGCGTGCCCGCCGTGACGCTCTACTTCCTCTCGCTGCCCTTCACCGGCGCGAACACGATCCTCATGTACTATTTCCAGTCGATCGAGCAGTCGCTCTGCACGACGGCCGTCGCACTGCTGCGCGGCATCGTGCTCGTCTACCTGGCGCTGCGGGCCTTCTCCGCGCTGTGGGGACTCAGCGGCGTGTGGCTCGCGCTTTTCGCGGCGGAGGCGCTCACCTTCGCGATCTTCTTCCCCGTCAAGCTGCGCCTCAACCGCGGGTTCCGGGAGACGGACGACGGCCCGAAGCAATCTCTGTGAGGTGGATGATATGAAAAAGCTGGTTTTTTGCCTGTGCGTTTTCCTCCTGCTGTCCGGCTGCGCCCGGCCGATGAGCATGGACACCGTCGGGAAGGAGCCGAATTTTGCCGGGGTCGTCGAAGAGGCGCGCGAGGGGAGCATCCTCGTCCGCGTCAACGAGGACGAGGAGGTCTGCCGTACCAGCGATCTCGTCAGCGTCTCGCTGGACGCGGCGCTGGGGGACAGCATGACGCACTTCAGCGTGGGGGACGCGGTGCGCGTCTACTACGACGGGACGATCGCCGAGAGCTACCCGGCGCAGGTCGACACGGTGTACGCGATCATTCTGGTGAAGCCCCCGGAGGACGGGCAGGCCCGGTGATTGCGGCCGTCCGCGGGCGGGTGGAAAAACCGCTGGCAGAAAGAGTATGACATGTCGTGCAATTCGACAAAAAGAATCCTGCAAGATCGTACATTTTAAATCAACCCTCCAATCTTTCAAAACGGTGCATTTTCCAATTGAAAATGCCGGCGGAATCCTGTAAACTGGAAGTGTATTTTGATTGCGGAGGTGGCGGAAATGGCTCTTCTGATGGGCGAATGCGGATCATCAAGGGAGAGCTGCATCCGGCTGGCAGGCGGCCTTTTGGGGCGCGCGGCGGGCGGGTCCGCCATGCCTTCGCGGAAGTAGTGCAGGTTGCGAGCGATCGCAGCCTGTTTTTCATTTGCAGAAAACAAAATCGGAAATGGAAAGGGAAGTGTCGGAATTGGCGGACAAAAAAGTAGCGGTCATTATGGGCAGCGACAGCGACCTGCCGGTCGTCAAGGGCGCGATCGATACCCTCAAGGGGTTTGGCATCGGCGTGGAGGTCCACGTCATGAGCGCGCACCGGACCCCCGCGCTCGCGTGCGAGTTCGCGGCGTCGGCGCGCGACCACGGCTTTGCCGCGATCATCGCGGCGGCGGGCAAGGCGGCGCACCTGGCGGGTGTGCTGGCGGCGCACACGACGCTGCCGGTCATCGGCATCCCGGTCAAATCCTCCACCCTCGACGGTCTGGACGCCCTGCTCGCGACGGTGCAGATGCCCTCCGGCATCCCGGTGGCGACGGTGGCGATCGACGGCGCGCAGAACGCGGCGATCCTCGCGGCGCAGATCATCGGCGTGACCGACGCGGAGGTCGCGTACAAGCTGTCGCTCAGGAAGGAAGAGATGAAGCAGGGCGTCATCGAGAAGGACCGCAAGCTCCAGGAGCAGCTCGGCTGATCTCTCCGCCAAAATGCGCACGATCATCGGAAGATTCAAATACTTCAGGACTTTAGGAGGAAACAGAAATGGAAAAAAGGGAACAGCTCTACGAGGGAAAAGCCAAGAAGGTCTTTGCGACCGACGACCCGAACGCCTACATCGTCTCCTATAAGGACGACGCGACCGCCTTCAACGGCCAGAAGAAGGGCACCATCGCCGAAAAGGGCATCATCAACAATAAGGTCTCCAACCACCTGATGAAGATGCTCGAGGAGAACGGCATCCCCACCCACCTGATTAGAGAGCTCTCCGACCGCGAGACCCTCGTTAAAAAGGTCACGATCGTCCCGCTCGAGGTCATCGTCCGCAACATCGCGGCCGGCTCCCTCTCCAAGCGGCTCGGCCTGCCCGAGGGCAAGAAGCTCGCCAAGACGGTGCTCGAGTACAGCTACAAGGACGACGAGCTCGGCGACCCGATGATCAACGACTACCATGTGTTCGCGATGGAGCTGGCCACCCCCGAGGAGCTCAAGACGATCGCCGGCTACGCCTTCAAAATCAACGACCTGCTCGCCGCCTACCTCAAGGATCTCGGCATCGAGCTCATCGACTTCAAGCTCGAATTCGGCAAGACCCCCGACGGCCGGATCATCCTCGCCGACGAAATTTCTCCCGACACCTGCCGCTTCTGGGACAGCAAGACGGGCGAAAAGCTCGACAAGGACCGTTTCCGCCGCGACATGGGCGGCGTCGAAGGGGCGTACCACGAAGTGATGCGCCGCCTGCTCGGCGAATAAATGAGAGAGATCCACGAATTTCCGATGGAGGGAATCGATTTGTACAGCGAACTGCATGAGGAGTGCGGCGTTTTCGGCATCTACGAAAACAGCCGCACCGACGTGGCGACCAGTGCCTATTTCGCGCTTTACGCGCTCCAGCACCGCGGCCAGGAGAGCTGCGGCATCGCGGTGAATGACGACGGCGTCATCAACTGCCACAAAAACGTGGGCCTTGTGCCCGACGTCTTCAACCGGGACGTGCTCGAAAGCCTCGGGCAGGGCAACATGGCGGTGGGCCACTGCCGCTATTCGACGACGGGCAACGGCAGCGTCGTCAACGCCCAGCCGCTCGTCGTGCGCCACTGCAAGGGCACGATGGCGCTCGCCCACAACGGCAACCTCGTCAACGCCCCCGACCTGCGCCGCCAGCTTGAAATGAACGGCGCGATCTTCCACACGACCAACGACAGCGAGGTCATCAGCTATATCATCACCCGCGAGCGGCTGCTCTCCCCGAGCATCGAGGAGGCGGTCGCCAAGGCGATGTACACGCTCAAGGGGGCCTATTCGCTCATCGTCATGTCCCCCAAAAAGCTGATCGCCGCCCGCGACCCCAACGGCTTCCGGCCGCTGTGCGTCGGCAAAACGGAGGACGGCTATGCCTTCGCCTCCGAGAGCTGCGCCTTCGACAGCATCGGCGCGCAGTTTTTGCGGGACGTCGAGCCGGGCGAGATCGTGGTCGCCGAGGACGGGGAGCTTAAGAGCATCCGCACCCACTGCGGCGGCAGGAGCAGCTTCTGCGTCTTTGAATACGTCTACTTTGCGCGCCCCGACTCGGTGGTCGAGGGGGTGAGCGTCCACGAGGCGCGCCAGCGCGCCGGGCGGATCCTCTACCGCGAGCACCCGATCGAGGCGGACGTCGTCATCGGCGTGCCCGATTCGGGCCTCGACGCGGCGCTCGGCTATTCGCGCGAATCGGGCATCCCCTACGGCGTCGGCTTCATCAAGAACCGCTACGTCGGGCGCACCTTCATCCAGCCCACCCAGGGCCAGCGGGAAAACGCGGTGCGCATCAAGCTCAACGTCATCGCCGAGACGGTGAAGGACAAGCGGGTCGTGCTGATCGACGATTCGATCGTGCGCGGGACCACCTGCGGGCGGATCGTCAAGCTGCTGCGGGAGGCGGGCGCCAAGGAGGTGCACTTCGCCGTTTCCGCGCCGCCCTTCCGGAATCCCTGCTTCTTCGGCACCGACATCGACAGCCGCGACAAGCTGATCGCCTGCAGGATGACGATCCCCGAGATTGCAAAGACGATCGGCGTCGACTCCCTCCACTACCTGAGCGTCGAGGGGGTCCAGCAGATCGCCCGCGGGGCGCACTGCGGCTTCTGCGTCGGCTGCTTCACGGGCGAATACCCGATCAAGGTGCCCGACGAGACCCCTAAGGACAAGTTTGAACACAAGATCAGCGAGAAGGCCAAGCGGAGGGAACAGGCATGAACAACAGCTATTCCGAGAGCTATAAGGCGGCGGGCGTCGACGTCACCGCCGGATACAGGGCGGTCGAACTGATGAAGTCGCATGTGGCGCGCACGATGACGGGCGGCGTGCTCGGCGGTCTCGGCGGGTTCGGCGGCCTCTTCGAGCTCGATTTGGCGGGCATGCCCAACCCGGTGCTCTGCGCGGGCACCGACGGGGTCGGCACCAAGCTGAAGCTCGCCTTCCTGATGGACAGGCACGACACCGTCGGCATCGACTGCGTGGCGATGTGCGTCAACGACATCATCTGCTGCGGCGCGAAGCCGCTCGTCTTTCTCGATTACATCGCCTGCGGCAAAAACGTCCCCGAAAAGATCGCGCAGATCGTTTCGGGCGTCGCGGAGGGCTGTGTGCAGGCGGGCTGCGCGCTCACCGGCGGCGAGACCGCCGAGATGCCCGGCTTCTACCCCGAGGACGAGTACGATCTCGCGGGCTTCGCGGTGGGCGCGGTGGACAAGTCCAAAATCCTCGACAACACCACCGTCGCGGCGGGGGACGCGCTCGTCGGCATCAAGTCGAACGGCGTGCACTCCAACGGCTTCTCCCTCGTGCGCAAGGTCTTCGACGTGGAGGCCCCCGGCGTGCTCGACCGCTACTACGACGAGCTGGGCGCGACGCTCGGCGAGGCGCTGCTCGCGCCCACCCGCATCTACGTCAAGCCGGTGCTCGCCGTGATGGACGAGCTCGCCGTCAAGTCGGTCGCCCACATCACGGGCGGCGGCTTCTACGAAAACATCCCGCGCGCCCTGCCCGAGGGCAAGCGCGCCCTCATCAGCAAGCGGCTCGCGACGCCCCTGCCCCTCTTCGACATGATCCAGCGGATCGGCGGGATTTCCGAGCACGACATGTACAACACCTTCAACATGGGCACCGGCATGGTGCTCGTGGTCGATAAGGACGACGCGCAGCGCGCGGTCGAGATCCTCAACGACCACGGCGAGCGCGCCAGGGTGATCGGCTATGTCGACGACGGCGAGCGGGGGGTCGAGCTATGCTGAAACGGGTCGTGGTGCTCGTTTCGGGCGGCGGGACCAATTTGCAGGCGCTCATCGACGCGAAGGCGCGCGGAGAGCTGCCGAGCGCCGAGCTCGCCGGGGTCGTCTCCTCAAAGGAGGGGGCCTTCGCGCTCGAGCGCGCCAAAAAGGCGGGCATCCCCACCGAGGTGGTCCCGCGGAAGGCCTACGCCTCCCGTGCCGATTACGACGAGGCGATCATCGCCGCGCTCGAGCGGTTCGAGGCGGACTACGTCGTGCTGGCGGGCTTTCTCTACGTGCTGGGGGATAAGGTCGTCGAAAATTACGACCGCAGGATCATCAATGTGCATCCGGCGCTCATCCCCTCCTTCTGCGGGGACGGGATGTACGGCCTGCATGTGCACGAGGCGGCGCTCGCCTACGGCGTGAAGGTCACCGGCGCGACGGTGCATTTCGTCAACGAGGTGACCGACGGCGGGCAGATCATTTTGCAGAAGGCGGTCGACGTCCTGCCGGGCGACACCCCCGAACGGTTACAGAGGCGCGTCATGGAGCAGGCCGAATGGGTGCTGCTCCCGAAGGCGCTGGAATTGGTATGCAGCGGACAATTGGAGGGAATGGAATGAAACAGGACATCGCAAAGCTGCTCAGAGAGAACGCCTACCCGGGCCGCGGCATCCTGCTCGGGCGCAGCGCGGACGGGAAACACGCCGTCGCCGCCTATTTCATCATGGGGCGCAGCGAGAACAGCCGCAACCGGATTTTCGTCACTGACGGGGAGGGTATCCGCACCGAGGCGTTCGACCCGGCCAAGCTCTCCGACCCGTCGCTCATCATCTATTCGCCGGTCCGGGTGATCGGCGACACGACGATCGTCACCAACGGCGACCAGACCGACACGATCTATGACTTTCTCCAGAGGGGCGGTTCCTTCGCGGACGCCCTGCGCACCCGCACCTTTGAGCCGGACGCCCCCAACTACACCCCGCGCGTGTCGGGGCTGCTGCACGGCTTCGACTACCGCCTCTCGATCCTGAAGAGCGCGGACGGCGACCCCTCGTCGGTGCGCCGCTACTTCTTCCAGTATTGGGACCCGCGCCCGGGCGAGGGGCACTTCATCCACACCTACCGCTGCGACGGCGACCCGATCCCCTCGTTTGAGGGGGAGCCGGAGGAGGTGGCGGTCGAAGGGGATATCGACGTCTTCACCGGCACGCTCTGGGAGAATCTCAACGACGCGAACAAGGTCTC
>ERZ1673695.1967-NODE-1967-length-17924-cov-6.033354_pt1 | contig 17924 bp, 23 predicted proteins | sample MGYA00580225_ERZ1673695 | MGnify/ENA primary metagenome ERZ1673695 (study PRJEB41218, sample SAMN15661739) | gut metagenome | host: Homo sapiens | place: Canada: London | collected 2015-08-20/2019-03-30 | study: EMG produced TPA metagenomics assembly of...
AACCATGTCTCTTTTTATCCTCTTTTATATTTGCGCAACTTATTTTACCTTATCTAAAAGGGGGCTATCCCGGCGCAAAAGTTGGCATATGGATTGCTCTTTTAACAGGACCGGAGGGATGGCGTATGCACACCGCAATGTTTCACTCGGTCAATTCGGGGCTCTTTTTCTGCGACGGCAAAAACGGTCTGCTGGTCGATGGGATCCATCAGGGCCGGGAAGAGGGCTGTTCGCCCATGCCGGATTTTTTATCCCTGCAGCTGCGCAAAAATACCGGCCTGTTCGCCCACCTGACCGGCGTGCTCTTTACCCACCTGCACCACGATCATTATGATGAAGAAGGCCTTGAGTCCCTGCTGCACGGGCGCCCCGATCTGCCGGTCTATGGTCCGCGTCTGCGGCGCGGCGGCGCGCTGGTGCGTCCCATTCGCGCCAATCTGCGCACCGTCCGCATGGGCGGGGCATATATCTTGGCCCGGGATACCCGTCACGACGGCGCGCGCTACCGGGAGGATCCCCATCAGTCCTACCTGATCCGCATGGGCGGCGAGCGCTTTTTCGTGGCGGGAGACGCCGCCCTCCGCCGTGCAGACGCGGCAGACTTTGCCGGCTTCTACCCGGAGCCGGTGTCGGCAGCTTTTTGCAACCTTTATCAGCTGGCCTCTCCGGAGGGACTGGACTTTCTCCGCGCCCTTGCGCCGGAGCGGATTTTTTTGTATCACCTGCCGTTTCAGGCGGACGACCGCTATCACTACCGTCAGCTGGCCCGCCAGGCGGCCCGGGCCTGCCCGGCCGATCTGCCCCGGCCGGAACGGCTGGAGCACATGGCCTGGGTGGACGGGCGGGCAGCGGATTGGGAAAACATACGGAAAGGAGCCGAAAACAATGGTCTATCTGGAGTCGCACAGCACGGATCCCTACTTTAATCTTGCCCTGGAGGAATATATCTTTGAACACATGGACCGAAGCAGGCAGTATTTCCTGCTCTGGCAAAACGACCGTACCATCGTAGTGGGCAAGTATCAAAACACGGCGGAAGAGATCAACCAAAGCTATGTGGAGGCCCACGGCATTCGGGTGGCCCGCCGCCTGTCCGGGGGCGGGGCGGTCTACCACGACAAGGGAAATTTGAACTTTACCTTTATTGTGGATCAGGCGGACAACGCCGACTTCAACTTCAACGTCTTTGTCGTCCCGGTCCTGCGTGCGCTGGAACGGTTTGGGGTAACGGCTGCGTTTAACGGACGAAACGACCTCACCATCGACGGGCAGAAGTTTTCCGGCAATTCTCAGTATGCCCGACACGGCCGCCTGCTCCACCACGGCTGCATTATGCTGGACTCCAACCTGACCAACGTGGCCGACGCTTTGAAGGTCAAACAGGCCAAGTTTGACTCCAAAAGCGTCAAATCCGTCCGCAGCCGGGTGACCACCATCAACGCGCACGCCCCACGCCCCATTTCCATGGAGGAATTCAAGGCTGCGCTGCGCGCCGGTATCCTGGAGAGCGATGGTCTGGAGCCCCGGACCCTGACGCCGGAGGAGCTGGCCGCCGTAAAACGGCTTCGGGACGAAAAATATGCCACATGGGAGTGGAATTACGGCCGTTCTCCCGCTTACCACATGCGCCGTGAGCGGAAATTTAGCGCGGGACTGGTCACCATCTTCCTCCAGGCCGAGGAAGGCAGGATCAAAAGCATCCGGTTTTACGGTGACTTTTTTGGAAACGGCGACCTTGCCGAGCTGGAAGAGGCAATGGTATCGCTCAAGCTGGATCAACATCTGGAAAAGGCCCTGGAAAACTGCAGGATCGGCGAGTACCTCAACGGGATCACCGCCCATGATATCGCGCAAATGCTGCTGTACTGATCGTCCCCACCCACATATCTCCCCGTTCTGGCGCATATAAATCTGCCAGTGAAGAAACATTGCGGGGAGTGTTGCTGTTTGAAAGGGAACATCGAGGAGCGCGCCTGTCAGCTGGCGCTTTACATCATAGAAAACAAAGCGACGGTGCGCACCGCGGCCCAAAAGTTCGGCATCAGCAAATCCACGGTACATAAGGACCTGAGCGAACGTCTGCCCGCGTTTAACAGGCCCTTGTATCTCCAGGTCAAGGGCGTGCTGGAGGAAAATAAGGCGGAGCGGCATATCCGCGGCGGCATCGCCACCCGCAAGAAGTATAAGGGCGAGGAATAAAAAGGAACGTCTGCCGTCATGCAAAGAGATGGCGTACCACAAGGGAACGGTTGACGGCATCGCAGCGACACGGCGGGCACACCGGCGTGTCGCCGTATTTTTCCCCCGCTGCGGCAAAAGAGACTGCCTGCGTTTCTGCCGGCCCGGCGCCGCCTTTCCATCTGCCCGTAGCGGCGTCAGCGCCCCATAAACGGCTGAAAAGGGAAAAGGGACCGCCCTGATCGGAGCGGCTCCCTTTTCGTTATCCGTTCTTATTGCGCCTTTCCCCGTTTGATTCTTGGATCCTCACTGTCTTCCGCAAAATACCTGCAATGGTGGCATAAATGAGATCCCGCAGAACCGCTTCCGTGAATGAACGCACAGCATGCGAAAACAACCCGCCCGGAGGGAGGCCGTTCTGGACCGCATAAACGAAATCGGCCCCAAGCAAGTGCATACCGGCGTGGACGCCCGACGCGGACCGGTACACAGTGGAGGCAACAGCCCCGCCTCCTGCGCTGCGGGCGCCTTGTAATTAATTATAAAGAAAGCTGCCCTTAGCGCGCCCCCAACCGGGAAAGCGGCCGGTACCGCTTATGTCGGCCGTTCCAATCCGGACTCGCTGTCCAGCGTCAGCAAATGCCGCGCAATTTTAGAATTTGTGATCAACACGTTGCACAATCCGCCCCGCAGCGCACCCAAGATCGCTTTCATCTTAAACCGATCATTTGCAATACAGATCCGGTTTTCAGCCGTTTGAAAGATACTGCGCTTTGGGATAATCATGCGGTCATAAAGCGGGGTCTCGATAATAGCGCCATTTATATCAAAAAAATAACCCCACATACAGCCAACCGCACCGTTTTTCATCAGCGGCGCCACGTTTTTCTCCCCTATATGATCGGTCCAGTAAAGCAGCGTATCCACCCCGCTGATAAACGTGTCCACTTCCTGATGCACCCGAAAAATCTCTATGGCTGCATTGCGTTTTAGCAGCAACTGCCTGCTCTCTTCATCGTCCATCAGGTACGGCAGAAACAATCGTTTCATTTCGCACCCGTACAACACCGCCACCTGCTGCATCGTGTACATCTCGTCCACTGTTGGGTTGCTCGTATTTTCCAGCGATCCGGCCAGTTGCACGACCTTCATCCCAGGCAGCGTACGGTGCGGTTTTAGATTCTGAACCGTGGTGGCGACCGTTTTTCCGTGGGAGACGGAAAGGACACTGTGCTCGTTCAGGATGCTGGACAGATAGGATGCTCCCATACTGCATACGCTGTCAAATTCCTCCTGGATTCCAGAGTTTTCCGAGTAGGCCACCAATACGTCTTTCAATGAAAAGCGATCCCGAAGTATCTTTTCTAAATTATGGTGATTTTCAAAGGACGGTTTAATGATGATCTCCACAATCCCAAGGGCTTTCGCCTTTTTAATCAGCCTGGATACCCGGGAACGGGAAACATATATTTTGTCGGCGATCTCCTGCTGCGTCAGGTCTTGATCGTAGTACATCCGGGCAACCTCTACCAGCAAATCTATATCCTTCATGCGGCTTCCCTCCTTGCAAAGGCAGTGCTGAAAGGGTGAGTTTAAAAAATCACTTCTGAATCATTTTAATCTCTAGCACCTTTAATTTCAAGGGCAAGCTGACAGAAACCGCTGGAACAAGCTGGCTTTCGGGCAAAGCAAACATAGGGCAGAGCCTCCGCGGGCGCGTTTGATGCAAGCGGAGGCTCTGCCTTATAAAATAAAAGCTGCGCTATAGCGCGGTCGTGTCCAATTGGGTCACTGCCCTGCGTATTTCCAAGACTTTTCCCGGAACGACAGACAGCTCCCGGATCCCTGCCTTTGCATAGAAGGGCAACAGCTCCGTCTTCGCTGCCGACTCCCCACAGATTCCGCACCAGATCCCATGTGCAGCAGCGCTCTTCGCGGTATGGGCGACCAGCCGCAGAACCGCTTCATCGCCATAGTCAAATAACGCCGCCACCTTCTCATTGAGCCGGTCGGCCGCCAAGGTATACTGTGTCAGGTCATTGGTCCCAATGGAGAAAAAGTCCACCTCGGCAGCAAACCGGTCGCTCATGATCGCGGCCGAGGGCACCTCTACCATCATCCCAACCTCAATGTTCTGGGAGAAGGGGATCCCCTCCTGTCTCAGTTCCTCCTGGCACTGCTTCAGCACGGCCTTGGCCCTGTGCAGTTCCTCCAGCTTGCTGATCATGGGGAACATGATGGCCAGCGTGCCGTACACAGAAGCGCGCAGCAAAGCCCGTAATTGCGTACGGAACACATCCGGCTGGGCAAAGCACAGCCGGATGGCCCGGCAGCCCAGGGCCGAATTCTCCTCGTGGGGCAGCGGCAGATACGAGGGCACCTTGTCCGCCCCAATGTCCAGGGTGCGTACTACCACTCTTTTGCCGTTCATCCTGCGGAGGACTTGGCTGTATGCGTCGACCTGAGCCGCTTCATCCGGGAGCTCCGCTGCGTCCAGGTAGAGGAATTCACTGCGCATTAGTCCCACGCCGTCCGCGCCCTGCGCCAAAGCCGAATCGGCGTCCGCGACACAGCCGATATTGGCACACACCTCGATCCGCACGCCGTCCCGCGTAATACTTTCCTTGTCCCGAAAGGCCCTGAGGTCCTCCTGCTCTTTCAAATAGGCCGTACGGCGCGCTTCACAGGTCTGAAGCGTCTCTTCGTCCGGGTCCAGGATAACCCTTCCCCGGCTCCCGTCCACAATCACGGTCCGTCCATCGGATAGGGCATCCATCAGTCCCGGCACCCCCACCACTGCGGGAATCCCCATGGTCCGGGCTAAAATGGCCGAGTGGGAGGCGTAGGAGCCCTGCTCCGTCACAAACGCGAGCACATGACGCTTTTCCAGCTGCATGGTGTCGCTGGGAAGCATATCTGCAGCGGCGATCACCCTAGGGGCGGTCAGCGCCCGGCCCGCTCCCTTGCCGGACAGAACCGCCAACAGGCGCTGGCACAGATCTCTGACATCGGCGCTTCGGGCCTGCATGACTTCGTCCTCCAGGGAGGAAAACATTTCGGCAAACTCGGTCGCAGTGCACGTTACCGCATACTCGGCCGTATATCCCTTTTCATAAATATTGATGGAAATAGACTCCAGCCAGTCCAGGTCCTCCAGCATCATCTTATGGATATGAAAAATCTGAGCGGCAGACTCCCCCGCATCCCGGACGGTCTTTTCATACAGTTTCTCCAGCTGTTCCCCGGCCTGTTCCGCCGCTTGTTCGAATCGCCGGTGCTCCTGCTCTGCAGTCCGGGCCGACTGCGTGGAGAAGGCCGCTGTCTCTGGTCTTTCATACAGGAAAACCGGCCCGGTAACGAGGCCAGACGAGGCCGGTATCCCGGTCATGATCTCCATATGCTGCGGCCCCCTTACAGTTCTTTGGCGCAGAACTCCTCCAGCGCCCTGGCCGCCGCCGTTTCATCCGGCCCCTCCACATTTATTCGAAGCTCCTGTCCGCACTTAGCCGCCAGCTTCATTACGGCAAACAGACGCTTGGCGTCGGCGCTCTTCCCATTGGCGGATAGCTGAATCGTACAGGAGAAGCCCTGGGCCAGCTTGACCAGCAGACCTGCCGGCCTGGCATGAAGTCCCTCGGCATCCCGGATCACATAAGTAAATTCTTTCATGGCGCTTTTCTCCTCCAGCCAGGTCAGGCGCCGGCCAGGGTGTCCAGCCAGAGCTTCGTCTTCTCCTCGATCTCTGCCTCGGACATAATGTTTTTCAGGGGGATCACATAGGCTCCCTTTTGTTTTGCCGCAGCGAACTGGGGCTCCAGCGCCACGCCACAGTAGACCACGTCGTATTTCTGACCGATGGCCTTTCCCACCGACACGGTGTTCGCCTCCACATTGCATTTCAGCCCCAGCTTGGTAAACACCCGTTTGACCTTCAGGCTCACCAGCTGGCAGCAGCCGTTGCCAGCCGCACAGCACGCCAGGATATTAAACTTTTTGCTCTTGACGTCCATCTGTCTCACTCCTCCGACATGATTTGTCTTTCGTGCGCTGCATTTTACGCGGTATTTTTAACAGGGAGGGAATCCCACGGCCGATCCGGCCGTGGGATTCCCGATCCAAAAAAGGGGACCTGCGGATTCTTATAAATCCTCCCCCATGACCTGCTTGTACTGTTCCCAGTCCTCGGCGGCCAGCCAATATCCCTTCTTGTTCTTAAGATACTGAATCTGTGGGATTGCCAGCATGATGACCAGGACCAAGGCATATCCGGCCCATCCGAGATACTTCCAGATGGGGGAGAACGCCGCCAGGGTAATTGCGTTGTCCACCTGGAAACCGACCCCGCCGTACTGGGCAAAGCCGATGGTGCACGCGGCGATCCCCGCCAGGAATACGTCGGCCACCGCCACGCCGATACAGGAGACCACCAGGGCCTTGATACCGCCTCTGTGATGGGCGAAAATACCGACGGTGGCGCTGTCGAACATCATGGGGACAAACCCGACCAGGCACACGAAGGGCAGGCCGAGCAACATGCCGACCGTGGTAAAGAGGGTCATGGTCAGGGAACCCACCAGGAAGCTGATGGTAATGACCGAGCCGTTGGTTACAAAGCCGTAGAAGGCGGCGCAGTCGATGCCGGGCAGGGTGTTGGGCAGGATCTTTTCGGAGATACCGCTGAAGGCCACGGTCAGCTCAGCAACGAACATCCGCATTCCGGTCAGCAGGATCACCAGGTAAACGGGGAACTTGCCGGCGGTGTGGAAGATATACAGGGCAAAACTTGTGCTTTCAGTGAGGCTGGAGTCGATGGCCATCATACCGGGCTTTCCGATCAGGGAAATCAGCACGGCAAAGTAAATCAGCATGACGATAAAGGAGGACACATACATATCGTTGAAAATGGACAGGAAACCGGGCATCTCCATATTATCGAACTTCTTGACTTCCTTACCCTTTTTCCTGGCCTTGCGCTCCAGGTACCGGCCATACTCATAGCCGATGCGGTCCAGGATCATCTGGGTGTGCCCCACGCACATATTTGCGCCGTCGGTCAGATCCTGCGCGGGTTCCACCGTTAAGTTGGAAAGCACGCACCACTTTACCGCCAGGAAGAGGCCCACCGCCAGAATAACGGTGAAATCGTTCATCAGGGGGAACATGACCAGAAGGATCGGGACCATGTCGATGGCCTGACCGGACAGGATGTGCGCCTGGATAATAAGGGACCGGCACTTTGTGTACTTCTTCAGCAGGACCAATAGGATTGCAAAAATAAAGCCTGCCGCCATGGAAGCCATCTGCAGGCTGGTGGTGCGCCCAAAGCCCTCCAAAATGGCGGTTAGAGTCCCTGCGCCCAAGGAATCGTCATTGACGAGCAAATTCATGCCCAGGACGTTTCGCATCCCCATCATAATGGGTTGGAAGGCGTTGTACAGTCCGCCGGTGGCCGTCTGATAGACGATATAGCCGATATAGGCCTTCAGGGCGCCCATAATGGACTCCAAAACGGGGCGCTTTGTCAGCAGCTGGCCGATCAGGACCAGCACCATCATAAACATAGCTGCTCTGTCAAAGAAATTGTACCAGACCCAGCTCAATACGGATATGACGTTCTCCATATTCTCCTCTTCTTTCTTTTTGCAGTTTTCTCTGTTTTGGGGGTACCAAAATAATCTCGGTCCTTTTAACTGCCTGTGAGGGAAACTATGGGACTTTTTCCTCCTTTCCCCGGCCGGAATTTGATTCTATCATTTGAAAAGCGAAGGGAGTGGCTCAGCCCAACAGCTTTTCAAAATCCTGGGAACTTTTTGCGTTCAGCAAAGCGGTTATGGTTTCTTCATCATCAAAAATATCCGCTAATTCCATGACCGCATCCAAGTGGGCGTTCAACTCGCAGGCTGCAATGGTAAAAAAAAGCTCCGCGCCCATGTCGGGGTCGTTCTTATCATACCAAACGGGCTGGTTTACCTTTACAAAACAGATCCCCGGTTTATGGACAAGCTCCACCGCCTTGGAATGGGGCATACAGATATGGGGCGCCAAAAAGATGTAAGGTCCGTTTTCCTCCACATTGTCAATGATGCTGTCGGCATAAGCCGGCTCTGCCATGCCGGCTCGCACCAGCGGCTGAACAGAGGCCCTGACCGCCTGCTCCCAGGTCGTAAAGCATTCGTGTACTTCAAACAGGCCCTTTTGATACAGGCCTTTTAAATAATCAAGCTTCATGGCGCGCTCGCTCCCTTCAAATTACCCGTGAAGGCGGCATGCCGTCTCCACAATGGCCTCTTTCCGTTACACACAGTTCAGAAACCATATCAAGTTTGAGGCACTTTTTGAACATTGTCAATCATTTCGGGCCAATTGAATCACCTGTGCAGCTTGCTCATTTGTGCAGCTATTCTCGTTAAAATCACCATAATAGCCGTCCGCTTTTTCACGTATATCGCAAAAAAACAACGCTGGCCGCCGGATTTTTGCACAATTACGCGTATTTCATTTCAAAAATTTTCTTAAAACCGCCCCATCCGTTCCCTCGCCCCGCCGGAAGGCGAACGGTTGTGAAAAACACACCAAACAGCTTGAGTTACCCGCAAAATTTTTATATACTTGCGACGAACAGAGGAGCAAAATCCCGGCCGATTCACTTTTCAGCGCTGCTTCTCTGTCCAAAAGTGGCTATATCTTTATCTGGAGGTCTTAGAAAATGGGAAAAGTAAGAACCGTTCTGGGCGACATCGACTCGTCTGAGCTAGGGTTCACAATGGCCCATGAGCACGTGATCCATTGTCCCCGCGGCCTGTTCGCGCCGGACAATGAATGGGCCCTGCGCAATTTCAATATCCAGCTGCAGATGGTAAAAGACTATAAGTCCATTGGCGGCGGCTGCCTGGTGGACGCCATGTGCCGCGATCAGGACGGCCGCGCGCCGGCCTACCTCAAGGTCATCTCTGAAACTACCGGCGTCCATATCATTGCCGCTACCGGCGTTCCCTTCGACTATCCGGGCGACCGTGAGCCGCTGATGGACCTGTCCATTGTCTGGAAGGATAAGGATGTGGATGAGATTGCCGCCGGTTACGTCAAGGAGATCACAGAAGGCATGAACGGCACCACGATCAAGGCCGGCTGGATCAAGGCCGGCACGCAGTACTGCTACGCCACCCCTGGTGAGGTCAAGGCCCTGAAGGCCGGCGCCCGCGCCGCTATTGCCACTGGCTGCCCCATGCACACCCATACCGACGGGGGCTCCTTTGCCCTGGAGCAGTTGGAGATCGTCCTCAACGAAGGACTTCCTGCCAATCAGTTCGGCATCGCCCACATTGACCGCAATCCCGACTACTGGCTGCACAAGAAAATTCTGGAGACCGGCGCCTATTTGATCTACGACGGGCCGGGCAAAGTCAAGTACTATCCCGATTCGGTCCGTGTGGACCTGCTGCGCCGCCTGGTGGATGACGGGTTCGGCAAGCAGATCATGCTCAGCAACGATATGGGCAAGAAGAGCCATCATCAGGCCTATGGCTATGGTCCCGGCTGGGGCTTTATTAAGCAGAAGTTCATTCCGCGTCTGCTGGACGAAGGCTTCACCCAGGAGACCGTGGATGACTTCATGATCAATAATCCCGCCCGGTTCTACTCCATGAGAAAATAAAAAGCGAGGGATCTTAACATGGGAAGCAAGCGCGGTCACCACAGACAGCAGGATACCCGACAGAGTGAGGCGGCACAAGCGCGTGTGCACACCTCTCCGGACGATCCGGACGCGGAGGAACTGGACGTATGGCAGCCGGAACGGCTCTCTCTCTCAGATGGATTAAAAAAGAGTTCCACTCTGACCAAGGGGCTGTATCTGCTCATTCTGTGCGGGACAGCCTACCTGAACGTTACGGCCTGGCAGCAGCTCCCAACCCAAATCGACCTGAGGACCTGGTTCGGCTTTTCCTCTGTTACGGTCCCCAGCGCCGCTTATTGTATCGTGACCTTTCTAGTCATCGTCTATCTGGTCTATCGGGATATTGTCAACCGTTCGCTGTCCAGGCGGAAGCTGTTTATCCCACTCATTTTTTATATGGGCAACTATTTTATGATCGAATATTTGCTGGAGTCCCTGGTGGCCTGATTCCCATCGGATCGAACCCCGCCCCACCACCAAGCGGCCTGCCTGCCCGCAAGCCGGCAGGCAGGCCGCTTTTCTGTTTAAAAATTAAAAATAAGAGAGGCAAATATGAAAGCACCTTATTTACAAATCGCTTTAGATAACGAATCCCTGGAAGATGCGTTTCGTACCTTGCAGGGCGGTCTTGGAACTGAGGCAGACATTATCGAATGCGGCACTATGCTTATCCTGATGGAGGGGATGCGCGCCGTTCGGATCATGCGGGCCTGTTTTCCGGACAAAATCATGGTCGCTGACGCTCAGCTTTCCGTAGCCCATTTCGGTCCGAAGGTTTTGGCCAGTCAAGTCCAGTATGTAACTATGTTTTCCCCTGCCCGCAATGAAGTCAAGGCCGCTGTCCTGGAGCAGGCCCGGGCAAACGGACAGGATGTGCAAATTGAACTCTACGGCGACTATGGCGCCGGTTGGACGCTGGATGATCTTAAAACCTGGAAGGAAATCGGCATCAAGCAGATCATCTACGGCCGCCCCAGTTCGGCCAGCGGTCCCTGGACTTGTGAGGATGTAGAGTTTCTTCAGAAGCTATGTAACATGGGCTTTGAAGTCACAGCCACCGGCGGTATTACCTACGACGACTTGGATATGTTGGCCGGTCTGCCTCTGTTTGCCGTCATCTGTGGCCGCTCGATCCGCAATGCAAAGGACCCGGCCGCGGAAGCCCGACGCATCAAGGCACGTATGCAAAAACTGTGGGCCTGACCTCAGGAAAAAATCAGCGAAAAAGGTGATATGCTATGTGGACTGACGATATGTTTGGCGTAAAAAAGCCGATTTTTACCATGCTGCATTTGGATCCCCTCCCGGGCGATCCCCGGTTTCATTACGGCCACTGCATGGAGCGCGTGGTCGAACACGCCCGCGCAGACCTCCATGCGCTTCAGGACGGCGGTGTGGATGGTATTATTTTTTCCAATGAGTTCAGCCTGCCCTACGAACGGCACATGAGCTTTGTGACGCCGGCCGCCATGGCCCGCGTCATCGGCGAGCTCAAGTCGGAGATCTGCGTTCCTTACGGCGTGGACTGCATTTCGGACGGACTGGCGGCCATTGAGCTGGCGGCCGCCGTGGACGCAAAGTTCATCCGCGGCACCTTCAGCGGAGTCTACGTGGGTGACGGCGGACTTTACAACAATGATTTTTCCCATTTGCTGCGCCGTAAGGCTGCGCTGCACTTGGATGAGCTGAAGATGCTGTACTTCATTAACCCCGAATCCGATCGCAATCTGGACCCGCGCCCGCTGGTGGATATCGCCAAATCCACGATCTTCAAGGCGCATCCCGACGGGCTTTGCATTTCCGCCAATGCGGCCGGGCAGGATGTCGACGACGCCCTAATCGCCAGCGTGAAGAAAGGCGCGCCTGACGTGGTGGTCTTGTGCAACACCGGCTGCCGCCCCGATACCATCGAGCAGAAGCTCTCCTCCGCTGACGGCGCGGTGGTAGGCACCTATTTTAAAGAGGGCGGTCGTTTGGAAAACGACCGCCTGGAGAACGTACGTGTGGATGTCAACCGTGTCAAAGAATTTATGGACGTGGTAAAGGCGCTGCGCGCAAAACGGTAAGGCGCAGAGAAAGGACGCTCGACATGAAACGAATCATCCCTTCCGCCGCCTCAGCCAATCAGCTTTTCCTGGCAGAGGAGTTGGGCGCCTTCCCGAAGGATACGCCCCTGCATATTGATATTGAGGATGGCAATTTCGTCAATAATATCACCTTCGGAATGCGTACTGTGCGCTCCATTGCCGCCCTGTTCCCCAATCCCCTGTGCTTTCATTTTATGGCCAAAAACCCCAGTCAATATTTTGGGGAAATCGCCAAATGCAACGCGCGGGAGGTGGCAGTCCACTTTGAGGAATTGCCCTATCCTTCAGAGGAACTGTGCGCCCTGAGGCAGTTGGGCCTGATCCCCGGACTGGCCATCAATGTAAAAACCCCGGTGGAACAGGTGGCTCCCTTCTTTGAGTACATTGACTTTTTGCTGCTCATGACCATGGACTGCGGATTTGGCGGCACCAATGGACTCGGCTTCTGCGGAGCCAGCCACGACCGCATTCGCACCGCCAGAAACCTGCTTCCCGCCGGTAAAGAACTCTGGGTGGACGGCGCCATGGATGAGACCGAGATGGGCAACTGCTTCCATCTCGGGGCCGATGCGGTCATCGCCGGACGGCTCATCTTTCCGGAAAAAAAGGCGCAGGAAGGCTCTGCCCGCCGGGCCTACCTTCCAAGCGAGCGCGAACACTCGCCCGCCGAACTGCTGGCCCGTTACACAGATCAGTATTGTCTGAAATAAGGTGATCGTTATGTATGAAAAAGAAAAGCAGTCTCTGATCGACTGCGCTCTGGAACTGAAACGATGCCGCCTGATTACGCTGTGCGGCGGAAATGTATGTGTTCGCCTGGCGGACGGCAATATTGCCGTGACCCCCTCCGGCCTGGATTATGAAGTTATGACGGCAGACGACATTTGTATCGTGGACTCTATGGGGAAGCGGGTGGAGGGTCACCGGCGGCCCACCTCCGATCTGGATGCCATCCTCTTTATTTTTCAGAAAATGCCCGGGGTGAATGCCACGATTCATACCCATCAGCCTTGCGCTACCGCGCTTGGCCTGATCGCGGACGTCTTTCCTGCCTGCCTGGTTTCCCAAATCGACGCCTTGCAGGGCGATGTCCCCGTGGCTCCGTTCACTCCCTCTTCCGATAAGGGGATGGGAGAGTTGACCGTGCAATATGCCAATGGTTCCAATGCGGTGATTCTTCGCAGCCATGGCGTGATGGCGTTCGGTTCCTCCCTCCAAATTGCCCTGTATGCAGCGGTCTATCTTGAGGAGGCTGCGCAAACCTATCTGACCGCCCTGGCCACCGGCCGCCAGGTCCAGCCCCTTTCCCCGGAAATGGTCAAGGCTGAATTGGGCGAGCCGGATTCCTGGGCCAACTATCTTCAAACGTAATTGACTTGCGGCGACTTTGACGCTAAACTTTAAATATCATCAAACAAATGAGGGCTGCGCTATGGAATGGAAACTGGGGAAGCTGATCAAAAATAGGACTTATAAGCTCTGGGGCGTCAACCTCTTTGATTATGAGTGGACCGACACCGGAGAGACCGCGTATCTGAAAGATTATACCGATGGGATCCGAAAGAATTTCAAAGTATATTCCATTGAGGTTGGCGGGGAAACTCATTATTTCGCCGCAATGGAGCGGGGCGCTAATACCTGGCTCTTCTTTATCGGCCAATAAATCTATCCTGTCTGTTGCGCTTTCTCCACCCGGATCTGGCTTGAAAAATCGAAATTGGTCAGACACAAACGAACATGCCGCAGGCTATAGCCTGCGGCATGTTCGTTTGTTGACACACTTTTCCGAGTTCGCCGCCCGCAGGCTGCCTTCAAGCCCGCACCGCTTTTTGCCTCTGTTACAGGGCGCAAAAGCGCACCAGCACGGCCGCCAACACGCCCAGGATGGCGGCTGACACCGCCAGATCCAGCATCAAACCGAAGGAAAGGCCACGCCGGCGGGGGAGGGGGGCTTCCGGGCGGGAGGGCGCCTCCCGCTCTTCCGCAGCAGAGGTTTTCCCGGCGCCGCGGTAGTCCGCGATATTTACTACCTTGGCCTGCGCCGGGCGCTGTGTGGAGACACGGCGGGGTACAAAGGCGTAGCAGACGCTCTCCGTTCCGCCGCTGGCTCTGCAGCCCTGCGCATCGGCACAGATGGTCAGGCGTTTGGCGTCTAAGCTGTAATAAATCGTCTCCATGGCGTTTCCCTCCTGATCGGTCCTTGACAGACCTATCGTACCCCATAATCAGTCCCATAAAACGGTCCTTTAATTGCGGCCTTTTAAAAACAATTGTTCTATAGAACTTTCGTTCGATCAAATTATATAACATATGTTCGAGTTTGACAAGGGGGTTTTTCAAAAAGTTTTCCACATTTTTGCCCCGCATGGGGATAAAAAACGGACCTTTCTCCGGATATGCTCCGGAGAAAGGTCCGTTTTGATGCACGCCGCTTCCCTGCAGCCTGGGTCAGATCCGGCTTCAGCGCCGCTCGCCCCGGCTGAAGGCCACTACCGTGCGGCGGTTGGGCTCTGTTCCGATGGAGTAGGTGGTCACGTCGGGATAATCCTGAAGCGCGGTGTGGATCACATGGCGCTCGTAGGCGTTCATGGGCTCCAGGGTAACGTTGCGGCGATACTTGACCACCTTGCCCGCCACCTTGCGGGCCAGGCGGACCAGGGATTCTTCCCGCTTGGCGCGATAGCCCTCGGCGTCCACATGGATGCGCACGCGCTTGGACTGTCCGTGGTTGACGGCATAGCCGGTAAGCTGCTGGATGGCGTCCAGGGTCTCGCCCCGGCGGCCGATCAGGCCGCCCAGATGTTCGCCCACCAGCTCTACCTGATAGTTGCCCTCATCATCCAGCTGCACCACCGGGCGGGCGACGGAGCCCATGTGCTCCAGCAGGCCGGTGATGAACTGTACGATCTGTTCCGTCTTTTCCCCATCTGTGGGGGCGACGGGCCGGGGCGCGGATGCCGCCTCGACCGGCTTGGATTCTGCCTTCGGCGCGGCAGGGGCCTTGGCGGTGGGGGCGGCTTTGGCCGGCGGAGCCGCGGCAGGCGCCTTCTTTACGGGGACCTGCTCGGGTTCATCGGGGGCCTCGTAGGTCACCTTCACCTTGGCCGGACAGCTTCCGATGCCCAGAAAACCGGACTTGGCCCGCTCCAGGATCTCCACGGAGACCTCGTCCCGATCCATACCCAGCTTGGCCAGGGCGGCCTCGATGGCGGCGTCCTCGGTCCTGCCGGTGCTTTCAATCCATTTCAGCATTGGGTATATCTCTCCTTATGATGGAACCAACGGCAGGCTGCCGTTACTCCTTGTCCTTGTCTTCCGGCTCTTCCGACTCTTCCGCATAGGGAGCCTCGGCTTCCGCCGCGTCATAATCGGGGGCTTCATAGGTAGGAGTCTCCAGGACGGGCGTCTCGCTCAGCCCTTCAGGGGCGGCGCCGGCCTGCTCCTCCCGGATAGCCTCCACAATCGCTTCGTCGGCGGCCTGCTCCAGAGCGACCTGTTCCAGTTCGTCGGACTCCTTCTCCAGCGCCCTGGTGTCTTCCTTCTTCTGGAAAACAGGGGCGGCGCCCGGATAAGCGGTAGGGCCTTCGGCGCTGTAGCGGTAGGGATCATAGGCGCGGCCGCGGGCATACTGACGCATCCCGACCCGGCTGGCCTCTTTCACCGCGCCGGGGATCTTTTCCTCCTCCTCGGCGGGCTTTTTCTCAGCTTTCTTCTTCCTGCCCTTATTCTGCTTTTCTTCCTCCAGACGGCGGGCGCGCTCTTCAGCGGCAAGGCGGCGGCGCTCCTTCTCCTCCTCTTTTTCCTGGCGTTCCCGCTCCGCCTGCTGCGCGGCGGCCTTTTCATAGTCCTTCTTCAGCAGCTTGCCGCAGAGGAATTCCTGGAGCATGGACAAAAGGTTGTTGGCGATCCAGTATACGCACAGGGCGGCGGGCATGGCAAAGCCGATCCACAGAGACATCAGGGGGGAGACGATGAGCATGCTTTTGGCCGTGGCGTTGTTGGCCGCCTGGGCGCTCTTCTGGTTGACGGAATTCGTCTTCATGGAGATGAGGGAGAACACGAAGCCCGACGCGGCGGAGATGACCGGCAGCAGGAACAGGCCAAAGCCTCCGCTGATGGTCCAGAACTTCAGCTGGGGCGTCTGGGACAGGTCGATCAGGCCCAGGAAATCAAAATTGATGGAAAAGATCTTGCTTCCGGCCTCGCCCACGGCGGCCTGGACGGAGGCCAGGTTCTCCGGGGTGATGAGAGAGGCCAGATAGAGCTGGTTGTAACCGGTATTGGCAAAGCTGTCGGCCGCTTCCTTGATCCAGCCCATATCCAGCGCGGCGCTGTTCCACTGCACGGCGTTGGCCACCGCGTTGAGCAGATCCTGGGAATTGACGCCCATCATATACTTCAGGGGCTGGCGGATGATGGCGTACAGGGGGAACAGGATCAGCAGGGGAACGAAGGACCAAAGGCAGCCGCTCATGGGGTTGACCTTTTCCTTCTCGTAGAGCTTCTGGACCTCCAGGTTATAGCGCTCTTTGTCCTTGCCGTACTGCTTCTGGAGCTTCTGCATCTTGTCGGAAAGCATGTTCATCTGGATCATGCTGCGCTTTCCCTTCAGGGAGAAGGGGAAGAGGATCAGCTTGACCACGATGGCAAAGAAAATGAGCGCCAGACCATAGCTGCCGAAGAGATTGTAAAAAACGGTCAGCAGCCATACGAAGGGGGAGAGGATGATCTGTGCAAAATCCATTTGGACGCCTCCAAGTTTCATTTGTGGTCCCGCTTCAAAGCCGGTTTCAGTACCTGCCGAAGGACGGGCGGGCGGCGCGGCGGCCGTTCCGCCGGCATTCTGCAGAAGGCTCCGTCCGGCTCTAAGGGACGGGGTCGTACTCAATGGACGCCTGACGGTGGAAGGGCTGGCATTTCAGAATACGCCGCAGGGCCAGCGCGCCCCCCTTGAACGCGCCGTACTTCTCCACCGCCTCCAGGGCGTACGCCGAGCAGGTGGGGATGAAGCGGCAGCAGGGGGGACGGCAGGGGGAAATGTACTTGCGGTAGGCCCCGATCAGGGCCAGCAGCAGCCGTTTCACGAGCGTGCCTCCTTTTGCAGCAGACCCAGCTTGTCCGCCAGCTGGAGCAGGCTGCGCTCGATCTCCCGGTAGGGGGCGCGGCCGGCCCGGACCCGGGCCACCACGACCAAATCGTATCCGGGAAGAAACTGCTCCTCATGGAGGCGGTAGGCCTCCCGGATACGGCGGCGGGTGCGGTTACGGCACACGGCCTTGCCTACTTTCACCCCCACGGTGATCCCCAGCCTGCTGCGCCCCTGCCGGTTTTTCCGGCAGTACAGGGCCAGGCAGGGGCAGACGGCGCTTTTTCCCTTGCTGTAAAGACGGCGGAATTCATGGTTCTGCTTGAGGGAGACGGTATGTTTCACGCTGCTTTCCCCTTTTTCTCTGCATGCTGCGCAGGGGCGGTAGGATCGCTCCTCCGCCCCTTTTATGAAAGCCCTATTCCGTTTGCTGCGCGCATCAGTGGGTCAGACGGGCGCGGCCCCGGGCGCGGCGGCGAGCCAGCACCTTGCGGCCATTGGCGGTACGCATGCGCTTGCGGAACCCGTGCTCCTTGGAGCGCTGGCGCTTCTTGGGCTGATAGGTACGAACCATTTTGGGTACACCTCCTGTACGAAAATCAAGCGGAGTTTCCCCCGCCCACCACAACAGCCGGACGGGCCCGGCTGCGGTCGTCAAAGTAAAATTGCTTTACACCGCATGAGACCACACGATGCAGATGATATTATAGCCTATTTCAAAATGGCCTGTCAACTATATTTTTTCCCCTTGGATGCATCTTTTTTTACAACCTTTTTCCCGGTACAACATATTGTGTCCCCCAGCCCCTTCCAGCTCAAGTCCCGCCTCTTTTCCCCTGCCGCACGGGGCCGCCCCCTTCCAGAAAACGGGGCGGTGCGCTTCCTCCCTCCTTCTCCC
>ERZ1673695.1976-NODE-1976-length-17842-cov-12.216113_pt1 | contig 17842 bp, 13 predicted proteins | sample MGYA00580225_ERZ1673695 | MGnify/ENA primary metagenome ERZ1673695 (study PRJEB41218, sample SAMN15661739) | gut metagenome | host: Homo sapiens | place: Canada: London | collected 2015-08-20/2019-03-30 | study: EMG produced TPA metagenomics assembly of...
GGGCGGCGTCGACTTGGAGTGCTTGGGTTGCTTCTTCGGCTGTTTCTTCGGCTGTGCCTGCTTGCGCTTTCCCTTGGCCTTGCGGCCCTTCTTGCCCTTCTTCTGCGCCACGGCGGAGGCATAGTCGTACTGCGGCTTGGGCTCCTCGTGCATCAGGGGCGTATCCAGGCCGGTGTAGGCGCCCTTGCCAAAGGCGACGGCAAACATGAAACGTAGCTTGCGCAGAGGGCTTTGCAGCTTGTAAAGCCTGCTGAAGACGTCCTTGGCGCGCGCGGTCTCGGCAGGGCCGGGTTCCACGCGGCTGTAATGGCTCATGGCCATGATGCGCCACAGAGGCAGCACCTGCACGGGCAACGCCTTCTGCCGGTCCAGCCGGCGCGCGAAAAACAGCGGCGTCTCGCCCGGAGCGGGCTTGTATTTCATCAGGCGAAGCAGCGTATAGACGGCGCTTCCGTAGACGAAGATCTTGTCCGTGTCGCCGGTCGCCTTGGCGGCCATGTGCGCGGGCATGCGCAGGTGAATGCGCACGATCAGCGCGGCCAGCGCGGCGACGATCAGCACAAGCCACCATGGGAAGGGCGGCTGGTCCTCCGGGGGCGGGGGCACGTCCGGGTCCTGTTCGGGCTGCGGTTCGGGGCTGGGGGTAGGCTCCTCGTCCGGCTCGTCCTGCTCGGGTGGCTGGGGGCTGGGCGTGGGGGAAGGGCTTGGCTCCGGCGGCTGCTGGTCCTGCTGATTGTCGTTTCCCATCTCCTGCTGCTGGGGCGTTGCGTCAAAGGGCACCCAGCCGAAGCCCTCGAAGTAGACCTCGGTCCAGGCATGCGCGTCCTTGCCGGTCACATAGGCGAAGCCGTCCGAGCCGGGCTGGGCCACAAAACCCTCCACATAGCGCGCGGGCAGGCCCGCCATGCGGCACAGCACCGTCATGGCCGAAGCAAAGTAGGTGCAATACCCCTCCTTGCCCACGTAGAGGAAGTAGGTGACGAAGTCCTGCGAATCGGGCGGGATGTCAGGCGTGAGGGTATAGCGGTAGTAGCGCTGCAGGTGGCGCATGATGGCGCATGCCTTTTCGTAGGGGGTGGCCGAGGAGGCGGTTATGTTATTGACGTCCGCCAGCATGCGCTCGGCGTCCGAGGTACCGGTCAGATGTTCGGGCAGCTGCAGATAGTTGCTGCGGATCTCGTCATAATAGGGGTCGTCGCCCTTGGGCGCCGCGGCGATCAGCGCGCCCAGCTGCGTATTTCCGCCCTCCAGAATGGGGGCAAAGACGGTATAGCGGTCGCCGCGCTGCAAATCGCGCGTGGTGAAGAGCTCGCTGCTGTCGTTGAAATAGGCGACCATGTTGGTCTGGGACGAAAACTGGCGCAGAAACAGGGGGGTGAACAGCGTGCTGGTGGCGGTATCCTGCATCTGGATGCTCACGGCATGTTCGTCCAGCAAAGTGCTCGCGCTGCGAACCACGTCAGAGGGCATGTTCTCCAGGAACACGCTTTCCCTAAGGCTCTGCCAGCGCGGGCTGACGTAGAGGCAGCGCCTGGCGGAGCCGGTGCTGCGCCAGGTCAGGCCGGTGTATTCGTCCTTGGAGATGGCGCGCAGCAGCGTGCGTGAATCGGTCTTGACGGTCATGACCGGCGAGTCGCTGGGCTCGGCGGGGCCGCCCAGACGGGTGTTGCCCTGGGGATAGTAGCCGTAGGCGCCCAGGGTGAACACGTTGCGCGGGTCGGTAAAAAACAGGTAGTCCGAAATGGTCTGGCGAAGCTCCATCGCCTTGTCATAGAGGGGCTGGACCACCGTCTGTCCGGAGGGGAGCAGCAGCATGGCCAGCGCCACCACCGCCACGGCCATGGGCAGCACCTCAAAGAGGTTGGTCTTTTCATGCGAGGTCTGCGAAACCAGAAGCAGCAGCGCCACCAGCGCGGGCGTGGCGTACCACAGGTGTTCCGACTGGCACAGGCTCCACATGCCGAAGAGCATCAGCACCACCAGAATAGTGGCGGGAAGAAAGCCGACGTTGCGCGAGGAAAACAGGTAGCTGACGCCTGCGATCACCACGCCCAGGGTAAGGCCCAGCTGCCTGGCAAACAGCGGCGTGGCCGCCTTCACGCCGTTGAGATACAGGGACATGGCCTTGAACGCCTCCATGGCCCAGCCGATCAGCCCCATCTGGGGCAAGGCCAGCTGCACGGCCAGCAGGGCGGCGCAGGTAATGCCCAGGATCAGGCGGCCGCGGCGGAGCGTTCCCAGCGCGGTGCACAGCACCGTGACCGCCGCCGCCGAGGCGATGGCCAGCGCCAGGGCGCTCTCCGCCTCAAAGGTGAACATCAGGGGAAGCAGCAGCCCCATGGTCATCAGCAGGCTGACCAGAAAACGCGACAGGCGTTCATTGGACAAAAACGCAGGCTTGCGCACGGACTTCCCCTCCTTTCCACAGCGGCTTTGGCAGAGCGGTTACGCGCCCTGCGGCGTCACATAGTTGACCTCCACCCCGGCGTGCTGCAATTTGGCCACCAGCGGCAGCGTTTCCGGGTTTTCCGCCACGAAGGTGACCAGATAGAGCCGCACGTTGGGTCCCATGCGCTTCATGCGCACGATCATGTCCACCACGGCGGAGGTCAGGCGCGTGGTGATGATGACCACCGCGCCGGTCTTGCGCAGCTCCGCCAGCTGCATCATCAATACGCGCTCAAAGCGCTCGGTTTCATTAAAGGTGCAGCGCGCCAGCTCGTCCAGCAGCACCGGCAGGCCCATGCGGCTGGAATACTCCATGGGGCGGTCGCCCACCAGGGGCATGCGCACGGGGTTGTCCTGGCGGATCTGGCAGGCCACCACGCTGGCGGCGGTCTCCAGCAGCGCGTCCTTCAAAAAGGCGCTCTGATCATCGGGCAGGCCCTCGGCAAGCTGCGGGGGCGAGGTGTCCAGCATCACCAGGGCGTCGGGCAGGGCCGGCTCCTCAAACTGCTTGACGAACAGCTCGCGCTTGCGGGCGCTCATTTTCCAGTGGATGCGCTTGAGCGGGTCGCCCTGCTGATAGGCGCGGAAATCATTGGGGCTGGAGGGGTCCTCCATGGCGCGGCGCATGGTTTCCACGCCCATGTCGCCCGCCGCGAAGGTCAGCGGCTCCACATCGAAGGGTACCGGCAGCACCAGCAGCTCCTGCCCGGCCATGTCGGGCTTGTGCTCGCGCTTGAAAAAGCCGAATACATCGCTGACCTCGTAGCTTTCCACGCCGGGGAACATCGCGCCCACATGGTCGGCCGCGAACTTGTGCACCACGCGCTGCCGCCGCCGGCCCAGCTGGGTCAGGTGGATGGTGCCGGCGGGGGTGTTGCTGGTGGCGCGCATGTGCAGTGCCACCGGGGCGATGGGCAGAGGGCTGCGGTGGCTGACGGAAATCTCCATGCTGACCACCTCGCCGCGGTTGACCTTCGCGCCGCTGAGGGCGTTTTCCACCTTGACGCTCTTTTCCGCCATGCGCACGCTGGCCAGAGAAAAGACCCATGCCAACGCGATGATCGCCGCGATGAGCAGGTACATGCGGTTGCCCATCGACAGCGCGCACAGCAGAAAAAAGCCGAAGCATGTGGCCAGGGTCGCGTTGGCCTTCTTCACCGGCAGGGACTCCTTTCGTGTGGAATGGGCTGCGCCGGGGCGGTCAGCTCAGGCGCAGGGGAACAGGCACGTTCTCAACCACGGCGATGAGGATGCGTTCGGCGCTGATGCCCTTCATCTTGGCTTCAGGGTTGGGGGTGATGCGGTGGGCCAGAACCGGCAGCACCATGCGCTGCACGTCCTCCGGCAGAATGTAGTCGCGCTCATTGAGCAGCGCGCACGCCTGCGCGCCGCGGATGAGGGCGATGGCGCCGCGCGTGGACACGCCCAGCTGCAGGCTGGGATGCGTGCGGGTCATGGCGGCAATGTTGGCCACGTAGTGACGTACTTCCTTGGAGCAGTACACCGTGCCCACCATGTCCTGCATGGCGATCACGTCGCGCGCGGAGCACACGGCGGTCAGGCTGGCCTGGGGCTTGACCGTGCCGGAGAAGCGCTCCAGCACCGCCATCTCCTCCTCCAGGGAGGGATAGCCCATCGACACGCGCAGGAAAAAGCGGTCCATCTGCGCTTCGGGCAGGGGATAGGTGCCCACAAATTCGCCGGGGTTCTGCGTGGCCAGCACCATGAAGGGCTTGGGCAGGGGATGGGTCACGCCGTCCACCGTGACCTGGTATTCCTCCATGACCTCCAGCAGGGCCGACTGCGTCTTGGGCGAGGTGCGGTTGATCTCGTCCGCCAGGGCAATCTGGCACATGATCGCGCCCGGATGGAATTCCATCTCACCGGTCTTAAAGTTGACCATGGTAAAGCCGGTCACGTCGCTGGGCACCACGTCGGGCGTGAACTGGATGCGGTTGAAGGAGCAGTCCAGCGATTTTGCCAGGGCGCTGGCTAGGGTCGTCTTGCCCGTGCCGGGCACGTCCTCGATCAGCACATGTCCCTTGCAAAGCATGGCAATCAGCAAAAGCTCGATCACCTCGTCCTTGCCGACGATGACCTTGCCGATGTTTTGTTTCAATGCCGTAATAACCTGGCGCGGATTGAGCATACCACCGCTTCCCCCTTGTATGTGGATCAGAATGCGCCTTTCAGGGCGCAAAACCGTGTGCGCGTGACGGGCACACACGGTTTATTATAACGGACGGGCCATGTTTTTACAAGTATGTGACAAATGTTTTACGAATTTTCTCGACAAGGCAAAGAGGAGGGCTGTTTTTCCGCACCGGGCTGCTTACGCGCCGCCGACGGGAAACGCCTCCGTCGCCGCACCCTGTCCCTCTATGAAGGCGGGCGGCGCTACGCCGGTGGAATCGGCCATTTTCTCCAACACGCGCTGCGCGTCGTCGCCTGTGAGCAGCACGGGCTGATAGTTGTTGTAGCCCGTTTCCCCGCTCACGCTGATGGGATGAAACACCAGCCGCACGCTGACGGGCACGCCGTCCTCATAGGCGAAAACGGCCTGCAGAAGCAGCGCATCGTAGTCGCGGGGATCCCGGTTGCCGCCGAACACGGCGTTGCCCAGGCTGTAAACCACGGGCACGCCGTCCATCAGCTCATAGCCCTGCACCACGTGGGGATGATGCCCCACAATCAGGTCCGCACCCATGTCCACGGCGTGGGCCGCGACGGTTTTCTGCTGGGAGGTGGGCTCGCGCTCGTATTCGGTGCCCGCGTGCATGCTGTGCACGATCAGCTGGCATCCCACCGCGCGCAGGGCCTCCATCTGCGCGCGCAGGGTTTTTTGCGCGCCGGTGGACAGGCTGAACGCCGACCCCGTAAAGCCGATCATCACGCCGTCGTGCGCCCACACGGCCACATGGTCTGAATCGAAATAGGCCACGCCCGCCGCCTCCAGCGCGGCCTGGGTATCGGCATAGCCCTCCGCGCCGTAGTCCATGGTGTGGTTGTTGCTCAAGCCCGCCAGCTCCACCCCGCCCAGGGGCAGGATGGTGGCAAAATCCGCCGGGCCCTTGAAGTTGAAGGTTTTTTTCACCCGGTCCAGCTTGCGGTCGCTAAGAACGCCCTCCAGGTTCACCACGGTGACATCGTCGCTGTCCAGCAGGGCCTTGAGGTTTTGGAAGGGGTAATCGTATCCCTCGCGCAGCGCGGTCTGAACAAAGCCGCCGCGGCTGTTGGCCGCCTTGCTTTCCCCGCCCAGCGTGCAGTCGCCCAGAAAGCTCAGCGTCACCTCGCCGCTGAAGCCGCTGACCTGCATGGACGCCTCCAGCAGCGCCTCGGGCGGATCGTCGGGCTCAAACACATACCACTCCGCGCGGGCCGCGCCCAGAGCCAGCGCGGCGCAGGCCGCCAGACAGGCGGCGGCATATCGAATCCGCATGACATCCTCCTTTGCGTTTGCATAGCGATAGCAGCCTCTTCATTATATCCGGGCGGGAACGCCGCTGTCAAACTTGCCTGCGGCGCGTGCGGGGGCTATAATAAAAGCCTGGGATGCCTGCGAGGGGGAGGTGTGCGCCTTGTACAGACGGATAGGATGTCTGCTGCTGCTTCTGTGCCTTGCGCTGCCGGGCACGGTTACGGGCGCGGAGGGCGCTGTGGAGGAACAGCTGGCCCGCATGTTTGAGAAATACAGCACGCTGGGCGCCTCCGTGACCGTTTTTCAAAACGGGCGCGTGACCTATACCTACACCTACGGACAAACCCGTCCCGGAGGGCCGGAGGTGACGGCCGACACGGCGTTTCAGGTGGGCAGCATCTCCAAGATGGTGGCCTGCATCGGCCTTTTGCAGCTGATGGACGAGCAGGGCGTATCCCTGGACGACGAGCTGGGCGAGGTGCTGGGCTACGAGGTGCGGAATCCGTATTATCCGGAGGTTCCCGTCACCCTGCGCCAGCTGATGACCCATACCGCCTCCCTGCAGGATTCATCCAATTATGACCGCGCGCTGGAAGGCGAGGGGCTGCCGCTGGAAACCCTGTTTGCACAGGAGGGACGGCGTGTGTTTTTGCAGGCCCGTCCCGGCAGCCGGCGGCTTTATTCCAACTTTGGCGGCGGGCTGATCGGCTCGCTGATTGAGGCGCTGTCTGGACGGATGCTGGATGAGTATATGACGGAAAAGGTGTTTGAGCCGCTGGGCATAACGGCGGCGTATCAACCGTCGCGTCTGGCGCCGGATGTGCCTGTGGCCGACCTGTACCTTATGCCACGGCGTTGGCTGGCAAAGCGCGTGAGGGAGGATTCCCCCGCGTTGCAGGACTACTGCTTCACCGCGGGCAAGCTGGTCATCTCCGCGCCGGACCTGTGCAAAATTCTTATCGCCCTGTGCGACGGAGGCGTGTGCGGCGACGCGCGCATTTTGAAGGAAAGCCAGACGCGGGAGATGCTCACCCCGCAGAATTACACCGGCAGCGTAACCTGCGAAAGCGGAAATGGCCTGTTTATCAATATCATAACCGACGACGAGGTGGAGGGACGCACCCTCTATGGCCATGGCGGAAAGGCCTATGGCATGCTCTGCGCCGCCTATTTTGACCCGTCCGACCGCACCGGAGTGGTCATGCTGACCAACGGATGCCAGAACAGAAGCATGCATAACGGCGTGGGCATGCTGGGCCGTAACATTTTGACCCTGTGCTATGAGCTGCTCATCGAACCCCATCACCAGGTGGAAAACCCCTTCGAAGTGCGTTAGCGCGCCGCATAAAGCGAGCCATTTTCACCCATACTACCGCCATCCCCCGATGGAGGTCAGTATGCGGTCAACCTTTTTTCACAGCCTCAGGCGCAACCAGGACATGCTGGCGGAAAGCCTGAATCTGGACCGGAACGACGATATCGTGACCCGCTCCTTTACGGCGCTGGGGCGCAGCTGCGCGCTGTATTTTGTGGAGGGTATGTCCTCCGGGCAGAGAATGTCCGACAGCGTGCTGCGTCCCCTGATGCATGCACAGGAGGATTTGAGCGGGCGGCAGGCGCTGGAGGCCGTAACCCACCGGCTGATCGAGGCGCCGGAGGTCAAAACCGAAAAACAGCCCTACGCCGCCGTCGAGCAGCTGATGCGCGGTCAGACGCTTTTGCTCATCGACACCGTGGACGAGGCGGTGCTGGTGGACCTGCGCGGGTACATCCGCCGGCCCGTTTCCATTCCGCAGACGGAAAACGTGGTCATCGGCCCGCACGAGGCCTTTACCGAGCCGCTGCGCGACAACCTGACGCTTTTGCACCGCATGCTTCCCACCCCCGGGCTGATCTGCAGGCTGGGGCAGGTGGGCACGCGCGTCTCCACGCAGACGGCGGTCTGCTGGCTGGAGGGGATCTGCCCGCAGGAGACGGTGGACGAGATCCAGCGCCGGCTGGATGCCTCGGCCATCGACCATGTGCTCACCGTGGGCGAGCTTTCCCAGCTGATCGAGGACGACCCCTTCGCACCCCTGCCCCAGGTGGTTTCCACCGAGCGCCCGGACCGTGCGGTGAGCTTTCTTCTGGAGGGGCAGGCGGTCATCCTCATCGACGGCAGCCCCCGGTGCCTGGCCATGCCGGTCAGCCTGTGGCACCTGTTCCACGCGCCCGACGACACCTACATGCGCTGGATGTACGGCACCTTCATGCGCGTGGTGCGCGCGGTGGGCGCCGCGCTGGCGCTGCTTCTGCCGGCGGTGTTCGTGAGCATGGTGATCTTCCATCCGCTGGCGCTGCCCATGTCGCTTTTGACCAACATCATTCAGAGCCGCTCCATCGTCTCCATCAGCCTCTTTGGCGAAGCCGTGCTGATGCTGACGGTCTTTGACCTCATCAATGAGGCGGGTACCCGCATTCCGGGGCTGATGGGTTCCTCCTTCGGGCTGGTGAGCGCGTTGATTCTGGGAACGGCCGCCGTGGACGCGGGGCTGGTCAGTCCGCTGCTGATCATCGTGGTGGCGCTGTCGGGTCTGGGCAGCTATGCGCTGCCCAACTATTCGCTGAGCTTCGCGTTTCGCATGGGGCAGATGGCGCTGCTCATTGCAGGCGGGCTGATGGGACTTCCCGGCGTGTGCCTGACGCTGCTGCTCATGGTGCTGCGCGTGGCCGGCATGGAAAGCCTGGGGCGGCCGTTTCTTGCGCCCGTCAGTCCGGGCCGTCTGCATAACCCGGACCTGATCTGGCGGGGACCCGTGTTCCGGCAGCGGCTGCGCTCCTATGTGGCCAGGCCCGACAACCTCCTGCGCGCGCACGGGCGCATGCGCCGCTTCCGGGAGAAGGGGCGTGAACGCCCATGATGACGGGCTGGTTCAGGCGGGCGCGGCAGACGCGCTGCGCCGTGACAAACCGGGAGGAGGCACGCCGCCAGCAGCGCCGCGCGGCGCGTGCCGCCTACCGCACGCTGGGGGCCATCGGGCTGGCCGCGCAGCTGATGCTGTGGGTGACGCTGTACGCCTATGACCGGCTGGTTCAGACCACCTGGCAGGCGGCGCTTGTACTTGCGCTGCCGCTGGCCGGGCTGTGGGCGCTGTGGCGGGGTGGCGAAAGCGCCCTTTCGACGCCGGGCGGCGCAAAGGTGACGCTTGCGCTTCTGCTCTGCCTGATGCTGGACGCGGCGGTTCTCATGCGCACGCTGGCGGGCTACATCAGCCAGCTGATTCCGGAATATCCCCTTTGGGCCTGTATCGTGGTACCGGCGGCGCTGTGCTGGCTGACGGCGCTTTTCTCCAGAGAAAACGGGGCGGCCTATGGCGCGAGCCTGTTCCGGTTTTTGTTGCTGGGACTGTTTCTGCTGGCGACGGTGTTTCTCAATGCCAACGCGCATCCTGTGCGCCTGTGGCCCCTGCTGGGGCAGGGGCCGGGACGCACCGCGGCGGAAGCGCTGGCGGGCGCGGGAAGCGGATGGGGCGTCGCGCTGCTCTTTGCGCTGCCGCTGCATTCCCAGCGGGAAGAGCGCGCCCGGCCTGCAGGGGAACGGACGGCCGGACGCGCTGCGCTCTGGACGGCGCTGCCGTGGCTGATGTGCGTGATCTGGGCGCTGTGGTACGGCATGGTAAGGCCCTGGCGCAGCGGCGACGCGCTGGATGTGGGCGAACGCCTGATGGGGCTGGCCCGGCATTCGCGCAGCCCGCTGCTCTACGAGTGCAGCGGGCTGCTGTGGATGCTGCTGCTGCCCCTGGCGCTGATCGGCTGCGCCGTGAGCGGTGAAAAGCTGCTGCGCTCCGCCGTACCCCGCGTGCCCCGCTCGGTCGCGGCGCTTGTCCCTCTGCTGCCGGGCACGGTGGCGGCGCTGATCTGGCCGGACGAATTGCTTGGCGCGCTGGGTTGGGTGCTGCCCTGGCGCGCGCTGCTCAGCGCCGCGGCGGGCGGCGCTCTCTGGGCGCTGTCGGCCCGAAAAGGAAGGGAGGCGCATGCCGGATGAAACGCGCATGGCTGCTGTGCGTGCTGCTGGCGGCGGGGCCGCTGCTGGGGGCGTGCAGCTACGCCTCGCTGGAGCGGCAGGTGTACCCCATCTGCCTGAGCGTGGACCTGGACGAGAAGGGGCGCTATCAGGTCGGTGTACAGGCGCCCCAGAGCAGCACGGAAAGCGGGTCCGCGGCCTATGACCTGCTGACCGCCACGGGAGACAGCTTTGCCGACGCGATGCGCGTGCTGTCCGCCTCCACGCCCTATCCCTTCAACTTTTCGCAGGTGCGCCTGTGCCTGGTCAGCTATGATCTGGCGGCCACCACGCACCTGCGCCCGCTGCTGCGCACGCTCTTTGAGATGCCCAGCATGCGGCCCGATGCGTATGTGATGGTGGCGCTGGGCAACGCGGCCGAGGTGATGGCCGCCCAGAAGCCGGACCTGGGCATGCGCCTGAGCACGCATCTCAACCTGCTGTTTGAACAGCTGCGCCAGGAGAGCATGCTGCCCTACAGCAGCCTTTCAGCTTGCGTGCAGGAGCTTGGCGACGGCAAGGCGGACCCGCTGCTGTGCATCTGCGCCGTGAACCGGAGCCTGGTGCCGGAGCAGGAGAAAAGCGGCGAAGACGCTTCCGGCGATCCGCAGGGCGGATCGGGCCAGAGCGGCGGAGGCGGTTCGGGAGCGGATGCCGCCGCTTTTGCCGGCAGCGAACCCTTGGATGGCGCCATGTTGCCGGAGGATATCCTGGCGGGTCTGCTGCCGCAAACCAGCGTCAATCCCGTCGAATACCTGGGCAGTGCCGCTGTGAGTGAGGGGCGGGTGAGCGGCCTGCTCACAGCGCGCGAGACGCAGATTGCCACGCTGGCCATGATCGAGGGGCGGCGCGCCGTGGCCATTGACGGCGAACAGCTCCAGCTTCAGCTGTTTTTGCCCGGAGACAGCGTTCTGGCCCAGAGCCGGGACGAGGTCCAGGCCGTGCTGGAAAAGCTGCAGGCTCTGGGCTGTGATTCCTTCGGCTTTGGCTGGCATGCCGCCGGGGCGTTTTATACGGATGCGCAGCTGGAGGCCTACGGCTTCCGCCGGCGCTTCCGGGAGGCGCAGATCGTCACCGCCGTGGAGTAAGGACCCGCGCCCCCTTGCCTACATAAGAGGAAAGTTGAGATAAAAACAGGCGTTATAGCATCTGGCAAGGCCCCTTCCCCGGAATCCGGGGAGGGGCGCTTGGCGTGCTTTCATCCATGCGGGCCGCCGCCGCGTCAAAAGCAAGAAACCTAAAATTTACAGCAATGAATTGAATGGCGCGCCTTTGTGCTGCGTGTTACAATATTGCCATGAAAAGGGCGCATGCCCTTGTGCAACTTGACCGTTCTATGCAACGAAGGAGGCGTTTGTCTATGAAGAAACTTGTCAGCCTGTTCCTGGCGCTGATCCTGGCGCTCGGCCTGAGCATCCCCGCGATGGCCGAAGGCACCACCCTGAGCGTGGCCGCGATCGAGACCGCTTACGGCTCTGAGATCTGGCAGGAAGTCACCGCCGCGTTCACCGAGCTCACCGGCATTCAGGTGGACCTGGTGACCGACAAAAACCTGGAGGATGTCATCTCCGCGCCCATGAAGGCCGGCGACTTCCCCGATGTGGTGCACCTGGCCACCGGCCGTCCCGCCGCTCTTACCGAGACCCTCATCAAGGAAAACCTGCTTGAGGACATCACCGACGTGCTGAGCATGACCGTGCCCGGCGAAGACAAGCTGGTGAGCGAGAAGATCGCCGGCGGCTTCACCGAGAGCTCCCTGACCAATCCCTACGGCGACGGCAAGACCTACATGGCTCCCATGTTCTACAGCCCCTGCGGCCTGTTCTACAACGCCGGCCTGTTTGAGGAAAAGGGCTGGGAAGTGCCCGAGACCTGGGATGAGATGTGGGCGCTGGGCGACGTGGCCGCTGCCGAGGGCATCGCGCTGTTCGCCTATCCGACCGCCGGCTACTTCGACGCGTTCTTCTACGCGCTGCTCTACGAGTGCGGCGGCCCCGAGTTCTTCACCCAGGCGACCAACTACGCCGAGGGCATCTGGGACACCGAGGAAGCGCAGCTCGCCTTTGACATCGTCGCCAAGCTGGCTACCTACACCGAGAAGTCCGTTCCCTCCAACGCCAACAACGACAACTTCACCAAGAACCAGCAGCTGATCCTGGACAACAAGGCGCTCTTCATGCCCAACGGCACCTGGGTCATTGACGAGATGGCCGACGCGCCTCGCGCCGAGGGCTTCAAGTGGGGCTTCACCGCTCTGCCCGCCGTCTCCGAAGGCAGCGACCGCTACAGCTACACCTGGTTCGAGCAGCTCTGGATCCCCTCCGAGGCCGTCAACAAGGACGCCGCCAAGCAGTTCGTGGCCTTCATGTACTCCGATGTGGCCGCCGAGATCTTCGCCAAGGGCGGCGCGATCCAGCCCATCGTCGGCTTTGCCGATACGCTGGAGGGCGACAGCAAGCTGTTCTACTCCATCTATGACAACGGCGCCAAGGCCGCTCTGGGTAACTTCGCTGCCACCGACCCCGTCGAGGGCGTCAACTTCGCCGACACGGTGTTTGGCGCGGTGAACTCCCTGGTCAGCGGTGACAAGACCCAGGAGCAGTGGATTGAGCAGATCAAGATCGACAGCGACCTGCTCCGCCAGGCGCTCAAGTAAGGTCCGTATTCTGCCGGCCGCGGCGAGCAGCTTCTGCTTGCCGCGGCCTTTATCATCGGTCAGGCCCTTGAGAGGAGGAAACGCTTTGGATAAGCAAAAGGGAAGGGGCGGCTTCATCGCGGCCTGCATTCTGCCCGCGGTGCTCCTGTTCTTCGTCTTTATGATTCTGCCTACCTTCAACATCTTCCGCATGTCGCTCTACAAATGGGGCGGCTTCTCGTCCAACCGCACGTTCGTGGGCTTTGAGAACTTCACCAAGCTCTTCAGGGACATGAAGTTTTTGCAGTCCGTGGAAAATACCCTGCTTCTGATCGTGGTCGTCAGCGTGATCACCATGTCGCTGGCCATCATCTTTGCGGCCATCCTGTCCCGTGAAAAGATCAAGGGCCAGAACTTCTTCCGCGTCGTGTTCTACATCCCCAACATTCTCTCCATCGTCATCATTTCCGCCATCTTCTCGGCCATCTACGACGCCAACAACGGCATGCTCAATTCCATCCTGGCCCTATTCAAGGGCGCGGACGCGGAGCCCGTCTACTGGCTGGGCGACCAGAGCATCGTCATCTACAGCCTGGCCGGCGCCATGATCTGGCAGGCCATCGGCTACTACATGGTCATGTACATGGCCTCCATGGCCTCCATCCCGGAGTCGCTGTACGAGTCGGCCAACCTCGAGGGCGCCAGCCGCATCCACCAGTTCTTCCACATCACTTTGCCGCTGATCTGGACCAACCTGCGCACCACCCTTACCTTCTTCATCATCTCCACCATCAACATGAGCTTCATGTTCGTCAAAGCCATGACCTCCGGCGGCCCGGACGGCAGCACCGAGGTATTCCTCAGCTACATGTACAAGCAGGCCTACACCAACTCCTCCTATGGCTACGGCATGGCCATCGGCGTGGTGGTGTTCGCGTTTTCCTTCGCGCTCAGCGCCATCATCAACGCCATCACCAAGCGCGATGTGCTGGAATACTAAGGGGGCGGCAACATGAAAGAAAAGCGCAAGCCTCGCTTCACCGGCGAACAGCTCTACCACATCTTCATCTATGTGGTCCTGGCCATTCTGGCCATCTCCATCCTCATCCCCGTGGCCTGGGTCTTCATGGCCTCCATCAAGCAGAACGTCGAGTTCTACGGCAGCCCCTGGGCGCTCCCCATGGGCGTGTACTGGCAGAACTTCGTGGATGCCTGGACCACGGCCCGCATGGGCGAGTTCATGCTCAACTCCGTGCTGACCACGGCCATCGCCCTGGCCCTGCTGCTGGTGGTGGCCCTGCCCGCCGCCTATGTGCTCAGCCGCTTCCGCTTCCGCGGCGTCAAGCTGCTTAACACCCTCTTCATGGGCGGATTGTTCATCAACGTCAACTACATCGTCGTGCCCATCTTCCTGATGTTCGTCGACGCGGACAAGGCGCTGCGCGGCATCGGCATCGACGGCTTCTTCCTCAACAACATCGTGATGCTGGCGGTGGTGTACGCAGCTACGGCGCTGCCCTTCACCATCTACCTGCTCTCCGGCTACTTCGCCACGCTGCCCAAGGCGTATGAGGAAGCGGCCTACATCGACGGCGCGTCCTATACGCGCACCATGGTCAAGGTCATCTTCCCCATGGCCAAGCCCAGCATCGTGACCGTGATCCTCTTTAACTTCCTGTCCTTCTGGAACGAGTACATCATCGCCATGACGCTGCTGACCGACCCCAAGGGTCCCAAGACGCTGCCCGTGGGGCTGATGAACCTGATGAAGGCGCAAAACGCTGCCGCCCAGTATGGACAGATGTACGCCGGCCTGGTGCTGGTGATGCTGCCCACGCTGATCCTCTACATCTGCGTGCAGAAAAAACTGACGCAGGGCATGACCCTGGGCGGCCTGAAAGGATGAGTGAACGATGGAATACACGAAACAGCGGATTCTGACGGCCGTGCGTGTGATCCTGTTCCTGTTTTTCTGCGGACTGGTGATGCACGGACAGCGGGGTATTTCCTATGCCAACCTGGGCGAGATGGCCGTGGGCATCATCGGCATGCTGGCCGTCATCTGGGATTACAACAGAAGAAATCGTTGAGGTGACCGGAATGGATAAGGACAACCGCATGACGGGCCGGGTAACCATCCCCACAGACGTGGACGTGGTGGAGGATACCCTGCGCCTGATGGAACGCTGGGGCGCTGACGCGCTGCGCGACTGCGACGGAACCGACTTCCCAGACGCGCTGCGCTCCACCGGCGCCAAGGTATATGCCACCTACTACACCACCCGCAAGGACAACGACTGGGCCCGCCAGAACCCGGACGAGGTGCAGCAGTGCTACATCATGACGGGGTTCCATACCGCGACGGGGCCGGAGCTGGTCATCCCGCTGATGCAGGGCGTATCGCCGGAGCTGATGCAGGTCAACACCCGCGATGACATCCACCGCTGGTGGGAGGTCATGGACCGCACCGAGGGCGCTGTCGTGGACACGGCCAAGTGGTCCTATGCCGACGGCGTGGTGACCGTCCATGACGCCAAGCCCTATCATGAGTACACGGTCAGCTTCCTGTGCTACCTCATCTGGGACCCGGTGCACATGTACAACGCCATCGTCAACGATTGGAAGGACTTTGAGCACCAGATCACCTTCGACGTGCGCCAGCCCAAGACGCATGCATTCAGCTTGAAGCGCCTGCGCGCCTTCCTGGAGAGCCACCCGTATGTGAACGTCGTGCGCTACACCACGTTCTTCCACCAGTTCACGCTGGTCTTTGACGAGCTCAAGCGGCAGAAGTACGTGGACTGGTACGGCTATTCCGCCTCGGTTTCGCCCTACATCCTGGAGCGGTTTGAAAAGGAAACGGGCTATCCCTTCCGGCCGGAGTACATCGTCGATCAGGGGTATTACAACAACCAGTACCGCGTGCCCAGCAAGGAATTTCTGGACTTCCAGGCCTTCCAGCGGCGCGAGGTCGCGGCGCTGGCCAGGGAGTTTGTGGACATCACCCACGAGTACGGCCGCGAGGCCATGATGTTCCTGGGCGACCACTGGATCGGCACCGAGCCCTACATGCCGGAGTTCGCCGGCATCGGCCTGGACGCGGTGGTGGGCAGCGTCGGAAACGGCAGCACGCTTCGCCTCATCAGCGACATCCCCGGCGTCAAATATACCGAGGGCCGCTTCCTGCCATACTTCTTCCCCGACACCTTCCACGAGGGCGGCGACCCCGTGGGCGAGGCGCGCGACAACTGGCTCACCGCCCGCCGCGCCATCCTGCGCAAGCCCATCGACCGTATCGGCTATGGCGGCTACCTCAAGCTGGCCTGCCAGTTCCCGGAGTTCCTTGATTATGTGGAGAGCGTGTGCAACGAGTTCCGCCAGCTCTACCAGAACGTTCAGGGCGGCCGACCCGTGTGCCTCAAGCGCGTGGCCGTGCTCAACTGCTGGGGCAAGGCTCGCTCCTGGGGTTGCCACATGGTGCACCACGCGCTCTACCAGAAGGAGAACTACAGCTATGCCGGCGTGATTGAGGCGCTTAGCGGCGCGCCGTTCGACGTGTCCTTTATCAGTTTTGAGGATATCGGGAAGCAGCCCGGCCTGCTCGACGGCCTGGACGTGCTTATCTGCGTGGGAGACGGCGACACCGCCCATACCGGCGGCCGCTGGTGGGAAAATGCGCAGGTGGCTTCCGCCATCCGCGGCTTCGTGCTTGGCGGCGGCGGCTTCATCGGCGTGGGCGAGCCCAGCGGTCACCAGTATCAGGGCCACTACTTCCAGCTGGCTTCGGTGCTGGGCGTGGAAAAGGAAACCGGCTTCACGCTGGGCTATGGCAAGTTCAACCAGGAGGAGCATCCCGACCACTTCCTGCTGGAGGATGCCGGCGAGCCCGTCAACTTCGGCGAGGGCAAGAAGGGCGTGTATGCGCTGGAGGGCGCGCAGGTGCTTGTCAAGCGCGACGGCGACGTGCAGCTGAGCGTCAATGACGCGGGCCAGGGACGTGCGGTCTATGTGAGCGGCCTGCCCTACAGCCCGCAGAACGCCCGCCTCCTGCACCGCGCGGTGATGTGGGCCTCCCACGCCGAGGACGAGCTGCGCCGCTGGTTCAGTGAAAACCCCGCCGTGGATGTGCATGCCTACGAGGGCAGCCGCAAGTACTGCGTGGTCAACAACTCCGCCGAGGCCCAGTCCACCACCGTGTACCGCGGCGACGGCTCCTCCTTCCCGCTGGAGATGGCCCCGGGCGGGATTCAGTGGTTCGATATGGATTAAAGAGAATTGAAAGATTAAACGCGCCCCCGGCATCCAGCCGGGGGCGCGCCTTTGGTTGTCAGGAATTCTGTTTTCCAATTAGTGGGGGTTTTTGTCTGCGACCCGCTGCCTCCGCCGGTACTCGCTGGGATTCAGCCCCGCCACGCGCTTGAACGCCTGCGAAAAATAGCTGGGGGACGAAAAGCCGCATAGGATGGCGATGGCGTCCTGGCTGTGGTCGGTGGTGGTGAGCAGGTGACGCGCCTCATGGATGCGCCGCTGGCAAAGGTACTGCATGGGGGAGATGCTGAAATAGGTGTGGAACGTGCGCGACAGGTAATACTTGCTGATGCCCGCTTGCTGCGCCAGCCAGTCCAGGGTGATTTCCTCCTGGAAATGTTCGTCGATCAGGCGCTTGGCTTCGGCGCAGCCGCTGGAGATGCGGGCCGTGTCCTCGCGTGATACGTCCATGATCGCGCGCCGGCCCAGCTTGAGCAGCAGCACGTCCAGAATGCTCGCGCAGACCTCCAGATAATCCGCCTGCTCGCTGCTGAGCTCGCGCAGGATGTCCTGAAAATAGGGCAGCAGCACGCGCTGGTTCGCCCGGTCGTCCAGCAGCACATAACGGGGATGGCCTCCGTCGGGGCCGTGAAACACCACGCGGTTGAGGCCGATGACGATGTATTCCAGCGGCTCCTGCGCCGAGGACAGCTCCGTATGCATCACATAGGGATTGATCAGAAAGCAGTCTCCCGGCTGCAGGGGCAATGTGGCGTCCACGATTTGTAGCATGCCGCGCCCGCGCGTCACATAGAACAGCTCGGCGTGGGCATGGCTGTGCAGAACCGAGCTCCAGGAGCTGTCGTAGCGGGAAATGGAGCAGTACATCAGCCACACGCCCTGCCGGCTGAACACGGGCTGTTTGGCGTCGTATCGTATGCTTTCCATGCGGAAATCCCCCTTTGCATGGGCGGAGATGCTACAGCAGCGTAATCCCCGCCTCGCGGCAGCGGCTGCGCGTAGCCGCATCCCAGATGGAGGACTGGACCTC
>ERZ1673695.1982-NODE-1982-length-17784-cov-24.189182_pt1 | contig 17784 bp, 19 predicted proteins | sample MGYA00580225_ERZ1673695 | MGnify/ENA primary metagenome ERZ1673695 (study PRJEB41218, sample SAMN15661739) | gut metagenome | host: Homo sapiens | place: Canada: London | collected 2015-08-20/2019-03-30 | study: EMG produced TPA metagenomics assembly of...
AAAAAAGTAGACACCCACACTTTTGTGAGTGTCTACTTTCAGTTTACAGGTGCACGGCCTTTGAAGGCCGGACGGCTGTTTCTTGCTTTTTTTACAGCTCGATCTTGCCGTAGAGAGCGAAGCCCTCGGCGTCGTCGATAAGCTGGGTGCGCTTGGGAGCCATGGGCTCCGCGCCCTCGGCGCGGGGCGCGTCGGCAAACTCGCGGGCGGGCACGCTGGAGCGGCGCTCGCCGCCCTTGCGGGGCCGGTCGCCCCGGCCTTTGCCGCCGCGGCCGCCACGGCCACCTCTGCCGCCACGGCCGCCTCTGCCGCCGCGCTCGCCACGGCGCTCCCGCTCAAAGGCGGTGGCGGCCTGGGGGTCGGTGGGGTAGATGACCACGCGGCGGTCGGCGCCCTCGCCCTTGGACTCGCTGCGCACGCCCTCCATGCCGCTGATGGTGGAGTGGATGATGCGCCGCTCGTAGGGGTTCATGGGGTCCATCGCCCAGCTGCGGCCGGTGCGGGCCACCTTCGCGCCCATGCGGCGGGCAAGGGCCTCCAGGTCCTTCTCCCGCTTGCCGCGGTAGCCGGCCACGTCCAGGCCCAGCTTGATGTACTCGCCGGGCAGCCGGTTGGCCACCAGACTGGCAAGGTAGGACAGGCTCTCCATCGTCTCGCCGCGATGGCCGATGAGCATGCCCACGTCGTCGCCCTCCACCCGGATGATGCAGGCCTCGCCCTGCTTCGAGGTGGTCACGGTCACTTCGCCGACGCCCATGGCGGCGAACACCGTTTTCAGGTACGCCACCGCCGCGTCCAGCTTTGCCTGCTGGGCCTCGGTGATGGGCGCGTCCTGCGCCGCCTCCTCAGCGGGGACCTCCTCCTTCACGGGGGCGGGCTCCGCCTTGGGGGCCTCGGGCTTTTTCTCGGGGGCCTTGGGGGCCTCCTTCTTCGCCTCGGCCTTCACAGGCTGGGGCGCGGGCTTTTCCTCCACGGCGGGTGCCTCGGCCTCGTCGGCGGTGGCCTTCACCTTGGCGGGGGTGGTCTTGAACAGCTTGCGGGTGGGCATCTCCAGGATTTCGATGCTCACTTCCTCCCGGGGCAGGCCCAGCTCAAGGCAGGCCTTCTCGGTGGCTTCCTCCACCGTTTTGCCGGTAACGATCACTTCTCGCATGATTCTTCCTCCCCGGTCTTTTCATTCAGGGGCGTGGTGCGCTCGTCCTTATACAGCTCGGCGTCGATGGCGCGGGCCCGCTCGATGCGCAGGCGGTTCATCTCGGCTTCGGTGACTTCCTTCAGCTTCTCCTCGCCGGTCTTCTCGTCCACGACCTTGACCTGCTTCTTGGCCTTTTTGGCCTTCTTCTTCTCTTCGATCTCGGCGGCCACCTGCGCCTTCATCTTCTCGGGGTCGTACATCTTGCGGGTGATCATGCTGGTGACGAGCACCAGCACGTTGGACACGGTGTAGTACAGAGAGAAGGCCACAGGCACGGTGAAGGCGATCCAGACGAACATCAGGCTCATCATCCAGGGCATCCACTTCATGCTGCCCTGCATCTCCTGGCCGCTGGACTTCATGATGATGATGTTGCTCAGGGCCATGGTGACCACGCTGAGGATGGGGAACAGCAGCAGGATGTTGAAAGCCAGTTCCGGCTTGACGGTCAGGTCCATGCCCATGAACATGACGTTGAAGTCCTTGATGCTGGCCAGCTGCTCAGAGGTGAGCAGGGCGGAAGCCTCGGCGGGCAGGGTGTTGTTGTGCACCATCTGGATGATGGCGGTGTTGGTGGTGTAGTTGTAGGCCTGGCCCAGGATGTCGGCGATCTGCACCAGCACGTCCCTGCTGATGTGCAGGATGTGCTGCAGGGGGTAATAGACCGCCTCGATAACGCCGAACATCACAAAGAAGTTCACGAACATGGGCAGGCAGCCGGCGGTGGGGTTGTAGCCGTACTCCTGCTGCAGGCGCATGAGCTCTTCGTTCTGCTTCTCCCGGTCTTTGGCGTACTTCTTCTGGATCTCGTCGATCATCGGCTTGTAGGCCGCCATGCGGGCGGTGTTCTTCTGCTGGCCGATCTGTAGCGGGAAGCTGCACAGACGCACCACGATGGTGAAGACGATCAGCGCCCAGCCGTAGCTGCCGAAGAGGTCATACATCCACTGCAGCACGTAGCCGAGGGGGGTGCCAAGAAAACCTAAAAATCCCATAGTCTTTCCATTCCGCCCCGTTTGCGCGCCGGGGCTGTTTATTTTTTGGTTCGAAGGACTTGGGGCGGGCGCAAACCGTCCAAGTCACAAGAAGCAGGTTAAAGGTCTCAGCGGAAGAGGTTCCGCTTTTCGTTCACCCAGCGGCCCTTTTCGGGCACCGGGTCGTAGCCGCCGCGGCAAAAGGGGTTGCAGCGCAATATGCGCCAGACGCTCAAAACGAGGCCCTTCACCGCCCCGTGGACAGCCAGGGCCTCCATGGCGTACTCGCTGCAGGTGGGTCTGAAGCGGCAGTTGTTGCCAAGGTGAGGCGAGAGATACTTTTTATACCAGCGGATGGGCGCGATGAGCAGCCGGGCGATCATTGCACAAGGCCCGCCTTTTTCAAAAGCTGGGCCGCCGCCGCGGCCACCTCGCCGCTTTTGCAGCGCACCGTCTGGCCCCGGGCCACGAACACAAGGTCATAGCCGCCCACGTCGTAGGGCAGCGTCTGGTAAAGGGCGGCCCGCATCACCCGGCGCGCCCGGTTGCGCTGCACCGCGCCGCCGATCTTTTTGGTGGCGGTGAGGCCCACTCGGGTGCGGCCCAGGCGGTTCTTGTTCACATAGAGCACCAGCTTGGGGTGCACGAAGGCCTTGCCCCGGGCATAGGCCCGGCAGAACTCCTTGTTTTTGGTGATGGGGCGGTATCTCATGGTCTCCTCGATATGGAAAAAGAAGGCCACCTGTAACAAGTGACCTTCGCGTGTTGCCTTTCAGGAAGGCGCTATTCAGGCGCTCAGCTTGGCCCGGCCCTTGGCACGGCGGGCAGCGATGACCTTGCGGCCGTTCTTGGAAGCCATTCTCTTCAGAAAGCCGTGCACGCCGCTGCGCTGACGCTTCTTGGGCTGAAAAGTTCTTTTCATCTCGTTTTTCCTCCTATGAGCTCCCCGCGCTTTGGGGGGCGGTTTATTTCAGTTATGTCCGCTCCCCGAATTTTGGGGATGACCCTGCAACATAAAAGTATAGCGGAAAAGCCTTTGGTTTGTCAACACTTTCTGAAAAGGTTTTTTGCCTTACAAGGCCGGTTTTCCGCATGGCCGCGCCGCCGCCGGGCCATACTCCCCTATTATAGAAATAATATATATAATAGTATTTTAGAATTGTAAATTATAACCTTCTATGATATAATTAGTCGGATACCAAATCTGCAAATATTGGAGCGAAAAAAACCTATGGATTCTTTCAACGACGTTTTAGCCGCGGCAAAAGAATACTGCAAAGAGCGCCTGGTGGACGCCACCTACAACCTGTACATCGACGGGCTGGAGGCGGTGCGCTTCGAGGCCGGCGGCAAGGTGACGCTGGCGGTGCGCAACGACTTCATCTGCACCATCGTGCGGGACCGCTACACTCCCCTTTTGAAAGAGGCCCTGGCTTCGGTGCTGGGCTTCGACGTGGAGGTGGAGCTGGTGGTGCCCGCGGCGGAAAAGCAGGAAGCCCCCGCCCCCGCCGAGCCGGAGCCGGAACCCGACGGCCGCTATGACTTCACCTTCGAGAACTTCATCAAAGGCCCCTCCAACCAGTTCGCCTACGCGGCGGCCCAGGCGGTGGCCTCCAATCCCTCGGGCGCCTATAACCCGCTGTTCATCTACGGGCAGTCGGGCCTGGGCAAGACCCACCTGCTCACCGCCATCGCCACCGAGATCAAGAAGAACCACCCGGAGTTCAACATCGTCTACGTGGACTGCGAGACCTTCACCAACGAGCTCATCACCTCCATCCAGGCGGGCCGCACCGACGAGTTCCGGCAGACCTACCGCCCGGCGGACGTGCTGCTGGTGGACGACATCCAGTTCATCGCCGGCAAGGAGAGCACCCAGGAAGAGTTCTTCCACACCTTCAACACCCTGCACGGCGCGGGCAAGCAGATCGTGCTGGCCAGCGACCGCCCCGCCAAGGAGATAAAGAGCCTGGAAGAGCGTCTGCGCACCCGCTTCGAGTGGGGCCTCACCGCCGACATCCAGCCGCCGGACTTTGAGACGCGGGTGGCCATCATCCGCCGCAAGGCGGAGCTTTTGAACCTGCACATGCCCGACGAGGTGTCCGAGTTCATCGCCAACCACCTAAAGAGCAACATCCGCCAGCTGGAAGGCGCGGTGAAGAAGCTGAACGCCTACTACCTGCTGGAGGGCATCCAGCCCGCCATCGGCGTGGCCCAGAACGCCATCAAAGACATCCTGAACGAGACCCAGCCGGTGCCGGTGACCATTGAGAAGATCATCAGCGAGGTGGCCCGCACCTACAACGTCTCCCCCGCCGAGATCAGAGGCATGCGCCGCACGGCCAATATTTCCTCCGCCCGGCAGACCGCCATCTACGTTGTGCGGGAAATCACCGACATGAGCATGGAGGACATCGGCCGTGAGTTCAGCGGCCGCGACCATTCCACCATCGTCTACTCCCTCAAAGCCATGGAGCAGAACCTGGAAAACGACCGCCGCCTGAAAGAAACGGTGGAGGACATCATCAAAAACGTGCGCAGCTGACCCCCCGCGGCGGCCAATTTTGAACGGAATGTGAAATTCAACTTTTTCAACATAGTATTCAACATTCAACAATGGTTTTCCACTCCCCGGTGTGGAGAACTTCGGGCCCATGGTCCATTCAACAACTTTCCAACATACGGGAAAAACTTGTTCACATCTCTTTGTCCCGCGCCGCCAGAGGGCTTGTCCCACTTTTTCACAAGATTCACACCCCCTATTACTACGGCTGCATAGTGGTTTGTTATAATACGCCTTTTTCGCGTTTTGAAAGAAAGGAGCGCAGCAAATGAACATCGTCTGCGACAAATCCCTTTTGTCCGCCGCCATCGACGGCGTCAGCCGGGCGGTGACCCTTCGCTCGTCCATCCCGGCGCTGGAGGGCATCCTATTAAAAGCGGACGGCTTCCAGCTCACCCTCACCGGCTACGACCTGGAAATGGCCATCACCACCACCATCGAGGCCAACGTGCGGGAGCCGGGCGAGATCGTCCTGTCGGCCAAACTGCTGGGCGACATGGTGCGCCGGCTGCCCGTGGGCGAGGTGACCATCACCACCGGCGACGGCGGCAACGCCACCATCAAGGGCGGTGTGGCCGAGTTCGACATCCTGGCCATGAGCGCCGCCGATTACCCCGACCTGCCCAACCCCGGCGCGGACCGCACCCTCTGCCTCAAGGCGGGCACCCTGCGGGACATGATCGAAAAGACCCTTTACGCCGTCAGCCAGGACGACAAAAAGCCCGCCCACACCGGCGAGCTGTTCGCCATCGAGGAGGATAAGCTCACGGTGGTGGCGCTGGACGGCTACCGCCTTGCCATCGTGGAGCGGCCCATCACCGCCCAAAAGCACATCCGTATCATCATCCCCGCCAAGACCCTCACCGAGGTCAACAAGCTGCTGGGCGAGGACGACCAGGACGTCTACATCTCCGCCAACCGCCGCTTCGTGGTGTTTGAGGCGGGCAGCTATGTCATCCTCTCCCGCCTCATCGAGGGCGAGTTTCTCAACTACTCCAACGTCATCCCCTCGGGCTACAAGACGAGGGTCATTTTGGAGACGCGGGACTTCATCGACACCATCGAGCGCGCCAGCCTCATCATCACCGAGCGGCTGAAGAACCCCCTGCGCATCCTCTTTGACAAAAAGGTCACCGTGCGCTGCCAGACGAATCTCGGCAAGGTGGTGGACGAGTTCGACGCGGACATCGAGGGCGAGGCCGTGGAAATTGGTTTTAATAACCGCTACCTGCTGGACGAGCTGCGCAACGCCCGCTGCGACAAGGTCGCCATGGAGATGACCGGCGCTTTGAGCCCCGTCAAGATCCTTCCGGCGGACGACAGCAACGATTTCATCTATCTGGTGCTGCCGGTGCGCTTCAAAAACGATTAAAAGAGAGCGAACATGGAAAAAATTCTCATTCACACCGAATTCATCAAGCTGGACAGCCTTCTCAAACTGGCGGGCCTTGTGGAGACGGGCGGCGAGGCAAAGCTGCTCATCCAGAACGGCCAGGTCGAAGTGAACGGCGAAGTGTGCACCATGCGGGGCAAGAAGCTGCGCCCGGGCGACTCGGTCACCCTGGACGGCCGCACCGTGGCCATCGGCCAGGGCCGCTGACGCCATGCGGCTGGAAAAGCTCATCCTGGCCAACTTCCGCAACATCCAGAGCGCCGACCTTCGCCCCGGCGAGGAGTTGACGGTCATCACCGGGGCCAACGGCCAGGGCAAGACGAACCTTCTGGAAGCGGTGTGGCTGCTCACCGGGGCCAAGAGCTTCCGGGGCGCAAAGGACCCCCAGCTCATCCGGGAGGGCCAGCAGTTTGCCGTGATGGAAGGGGCCATCTTCCGCCAGGACCGGGGCGAGGACTACATCCGCATCACCGTGGGCACCAAGGAGAGCCCCCGCCCGGGGCGCACCGCCAAGCTGAACGGGGCGGACGCGGGCCGGGCTTCCAATCTGGCGGGCCTGTTCACCGCGGTGGTGTTCGAGCCGGGCGACCTGGAACTGGTCAAGGGCAGCCCCGAGCGGCGGCGGCGCTTCATCGACGCGGCGCTGTGCCAGCTGTACCCCGGCTACCTTGCCACCCTGCGGCGCTATTCCCGCCTCATCGCCCAGAAGAACAGCCTTTTGAAGTTCTGGGAGCGCACCCCCGGCGCGGCGGAGATGTGCGACGCCTTCGACGCGGACCTTGCGGTGCAGGGCGAGGAGATACGCCGGCGGCGGGCGGCCTTTCTGGACGGCCTTGCCCCGCTGGCAAAAAAGAATTACGAAGAGATCAGCAGCGGCAGCGAGGCGCTGAGCCTTTGTTACCGCTGCGGGTTTGAAACGGGCGGCCTGGCCGGGACTCTCGCGGCCAGCCGGATGGCGGACCGAAAGGCGGGCTACTGCACCGCCGGCCCCCACCGGGACGACCTGGAGCTGGAACTGGACGGCCGCCCCGCCAAGAACTTTGCCAGCCAGGGCCAGCAGCGCAGCGCGGTGCTTAGCATCAAGCTGGCCCAGGCGGCGCTGGCCGCCGAGGTCACCGGCGAGCATCCCGTGATGCTGCTGGACGACGTGCTCAGCGAGCTGGACCCCGCCCGGCAGGAATACCTGCTCACCCGGGTGCGGCAAAAACAGACCATCGTCACAGCCTGCGACTCCAGCCTCTTTCACAAGGCGGCGGGGGTCATGCTGAAGATGGACGGCGGTCGCCTTTCGGAGGGATAGGTATGTATCTGCATCTCGGGCAGGACTATGTGGTCCACACCAGAGACATCATCGGCATCTTTGACATCGAATCCAGTTCTGTTGCCAAGAACACACGGCAGTTTCTGCGCCGCGCCGAGGAGGAAGGCGCGGTGGTCACCGTTTCCGGCGAGCTGCCCAAGAGTTTCGTGGTGACGGACTTCCCGGTCCAGACGGTGTTCATCAGCCCCATCTCCGCCCGCACCTTGCAGCGGCGGTGCGAGCGCATCGAGAACATGGACCAGTACCAGCGCGGCGGCGCGCTTTGAAACGAAGAGACGGATAAGGAGAAGAAAGAATGGCAGAAGAGTTGAACAGAGAGACCATCGGCCAGGCCGAGGACTACGACGGCAGCCAGATCCAGGTGCTGGAAGGCCTGGAAGCGGTGCGCAAGCGCCCGGGCATGTACATCGGCTCCACCGGCCCCCGCGGCCTGCACCATCTGGTGTACGAAATAGTCGACAACTCCATCGACGAGGCCCTGGCCGGCTTTTGCGACCACATCGAGGTCACCATCAAAAAGGGCGACGTCATCGAGGTGAGCGACAACGGACGCGGCATCCCCGTGGACATCCAGCCGAAGCTGGGCATCCCCGCGGTGACGGTGGTGTTCACCGTGCTGCACGCCGGCGGCAAGTTCGGCGGCGACAACTCCGGCTACAAGGTGGCCGGCGGCCTGCACGGCGTGGGCGCCAGCGTGGTGAACGCCCTGTCCGAGTGGCTGGAGGTCAGCGTGCGCCGGGGCGGCCATGAATACCGCCAGTCCTTCAAGCGCGGCGTGGCCGACGGCGACCTGCAGATGGTGGGCCCCGCCGCCTCCAGCGGCACCACCGTGCGCTTCAAGCCGGACCCGGTGATGTTCACCGAGACCACCGTCTACGACTACGACACCCTGCTCACCCGCCTGCGGGAGGAGAGCTTTCTCAACGCCGGCGTGCGCATCACCCTCACCGACGAGCGGGGCGACGAGGTCAAGCGGGAGAGCATGTGCTACGAGGGCGGCATCCGCAGCTTCGTGGAGTACATCCATGAAAAGCGCCAGATGACCGTGCTGCACCCCGCCCCCATCTACTTCAAGGGCCAGCAGAAGGACATCATCGCCGAGGTGGCCCTGCAGTACAACGACAGCTTCAACGAGCTGATGCTGAGTTTTGCCAACAACGTCCACACCCCGGACGGCGGCACCCATGAGGAGGGCTTCAAGACCGCCCTCACCCGCGTCATCAACGACTTCGGCCGGGAAAAGGGCTATTTGAAGGACAAGGACGACAACCTCTCCGGCACCGACGTGCGGGAGGGCCTCACCGCCGTCATCAGCGTCAAGCTCACCGACGCCCAGTTCGAGGGCCAGACCAAGGCCAAGCTGGGCAACACCGAGGTGCGCAGCCTCGTCTCCGGCCTTGTGTATGACAAGCTGAAGGAATTTTTGGAAGAGAACCCCGGCGTGGCCAAGGCCATCTACGAGAAGGCCACCCAGGCTGCCCGCGCCCGTGAGGCCGCCCGCAAGGCCCGCGACCTGGTGCGCCGCAAGAGCGCTCTCGAGACCAGCCGCATGCCCGGCAAGCTGGCCGACTGCCGCGAAAAGGACCCCTCCAAGACCGAAATCTACATCGTCGAGGGCGATTCCGCCGGCGGCAGCGCCAAGATGGGCCGCGACTCCAACATCCAGGCCATCCTGCCGCTGTGGGGCAAGATGCTCAACGTGGAGAAGGCCCGCCTGGACAAGGTCTACGGCAACGAGAAGCTGATGCCGGTGGTCACGGCTCTCGGCTGCGGCATCGGCGAGGAGTTCGACATCACGAAGCTGCGCTACCACAAGGTGTTCATCATGGCCGATGCCGACGTGGACGGCAGCCACATCTGCACCCTGATGCTCACCTTCTTCTTCCGCTTCATGCGTCCCCTCATTGAGGGCGGCTACGTCTACATCGCCCAGCCTCCCCTCTTCAAGCTGGCCAAGGGCAAGGATGTGCGCTACGCCTACAACGAGGCGGAAATGAGCAAGCTCTCCGCCGAGATGGGCCAGGGCGTGAAGATAAACCGCTACAAAGGCCTGGGCGAGATGAACCCCGAGCAGCTGTGGGAGACCACCATGGACCCGGGCAACCGGGTCATCGTGCAGATCTCCATCGAGGACGCGGTGAAGGCGGACGAGGCCTTCACCATCCTGATGGGCGACAAGGTGGAGCCCCGCCGCGAGTTCATCGAGAAGAACGCCCTTTACGCCACGCTGGACGTGTGACGCTCCCTATTTCAGAAAGAGACAGGTGAACACCATTGAACGAAGATTTTGTGATGATCCCCGGCACCGGCACCAAGCTCATCGTGCGGGACGTGAAGGACGAGATCGAGAGCGCCTTTCTGGATTACTCCATGTCCGTTATCGTCTCCCGTGCCCTGCCCGACGTGCGGGACGGCCTGAAGCCGGTGCACCGGCGCATCCTCTACACCATGCACGAGCGGGGCAACGACCCCCAGCATCCCTACCGCAAGAGCGCCGACACCGTGGGCGCCGTGCTGGGCAGCTACCACCCCCACGGCGACGCCTCCGTCTATGACGCGATGGTGCGTCTTGCCCAGGACTTCTCCATGCGCTATCCCCTGGTGGACGGCCAGGGCAACTTCGGCAGCGTGGACGGCGACCCCCCGGCCGCCTACCGTTACACCGAGGCCCGGATGAGCAAGATGGCCATGGAGCTGCTCACCGACATCGACAAGGACACGGTGGACTTTATCCCCAACTTCGACGAGACCAAAAAGGAGCCCAGCGTGCTGCCCAGCCGGTTCCCGAACCTGCTGGTCAACGGCTCCACCGGCATCGCCGTGGGCATGGCCACCAACATCCCGCCCCATAACCTGGGCGAAGTCATCGACGGCGCGGTGGCCCTCATCCAGGACCCGGACATCGATCTGGCCGGCCTGATGGAGCACATCAAGGGGCCGGACTTCCCCACCGGCGGCGTCATCATGGGCCGCAGCGGCATCCGCGCCGCCTACGCCACCGGCAAGGGCAAAATCACCCTGCGGGGCCGTGCCGAAATTGAAGAGAAGAAAAACGGCCGCTTCCAGATCGTCGTCACCGAAATTCCCTATATGGTCAACAAGGCCCGTCTCATCGAGAGTATCGCGGACCTTGTGAAGGACAAGCGCATCGAGGGCATCAGCGACCTGAACGACGAGTCCAATCGCCACGGCATGCGCATCGTCATTGAGCTGAAGAAAGAGGCCAACCCCCAGGTGGTGCTGAACCAGCTCTACCGCTACACCCAGCTGCAGGACACCGTGGGCGTGAACCTGCTGGCGCTGGACGGCGGCGTGCCCAAGGTGATGAGCCTCAAGACCATGCTGGAGCGGTACGTCCAGTTCCAGGACCAGGTCATCCGCCGGCGCACCCAGTACGACCTGAACAAGGCCAAGGAGCGGGCCCACATCCTGGAAGGCCTCGCCCGCGCCGTGGACATCGTGGATGACGTCATCTACACCATCCGCCACTGCGGCGGAGGTCAGGCGGAGGCGAAAGCCGCCATCATGGCCAAGTTCGGCTTTGACGATCCCCAGGCGGACGCCATCTGCAAGTTCCCCCTGGGCCGCTTGGCCGGTCTGGAGATTCTCAAAATCGAGAACGAACTGGGCGAACTGCACAAGAAAATCGCTGATTGGACGGCCATCCTGGCGGACGACGCCAAGGTGCTGGCCATCGTCACCGAGGAGCTGCTGGCCCTGAAGGAGAAGTACGGCGACGAGCGCCGCACCGAAATTGCCCACGTCAGCGGCGAGGTGGACATCGAGGACCTCATCCCGGTGGAGGAGTGCGTCTTCACCCTCACCCACGCGGGCTATATCAAGCGCCAGTCCAAGGACACCTATCAGGTGCAAAAGCGCGGCGGCCGGGGCATATCGGGCCTGTCCCACAAGGATGAGGACTTCGTGGAGGAACTGTTCATCGGCTCCACCCACGACTACGTGCTCTTCGTCACCGACCAGGGCCGTGTCTACCGCCTCAAGGGCTATCAAATCTACGAGGGCAGCCGCACCAGCAAGGGCACCAACATCGTGAACCTGCTGCCGCTGCAAAATGAGGAGAGCGTCATCCGCATGCTGTGCATGCCCGCCGACAAGGCCGAGGGCTTCCTCACCATTGTGACCAAGCGCGGCCTCATCAAGCGCACCCCCATCGAGGCCTACTCCAACATCCGCAAGAGCGGCCTTTTGGCCGTGAGCCTCTACGAGGGCGACTCGCTGGCCTGGTGCCGCATCACCAGCGGCAGCGACGAACTGCTGCTGGCCACCAAGGACGGCATGGCCATCCGCTTTGACGAGCGGGGCGCGCGGCAGATGGGCCGCATGGGCCACGGCGTGCGCGCCGTGCGCCTTGCGGAAGGCGACGAGGTCGTGGGCGTGGGCATCCTGCGCCCGGGAGCCACGGTGTTCACCGTGACCGAAAACGGCAAGGGCCGCCGCAGCCGCGTGGATGATTACCGCATCCAGAGCCGTGGCGGCAAGGGCATCCGCAACTACGCCAAGGGCGGCGTGGCCGGCATCAAAATCCTGGACGAGGAGGACGACGTCATCCTCATCAGCCAGGAGGGCATCATCATCCGCATGCACGCCGAGGACATCAACGTCCAGAGCCGCTACGGCAGCGGCGTGCGGGTCATGCGTCTGGCGGAGGGCGACCGTGTGGTCACGGTGGCCCGCACCGAGCGCAGCGACGAGGAGCCGGTGGAGAAGCCGGAGGACGAGCCGGAGGAGACCCTCACCGACGAGGAGCTGGCCGCTCTGGCCGCCGAGGACGCGGCGGCGGACGAAGAGCCTGCCGACGACGAAGGCGACGAGGAATAATACAAAAGAGAGCCGGAGGTGCTTGCCGCCGGCTCTCTTTCTTCAAAAGGGGAGAAAAGGGATGAAACGGTGTATGGAGCGAGCCGCCCGGCTGGCGGCGGCGGGCGCGGCCGCGGCATTAGCCGCGGCCCTGCTGTGGCCGGGAAGCCTTTCCACCGCAGTGGCCGTCACCCTGCTCACGGTATGCTATCATTTGTGGATGCGTCTGCTGGTGGGCGGCATATTCGACCGCCGGATGAACAACCGCTGCGATTTGGGCAATCCCTGGTTTGCTACCCGCCGGTGGGAGTCGGCTCTGTGGCGGTCGTTGGGGGTGAAGCGTTGGAAGGTCAGCGTGCCCTCCTGGGAGCCGGAGCTTTTTGACACAAAAGAACGGAGCCTGGAAGAGGTGGCTATGGCTATGTGCCAGGCGGAATTGGTACATGAGACCTGCGCTGTGCTCAGTTTCCTGCCCCTTGCCGCCGTTCCCTGGCTGGGGGCGGCGCCGGTGTTTTTGCTCACGAGCCTTGCCGCCGCGCTGCTTGACCTGATGTTCGTTTCTCTCCAGCGCTACAACCGTCCCCGATTGCTGCGGCTGATGAAGCGCAGAAAAAATCAATAAAAAGAGCCGACGGTGCGCCGTCAGCTCTTTTTTGTCATCGAAGGGTCGCGTTCACCCGGTCCGCCATGTCCTGGGCGGCGTGGGCCGCCCGGGCCGCCTCGCTGCCGGTGGGCAGCAGGGCCGCCAGGGCGCTTTCGGCCTTGGCCGCCGCCGCGTCGCCCAGCTTCTGGGCCATCACGCCGCTCTGGCACAGCAGCACCGTCAGCGCCGCCTCCTTCGGGGCGGGGCCGGCCTCGCCGCAGAGGCGGAAGAGCAGCCGCTCCAGCCGCCGCGCCGCTTCGCCGGCGGCGGGCAGATAGAACACCCGCCCGGCCAGCGCCCGCTGGGGCGCGGCAAGGCGCAGCGCCTCCAGGCTCTCCCCCACCGCCTCGGCAAGCTCCGCCAGCTTGGGCCCGTCGGGGGCAAAGTCCCGCAGCACCATCGAAAGAGGCACCGGCCGGGGCCGGTCGATGAAGTCATAAAGAGGTTTCAGGCACCGCAGCCCCTCGGGCAGCGGCCCGGCAAGGCCCACCTTCTCGCCGGTGAAGGCGATGCAGCCCGCCTCGGTCAGTTCTCCCAGCGCCGCCGCCACAAAGCAGATGGGCTGCTGGGGGTTCAGGGGCGAAAAGCGGCCCCGGTCGTTCACCGCCAAAAGCAGATATTCCTGTGTGATGCCAAGTTCGGTCATAAGCGATTCTTCCTGTTCCAAAATTTGCAGGGCAAGGGGAGGTCACTCCCAATCCTCCATGGCGTGCAGCTCAAACACCACCGGGCGGATGCCGTCGGTGCAGCACACGATGGTCAGGCCCTCCCGGTTGTTCCAGGGGGCGTAGCTTGCGCCGGCCGCCAGGGCGCTGACGCTGTTGTAGATGTCCACCCAGGCCCAGGGGCAAAAGCCCTCTGGCATCTGCGCGCCGCCCTCGAACACGAATTCGTCACCCACTTCCAGCATCGGGCAAGGGCCCACCTCCCGCCCCTCGGTGAGGTAAGCGTCGGCGTATTCCGGATAAAACTCCTTGCGCAGCACGGTGATCTTCACCCGCTTCATGGGACATCCCGCCTTTTCTCTCCCATTATGTCACGCCGCCGCCCCGGGCGCAAGGGGCGGGCAATTTTGTGCAGGGCGGCGCTCTCCCTTGTTTCGCCCGACCCGCCGCCCGATGCAGGCTGAGCCAGACGCGGCACTGCCGCCGCGTAGTGCGCCTCGGAGCGAACACGCTGCACGGTGGGAGTGCAGCGTGTCCGAAACGCCGCGTGCGGCGGCGGACAGGGACGCGGCCACCCCGCGCAAAGCTGCCCATACCCCAGCGCCGCCCGGAAAAAGGATACGGACAGCTTTGATTGAAGTGCTCCGCCCGGACCATCCCCACGGGGTTTATGCGTCCGCCCGGGGGCACGCACCCTCGCACGCGGCATCCCAGACGCTTTTCAAGACAAAGAAAAGTGTCCGTTCTGATGCGCACTACGTGGGGAGGACCGGGCTCCGCCTCGGCCCGGCGCGGCAGTGCCGCGTCTGACTCGGCCCGCTTCGGGCGGCGAGCAAGTCAAAACGGGGAAAAAGCGCCGCCCTGCCTTGCGCGCCTCCTCCTCCCCCCTCCCTTGTCCCTCCCCCCTTGTGTCCCCCGTCCCCCGCCGCCGCAATATCTTGTGCTCTTATCGGCGCAGAACAAAAATTTATCGAAAAACGATAAAAAACACTTGAAATTCGATAATGCCCATGCTATACTGGCCTCAAAGAGCGGGGGCGGCCTTTGGGCCGCGCCGCAAACAGCCGGGGCGGAGCGGGCCTTTTTTTGCGGCCGCCGCCTTCGGCGGCGAAAAACGGCGGGCCTTCGGCCCGCCGCAAGAAAGGTGGAGCGGATATGCTCACTGCCATCCTCTCTCTCAGCCAGCTGCGGGGCGCCCAATTGTGGCTGGTCTTCTGGCTGGCCCTGGCGGCGCTGTATTTCGCCCTGATGCTGGGCGTGCTGCCCCTGCGCAGAAAGGCCGGGGCCAGAAATATCCTGCTGGCCTTTTTGGCGGCGGAGGTGTTCACCGACCTTGTCTGGGCGGGGGTCTACGGCTACCACCCGGTCTACCGGAACTACGGGGTGGCCGCCGTCTACGGCCTCGCCCTCTGGCCGGTGGCGCTGGCGGCGGCCGCCGCCGCGGCCCTCGTCTGGGGCAAACGAAATTCGTCAAAAAAGGAGAAGTCCCCCATGTGGAGCGAAAAAAACAGCCTTTCCCTCTCCCGGCTGGCGGTGCTGCTGTTCACCGGCGCGGTGGCCGTGTGCGACGTTGCCGGCTGGTGGCTGGTGAACTGGTTCATCCGCACCAGCCGTTTTGCGGGCATCAACGACACCGCCCATCTGGTGTGGGGCCTCGTCACCCTCTACGTTGCCAGCGCCGCGGCCTATGTGCTGCTGTGGAACCTCTACCGCCTTTTGGCCAACATCGAGGCCGAACAGGTGTTCGTGGCCGACAATGTCCACCATCTGCGGGCGGCCAGCTGGTGTTGCATGGCGGTGGCGCTTCTGTGCCTGGGCGGCGCGGTGTTCTATCTGCCCATGGTGATGGTGGCCGCCACCGCGGCCTTCATGGGCCTCATCGTTCGCATCATCAAAAACGTGTTCCAGCGGGCCATCGGCATGAAGGCCGAGCTGGACCTGACCATTTGAAGGGGGCGGAGCAATGCCCATCATCATCAATCTGGACGTGGTCATGGCCCGCCGCAAGATCGGCGCGGGTGAGCTTGCCGAAAAGGTGGGCATCACCCCGGCCAACCTTTCCATCCTGAAAAACAACAAGGCCAAGGCGGTGCGCTTTTCCACCCTGGCGGCGCTGTGCCGCGCGCTGGACTGCCAGCCCGCCGACCTGCTGGAGTATGTGCCCGGCGAGGAGGACGAAAAGGAGGACGGCCAATGAAAAAGCGGCTTCTTTCGGCGGCCCTGGCGCTGGCTTTGGCGGTGGCGTGCCTCACCGGCTGCGGCGCGGCCAGCGAGGAAAAGACCGTGGCCAAGGCCCTGGGTCTGGAAAAACTGCCCGCCGTGACCCATATCTCTTCCTGCGACAGCCACGGCGGCTTCCACGGCGACGGGGTCAGCTGCATCGCCCTCACCTTTGAGGACGACCAGCTGGAACAGCAGCTGGCCGCCGACCCGGCCTGGAACAGCCTGCCCGCGGACGAAACGGTGCAGGCCCTGGTCTGGGGCGTGGAGGACGGGACCGTCAGCACCGGCCCCTGCCTCACCGACGGTGACGGCCAGCCTCTGGTGCCGCCGGTGGAGAAGGGCTGTTACCGCCTCATCGACCGCCACAGCGACCAGCAGGGCGACATCCTCAGCCGCGGCTCCTTCAACTTCACCGTGGGCGTTTACGACGCCGAAGCCCGCGTCCTCTATTGCTGCGAGCTGGACACCTGAAAAGCGGCCCATCCCGGCCGCACCGCCGTCAACTTTGTGATTTAAAAAGGAGATCCCTATGAAACGCACCCTTTGGACCATTCTTCTGGCGGCGATGCTGCTCTTCGCCGCCTGTGCCCCCAAGGCCGGGCCCCTCACCCTGCCCGACGCCGACGACGTGACCGAAGTGCGGCTGGAATACGGCGGCGAGAGCGTTGTCCGCGCCGACCCCGGCTGGATCGGGATACTGCTGGAGGACCTGGCCGCCGCCCAGCCCACCCGCAAGGCCACCGTGCAGGACGTGCCGGACAAAGAGGACCTGGCCGCCGTGCACTTTGTGCTGGAGGACGGCAGTGAGCAGACCCTGTTCGTCTACCCCGAAAAGGACAAATGGTACATCGAGCGCCCCTACGAGGGAGTGTATGAGACCGACCAGCTCCTGTGGGTGATGGTCACCGACCTGAGTGAATGAGCGGGGCCGCCCGGCCCCATTGAACAAATGAATCAAAGGAGGGTTTGATGATGGAACCCCGCAAAAAGGAGAGCAGCGCCTGCCCACCTGTCTTTCCTGCACCCAAAAATCAGGCCATGGAGCCTGCCGCGCCGGCTGTGACCGGCGAAAAAACGCCCCCGGCCTACGGCCCGCAGACGGGCGGAGCCGCCAATCCAAACCCGGCGGCAAGCGCCCCCTTCCCGGCCGGGGCCGCGGCGGCCCCCGCGCCCGGCTCTGCCTGCGGCCCGCAGGCAGAGCCCGCCCAAAAAGAAACACCGGCGGCCCCCGCGCCCGGAACGCCGCCCGTCTCCCCCGCCGCCTCCCGCCCGCGGCTGCCCAAATGGATGGTCCCCGCGGCCCTGGTCAGCTGGCTGTGGGGCTGGACCTACGCCCGGGGCCTGCTGTTCGGCTTTGAATACAGAGCGGTCTTTATGGCCCTGTTCTGCCTTTTGTTCTTTGCCGGGGTGGAGGGCATGTGCCGGGCCGCGGCCCGCCCCGCCACCAAAGAGAGCCGGCTGTGGCTGGCGCTGTGGGGCCTGCTGGCGGCGGACTACATCTTCAAAATTTCTGCCCTTTACTACTACGACGCGGTGCAGACCTGGGAGTTCCTCGCCCTGCATCTGGCCGCCGCCTACTGGGTGCTGGCCCGCACCGGGTCCCTCACCGAGGGCCGCACCGGCCCCTTTCTGCCCCTGGACGGGCTGCGGGCGCTGGTCACGGTGCCATTCGGCAACTTCTTTCTGCGCATCCGGGTGCTGGGGCGGGCGCTGATCGACTGGCTGCGCGGCCTTGCCGGGCGCAAAAAGGGCAGCGTCTGGGCCGGGGTGGTCACCCTGTGCGTGGCGGCGCCGGTGCTGGCGCTGGCCGCGGGGCTGCTCTCCAGCGCGGACGACGCCTTCGGCGCGGCGCTGGAAAACTTTTTCCGCTGGTTCACCCTGCCCGAGGCGGTGTTCACCGAGCTCATGTATTTCGCGGTGGGCCTGCCGGTGGGGGCCTACCTCTTCGGGCTGGCGGCAGGCGCGCTGAAAAAAGCCCCCGACCCCGCC
>ERZ1673695.1993-NODE-1993-length-17696-cov-24.508248_pt1 | contig 17696 bp, 12 predicted proteins | sample MGYA00580225_ERZ1673695 | MGnify/ENA primary metagenome ERZ1673695 (study PRJEB41218, sample SAMN15661739) | gut metagenome | host: Homo sapiens | place: Canada: London | collected 2015-08-20/2019-03-30 | study: EMG produced TPA metagenomics assembly of...
CGTCGTCAAAGCTGATGAACCGCACGTCGAAGGGCGCGCCGGACAGCGCCTCGATCACGCCGGCGTAGCTGTAGTTCTGCTTCTGATACAAAGCGTGGTGCACCATATGGCAGCCCCAGCTGCGGGCCTTGCCCCAGCTGTTCAGCACCGCCACCGTCTTGATGCAGTAGGCGGTGGTGCCCCTGGCGTTCTCGTACAGCTCGCGGAACTCGTTGCATACGCTCTCCACATAGTCGATGAACTCCGGGAACTCCAGCGCCAGCTTCAGATAGCCGCCGTAGCCGATGCGGTCCACCGGCTTGCGCAGGATGGCCCGCCGCGCCGTGACCCAGTTCTCCTTGGCTTCCTTCACCGGGTCGCCGCCCTCGTGGAAGGTATCGGGGAAGAAGTAGGGCAGGAAACGGCCCTCGGTGTATTTCACGCCGGGGATGTCGCTGATGAGCCGCAGGGTGCTGCCGTTGCCCACGCTGCCCACCACCGCGTCCAGCCCGATGGAGGCGAACTCCGGCATGTAGGGCTCGGTGCCGATCCAGTGGTCGCCCAGGAACATCATGGCTTCCTTGCCCAGCTCGTGGGTGATGTCCACCATCTCCTTGGCCAGCTTTGCCACCTCGCGCCGCTGGAAGGCCATAAAGTCCTTGAACTCCTTGCTGGGCACACGGTACTGGTTGTTGTAGTAGCCCTGGTCGATGATGAATTCCGGGCGGAACTTGTAGCCCACTTCCTTCTCGAACTGCTCCAGGATGTAGGGGCTGACCGAGGCGGAATAGCCGTACCAGTCCACATACTTCTCCCGCTTGAGCTTGTCGAACACCAGGGTGAACTGGTGGAAGAAGGTGGTGTAGCGGATGACGTTCACGTAGGGATGGTCGGCGATGAACTTGCGCAGGCGTTCCATGGTGAACTTGTGAGTTTTGGGCTGACGTACATCGAAGGTGATTTGATGTTCAAAGTCCTTCCAGTCGTTGGTCACCGCGTTGTACATATGTACGGGATCCCAAATGATGTAAGCCAGAAAACTCACGGTGTACTCGTGGTAGGCTTCCGGCGCGGGAATGACCACGCAGCCATCTGTCTCGTCGTAGCTCCAGGAATCGGGGGACAGCGGCTGACCGGTGGTACGATCCACGACCTCCCACCAGCGCTTCATATCATCCCGGGTGTTTACCTGCAACAGCTCATCACTGATACCCTGCATGAGAGGTATGCGCAGCTCGCCGTTCTCGGCGGTGTAAAAGCCGGTCATAATGTAGCACTGCTGTACCTCGTCCGGATTCGCCTTCGCCCAAGCGTTGTCCTTCCGGGTGGTGTAGTAGGTGGAGTAGATCTTCGCCCCCACCTTGGTCAGTTCCTCGGGGAACTCGGTGCCGTCGCAGTCGCGGATGGCGTCCGCCCCCCAGCGCTTCAGAATCTCAATGGTTTGGGGCACAACGTCCAGATTGGTGGGGATCGTCACGCGTCCCGTTTTCAGAGTGTTTTCGCTCATCTCTCGTCCTCCGCAAAGTCAGTTTGAAAATTGCCGGTTCAGCCGGCCGGCTTTATCTGGGCCTTTTTCTTCATGCGGACCAGGCCCTCCGGCACAAGGCCGGTGTCGTAATCCAGCTGGGGTTTTTCATAGTCCGGCTCGCTGCGCTGGCGGGTGCAGCCGGTGTAGTCCCAGGTGGCCTTGGCCGCCTGGCCGTTCCAGGGCCGGCGCTCCCAGCAGTAGCCCCGCAGCGGGTCCCGCACGTCGTTCATGTGGGCCAGCAGGCGCTGCAGCAGCCCGGCGCGCACCTCGAAGAGCGCCGGGTCGTTCAGCCGGTTGGTCATTTCGTAGGGGTCCGTTTCCAGGTCATACAGTTCGTCCTCCGAGAGGAGGTTGAGCACCAGCTTGTAGCGCCCGTCATAGATGCAGCGCATGGGCTGGAAACCGCCGAAGCCGTCGTGGTCGGTCTCGTAGCGGCCGAACTCGATGAACACGTCCCGCGAGGCGGGCCGCTCGCCCTCCATCAGGGGCAGCAGGCTCTCGCCCTGCAGCATCATGGGCTTGTTTTCAAAACTGAAAAAGTCCCAGATGGTGGGGGCGATGTCGATGTGGGAGACCGGCGTGTCGATCTCGCCTTTGCCGAAGCCCCGCAGGATCATGGGCACATGGCAGATCTCCTCGTAGGCGGCGGGGCCCTTGGCGTACATGCTGTGGGATTCCAGCATGTCGCCGTGGTCGGTGGTGTAGAGCACCGCCGGCCGGTCGGCCTGCTCGTTGATGGCGGCCACCACCCGGCCGATCTCATAGTCCACAAAGCTGTTGCACCCGAACAGCGCCCAGGCGTTCAGCCGCAGGGCCTCCCGGTCCTGGAAGCGCCGCGGCCCGGACCAGACCTGCTGGTGGACGGGCTTGTTTTCCAGCGTGTCGTAGACGTTGGGGCGCTTGGGCATGTCGTAGTCCCGGTACATGGAGGCGTAGGGCTGGGGGCACAGGGAGGGGTCGTGGGGCTCGTCGAAGCTCACCACCAGGAAGTAGTCCTCGTCGGCGTGGCTGCGGATGAAGTCCACCGCCCGGGAGGCGCACCGGTGGGCAAAGGTGAACTCCTCCGGGATGTCCTCCTTTTCCATGGTGCTGGTCTGGCGGGACTTATAGCGCTCCTCGTCGGTGAGCTCCTCCAGATAGTTGCGCATGTCGTACCACACGTCGGGGTCCCAGCCTTCGGGGGCGGTGCCCAGGCCGAAGTAATCGCCGCCGTCCAGGTGCCACTTGCCGATGTAGCCGGTGTAAACGCCCTTGTCGGCCAGGCGCTGGCCGATGGTGCGCACGTTCAGCCCCGGGGCCACGCAGTTGGTGTAGGAGCCGTTGATGCAGGGGTACTGGCCGGTGAAGATGGCGGAGCGGGCCGGCCCGCAGACCGGCTGCACCGTGTAGGCCTTGTTGAACTTGACGCCCTCGGCGGCCAGCGCGTCGATGTTGGGCGTTTTGATGCCCACGTCCTGGTAGCAGCTGACCATGTCCAGCCGCTGGGTGTCGGTCATGATCAGCACGAACTGCTTTTTGCTCATTCCTTGATGCCTCCTCCGGTGACGCCGGCAATGATCTTTTCCGACAGGAACAGGTACAGGATGAAGGTGGGCACCACCACGATCATCACCGAGGCGAACAGCGCGGCCCATTTGCCGTTGGTGGACATGGCCTGGATGAGGCTGTAAAGGCCGTAGGCCAGGGGACGCACCTCGCTGCTGGTGGCAAAGATCATGGCCACAAAGAATTCGTTCCAGATGTTCACGAAGAGGAAAATGCCCACCGTGATGATGCCCGGCTGCGCCAGGGGCAGCATGATCCTGAAGAAGGTCTTGATGGGGGTGCAGCCGTCCACCGCCGCAGCCTCCTCAAAGGTGCGGGAGAGGGTGGCGTGGATCCACATGTTGGCCAGGGCCACCGCCGAGATGATGTTGGGCAGGTAGATGGCCGCGCGCCAGAACGACTTGCCGCGCACGCCGGAGGTGAGGATCACCGCAAAGAGCATGGCGATGCACATGATAACGAGGCCGCCGAACACCCAGATCTTCGCAGAGGTGACCCAGGTCTGGCGGAACAGCGGCGTGCCGAGAAGCTGCGTATAGTTCGACACGCCGACGAACGACCACTCGGACATTTTGCTCACCACGTTATCAATGGTGAAAAAACTCATAAGGATGGTTCGGATCACGGGATACACAAAGACCAGCGCGATCGCGATCATGGCAGGGATCGTGAAGACCGCGATCATTATGTTTCTGCTTCTTGATTTCATGCTTGTCCCTCCGCAACAATGGAGCATTTTACGCAAAATGCGGCGGCAGAGTCTGCCGCCGCAAAATAGACCTTGGTTATTTGCCGGTCACAGCCGATTTGCAGGCCGCGAGGAAAGAAGCCGCGTCGGTCTGACCGCCCAGCAGTTTCTGGACCTGCTCTTTGTAGATGGGGGTGAAGTCGGCGTTGTACTGGATGCCGAAGCCGTAAGGCACGTTGGTGGTGGTGGAGTTCAGCACGCCCTTGGCGCACTCCAGCATGGCGGGCCACTCGGTGTCGCTGGCAGAGGGGATGGAGTTGGTCTGCTCGCTCATCATCTGGTCGTACTTGCCGGTGGTGCAGAAGGAAGCGAAGTAGAAGGCCAGCTCGGGATCGGTGGCGTTCTTGGCCACCTGCATGGCCTGCATGCCGATGGTGTTCACGTCGATGCCGTACTCGGAGCCTTCAGGCGCGGGGAAGGCAAAGCAGCCCCAGTTGAACTCGTCGCCGGTGATCTCCTTGACCTCGTTCAGCATGTAGGAGCCCACCAGATACATGGTGGCGTTGCCCATGGCGACCTCGTTCTGGCCGGCGGGGTACTTGTTGGAGGCGGAGTTCACGCTCATGTAGCCCTTGTCCCACAGCTCCTGCATGGCGTTGGCGGCCTCCACCACAGCGGGATCGTCCCACAGGGTGCCCTCAGGATCGGAGATCAGCTGGCTGGTGAAGTCCAGGCCCTTCAGGCGGCCCAGATAGCTGGCGAAGGGAAGCACCACGTAGCCGTCGTCAACAGACAGCGGGGTGAAGCCGGCGTTCTTCAGGGTCTCGCAGACGTCCAGGAACTCGTCCCAGGTCTCGGGCTCTTTGGTGATGCCGGCGGCCTCGAACTGGTCCTTGTTGTAGAACATGCCGATGACGGTGGGGGTGTAGGGCACGGCCAGGATCTCATCGGTGCCGCCGGCGCTCTTCACCGCTTCCATCAGGGTGGGGTTGGCCACGTCGTTGTAGGTCTTGCCGTCCAGAACGGGGTTCTCGGCGGCCATCAGCTCGGTCAGGTCATAGCCGTAGCTGGCGTAGTTGGGCAGAACGGCGTCCACGGGAGAATCCCACAGGTCGTACTGACCGGCGTCCAGGCTGGCCTGGATGGTCTTGCGCACGTCGCGGCCCATCCAGTCAACGGTGATCTCCACGTCGGGATACAGGGTGGTGAATTCCTCGATGGCAGCCTTGATCACGTCGGCCTGCGCCTCGGTCTCGCTCCACATGGAAGCGTAGCGGATGGTGCCGGACAGGGTGCCGGCAGCCGGCTGGGAAGCGCCGGAAGCAGGGGTGGAAGTGCCCGCGCTCTGGCTGGTGCCTGTTCCTCCGCAGGCGACGAGCCCGATCGAAAGAGCAGCCGCCAAAATGAGAGACAATGCCTTTTTCCTATTGGGAGTCCTCATTTTTAATAAAACGTGCTGCCGAATTCTTGGCAGACTTTATATTTTTACTATATATAACTTGCGGTTCTTCGTCAATATACATTAGTCACAAAGTTCAGATAAATTAATTGTCAAAATCGCCCCTTGCAAAAAAACGCTGTAATATAGCTGTAAACAGCGGTTTCTCCTCCTTCGGCATTTTGAGGCAGAGCCGCTGCCGCCGCGGTTCCAGGCCGAAAAAACGATCACGCCCCGCGGAAGGCGCAGCAAGAAATATTAACTATCGCAAAAGCAGTACAATCCACCTGCGGCCCCGTTTTTATGGGCGGGAAGGGGTTTGACGGTGTTTTCACAAGGTTTGCCGCCCTTTTGCGCCAAAACCGCCCGCGCAACAGCCGGGAGCCAACAAACAACAAATAATCAATGACAGCCCCCAAAAGCAAATGTTATAATGAAAAAAACGCCCGAAAAGCCAACGTTTTGGGCGTTCGTTTGCTTTTTGGCGGCAGCCGCCGGGCGGCTCAAAACAGGCATATTATAATAAGGAGTTGTTATCCCATGGCATACAACATCATTTTTTATTTCACCGATCAGCAGCGCTGGGATACCTGCGGCTGCTTCGGCCAGCCGCTGGACATCACTCCGAATCTGGACCGGCTGGCCCGGGAGGGCGTGAAGTTCGACAACGCCTTCTCGCCCCAGCCGGTGTGCGGCCCCTGCCGCGCGCTGTTCCAGACCGGCCGTTACGCCACCGACACCGGCTGCTTCCGCAACAACATCATGCTGCCCGCCAACGTCAAAACGCTGGCGAACTATCTGGAGGAGGCCGGCTACGAGACGGCGTATGTGGGCAAGTGGCATCTGGCCAGCGACGGCGACATGGACGGCCACAACACCGTGGACCACACCGTGACCGCCGTGCCCCGGGAGCTGCGGGGCGGCTACACCGGCTACTGGCGGGTCGCGGACGTGCTGGAGTTCACCTCCCACGGCTACGACGGCTATGTCTTTGACGAAAACGACCGGCGCATCGATTTCAAGGGCTACCGGGCGGACCGCATCAACGACATGGCCCTGGAATTCCTGGATGTGCGCGACGAGACAAAGCCCTTCTTCATGACCATTTCCCAGATCGAGCCCCACCACCAGAACGACCGGGGCCACTACGAGGGGCCGGAGGGCTCCAAAGAGCGCTTTAAGAACTTCGTTCTGCCCCACGACCTGGAGGTGCTGGGGGGCAACGCCGCCGAGGAATACCCCGACTACCTGGGCCAGTGCGCCAGCCTGGACGAGAACCTGGGCCGTCTGGTGGAGCGGCTGAAGGCCAAGGGCCTTTACGACAACACCGTCATCCTCTACGCCTCCGACCACGGCTCTCACTTCAAGACCCGCAACAGGGACGCGCACCTGAACGGCGGCGACGACTACAAGCGCACCTGCCACGACAGCGCCCTGCACGTTCCCCTGGTGATCGCGGGCGGCCCCTTCCGGGGCGGCGTGGCGGTGGAGGAGCTGGTGAGCACCGAGAGCCTGCCCAAGACCATCCTGGCCCTGGCGGGGGTGGACGTGGGGGACGCCATGATCGGCGAGGACCTGCTGGACGTGGTGCAGAAAAAGGAGCCCGGCCGGCCCGACCGGGTGTTCGCCCAGATCTCCGAGAGCCGGGTGGGGCGCTGCGTGCGCACGCCGGACTATCTCTACTCCGTCTACGCCCCCGGCAAGGACGGCGGCAAAACCGCCGCGTCGGACGTCTACGCCGACGACTTCCTCTATGACCTGAAGGCCGACCCCTGGCAGCTGCACAATGTGGTGGACGACCCCGCCTATGCCGACGCGAAGCGGCAGCTGCGCGGCTGGCTGCTGGACTGGATCGAAAAAGCGGAAGGGTACCGCCCCGCCATTCTGGACGAAGAATGAGCCGCGGCGGGCCGGCCGCCTATAAACACTAAGGAAGTGAACCGAATGCCCCCTGTCAACGTTCTCATCAAGCCCGCCTCCTCCGCCTGCAACATGACCTGCGCCTACTGCTTTTACCGGGACGTGGCCAGCCACCGGCAGGAAGGCTTTCAGGGGATGCTCTCGCCGCGGCTCATGGAAGAGGTGGTCGCCGGCGCGATGGAGTTTGCCGAGCACAGCTGCTCCTTCCTCTTTCAGGGCGGCGAGCCCACCCTGGCCGGGCTGGATTTTTACCGGCAGGTGGTGGAGCTGGTCAAAAAGCACGAAAAGCCGGGAGTGAAGGTCAGCTACGCCATCCAGACCAACGCCTTCCGGCTGGACGAGGAATGGTGCGCCTTTTTCAAGGAGCACGATTTTCTGGTGGGCGTCTCGCTGGACGGGCCGGCGGAGCTGCACAACCTCAACCGCACCGACCCGGCGCAGAACGGCACCTTCAACGACGTCATGCGCTCGGTGGCGCTGCTGAAAAAGCACGGGGTGACCTTCAACATCCTGTGCGTGCTGACGGGCAAAAACGCCCGCAGCATCGAGCGCATCTACCGCTTTTTCCGCAAGCAGGGGCTGGACCACATCCAGTTCATCCCCTGCCTGGAGCCGCTGGGCCAGGAGCGCGGGCGGGAGCGGTACCATCTTTCCGTGGAGGAATACGGCGAGTTCCTCATCCGCGTGTTCGACCTGTGGTTCCAGGACCTGCTCAGCGGGCAGTATGTGAGCATCCGCCACATCGACAACTGGCTGCAGATCCTGCTGGGGGGCCAGCCCGAGGCCTGCGGCATGGTGGGCAGGTGCTCCATCCAGTTCGTGGTGGAAGGGGACGGCGGCGTGTACCCCTGCGACTTTTACGTGTTGGACGAGCTGCGGCTGGGCACGGTGGGGGAAAACACCTTCGCCGAGATGGCCCAAAGCGCCGCCGCACGGCAGTTTTTGCAGTGTTCGACGCCGGTGCCGCCGGAGTGCGCCCGCTGCCGCTGGTACGTACTGTGCCGCAACGGCTGCCGCCGGGACCGGCTGACCGGCGCGGACGGCCTGCCGGGGCGCTCCTGTTACTGCGACGCTTTGCAACGGTTCTTCCGCGAGCGGGCAGGCCGCCTGCAGCAGGCCGCCGCCATCCTGGCGCGCTGGCGCTGAGCCGCTTTTTCCAAAACGAAACCGTCCCCCCGCCGGGCATCCGGCAGGGGGACGGTTTTTTCTGTGTGGTTCACTGGGAGACCGGGGAGCCTTTTTCCTCCGCGTCCTCCCGGGCGGGCTCTTCCTGCCCGCCGCCGATGAGCTTGTTCTGGGCCATGACCCGGTATTTCGCCGGGCTCATCCCCTCCGCTTTGCTGAAGCGCTGGGAGAAGTAGCCCAGCGACGAGAAGCCGGTGATCGAGGCGATCTGCTTGATGGCGAAATCCGTTGTGCGCAACAGATACTTGCTCTCCTCCAGCCGCAGCGTCTGGACGTACTGGATGGGGGACATCCCATAGCTCTGGCTGAAAATGTGGGCCAGATAATACTTGTTGACCTGGATCTTCTGGGCCAGCTGGTCCAGCGCGATGTCCTCACGGAAATGGGCGTCGATGTATTCCTTCGCCGCGGCGGCCTTGTTCTGGTGGGTCAGGTCGGCCTCCTGCACGCGGGAGGTGATGTTGGTCTGCCGCATCAGGCAGATGAGCAGGATGTCCAAAAGATGGCCGCACACTTCCTCGTAGTCGTTCTTCTTGTTCTTGGCCTCCTGCAGCATGGCCAGCAGATACCGCTGGATCTCCTCGGCGGCTTCGTTGAAGTGGATGATGCTGAAATCCTGCTTCGGGTCCAGTTCGGCGCTCATCTTTATCCCGCGGATGCCGAGCACGATGTATTCCAGCGGGTCGTCCACCATGCTGGTCTCCGTGTGTTCGATGTTCGGGTTCAGGATCACCATGTCCCCCACGGACACCTTATAATAGGAATCCCGTATCTGGAACTTGCCCGCACCGCCGATGACATAAAACACTTCGGTGAAATTGTGCGTGTGGGGGAAGCTGTACCAGTCGCCATTATATTTTGCGGAACTGATGTATAAAAGTTTGGCTCCCGAATTATGCAGCTGAAATTCCCGTTCTGTAAAATCGTAGCGATCTGTGCTCATAACGCACCCCGATTTCCGACATCTTGCTTTAATTTCACAGGTTTTGTGAAATGGTTTGTAATAAGTATACATATTTTCGCAGGAAAAAGCAACTGTGGAGCACCCGCAAAATAAATAAAATGTCCGCCGGGAGGGGGCGGGGGCGAGGCGCATCCCTCCTCTGCCGGCGCATCTGCAAGGCATTGAGCCGCCGGGGCATCCCGAAACCATCTGAAAGGCGGCGCGGATCGTTTCATTTGAGCACAAAAAAGCAGCACCAGCCCGCTGCTGCGGCGGCTGGTGCTGCTTTGCTTTATATAGTGCGTCCCTCAGTTGTCCCCTCGGTGATAGCGGATCTTCATGTTCTCGGAGGCGTTCTTGAGAATTTGGGCAAGGGCCTTGTCCGACTCCTCCTTCACCATGCCGGCGATTTTGCGGTTGGCCTCTTTCAGAATTTCCACCGGCTCGCCCTGCCGCACCTTCTCGTCGTACTCGTACAGCAGCTGCTGGCCGCGGCTCATCACGGCGTTCACATACCGCTCGTCAAACAGAAGTGCCTTTCCGAAATGGGCGTCGGTCAGCGCGGCGATGAGCCGGCTGTGCCAGTACATGATGTCGGTGGAGACCGTTTCGGTGGTGCCGCTGAGGTATCCCGGGAACTCGGTCACATTGGCGTACACCGGGAAGCAGGCCGTGAAGCCGCTGCCGCCCATGGACAGCCACTCCACGCCCTGAACGGCCGCCGGCAGATACCCGCGGATCTGCATGATGCCGCAGACGTCGCTGTTGGGCACGCCGATGGTGCGGTACTTGCCCTTGCAGGCGGCGGTCTTGTCGTAAGGGTCGTAGGGCGTTCCCTGGTAATAGGAGCCCAGCAGATACCGCACGTCCTCCACCGTCACCTTGCGCTCCGGCACAAAGGACCAGGGGATGTCGTTGCTCTCGGGGGTGAAGTCGGCGCTGTCCCCGTCCCACTTATAGGTGCGGGGCAGGAAATACCGGGCCATGAACCAGGCGCGGGGGGTGTTGTAAATGTGGTCCGCGTCGGAGTGGGAGCCGAAGGCCAGCCGCGGATTGAACTCCGCGCCGGTGTCCAGCGCCAGGCGGTACTTCTCCACGAACTCCCGCAGGTCTTTGGAGCAGAGATTCTCTTTCTGCTCGCCATAAGCGTCCGCAAAGTCGAAATGGTCCAGGCCGAACTGGTTGGGCATCACCACCACCCGGTCATCCGGCACCCGCCGGGCGATCCAGTGATGGCCGCCGATGGTCTCCAGCCACCAGATCTCATCGGCGTCCGCGAAGGCCATGCCGTTGGGCTCATAGGTGCCGTACTCTTCCAGCAGCGCGCCGGTGCGCAGCACGCCCTCCCTGGCGGAGCGGATGTAGGGCAGCACCAGGGTCACCAGGTCCTCCTCGCCGATGCCGCCGGGCACCTCTTTCGTGCCGCGGCCCTTCTTTTCCTGATAGCGGACATAGGGGTCCGCGCCCACCACCCGGGCGTTGCTGGTGATGGTCTCGGTGGCGGTCATGGCCACGTTGGCCTCGTTGATGCCGCAGGCGGGCCACACGCCGTTGGCCTTGGACACGTTGGGGCAGTCGGTATAGCGCAGGGCCTTCTCCGGCAGCGCGACGGTCAGGTGAGAGATGACCGTTTTGTAGGTGGAAGCTCCCTCCCGGGCGGGGTGGGCCAAAAGGCGCTTGGCTTCGAACGCGCCGTCGTCGTTGCGGGCAATGATGGTGGAGCCGTCATGGGTGGCTTCCTTGCCCACCAGAATCGTTGTACAGGGCATATGCGTCTCCTTTTCTTATGTGCATCTGTTCGGAATCGTTTTTCCGCCCCGCGGCAGAGCTTCGCAGCCGGGATTCGACGAAAAAACAGTTTTTCCCCTCTGATTCGACGCATTTATCATAGCACGGATGCCGTGCCGTTTCCAGCCCCGGGACGCCGGCGTTTTTGCATAAAGAAACCCCGGGAGACTTATCTCCCGGGGTTTGGCGGAGATGGAGAGATTCGAACTCTCGCGCGTTGTTTAGACGCCTACCGCATTTCGAGTCCTGCGCCGAAAAGGATTTTCCGGAAAAGGGCAGGTCAGAGCTGGTCAGTTTGTCCCCGGATTTTTGGCGGCGTCAAGCCGTTTTCAAGGGGCCGAAGCCCGAAAAATGGCTTTGGTACGAATCAAACCGGCATCCCCCGTTTTGGCCCCGTTTGGCAAGATTTTTTGGAAAAATGCAAGATTTCATACAAGATAATTGAGGGCCGTTTTGCCGGATGAACACAGGATTTGCGCCCCGCCGCCGGAAAACGGATTTTGCCAAATGCAAGATTTCGGGCCGATTTTGTGTAGTATCTTTCCGATTTTCAACAATTTGTATAGTTTTGGCGGAAAACATGGCGGTTCTCCGGGTCCAAATTCCAAACAAAGGAGACCCCCAAAATGAAGAAAAGCAATCTGTTTCAGGACACCCTAGAGCGGGAAATTCAGGACCTGCTGGCACCCTATCCCGACCCCATGGGCCGCACCGACTTCCGCAAAGCCTGCCGCATCGGCACCCGCACCTCCATCTACCTGCTGCAGAGCGGCCTGGTGCCCTGCGAGAACACCGGCAAGCAGACCCGCTGCTACAAGATCGCCAAGTCCGACGTGGCCGCCTACCTGCGCCGCCGCCTGGCGGAGCCGACGTACTACACCCCGCCCAGCGGCTGGTACAAGAACTACCCGGCCCACAAGCCCCCGGCCTTCAGCCTGAACGGCGCACTCGTCCTCACCGACGCCGCCCGCCAGCGTGTGCGCCGCTGGTACGAGAACCTGCTGGCCCGCCAGCCCGACGTGCTGGACGCCCATCAAATTGCCCGTGTCACCGGCTACGCCTCCCGCACCGTCAGCCGCTGGTGCACCGAGGGGAGGTTAAAGGCGTTCCCGTACCAGCACACCTATAAGGTGCCCAAAGAGTGGCTGCTGGAGTTCCTGACATCGGAGGATTACAACAGCATCACGAGGAAAAGCAAGGAGCACTACGCCATGATCGCGGCAGTGGGGACGAAGAAAAGGAGGGTGAGGAAGGAAAGCTGACGAACAGAGAAACGGTGCATATCCCAGGATCGGGATATGCACCCTCTTTTTATCCCGCTATACGTTATTTCCACGATTTATTCTCTTCCGGATTTGACGAACACATCACTTTTCAATGTATTTAAAATCTGCATATAACCTGTTGTATCATCCGGCCAGCGAGAAAGATCAACGCCATATTTTCCCCGCGCCCAAACAGGCAAAGATATTTTCCAAGAGCCACTTGCCAGTATCGGAATGTATTTCCTGTGATTCTGATTCAAAAGCACATCGCTGGTTATGATTGATTCCTCATATCCTACGCCGCCCACGCGAGCATCGGCCTTTTGCTTATAACCAGGAGTGCATATGAAAAGCACATAATCACTGTGTTCTATAGACTTTTCCATAAACAGAGTCATAGGATCTCCCGGTGATAGATCCTTTTGATCTAAGATTACGCGCACTCCATCCTGCTCCAATTGTTCTGCCAGTTTTTCCACCCATTTTTTGTGCTGCTTTGTATCCCAGGAATAGGAAAGAAACACGCACGGGATTTGGGTTGGGTACAGCTCTTTGCTCATCTTACTATTTTGTTTTCCGTAATATTTGCGTATGCATTTGTCACGAAGGTCGTTCGGTAACAAGTCAAAAAACTCCTGAATCTCTACGCCCAACATCTGAAGCATAAACGAATCATCATTCAGATAAAATGCTGCTATTCTCTCCGCAAAATCAGTACTTGTATAATCTCCGTTATATGTATTCTGAAAGTCACCTCTACAGACATCTGCATCGGTAGTCCATTCCCGAATGAGCCGCTTTACTCGGGGCGATATCTCTCGGTTTTTCAGATATGCCTGCACGATATCTGGCAGGTATCGTTCCGCCCTTTTTCTTCCCTCTTCCGCTTGATTGTCCATGTAGCATTCAAACCAGTCCAGGATGAAGTGGTACATAACATAAGTATAAATGGGATCAAGTTCGTACCGAATCACCTCGCTTTTGGCAATCGCGTGCAGGTCATCTACCACCTGCCTAGCCCTGTTTTTCTCTCTTTTGATAAACCCTGGTGGAAAGTCATCGGCAAAATAGTTTTCAAACTCTTTATCCAACATATTTTCGGAAAATATCATGTTCCTCTCCACAACGTCCAGATAAAACACATAACAGGTTTTCATCAGGGGGTGGTCGGGATCGTATCGGCCAGCATCAGATATCACAGCTTCTGTTAATAAAGCAGATCCAAACATATCCCGCACCTTCCCCATCAATGTCTCTTTATTGCCAAAACAATTCCAACCCATTACACAAGAAAACTTATGTTTCGCTTTTGGGCTGTTTAGCCGTTTTCCTCGCCGAAAAAGTCGCTGTCCAGCTGCTTGATTTGATAAACTGCCTGGGTAGAAACCCCCACATTGTACTCGATCATAAGGTTAGCCAACGCTTCACCGTCCACCAGGACCACCTTGGTCGTGTGCTGCTTCTTGGCGTACTCCCGGGCCTCGTTGGTGAATTGTGCCGTCGTGATAAACAGGCCCTTGCTTGCGCCCTGTCCGGCCAGCGCCCCCACAAACTTTTGAATTTCGGGCCGACCAATGGAGGTATTCCGATCCCATCTCTTTGCTTGTATGTGGATCAGGCTAAAGCCCAGCTTGTCCTCACGGATAATGCCATCAATACCCTCATCTCCGCTTTTTCCGACAACCTGCCCCGCATTCTCCACAGAGCCGCCATATCCCATATGCTCCAACAGCTGAACCACAAGTCTCTCAAAGAAGCCCGGCCGCTGCTGCATGATCTCGGTGAGAAGATCATCCGCCAGTGTACGGTTGATCTGCTGATAGGCCTGATCGAATGTGTCCTGCGGCGTCTGACCGCTTAAGTCATCGACTCCGATAGCGTTTTTTGAGGGCTGGCTCGGCACCGAAGAGGCCTGCACACTTACAAACTGTTTGAAGGAGTCATACCGTTCCAGGTAGGTATTGTCCACAACGGGCGGATCGGTATCCACCACTTTCTTTCCTTCCTCGGTGAGCTGATAAAGCCCCCGTTTGGGACTTGCCACCAACCCGGCTTTTTTCAGGTAGGTGATCGTCCAACCGACGCGGTTGTCAAAAAGCATCTGCCGGCCGCTGGGCAGTGGGACCTGCCTTTCTTCATCGGCGACGGAAAAGCTCACCGCCATTTTGTCACGCACTTCTTTTGTGCTATGCGGTTGCATATCACGCAGGCACGTCAGAAGTGCTTTATACATCAAATCATATTTGGGGATGGCCATTCTGCTCACCTTTTCTTCGTCATTGTTAACCCCTGAGGATTAGAGCAAATAGATTTTTCGCAGCATTGCAATGGCTTCTTCTTTGCTCATGTGCACTTTGATTTGCTGCAGCGCGATTTCTTCCTGTTCCATCGCGCGCAGAAACGCATCAATATGTTGCCGTATCCCGTCGCTGACACTCATACGGATATTCCCCGGGAGGATATGCAGCAGGCGAAAAACATCCAGCTTATGCTTGCGAAAATCCTTCTCATTCACATGTTCACCGTTGACCTTCTTGCGTGCGAAGTCCAGCCAGGCATACATTTTGAATGGAATCAGGTATTCCGGCCTCAAAATCGTTAGGCCGCTTTCCTGTACTCTGCCTTGTAGCATAAACGTATAGTACTCATCATCCAGCAGAATCACAGAAAGGCTGGAGATTTGGTCATCGATATGGATGGGAATTATTCCGTTCGGAACTTCCAAGTGATAGCCAGGCATACGAGAAAACAATTCAATTTGCACCGGATATTCCGGCCGTGCGGGATTGGTAAACCGGTAGAAATGAACTGAATCGCTGTTTTTCCACCCGCAGGTGTATCCACCCTGCCGGATATATTCCCAGAACCGCTCTGCAAACCCTGTGAACTGGCCCGGATCTTCCAGTACAAGAATCATGTCCACATCCTTTGTAGCGCGAAATTCCAGGCCTGCCTCGCTCATCAGAATGTCACAGGCCGCACCGCCTATTACCGTGTAGCAGTCGGCAAAATCTCGAAACTGTGAGATAAAAGAATTCAGCCCAATTACCATTTTATCTCCTCCAACAAACTTTCCAGTTCCCCTTCCACACGCTCATCCAGATTTGCTTTTAGAGAACAGTACAGCGAAAGTATATCGACCTTTCCGTCTGTTGCAAACAGTTCCGGAGGGTACTTCCACAATTCAAGCTCCACGTAATTGCCTATGTCCAGCAAGGGAATAACTTCTGTGCATTGATCTATCCATTTTTGCTTTTTGTCACAAGCATATACTTCGATGGAAGGATTGTTCAGCATGGAATACTCCGAAAGGCAGGATTCTCCTGCCAAAAGCACTGAATCTGGAAGTTCCTTTCGCAAAACCAGTATTCGTTTTTGAACCGGATCGATCAACAACTCCCGCACCGCTCGTTTCAGGGGTTCCCCACGAACCAGAGAGATTGGAGTTCTGATAGATTCTTCTTTCTGCAATAGTTGGAAAAAGGATAACTGTTCTACCGCCCGGGTAATGCTCGTTTTGGAGAGTCCAAGTTTTTGCGCCAATTCGCTTTTACTGATTTGCGGGATATATTCGCGTTGATAGAACAGATATAGAAATACCATTTGGGTGGCCGCCTGCATTTTTTCAGGCACCACTTTTTCTTCCTTTGCCAGATTTGTCTGCATCACGACCCCCAGAAAGGGGAGATATACATGATTGGGTAACAGAACAAAGGGGATACCTTTTCGAATCAGTGCCTCTCGCTGATAAAACGTAAGGTGAGAGCACTGCAATGCTACCGGCATTTCCGCGATCCTCTCGATTTTTTTTACCTGGGCAGACAACTGCTGCGCGTTTAGGCGTCCCTCAATCGAGAATGTTACCAAGAGAAAATTTATCCAACCTACACTTGTAACCCAAAATTCGCGGCCATGGCCCAGATATAAAGGAAGCTCATCTTTTTTTGTCCATGGTATAAGACGGACCGGCATTCCCAGAAGCTGTTCCAGCTCTTTTTTCATAAGGGCACCCCCTTAGTCACATGTTTTTTAAATAGTAACATAATTTATGTTACTATTCAATAATTATGTTACTACTGTACTTATACTATACGGATTTATGTTAAAACTCAACCACAGAGGCGCGGGATATCTCTAAAGATATATCCCGCGCCTCTGTGGTAGCCTGTCGAAAAAGGCCACCTGCCGGTGGTCTTTTTCTCGTATAAGGAAAGGGAATGCGGTATAATGGTGAGGGGTGATAAAAATGCTGGTAAAGAACGCAGAAAACAGAGGGCAACTGGAATTTGTAAGTTTGGAGAACATGGTGCCGCAGGATCACTTGCTGCGGAAGATCGACGCAGCCATTGATTTCAAGAAGATCTACGAATTTGTAGAGGATCTGTACTGCGAGGACAACGGCCGGCCAAGCGTAGACCCGGTGGTACTGTTCAAAATTGTTCTGATCCAGCATATCTATGGGATCCCTTCGCTCCGCCGAACTCTGGAAGAAGTGAGCATGAACCTGGCATACCGGTGGTTCATTGGATATCCGCTGAATGAGGCAGTGCCGCATTTTTACACGGTGAGTTACAACTTCAAGCACCGGTTCAACCATGCCACGGTGGAGTATGTGTTCCGCTGGGTGCTGAAAGCGGCGGCAGAGGAAGGGTATCTGGACACAGAAGCGATCTTTGTGGATGGAACCCATATTAAGGCAAGTGCCAATCTGAAAAAGCAGGCCAAAAAGGCGGTTCCCAAACAGGCGAAGCGGTACGCAAAAGAGTTGTTTGCTGAGGTAAACAGAGACCGGGAAGAACACGGCAAGAAGCCCTTTTCCGACGACAGCGACAAAAATCCGGCCCAGGAAGAAAAGGGAACGGTGGTATCCACCACCGACCCGGAAAGTGGCGTGTTCCACAAGGAGGAACACAAAAAGTGCTTTGCCTACGAGGCGCACACGGCCTGCGACAAGCACAATTTTGTTCTTGGCGTTCACGTCACTCCCGGCAATGTCCACGACAGCGTAGCCTTTGATCCTTTGTATGATGAAGTGTGCAGAAACTACCCCGAACACAAAACCGTGGTGGCGGACAGCGCCTACAAAACGCCTTGGATCTGCAAAAGGATCTTCGGGAGCGGCCGCGTTCTTTCCACTTGCTATACCCGTCCCAAGACCAAAGAGAACGGCCATCCCTGGTGGATGTATGTGTATGACGAGTACTTTGATGATGTGATCTGCCCGGAGTACCGTGCGCTGCATTATTCCACTACAAACCGTGAGGGCTACCGGGAATACAAAAGCCGGGCTTATCTTTGCAAAAGCTGTCCTACCAGAGGGATATGTACCGAAAGCTCCAGGTGCGAGAAAACGGTGATGCGTCATATCTGGCAGGACTATGTGGAGATGGCGGAGCATGTCCGGTATATGCCGGTGT
>ERZ1673695.1994-NODE-1994-length-17691-cov-14.188762_pt1 | contig 17691 bp, 19 predicted proteins | sample MGYA00580225_ERZ1673695 | MGnify/ENA primary metagenome ERZ1673695 (study PRJEB41218, sample SAMN15661739) | gut metagenome | host: Homo sapiens | place: Canada: London | collected 2015-08-20/2019-03-30 | study: EMG produced TPA metagenomics assembly of...
ATGGCATATCTTATATCAGTTTTTTGAATTTACACAAAACTTGAAACGGTCTCCTTCATTGACAAAAAAACCTTTACGATCTCCGTCAGATGTATATACCTGCTCAACTGCTGCTGAATGGATGTAATTTTCATAGTAGTTCAAAAGGTCCATTTTGCTCCGCGGTTCGTCATTAAGAAATCTAAGAATTATTTCTGCAGGCGGTATAGGCACTGAAATACGATAGTCAGAGTTCATCATTGTTCTGCATCCTCCTTCGTATGATCTCAATGGCGTTACGCTTATGTTTTCTTACCATACGCTCGCTAATTTTCAAATCTAATGAAATCTCTTTCAATTTGATATTCCAGCAAATATTTTCGATCAAAATCTGCCGTTGAATTTCAGATAATGACAGCAGCGCTTCTGCCAGCTCCGGATCGTACACAGGAATATGCTTTCCTTTGACTTCTATATATTGGCAGATATCGTAACTGTTTTCTTCATATCCCAGCTCTTCTTCAAAGGAATCCAAATCAACAAATATAACCCCGTATTTCTCTTTTTTGTTTTTATAGCGATAGTAACGGCGTTTTGCGTTGATAATAACCTTCTTGAGATATCTATCTATGTAATGGATAAGATCTTCGTTGATATCCGTTATGGTATATGTCCGTTTCTCCATCGCTTTTCAGTCCTTTCATTAAAGAAACCATAACAAACATGACCAAAACAGGAACCTTTATGGAAAAATCTTTATACGAACATAGGTTGATCTTTATGTTATTGTGCATTTTGACGTATCTAAACTCTCTTGCCCTGCAAGAAATTCACTCTGTCATATGGGCTGAAAACTAAATATTTTCGTTAAAAATGACGAATTTTAAGATTTGATATAAAAATCAGCCGGATATGATTGACAAATTCCGGCTTCTTTCAGTATTATATAAACAGATGATATTTGTTTGTATTTTTGAAATTACTTTTTCTTTTTCACCAGATAACAAATCACCGAAAATTCTGCGCAGATGATTACGCCTAAGATAACATAAGCAACGATATGGATCGTTCCAATGCCGGAAGAAGCTTTCGGCGCAGGCGAAGCGGTGCGAATCGGTGTTGCGGTCTTTTTTGGGGTAGGCTTGGCCGTTGCATCTGGCGTAGGTTCTTCGGTCGGCGTAGGTGACGGGGCTTGCGTCGGCTGCGGCGTCCACCACTGTTCTATGGCCGGAATCGTAAAGTAAGCGCGATCCGATAAAATGTCTCCGTTTCCTTCATACTCCGTTACAACCGTAAAATATCTGCCCGGCTTCAGCATTCCGTTTTCGTCGGTATATTCATAAAATCTTTCGTTTGAAAACAGCGGCGTTCCTCCGCTCCATTTTTCATGAATGGTTTGTGCCGAACCAATAGTAGTTATTGTAAGAATTGCAGAAGCCTGTTCCGGATCATCGTCCTCTTCAAAAACGAGGAATGCCCGTGTGGGGCCAATTGTTTTTTTGTTGTAGACGCAATGATTTCGATGGAATTATCGTTGTTCACGATCACGCCGATATTTATGATTTCATTTTCCCTTAACCCTTCGGCAGACGCCGGCAACTGAAAAGCGCACAGCAAAAAAGCAATACCAACCAGGATTTTTTTCATATTTATTCTCCTTTTCTCGAGTGGCTTTATTTCGTATTGTACAATATTTGTAAATTAAACGCAAATAAAAAATAATTTTGAAAGAAGGAGATTCCAATGCAGACGAATGTTTTGATGCCATTACCCCCAGATGTATCAAAACATATGGAAAGGAAATTGAAATATGAATTTGAGAAAAATTTGCGTTCTCGTTGCGATTCTCGTTTTGCTGTGCTGCTCATTTTCACTTATTCTGACGGCAGAAAGTTCCGAATACCCTCCGCCCGACTTTACGACGCCGCGTATGAACAACGCGGAAGCGGTGGAAAAACTGGTCGAGCTTGCCACGAAATACAATACGGTATATGTCAATGGGACGGTCGGCCAGCCGCTTTCGTGTGATCTAATCGAAAATACGATAAACAGTACTTCCGGCAATACAGACAGAGCGGAACAAAACAAGAAACGAGTTCCATATAATTATTACGCCTTCGATTGCTCCGGAATGGTTAAAGCATTGTTTTTATGGGAGTGGGACAACGGCGAATATAATTATAATGAAAATGAAGAGGTAAACCAGTCGGGATTATGGGAACTTTGTCCGAAGGCTTCACGCAGTAATATATTCACTTCTTATGACAGTATAATGCCAGGAGAGTTTTTGTATATAGAGGATGAACATTGCGGAATGTATATCGGCGGCGGCTATGCCATTGAATGTACTCCAAAATGGAACAGCGGCGTGCAGATTACAAGAGTGGTATTGGATAGTGAGCCGTTGCCCGATGAATCGGAACCGGCAAGGAAATGGGACAGTCACGGAAAGCTTCCCTTTATTTCCTATACATGTGATAATTTATATCAAACATCTACCAGCGGCCGACTGCAATTGAACAAAAGCGTGTATCATCCCGGAGAGCCGATTCGCATCACCGTGAAAGGGCTGAGCGGCGATAATTATCTGGACGCCCATGTCGCCGTTTATTCCACAGCATTTCCTACTTCTTCCGATAACAGCTTAAACAATTGGTGTTATGTCGGAAGCGGCACGCATGACCGTGAAGATCCCCCGGGTGCAATCGCAACGGTATACCTGGACGCCAAATCATATCTCTTGGATCATCCGCAAATCTTATCCCCGGGTACATATCAGGTAAAGCTGTTTGCAGATGACGGGAACACGCAAGCAATCGATACATTGACCTTTCAGGTTGTTTATCCACAGATCAGCAAGGCATTGTATGCAGATGGCTTGATTGACGTAACCATCGACGGTTACATAGAAGAAGACGCGTGGATCGGCCTGTATCAAAACGGGACTACAGGTTCGGATTCAAGCCCGTCAATCCTGTGGCATTATGCTACAAAAGAGGTTACTTCCCGGCGGAATTACGGCGATCTGCATTACGTCACGCATCTTCGGTTTGATGCGTCAGATGCAAAAATCTCCATTCCGTCTGCCTATCAGGTCGTTCTATATCTTGATGAGGGATACAATTCGGCAGCTACTAAGCAGCTCGCAGCGACCTATCAGCATACTGACATTCTGACACAGTACACAGCTGCCTCAGCTTCCGGCAGCGGAATCAATATCGGCCCGACTGTATATGAAATGGAAGACGAAATCAAAATTGATTTTTACGGTGTAACAAACAAGGACGCGTGGATCGGTCTGTATCCTGCAGGCACGACAAACTATAATCCCTGCTCTACGGGTATGTGGGTATATACGTCAACCGGTACGCAGTGGTCTATGTACGCAGAATTTTCAAGTGCATTTCCGGCCAATGGCACGGTGTATCTGCACGCCAATGTCGTAGACGTGGATACGGGTTCGCTTCGTAATACGCCGTTGGGAAATTACAAGCTTGTCTTGTTCGGAGACAGCGGCTATACCAATGTATTGAAGGAGGTTGTGATTCGCATTACATATTAAAACGAAAATCGCCGAAATCATCACCGACAGTGAAGCTAAAATCCCACAAGGCCAAAAGCTTTGTGGGATTTTAATTGTCAAAAGCGTACAAATCGGTAGCATGTTTACTATTTTTCTGAAACATATTGACAAACCTCATAACATTTGATATTATGAATATAGCAACAATAAATAGAATAATATATGACAAAAATCGTTCGGATTGCCTATATTTACTCTGAAACAAGACCGAGAGGATGAATATATAGAATAAACAAAATAAAAGGAGAGAAACAAACATGAATGCAGGAAGTTGTAAAAAACGATGGTTATCCCTTTTGCTGTGTTTGACATTGCTGGCTACCTGCCTACCGGTATCAGGCTGGGCGGCAGCGGTGTCCTTACCCGCCGAATCTTCTCAAGTGACGGCTGAAGATGCGTTGCCTAATGACGCGTTATCGGCAGAACCCATTGAAAGCATATCTGATGCCATACCGGAATTTCATTCCATTATCACCCAAGCGGAGGCACTCGACAACGGTTATGTCGCACGCTTGAACAATGAAGAACCCAACCTGAATACGTTGATTTTTGCCCGTTCAGACGGTTCCAAAGTTATGCGCGTATTCGAGTATCCCGTCAAGTATGTGGACAGCAGCGGCGTTGTTCGTGACAAATCTTTGGCGCTTTCTCATAAAGCGGAAATCGGCTACTTCACGGCAGATACAGACGTCGTTTCTCTTTTCCCCAAAAATCTGTCGGATGGCATTCGGCTTACATATGAGAATAGCGAGATCGAGCTGCGGCTTGTGCCCGAATTTTCCGAAACTGTGCTTTCCGCTCAGCCAACCGTTCCGCAACAGGCAGTGAATGCCTTGACGGATACGGAGCTTGCACAGATTTCCGCAACGGCTTCAACCACAAACGAGGGGAAGTCGGTCGCGTATGTGTATGATGCATCCACCATCTTAGAATACACACCGACCTACAACGGTTTTAAGGAAGATATTGTCGTCAGCGAATACACCGGACAGACGGAATACACGTTCCGTCTCTATACGGGTGGCCTGAAGCTGGTCGGGCAGGGTGAAGGATTCCGCCTTGTCGGTGCGGATGGTGAAACCAGAGCCTATTTGGGCGACATCATCATTTTCACTGCAGACGAGCGAAACAATACCTTTGGCAGCATGACTGCTGAAACCATCCGGGAAAACGAGGAATACAAGCTCACGATCCACGTGGATGCGGATTATTTGAGGGATGAGCGCACGGTATATCCGATTCGCATCGATCCCACGATCAGCGTGAACTACGATGCGAACGGTGCAGGTGCTATCGAGGACGTTACACTGAACAGCTTGTCGGGTTCGGACGGCGATTCATGGTCATTGACGGTTGGCAAACGCGCGACATACGGCATTTCACGTATTTTGATGCGGTTTCCGGCTCTAAGTCTGTCTGCCATCGACAGCGCATCGCAAATCACGAGTGCAACAGTCGAACTGCGCGATCTGATGTGTGAGGATGATGCGCTGACAGTGTACGCGCATACCTATACCGGGAATGTGTGGAGCGAATCTACGGCCAACTGGTCGAACACCGGTTCGACCAATTATGCATCTGCATCACTCTCATCACGGACGATTTCGTACGCCAATGGCACCAGTGCGTCTGCTCGTGGGACATCGCAGCCGCATCGCTATGCATTTGACATCACGTCTGCGGTAAAGGGATGGAAAAACGGAACCTATTCAGCAACCCGAGGAATTGTGTTCAAAGCATCCAGTTCGATTGAAAACGGTTCGACAAATATTTCTAAGACGATCTGCTCGTATAACCGTTCGAGTGAATATCGTCCGAGTTTGACTGTGACGTATAATAATCCTACTCCAATGCCGGATATTCAATTACAGCAGGAAACGGTCGCATTATCCGTTGGCAGTACAACGCAGCTTACGTCCAATATGTCTACAACTGGGTATACAGTGACTTGGAGCAGCAATAATACATATATCGCAACGGTAAGCGGTGGAAAAGTTACCGGTGTCAATCCGGGCACTGCAATCATAACTGTTACCTATAAAAACAGCTCAGGCGTTACCAAAACGGATACCTGTACGGTTTATGTTAAATTGGCGGATGGCGTTTATTATATAAAAAATAGCTACAGTAATAAGTATGTAAATGTGGAAAATGGAAATATCAAGAGCCAGACAAATGTGTATCAATACACAAAATACACAAGCGATCCATCTCGTTTACGCCAATTATGGAAAATAAAATATCTTGGAAATGGCTATTACAGCATTCGCCCAATGCATAAACTGAATATGGGACTGGATGTCACAGGCAGCAATGTGGATATTTATTCCATTGGAACAACAGATACAACGAGCGGGGTAGCTTCCTATGCCAAGTGGACGATAAATGGCGTATCTGGCGGCAGGTTTGCACTATATAACAATGGCAGTGCCTCCAAAGCATTGGCTCTGGCGTCACAGTCAACATCAAACTCCACAAACATTTGTGTGCAGAGCTTCAGCTCCGCACTGACGCAGCTATGGACATTTGAAAAAGTCTCCAATCCTCCCAGCGGTATTCTGCTGTATGATTCCTCAACGGGGAGCAGAATCAGCAGTGTATCTCAATGGATAGCGCCTGAGCAGAGGATGGGCCTAACTATGATGGGTATTATCCCGGCTTATTATTCCGGAAGCAGCATCAAACAAAATTACAGCTTGGCACTTGGAAGCGCATCCGAAAAAAGCGTTACGATTGACGGTGGAAATACGGTTGTCGGTGTCTCGGCCAATGAAAATGGTGCGACAGTCAATATTGTAATGCAGAATCAAACGTATTCGATGATATTCAAAGTTACAGCTATTCCGGAAGGTACCTATTTTCTAAAAAACAAGGAAACAGAGGCTTATGCCGATATAGAAAATCAGACGATGGCGAATGGGACCAAAATACACCAGTGGGAATTTCACAGTGGACACACACAGCGATGGATATTTACGCATCTCGGAGATGGGAAGTATTCAATCAAGTCGGCCAATTCCAGTACACCATACTATCTCGGCGTAATCAACGATTCTTCTGGACTTGACGTTGACATCGTGCTGCGGAGCGGTTCGGTAACGAACGGAATGAAGTGGAAAGTCGAGACAACACCGAGCGGCGCATACAAGCTGACGTCCCAAACGGGCAGCGGTTATGTACTTGCTACAGATTCGTCGAGTTCCTCCAATGGTGTTAAGCTCGTCCAAGGTGATTATATTCAAAATAATAGTTATCGGGATGAGTGGGTATTAGATATATATAAAGAATTTAAATATAAATTGCTTGCACTTAATGAGGACAATGTAAATAGAAATTCATATTTTACACCTGTTCAAACGACAATATTCAATCATTTTAATGAGATGCCGTATACCAATTTCTTTACTTCACTGACAAAATCGGAAATGAAGCGTATGCTTTGTGATAGTGATATTTTTATAATTCATGGACATGGTAGAAAAGAAGGATTTTACACATCTTCTTTTGATTATTTATCTATGAATGATATAAACAATTTATATTTAAATGATTTGAGATTTGCTTTACTCTTAACTTGTGAAACGGGAAAAGATTTTTCACAAACACATATTAGTAATAACCAACCCGTCAATATTGTTGAAAAAATGGTTTGCCGAGGGAGTGAAACTGTAATTGGATTTAGAGAAATTACATATGTTTCTGATTGTAATAAATTAGCTCCATCTTTTATAGATGCGACTGTCAATTCAGGTCAAACAGTAAAAATGGCGATGGCTAATATTGACTATTCGGGTTATATAAAAAACATGTATAGCATTTGTGCAATTGCCGGAAATGAAAATATGTATTTGGATTAAATTTATTATATTATTTAAGGAAAGGAAATGATATTATGCGGAAGACATTTTTTATATGTACTTTATTTATTTGTTTTTTGTTTGTAGCCTGTTCTTCAGAAAAACAGAAAGTGTCATATGATAGTTTCATAAGCGATATGACCAATGATGGTGTTATTCAAAAGGCGGAAAAGGAATGGTGGATAGGAAAATATGAATTTAATAATTTAGCAGAACAAAAAAAGGAAATTATTATAAAAAATGAAAATTTCAAATGCGACTATCTTCACACATATTTATCAAAAAATAGCCCGATTTTATTGAATGTTTATCGTGATATAGATAAAAATGCTGAATTGTATTTTAATGCAAATAATGAAGAATTTGTAGGAGTTCATTTTTATGAAATGTTAAATGATGACTATGTAAAAATGGCAGATAAAGAAAATGCAGATTCATATGCTTTTGAAACTGCAAAAAAAATAGCATCTCAATATATTGACATTGATATGTATGAAATTAATATATCTGAAAGCCTTATTCCAATAAGCTCGGGAGAAAATGTTACAATATATGAATATGAATTCATACGTTTTTTAGATGGATGGCCAACAAGTGATCGAATGTATATTTCGATTACTTCTAAAGGAGATTTACGAACTTTGCATGTCGAAAACGTTGGATTATTTGAAGGAAAACAAAATATATTTATTGATAGTACAATTCTAAATAAATCTATTGAGACAAAATTAAATTCAATTTACTCAAAAAACTATTCGTATTCTTACGAAATAATTAATCAAACTTTGACATTTACACCAGAAGAACAACTGGCTATAATTTCTCAAATTGAATTGGAACTTATAAAAAATGGAGATAAGCATAATACTGGTGTAGTGCTCACAACGATTATAAATAACCAATGAAAACTACTATGCCTTGAGAGACGTAACAGAAAAAAGGAAGCACGGTTCATCCTTTTTGTTGAACCGTGCTTCCTTTTTGAGCTGTTTTTTACATTCTCTTTTTCCGAATTGATGAGTTAATTTAATTTCTGCCATTTTCATTACCTCCTTAAATCTTATGTAATTTCCTGATTTCGTAAGTATCATATATTATAACGCTATTGGTATGCAAACATTTTTTTGAAAAATGTGTTGACAAACCGAAAGAACCTGTGTATACTGATGACAGTTGTCAACAACAACTATGTCTCCCTATATAGGGATGTGAGTTAGAAGGAAAGTGAACGGGTTGCGAATGCAACAAAAGGTCTAAACCCGAATAAGGGTTTAGTGAGTTGGAAAAGGGGCTGCGAACTCAATTACTTGAGGATGCAGCCCCTTTTTTGTGATATGATTTAGTTGTTTTGAAAAACCTATCACAAATTTATTGTACGCCATATCAACTGAAATAAAGGCTCATAACCCGGAGGAAGACGACGACCTTACAACCATAATAAGCATAATAAGTTTTGAAGGTGGAAGGGGAACACGGGCTGGAGAAGCAGAACGCACTGGATTGAATTCGGAATATGATGTGATGGCTCTTATCAAAGAATCACAAAACGAGGATAAAACCATATGATTGAACTCGACGCTTCCTCAGAAAAAACGCAGAGGGCAAAGAATCGGTCCGCCCTGATAAGGATGTTTTTGGTTCTACGCATGGCCCCAGGATGTTACGGCATCCTGGGGCCGCTTTGTCATGCCTGGCCGATGAAATTGAAGTAAATATCGACCTGCTGGGTGTAGTGCTTTTTCTTGTACCGCCCGGAGCGTTCATGCACCTCGATGCGTTCAACAAACTCCCGCACCAGTTCCGGCGTCAGCTCTGTAATATCCGTGTACTTGTCCACCAGTTTGCGGAAGCGTTCAGCGTTCAGAAGCGTATCCTGTCGATTAGCAATCTCGTCTTTGAGCGTTTCCGCCTTTGCCTCCAGCTCCGCCTTTTCCTGCTCATACCCCCGCACCAGCGTTTGAAACTGCCCGTTGGAGAGATGCCCCAGGGCAAGTTCCTCAAAGGAGCGGCGGAACAGCGTTTCCAGGTCTTTCAGCCGCCGTTCTCCCTTGTCCAGCTCCCGCTGCTTGGCGGCCAGTTCCTTTTTGGCCCGGCTCTGATGGCTTCTGGTGAGGCGCTGGAACAGCTCGTCCCAACGCTCCCTCGCTTCGACAGACACCCGCTGGATTTCGCTGAGCACGATCTGCCGCAGGGCCGCCGCCTTGATGGTGTGGGGCGTACAGTCCGCCTTGTGGTTGTGGTATCTCCCGCAAACGAAGGTGTATTGGTTCTCGTCCCAGCTCCCGCACCGGCAAAGGTAGTGCCGTGAGCCGCAGTCCGTGCAGTAAACTAGCCCGGAGAGCATATCTTGCTGTCCCATCTTTGTGGGCCTCCGTTTGCCCTGCCGTACCCGCTGGACGATCTCCCAAGTGTCCAGGTCGATTAATGGCTCGTGGGTTCCCTCAAAGCGGAGTATCTTGTCCGGCGGGTTCAAAAGGCTCTTTTTGCTCTTAAAAGATGGAGTATAGGTTCGGCAGTTAATGGTGTTGCCGATATACTCCTCATGATCCAGAATACCGGCCACCGTACTCCCGGACCAGGCGTAGGGCCTGTCCAGATTCAGGGCGGAGTGTCGGACCCCTCTGGTGCGGTAAGCGTAAGCGGTGGGGGTGAGGATCTGTTCCTGTGTGAGTATCCTGGCGATCTTGTCCGGCCCCAGCCCTCCTGCGCACAACTCAAAGATGCGAGCCACCACTGGGGCGGTCTGTTCATCCGGGACCAGGTGCTTGGGGTTCTCCTCGTCCTTTTTATAGCCGTAGGGGGCCGAGGTCCCGATGCGCTCTCCCCGCCGTGCCGATGCCATAATGACCGCTTTCACCTTCTTGCTGGTATCCCGTGCGTGCCACTCGTTGAATAAGTCCCGCACGGCAATACTGTCGTCGATGCCGTTGATGGTGTCCACACCATCGTTGATGGCGATGTAGCGGACATGATACTGGGCAAAGGTCTCTTCCAACAGGATGCCCACCACCAGACGGTTGCGGCCCAAGCGGGAGTGGTCCTTGACGATAATGGTGGACACCTGGCCCGCCTCCACCTCGGCCATCATCTCCAGATAGGCCGGACGATCGAAGGTCACGCCGGAGTACCCGTCATCCACAAAGAACCGGGGATTCTGGAAACCATTCCGATCTGCGTACTCCTGTAAAATCTGCTTTTGGTTGTGTATGCTGTTGCTCTCTCCTGCCAGCTCGTCCTCCTGGCTCAACCGGCAGTAGAGAGCGGTCATGGTTTGATTTGACCGAAGTTCCATGCTGCTCCTTTCCGTGTGCGGTCAAATCGGTTTCTCTGGTTTGTGACAGCTTGATTATAGGGGAAACCGACCGCCGCGTCCAGGTGTTTTTAACGGGCGGACCGGAGTTCCTTGTCCATCAGCCGAATGAGTTTATCGGTTACGTCCGCGCCGCTGTCCCGGTAATGCCGGGTGATATGATAGACCGCGCCGCCGATTGTCATCGTCGTTTTGTGTGGTTCGGTTTTCTGTTCGGCAGTTCTATTGTGTTCGTCACAATGGAAGTTGCCGGAAGCCTGCATAACATTCCTCCCTTCTTATCTGGTGGGGCTTACGCTTCATCGTCGTCATCAAAGTCGTAATTGACAAAGTCAAAATCCGGGGAACACAGTTCCTCATAGCTGGGGCCTGCTTTTAACGGCGCGGGCCGCTGCGGGCGCTTTACAATGGCCCGGTTCAACTCGCTCATGCCAGATTCCAGCAGGTCCTTTCGCCCGCTGGCGTAGTCCAACCCCATCTGTCTGGCGATACGCTCGATCTTTTCAAACGAAGTGTAGCGGTCCTGATCCACGAAAGCAGTTACAAAAGCAAGATTCGCATAGTAAGCGCTGGCCGACAGAATGGTTAGCCGGTTCAGCATCGCGGCGATGCGGTCGGTCTGCTGTCTTACAGAATGGGTGATTTCTTCACCGATGATGTCCTGCAGCGGATCGGTCTGCCTGGCATAATCCTCTCCGTTCAACCCCAGCTCCGCCCCGGCGCGTCAATCTGATCATCGACATTCAAGAGCGCATGGCCCAGGGCAAGGGCCCGGCCTATGAACGGTGGGCCAAAGTTTACAACCTCAAACAGATGGCCGCCGCGCTCCAGTATCTCCGGGAGCATGATCTGATGGATTATGACGCGCTGGCGGCCAGCACCGAGGCGGCGGTAGATCGCGCCCACAAGCTGGCCAGGGAGCTGCGTGACACGGAGGCCGCCCTTGCCAAAACTTCCGAGCTCATGGGTGCGGTGGTACAGTACGCAAAGACACGGCCCGTGTTCGATGGTTACAAGGCGGCCCGGTATTCTAAAAAGTATCTGGCCCAGCACGAGGCGGAGCTGGCAGACTACCGGGCGGCAAAGGCGGCCATGAGTGAGCTTTTGGACGGGGCAAAGCTCCCCAAAATGGACACGCTGAAAAAGCAGCGCCGGGAGCTCTCCGAAAAGAAAAAAGCCCTTTACGCGGAATACCGCAAGGCCCAGGCGGATATGCGGCAGGCCGTGGCAGTCAAGGCGAATATCGATCACCTGCTCGGACACGCGGACGAGCAAAAAAATAAGGCCCAGGAGCGTTAGCTCCGGGCCGCCAACAATGGGCGCTTGCGCCGGGACTTCTGGACAAAGTGTCCAGAAGTTCAGCGGGTTTGGGGAGCTCCCCAACAAGCATTTTCACGGGCCTGCGGCCTGTGAAAATTTCGGAGTGTGGCCACACCCGAATTGCTTGCCAAAACGCGCACCCCGCAACATGGCATGAAAAAACGGAGGCGCGTGCTTCTCTTACGCATTCTCCGTTTCTTTAGCCGCCATCATCGCTTGGATCGTGGCTTCTAAAATTTTCAATTCCTTTTCGTCCAGGGAATTGAGCATGGCATCAATCCGCTTTCTGCACTCGCTCCCTTTATTCTTGGACGGATAAAAGTATTGATCTACCGATATATCAAACATTGTCACCATCTGATAAAAGGTGTTGAGGCTGGGGTGCTGGCCGTCATTCTCGTTATACATGATGGTGCGCGGAGCCCGGTCAACAATATAGGCCAGTTGCTCTTGTGTCATCCCGCTGGCTTCCCTTGCCCGCTTGATGGCGAGCCCTATATCGTGAAAATCAAACCGTCGTTCATCTCTTTCAATCTTCATAATATCACCTAATGTAATTTTACATTTCAGGTGTTATTATTTGAACGACCACATATTTCATACCACCGACTAAATAATTTTATGTTCACAAAATGTTTTCATTTGCACTATCGGAGTAGTATTGACAACTCGAAACTATTGTGATAGTATTATAGCGTAAACTATTGCAATAGTTCAGAGAAAGGATTTGATTGTATGGCAATTAAGCTCTTTGATTCCGAGCTAAAAGTCATGGATGTGCTATGGAAAGAAGGTGACAAGACCGCAAAGCAAATTTCTGATATTCTCAAAGAGGAAATCGGCTGGAACATGAACACCACCTACACCGTCATCAAGAAATGTATGGCGAAAGGTGCGATTGAGCGTAGCGAACCGAACTTCATGTGCCATGCGTTGATTCCAAAGGAAGTAGTACAAGAGGCAGAGGCGGAAGAACTGATCGGTAAGCTGTTTGACGGCTCCCCTGACAAACTGTTTGCCGCCTTGTTGGACAATCAAAAGCTATCCAGGGAGCAAATTGAAAATCTGCGCCGGATGGTGGCTGAATTGGAATAGGAGGTAACACATGAGCCTATTTCAAATGAGCGTGGCCGGAGGTGTGCTGATCTTACTCATTGTGGTTATCCGCGCATTGGCGATCCATCGTTTGCCTAAAACAACTTTTTTAGCGTTGTGGATGATCGCTGCTCTGCGGTTGCTCCTGCCATTCTCCATCCCGCTGCCTTTCAACATCCATATCGGTCTTGATATTTTTTCAGATGTGGTTCAAGAATTACCCTCTGGAAATATCGCTTCTACTTTACCGGGGGATAGTCCGCCGTCTTATGATATAGGTACGGCTGTTCCGAGTCCTGCAACAGAACACATTTCCACCTTTGAGATACTCTGGTTGGTTGGCGTTCTGCTGTTGGCGCTTTACTTCTTCATTTCCTATTTTCGGAGTATGCGGAAGTTCAGAATGTCTATCCCCGACAACACACCGTATATCCAAAATTGGTTGACCGCACACCAAATTTCCAGACCCCTTGTGGTGCGGAGTTCAGATTTGATTTCCTCTCCGCTGACCTATGGCATCCTGCATCCGGTGATCCTATTGCCCAAAAAACTTGATCGAAATGACCAGGCGGCATTGAAGTATGTACTGACCCATGAATATGTCCACATTCGGCGCTTTGACGCAATCACAAAAATTCTCTTTGCTGCTGTGCTCTGCATCCATTGGTTTAATCCGTTTGTTTGGGTCATGTATGTTCTCGCCAACCGGGATATGGAGTTGTCGTGTGATGCCTGGGTTATCCGTATGATGGGCGCAAAAAATCGTTCCTCCTATGCGCTGATGTTAATTAAAATGGAGGAAAAGAGAAGCGGTATGTCCGCTTTATACAGCCATTTTGGCAAAAATGCAATTTCAGAAAGGATTGAAGCAATTATGAAATTCAAAAAGACATCTATTTTGGCGTGTACTTTGGCACTTGCCTTGATTGCTGGTGCAACAACGGCATTTGCTGCATCTTCGGGTGCTTGGCAAGAGTTCGATCTGGAAGATCTTAACCTCACAGAAGGCGACATTGGAACAGAAACTGACAGTATGAAGATCATTGATCCCACGAGTACGCAGGCACAAATCAAGGACACCGATGAAATGAACCTTACAGAAGGCAAGGTTGGAACGGAATCCAGCGGTATGAAGATTATCGACACCTCCAATACCCAAGGACAGATTATGGACATCGATGATCTGAATCTGGTAGAAGGTGATGTGGGAACTGAAAACGGCAATCTTAAAATGTTCGAATATACCCCGGAAGAATGGAATGACATTCAGCAAAAAATTGATAACGGCGAGATTGTTTGGCAGCACTAAGGTTTAAGCATAACGGCCTGCCACGAAAAACGGGATAATAAAAAAACCGTTGTTTCGGCGGCTGGTCATCCATGCGCCCTGACATAATACAGTAGCCTGACGGCGGTTTTGAGAAATCAAGGCCGCCGTTTTCTTTATGCATGAGATCAGAGCCGTTGGTCCACGGAGGAAATCGTATGAAAGAGATTATAGTCATCCGCACTTCTGATCCAGACGGAAGTGTCTTCCACTCCATTTTAGACATTTTGCAGGGCAAAGACATCCAAATTCTCCATGCTGATAGCCGTAAGGATTCTGTTGTAACTTTAGGTGGTATTCAGATATTTCCAGAACAGCGACGGGTATTGAATCAAGGTGCAGAGGTTCATCTGAATTACGGTGAATTTTCAATCCTATACTGTATGGCAAAATCACCTGAGCAGGTCTTTAGCCGGGAGCAGCTTTACAACGCAGCCTGGGAAGAAAGCTACGAATTCGGTACAAATACGGTGGACAACACGATTTGGCGTTTACGGCAGAAGCTGGAACCTAACCCCAAACACCCTATCTATATCAAAACTGTTTTCCGAGTGGGGTATAAGATCGTGAGACCGGAAGGGACCGAGCGTTGACTGCTTCCATGCAGGACAAAGCAACCGGGAGGGGCATGATGCCCCTCCCGGTCCGCATTATCTTACACGAAATACAGTGGTCTGCAAAACAATTTTTTCCGCCATACTTTTTAAATCATTCCAGTGACGCGCGCGTTCCAGAAGATCCTCCGTCTCCGGCACGGGATCGTCAAGCAGCATTTGCTGGGTCAGATGCTCCATCCGCTCCAGAGCGTCCCGCTGGACTCGGTGCATTGTTTTCATGAGATTGCCGTCCATCTTCAAGACGGCATACCGCTCCGGGTGGTTCTCGCGCAGATAAGCAAGCGCCATGCGGCCGTATCTTCCGAGGGGCTGCTCGTCCTCCGGCTGATCAGAAATGCAAATATTCGGCAGCAGTACTCCGTCCTGCTCATGGTAGGATAGATTAAGATTTGACTTTTTCATTTCGTGTGCCTCCAGTGATTTGGATTTCGTCACAAATCCATAAAACCGATCTGATTCACACTCTGTCAAAAGTCTTTCTTAACATCCTTATCCACGCGGGCCGATGCTCTTCTGCGCTTTTTTGTTATTCGTCTTCAACGCTCACACATTCCTCTGGCAGCTTATCCTCCCGCAAGCCCTTGAATACAGGCTGCCTAAGTTTTCCGGATTCGTTCTTTTCCATATATTTGACCGTACAGCAAAGCGTCGGAACCACCCATACCGTATTCTCGTTTCCGTTCGGAGGCGCAAACGGCGGTATATCGAGCCTCGGCAGCTTCCGTATTCTGTGGAAGCTCTCACCGCCAACGCCAAGTGTCACATGTCCCTTGTATGTCAGTGCTCCGCGTACATACTGTCCGAGCAGGATGCTTGTCATACCGTTTTCCTTCGGAAGATAACCGCAGACGACGTAGTCCGTGTCCTTGAGGTTCTTGCACTTAATCCAGTCCTTCGTGCGTTTTTCGAAATAGTAGCGGCTGTCCTTCCGTTTTGCTACGATACCCTCCAAATTTTCTGTCTTAGCAAGCTGAAAAAAAGCGACGCCGTTGTTCTCCACCACCCTCGATACCGCAAAGCGGGCGGATTCTTCTATGACCGCCTTTTGCAGCAGCGCCTTACGTTCAGTCAGAGGCAGGTCTGTAACCGAATGGTCCTCATAATAGAGGAGGTCAAAAGCGGTAAAGCAGGCGGGAAACCGCATTGCCGCAAGCTCAATTTTCAGCGGATTGCTCATCAGGCTTCTCCGCTGTATTTCATAAAAATCCGGTTTCCCAGCTCTGATAACCGCCAGCTCACCATCCAGAATACAGCGGCAGCATATCTGTTTGTGGATTTCAGACAGCTCCGGTACCTTCGGAAGAATTTTCAGATTCCGTTTGTTCCGCAGCTCAGTCCCTAATACGGGATCAAGATATGCGACGCAGCGCTCCCCATCCAATTTTAGCTCATATAGATATTCCGATGAATCAAAGGCTTCACCCTCCGCACCAATGAGCATCGGCCGTATATTTTTGTCCGCAAAAAGATCGCTCATGTCGCGACGCCCGCTTGTGCAAGGCTCTGCTTGAGCGCTTCCATCAGATCGACGACGTTGACAATCGTTTCCTTCGGTGCGACAATCTCTTTCCCTTGAATCTTGGCCTGAATGACCTGCCACAACCTTTCTCTATATTCGTCTTTGTACCGTTCGGGTTCGAAAACTTTCACCATTGTTCTGATAAGCGTTTTGGCCATTTGTAGTTCAGCGTCGCTGATCTCCGACTGTGCCACTTCCTTTGGAGCGTTCTTAACTTCATCCGCAAATAGCAATGTCTCCGCGAGGATTCCTTGGTCAGTGGGGATGAGCGCCAATAGCTTTTCCCTTGTTCCCATAACAGTTTTGGCTACTGCGATTTTATTTTCATCCTTCATTGCACGCCTCAGCAGTTCAAATGCCTTGTCTCCACCCTGTTCGGGGATTACATGATAGGTTTTATCAAAATAAATCGGGCGGATATCCTGCAGGTCGGTAAATTGCAGGATATGAATGCTTTTATCCTTTTCAGATTTTGCTTTTTCAAAATCATCGTCGGTCAGCGTAACATATTTGTTCGGTTCGTATTCGAAGCCCTTCACAATGTCGCTCGGCCCGACTTCTTTTCCGCAGCCGGCACATATTTTTTTATATTTGACACGGCTGCCGTCCTCCTTGCAGAGTTGATTAAAATGAATATCATTATCCTGCGTCGCAGTGTAAAGGCCAACCGGGATATAGACCATCCCAAAGGAGATAGCGCCTCTATGCGATACCGCCATTGATACAACACCTCGTTTCCCTTTTATATAGTGTACCCATTTACAGCGGTTTAATGACTGAACTTCCCTCCTCATTCAGCATATTACAGAATCCTTTTGTTCTATATCGCTCATTATTAACTTCTCAATTTCTCAACACTCCATATATCGTTATCCTCTTGACAAGAAACACAAAATATGGTATAGTAAAATTGTTCTTAGGTTCGAGTAATTGTCCTCATTTGGGGACTTTGGTACGAGATATATGGTCGGAATTATCTTTATAAGATAATTCCGGCTTTTTTATTTATTCAGCAACGAATCCCAGCGTGCAAACAAAGGCCGCACCATGATTTCCAATCAGGAATCTGTGCGGTCTTTGTTTG
>ERZ1673695.1995-NODE-1995-length-17683-cov-5.329703_pt1 | contig 17683 bp, 17 predicted proteins | sample MGYA00580225_ERZ1673695 | MGnify/ENA primary metagenome ERZ1673695 (study PRJEB41218, sample SAMN15661739) | gut metagenome | host: Homo sapiens | place: Canada: London | collected 2015-08-20/2019-03-30 | study: EMG produced TPA metagenomics assembly of...
TGTTTTCCCGCTTTTTATTTCCGCCGTACTGTATGAAATGTTGTCCCTTTAGACATTGTCGAGAAAAGTTGATTGCTGGGAAAGCAGTCGACTTTTTTCGTTTTCTATGCTTTGGCGCATAGGGGTATATTTTATTTGTATGGTATAAAAGCGAAACATTAGTTTTCAGAATTCTGTTACAGGCAAGGCTTGGCCAAACGGATAAGTTTGAAGTGTTGATCTAATCTATTAAAACGAAGCAGGAAAAGTAGTCTGCTCTGTGACGCCTTTTTACAACTAAATGAATACCGGTTGCTTTCGGCAATCGGTATTTCTATTTACTTGGTGGAAAAAACATCACTTCCTGGATATTCGGCCTTCTGGCATAAGTACAACTTGTAATGTACGCCCGGAATATTGCTGTTTTCGAAGGCCTGCAAAGGTATACGCAGCATACTGGAAGACCTTTCGGTTGTCAGCGAAATTTTGCCTTCGTCAACAAGAATCCCATTTGTTTACGCAATCCGAATTGCGGTCGGGTTTACTGGGGATCTTGTTGCTTAGTAATAAAAATAAAGAAAGTGAGAATGAAACAATGAACAAATCCAAAGTCTATTTTACTGACATGCGTGCCCGCCCTGGAACAAACCTGCTGGAAAAACTGAGAAAATTAATGGTGGCGGCCGGCGCTCAGTCAATTGATTTTAATGAAAAATTTACTGCAATTAAAATTCACTTTGGCGAGCCCGGAAACCTTTCCTATCTTCGCCCTAATTTTGCAAAAGCGGTTGCCGATTACATAAAGGAGCAGGGCGGCGTTCCCTTTTTAACCGACTGCAATACCTTATATGTCGGTCGCCGGAAAAACGCGATTGATCATATCGATGCTGCTTACGAGAATGGATACACCCCGTTTTCCACCGGCTGCCATGTAATTATTGCGGACGGTCTCAAGGGGACGGACGAGGTTCTCGTCCCGGTTGAAGGCGGTACTTATGTTAAAGAAGCGCGGATCGGCCGCGCTGTCATGGACGCTGATATCATTCTTTCCCTGAATCATTTTAAAGGTCATGAGCTCACCGGCTTTGGCGGGGCAATTAAAAACCTTGGTATGGGATGCGGCTCCCGGGCCGGTAAAATGGAACAGCATAACGACGGCAAACCGCAGGTTGACCAGAACGTCTGCAAAGGCTGTAAGGTTTGTGCCAAAAACTGTGCACATGGCGCTATTTCCTTTAATGCGCAGAACAAGGCGTCAATTGACCACGGTAAATGCGTTGGATGCGGCCGCTGTATAGGCGCCTGCTTTATCGACGCAATTTCGAATACAAGCGGCAGCGCGGCTGAAAAGCTCGGCATGAAAATGGCGGAATATGCCAAAGCGGTAGTGACTGGGCGTCCGCAGTTCCACATCAATATTGTCATGGATGTATCTCCCTTCTGCGACTGCCATGGGGAAAATGATGTTCCAATTATTCCAGACGTTGGTATGTTTGCCTCGTTCGATCCAGTCGCGCTGGATATGGCCTGCGCTGATGCCTGTAACGCTCAGCCAGTCAGCAAAGGGAGCCTCCTGGACGACAACATGAACGCTCCTCATTTCCATGACCACCATGACCACTTTGTCAATACCACGCCGGAAAGTGACTGGAAGGCCTGTATGGAGCACGCCGAAAAAATTGGCCTTGGTTCCAGGGAATATGAGCTCGTTACTGTGAAGTAAAATAACACTTGTTTTATGATAAAACGCCGCCTGCTGGTAAAAATCAGGCGGCGTTTTTGTGTAAATTGACACTTTCTGAGGAATCAGATATAATAGAACCATTGCGAACAGAATGTTTAGAAAAAGGGGTACCGGTATGAGTATTAACAATGCGGTTTCGGCCCGCCCCAGCACTTGGGGAATGGGCGGCAAAATTTTGGTAAAGGTTCTTCTGGCGGATTTCTGCTGCCTTGTGCTGGTGGTTTCCACAATCTTCTTTTTCACCTATCAGTGGCTGCTGTGGGTAATGGAGTTAATCTGCGTTTCGATTTTGATTGCATTTATTGCCTCGCCGGTCAACAACCGCGGGCATAAGGACCGCGGCTACTATGAGCGCAATAATTTAAAACCTGATAAGCTGTATGGATTAAAGGCGGGGCTGATTGCGGCCTTTCCGTTTTATATCATGACAATCCTTGCTATTTTTATGACACTGGGTATTTTACCGGATTACTTCTTTTTCTATCGGGTTCTGAATTCCTTTTTCTGGCCCTTTATTTCCATAGTTGTGTCAACCGCAGGCGTTTACGATTTTACCTGGTACTTTTATGTGATTTTTTTCTTGATGATATCGATTATCCCGGCAACCTGCCATATTGCCTATACGCTTGGGCTTAAGGATATCGTGATATCTGACCGGATTATCTACAAGAAAAACAAAAAAGAAAAATAACTGCATAACTGAAACGGCCCAGCTCATAGATATGAAGTAGAAAATTCTTGATGGGTGGCCGGTATGAAGATAGAATTAATACGGAAAGTCGCGGTCGTGGCAGCTGTCCCGCTGGCGGCTTTCTTCCTTATCCTCGCGGTAACACGCCTTGAGACAACCGCGCCCGTTACGGGAAATGTCGCCTCTACCCGCACGATTGTAATTGATCCAGGACACGGCGGGGTAGATGGAGGCGCCGTTGGGTACAGTGGCAGCATTGAAAAAGACATGAACCTTGATATTTCCCTCAAGCTTAGGGATCTTTTGCGCGCCTGCGGGTTTCGGGTGGTCATGACCAGAGAGGATGACCGTTCGATCCATGATGAAGGTGCCGATTCAATCGGCGCGAAAAAACGCTCAGACCTTTATAACCGCCTGAAAATTTACAATGAGGATCCAACGGCGCTGGTAATTTCAATTCATCTTAACCAGTATGAGGATCCGTCCTGTAAAGGGGCGCAAGTTTTTTACAGTGCGAACCTGGACGCATCCAAGGAACTTGCACAGTCGGTGCAGTCGTCTATCATGCAGATGCTTCAGCCGGAGAACAAGCGGGTGATTAAGCCCGCGGAAAGCAACCTGTTTCTTCTTTTTCATTCGCAGGTGCCTGCGATTCTCTGTGAATGCGGTTTTGTTTCGAGCCCGGAGGAAGAGGCGCTGCTGATGGATGAGGAGTACCGTGCCAAAATGGCATTTGCCATTATGACCGGCATGATGGACTATTTAGTTGGGTAACGGAGAGGAATTATGGCTAAAGTTAAGGAAGTTTACATTTGTACCAACTGCGGCTTTGAAGCGGCGAAATGGAACGGGAAATGCCCGTCCTGCAACGAGTGGAATACCTTTGAATTGCAGGTTCAGGCTGTTTCCACTCCGGTGAAAAGCAATAAAAAAACAACGGCTGTTCCGCTTGCCGGAGCCGCCGCGCCGGTCAAAATTTCGGAAATCGATACCGAGGCGGAAGTGCGATACCACACCGGACTCAAGGAATTTGACCGCGTTTTGGGCGGTGGTATTGTCAAGGGGTCAATCAATCTCCTCAGCGGTGACCCCGGAATTGGAAAATCCACTTTGCTTTTACAGATTTGTGAATATCTTGGAAAGGATTACAGTGTTCTCTATGTATCGGGAGAAGAGTCGGTCCGCCAGCTGAAGCTGCGGGCACAAAGACTGGGAGTGGAAAGCGGCAACCTGTATATTGTCTCCCAAACCGATGTGGATACGATCATCCATACCATCATATCCCAGAAGCCGGATTTGGTCATTATCGACTCAATCCAGACCATGAATCTCGCCCAGGTATCTTCCTCGGCAGGGAGTATTACGCAGGTGCGTGAGTGCACTTCCGCCCTGATGCGGACGGCGAAATCGGAAGAAATCCCGATGTTTATTGTCGGGCATGTCAACAAGGACGGGGCGATTGCCGGGCCGAAGGTGCTTGAACATATTGTCGATGCGGTGCTCTATTTTGAAGGCGACCGCAACCTTGCTTACAGGATTCTCCGCGCTGTTAAAAACCGTTACGGCTCCACCAATGAAATCGGGATGTTTGAAATGATTGACACCGGGTTGTCCGAGGTGGAGAACCCCTCTATGATGCTGTTATCCGACCGCCCTGTCGGCGTGAGCGGAACCTGTGCCGCCTGTGTAATGGAGGGCAGCAGGCCGATCATGGCCGAGGTACAGGCGCTCGTAACAAAGACGGGGTTTGGAACGCCGCGCCGGATGGCTGCTGGGTTTGACTACAACCGTATGTCCCTTATCCTCGCCGTTTTGGAAAAGCGGGCAGGCTATTTTTTTGGAATGTTAGATGTTTACATTAATATAGTGGGCGGTCTCAGGCTGGAAGAACCTGCCGCCGACCTTTCCATAGCGCTCGCGTTGATATCAAGTCTCCGGGACAAACCCCTGCCGGACAACCTGCTCGCCTTTGGCGAACTTGGTCTTGCGGGTGAGCTGAGAACTGTTTCAAATCTTGTTCAGCGGTTAAGGGAGGCTGAGCGCCTTGGCTTTACGAAGTGCCTTGTACCCAGACAGACGCTTAAAGCGCTTTCTTCGGTTTCGGGTTTGGACGGAATTGAAATTGTGGGTGTGAGCAACTTAAAGCAGGCGGTTGCCGCCGCGTTTTCCGACTAACTTTTGGGACGGTGGGAAGGTGCTTCCGGTCTGCCTTTTTCAGTTCGCTTTTCATTTGATACAAAATAGCAACAGCCTTGTTCTGTACTTGCGGTGGGAGCGGTGAGCCGTTCCAGCGTACACACACCTTCAGATTGGTAAACACACGGCTTGCTGCACCAAATCAAATTCAATGGTAACACCTCAATTCAGCAAAATAGGTTGACAATCTCTTCCTAGTTTATTTCTGTTATGGTGTTTTATTCGAAAAAATGAACGTTTTTTTAACAAAAATCCTGGGTGACAGAGAAATATGTCATCCAGGATTTTTAGCATATAAAAATATACGTGATCGGCGTGAAACACTATTATGGGGCTGTATTTCCTATTCTGCAAGAAAAATTCAACGAGAATAAAAGAACGTAAAGGGAATATTTAAGAGCCGGACAGCAACACTAAAACCGATGATGATTTCAAAGGGTGAGTGTATATGAAAAAGTATTTGACGCTTGGTGTTATAACGCTTGTACTTATGTTTGCGGTTTTACTGATTCCACAAATGACCGCCCAAATCCTTCCAGCTGTAAAAGTCACTTCTATGAAAACGGACCGGTATTCCGAGGTGGTTTATACAAACGGCACGGTCGAAGAACAAGAAAAAACGGACATCACCTCCGATTTTCCCCTGGTAATTAAGAAAATCAACGTTTCTGTTGGAGACAATGTAAAAGCCGGAGATGTATTAATGGAAGTTGACAAAGAAAGTACCAAAGAACTCCTTTTAAAGCTTGCTTCAAGCAGCTTGTCCACATCTGGTGAAAGCCTTACCGTTTCGCTTTTACAGATGCTTGGCGAGTACTCCGGGGATCAATTAGCCGAGCTGCTTCCGTCTGTGGTAACAGCGTCTAAATCCGGAATTATCAGTCGGATTGAGGCAACAAAGGGAACTTTGATTCTGCCGGGTGAAACCCTTGCCGTCGTATCGAACGGATCCGGAATGGTTGCTACTCTTGCGGTTGCGGAAACCGATGTATCCGCTGTTAAAACGGGGCAAACGGTGGCACTGACCGGTGTTTCCACCGGCTCCCAGGTCACCTATGGAAAAGTCTCTTCTATTTCTGCATCCGCAAGAAAGCAGCTTTCCGGAACTTCGCTGGAAACAGTAGTAGATGTTACTGTCAAACTTGACGGCAGTGAAACGGCTCTGAAACCGGGATATACGGTTAAAGCAGAGATTCAGGTGGAAGATACCCGGCAGGTGAACCTGCTTCCTTACGACGCTGTCGGCCAGGACGAAAACGGGGATGAATACGTATATGTCTACGACGCTGAAACCGGAACGGCCGTGAAACGATGGGTTACAAGCGGGGTGGAGACTTCCAACGGGATTGAAATTACAAAGGGGATTTACCCCAGTGACCTGGTTGTGTTCGACGTTTCGACCGTTACGGGGGAAGGCGGTTATATCAGCGTGCAGGGAAGGGTCAGCTAAATGTTCGACTATGTAATAAACGGTTCTAAAAATGTGTTTCGCAAAAAAATGCGCTCAATCCTCACCATCATTGGCATTACTATCGGCGTTTTATCCGTCATTGTCATTTCCACCATCGGCGAAATCGGTAAGGCGACTATCAACCAGGAAATAGACAGCATTGGGATGAGTGGTCTCACTGTGCGCACGGTAAAGAGCGGCAGTCAGCTTTTTACCGCGCAGCTCAATAATGTTAAGGAACTGGAAGGCGTATCTGACGCCATGCCACTGATGTTGGAGTATACGGAAAGTTCAATGAGGGGCCTTAAAACCGACTGTGCCGTCTGGGGAATTGACAGCGGCGCGCAAAATATTGTCTCCATGAGGCTACTGTACGGGCGGTATATCAACAAAGCCGACGTTGCTTCAAACGCCGCGGTCTGTATTGTGGATGAGAACTACGCGCAGAAGGTTTATAAGCGGACCAATATTGTTGGAAAAACCATGCGGATCTCAATGAACGGCCATATGGAGTCGTTTGAGGTCGTTGGCGTTGTGGAGACGGGTGGAAGCATTATGCAGGGCTTAATCGGAAATTATATCCCGTGTTTTGTGTATATGCCCTATACAACTCTGAAAAGCTATACGGGGAAATCTAATTTTGACCAGATTGCCGTCAAGCTCCAACCGGATACCGATCCCGATCTTGCCGCAAAGGAAATAAAGGCTTCACTTGCCAACGTGCTTGGTAACGGCGATAATATTCGGGTGGAAAACCTGGTGGCACAGCGGGAACAGCTCGACAATATCCTTGGGATTGTCACTCTTGTCCTGTCAGTCATTGCAGGGATTTCGCTGGTTGTCGCGGGACTTTCCATTATGACGGTAATGCTTGTTTCAGTCAGCGAACGGACGAAAGAGATCGGAATTAAAAAATCAATCGGCGCTTCCCGTCATAAAATCATGATGGAGTTTTTAACTGAGTCATTTTTAATTTCGGGCATTGGCAGCTTGGCGGGATTGGTTTTGGGGGTTCTTTTTTCCGTTTTGGGATGCGCCGCTATTGGGATGACGCCGCTGCTCAACCAGGGCATGATTCTGTTCAGCGTACTTTTCGCCACAGGCGTCGGGGTTCTTTTTGGGGTTTACCCCGCCATGCAGGCGGCAAAGCTCCGCCCTGTAGACGCGCTGCGAAGTGAGATATAAAAAAATAATAGTATTCAAACGCGCCGAAACGGCGCAATTATCCAGTGTGTATTTTTTGTTACACGGGTGGAAAAACGCTGTTTTTCTCTTTTGTAATAGAAAAGCCGCCCGTGGAGAGAGCCGTTCGAAATGATACGGCCATCCATGGGCGGCGTTGTACCTAAAATGTACTTTCAATGACCTTGGAACTGGACTCGGGCGAATAACGCCAGTAATCCATATGCCCCTCGGTGTGATAATAATTGTAATGATAATCGATTTCGCCTTCGTCAAAAGAATCAACGATGATCAGCTTGATCTTCATCTTTTCCGGAATCAGACTTTTGATATAGACGCTCGCGAACTGCCCGCTTTTGATTCCATCCTTGAGTTCTGCCAGTCCCGCAAGGTTTGGAGCAAGCTCTACAAAGACGCCGTAGTTTTCAATTGAGCGTATAATTCCGGAGACCGTCTCACCGCTTTGAAAATTGCTTGCGTTTTCCTCCCAGGTACCAAGGAGCTCCTTATGGCTCAAACAAATCCGTCCGTCGTCGGTGAAGCTTTTGATGATGGCGTAAATCATCTGCCCCTGGCGGAATCGATCGCTCGGATGGGAAATTCTTGAAATGGAAATAGCGTCAATTGGGATCAGCGACGGGATGCCGCAGCCAATATCAACAAAACAGCCGAATTGCTCCAGATGTGTGACCCGTGCCGGCAGGATATCGCCGCAGGTCAGTTTGGACAGGTAATTGTCGGTGCAGGCCTGCTGTGCCCTGCGCCGTGAAAGAAGGGCAGTTGTTTTTCCGGTGCTGTTTTTTTCAAAACCGGTTACCATAAAACAGACAGTTTTGTTTACGCGGGAAATCAATGCGATATCACGGGTTTTTCCGCTGTCAATTCCAAGCGCGCCCTCTTCTCTGGGAATAACACCGGTCATACAGCCCAGGTCGATAATCAGGTTATGCTCGCTGTCGCACATGACGGCGCGCGCCTCGAGAATGGATTGGGAACGGATGGCTTCAGTTAATGTGGCTTCGCTGCGCAGATAGTATTGGTTTTCGTCGCTGTGGATCAGGCTGCCTTCCGGATAATAGTTCATCTTATGTACCTCCATTGTTTTGCAACTTAGTAAACTATATGCAAAACAACGGAGAGGTATTACACCTTTTGTACGCGGTATCCGCCGCAGGAAATAAGGAACCCTGCAATTTTTTCCGCCTGAGCGGTTTCAGCGGTTATTTCCAGGGCTGCGGTGCGGCGCTGGTCTGTTTCGTTTCGAAAAAGCGAAGTGTTTTCGGTGCTGAACGGAGGAGTGGGGGTAAAGGCAATAGCCATGAAGTTATCGTGGAAAGAGTTCAGAACAGGAACCGGAACCCTGTGCTGTTCATCTCCATCCGAGACATGGTTGCATTTGATAACTGCTTTCCCCACCTGCGGATAGCGGGCTTTGACCCGCCTTGCCGCCCGTTCTGCAAAATCCACGGAATCAAATTCCGCAGTGACGGTAACGCTCATACGCGGGGTCTCCTTTCAAAAATGGTAAAAGGATTAAAGGTTGCGATTGAGCTTTCCCAAAAGCTCTTTAACCCTTTACTATTTTTCCCCCTTTAAAAGCTCTATGTGTGAAAAAATTTGCCTCTGCTTCCGCACTCTGGCTTGAAAATGATAAAAGAAGGCGGCCGTGCGGCTCTTAACAGGGAAACAGCCTTGAAAAAGAAAGATGTTCCAAAATTGAAAAAGATTGCCTTTTACCCTTAAAATTGCTATAATAAAATGGCAGCGGTAGCTGCATGGTTCTCTATTTTGTATAGAAAACCGGTGTTTAGACTAAAGAGCGAATTAGCTGGATTGATGCTGTAAAATCAGGTTTACAGTACGTCGCTCTGCGCTGCTTTGTATGTTTTTATTACTGGATAGAAAGTCTTTTAACGTAAAAACTGAAAGTGCGCTGCCGTATGTATTTTTAAGCGCTGAATTTTGCAGAAGCAATTGATTAATTGTATGCAGCATGAAGGCTGCTTTTTGTTGTTTTTCCGCTTTTATATGAAGCAGGCGGGCTGATAGAATTGGTAAAATGGGGGAATAGATTTTGGATGTGCAGGTAAACGATATTCTGGAAATGAAAAAACCGCATCCGTGCGGTGAAAAAAATTTTCTGGTGCTGCGCGTAGGGATGGACTTTAAAATCCGTTGTGTGAAGTGCGGGCGGGAAGTTATGGTCCCCAGGGTGAAAATTGAAAAAAATATTAAACATATCGTCCGCGGCGGCGAAACAAAAATATGAGGTGACTCAATGTTTGAAAAATTACATTTAACAGAAGAACGGTATGAAGAAATTAACCGGAAGCTGATGGATCCGGATGTGATCAGCGATAACAACCAGTACCGTGATTTGATGAAGGAATATAAGCATCTGACTCCTCTGATTGAAAAGTACCGGGAATATCTTGCTGCTCAGAAATCCTTTGACGAGGCAAAAGCCCTTCTGGATGAAGGCGGGCTGGAGAAGGATTTCAAAGAGATGGTACAGGAAGAACTTGAGGAAAGCCGGGAAAAAATAGAGGCGGTGTCAGAAGAGATTAAAATTTTGCTTCTCCCGCAGGATCCGAATGATGAAAAAAGTGTTATTGTTGAAATACGAGGAGGAGCCGGCGGGGACGAAGCCGCTCTTTTCGCAAATACCCTTTATCGGATGTATACCATGTATGCTGAAATCAAGGGCTGGAAAACTGAAATCCTCAGCGCCAACGAAACGGAGCTCGGCGGCTTCAAAGAAGTCAGCTTCAGCATTGAAGGCGAGGGGGCTTTTTCCCGTTTGAAATTTGAAAGCGGCGTACACCGGGTACAGCGTGTTCCAGAGACGGAGGCGTCCGGGCGGATTCACACTTCTACCGTAACAGTGGCCGTCCTGCCGGAAGTGGAGGATGTTGAGGTTGAAATCAACCCCGCTGATCTGCAGATTGACACCTACCGTTCCAGCGGCGCAGGCGGTCAGCATGTCAATAAAACCGAGTCTGCAATCCGGATTACCCATCTGCCAACCGGCATTGTAGTAGAATGTCAGGATGAACGCAGCCAGCACAAAAACCGTGAAAAAGCAATGAAGATTCTCCGCTCCCGGCTTTATGAAGTCATGCTCCGGGAACAGAACGATAAAATTGCTTCTGAACGCAAATCTCAGGTTGGAACGGGGGACCGTTCAGAACGAATTCGCACCTACAACTATCCGCAGGGGCGGCTGACCGATCACCGAATTGGCCTGACTCTTTACCATTTGGAAGATAATCTCAACGGCAACCTGGATGAAGTGATTGACGCGCTGATCACAGCGGATCAAGCGGAAAAACTGGCGGCGCAGACAGACGTTGAATAGAACCGAGGCAAAAGGATGTTTCAAACAAAAGTAATGCCCTGCGGTGAAGAAGGGTTCTCTCTGGCTGCTGCGCTTTTAAAGAAAGGCGAAGTGGTAGGAATTCCGACCGAGACTGTCTACGGACTTGCCGCAAACGCTTACAGCCCGGCGGCAGTTTCTAAAATCTTTGAGGCAAAGGGACGGCCCCAGGACAATCCGCTGATTGTACATATCAGCGATCTTTCCATGTTGGATGCCCTCGTGTCGGCCTTTCCCGAAACCGCGCAAAAATTGGCGGATGCTTTTTGGCCGGGGCCTTTGACCATGATTCTTCCGAAGTCGGAGCGGGTACCTTTTGAAGTTACGGCGGGGCTTGACACTGTCGGTATCCGAATGCCGAGCCATCCAGGTGCGGCGGCGGTAATCCGCGCCTGTGAGCTTCCGCTTGCAGCGCCTTCTGCAAACACTTCAGGGCGGCCCAGCCCTACAAAAGCGGAACATGTTTTATACGATATGGATGGGAAAATCCCCCTGATTCTCGACGGTGGAAGTTGTGATGTCGGGGTGGAGTCGACCGTTGTTTTGGTTAAACCAGGCGCGGTTCACCTTCTTCGCCCGGGAGGCGTTACGCGTGAGGCAATGGAATCGCTTGGAATACCCGTAACGGTCGACCCTGCGGTTGAAGCAAAATTAGGGCAAAATGCAAAAGTGCTGTCACCGGGGTTAAAATACAAGCACTATTCTCCGAAAGCGGAGGTTGTGATTGTTAAGGGTTCATTTGATAAATTTGCTGATTATGTCAATAATAAAGCAGAAAGCGGTGTTTATGCCCTTGTTTTTGAGGGGGAAGGCAGACTGCTGAAGACGCCGGCGGTCGTATACGGGAAGAAAAACGACCCGGCGACGCAGGCGGCCGGTCTTTTTGATGCGCTGCGGGAGGTTGACGCGCGCGGCGCAAGGCTTGTTTATGCGCGCTGCCCCGATCAAAGCGGGGTGGGGTATGCTGTCTATAACCGGATTCTCCGCGCCGCTGCGTTTAAGGTGGTGGAGGTATGATTGCGGTCATCGGCCTGACAGGACAGAGCGGGAGCGGAAAATCGTTCCTCAGCGGCCGTTTTTCAGAAAAGGGGATTCCTGTTATTGACGCTGACAAAATTAGCCACCGGGTTACCGGGACTGATCCTGATTGCCTGAATGCGGTCCGGATGGCGTTCGGGGCGTCTGTCTTTGACGAAGACGGCTCGCTCAGCCGGAAAAAGCTGGGAACAGTCGCCTTTTCCGACCCGGAAAAGCTCAAGCTGCTCAACCGGACGGTTTTCCCGTTTATTACCCGGGAAATTGAGGCCCAGGTTGACGCTGCGGAGTCAGCCGGGCAAAAACTTCTGCTTCTGGATGCGCCTACGCTTTATGAGGCTGGGGCGGATCGGCTTTGCCGTTTTGTTGTTGCCGTCTGCGCCCCGTTTGAGCTCCGGCTGAAACGGATTGTGGAACGGGACGGACTGAGCAGGGAGGCGGCTCTCCTGCGGTTGTCTGCACAGAATGGAGACGCCTACTACGGGGAAAAGGCTGACCTTGTTCTGCATAATGATGGAACGAAAGAAGAGTTTCTGCAAAAAGCGGATGAATTGATTGAGATGTTAATCCGGCGCTTTATGCTGCCGGAAATCAAATAGGGGGTATTGTGATGAGTGAAACCAAAAGCACCGCGAAAGCGCTGAAAGAAAAATTGTTTATGGATCCGAAAAACGCCGCCCTCCGGATGGAGGAAGGGGAGGTCAAAAAGGCGTTTGCATTCTGCGACCCATATAAAGGCTTCCTGGACGCCTCAAAAACGGAGCGTGAGGCTGTTGTAACCGGCGTAAAGCTGTTGGAGGGGAAGGGCTACCGTCCTTTTGACCCAGCGACGAAATATAACGCGGGGGATAAAGTATATGCGGTCAACCGCGGCAAATCTCTGATTGCCGCAGTTTTGGGAACCGAGCCAATCGAAAACGGCGTGCGGATTGCCGCTGCGCATATTGATTCTCCGCGGCTTGACTTGAAGCCCCGCCCGGTTTATGAAGATGCCGAGCTTGCTCTTTTTAAGACTCATTATTACGGCGGCATTAAGAAATACCAGTGGACAGCAATCCCACTTGCGCTTCACGGCGTGATTGTGGACCGGAACGACCGGGTGATTGAAGTCACGGTAGGAGAGGCGGAAAATGATCCTGTTTTCTGTGTCACCGACCTTTTGCCGCACCTGGCAGGGGACCAGATGAAGCGCACCCTGGCGGAAGGGGTAAAAGGGGAAGAGCTAAACGTTTTAATTGGAAGCCTGCCCTTCAAGGACGATGAAATCAGCGAAAAAGTCAAACTGAATCTTTTGAACATCCTGTTTGAGAAATACGGCGTGACCGAGGCCGATTTTCTCTCCGCTGAGCTGGAGGTGGTTCCGGCCTTCAAAGCAAAGGATATCGGGTTTGACCGTTCAATGGTCGGGGCTTACGGTCATGACGACCGGGTCTGCGCTTACACCTCGCTTCAGGCCATTTTGGAGACGGAGAATCCGAAAAGAACGTCCGTTTTGGTGCTTGCTGATAAGGAAGAGATCGGAAGCGATGGCAACACCGGCTTAAAATCTGCTTTCCTGCGGTATTTTATCGCCGACCTTGCAAAGCCGTACGGTGTGGAGGGACGCACTGTCCTTTCGCACTCTGAATGCCTTTCTGCCGATGTAAACGCCGCCTTTGATCCGACTTTCCCGGAAGTGGCGGAAAGAAAGAACACCGCTTATTTAAACTACGGCGTTGTCATCACCAAATATACCGGGGCGCGTGGGAAGTCCGGCACATCGGACGCTTCTGCTGAATTTGCCGGAAAAATCCGGAACTTGCTCGACAGGACCGGTGTCATCTGGCAGACCGGGGAACTCGGCAAAGTCGACCAGGGCGGCGGCGGCACTGTTGCTGCATATATTGCAAACCTGAATGTAGACGTTATTGATTTAGGTGTTCCTGTTTTGTCGATGCACGCACCATTTGAGGTTGTATCAAAAATTGACGTCTATATGGCGTATCGCGCTTTTTATGAATTTTTTATTGCATAAATTTTAATATTTTCATTGACACGAAAAACCTCCCACTATATAATAAAACTAAGCAATTTGCGGCCTGCATAGGTAATCGGCCGCTGTTAGAATTGTGATTGGGTTTATTATGGGAGGTTTTTAATGATGTTTTGTAAAAATTGTGGTGCACAGCTCAATGAAAACGCTGCGTTCTGCGTCACCTGCGGCGCTGCTGCCGGTCAGGGAAGCGCCCATTGCGGCAACTGCGGAGGCGCTGTTGCTCCTGGTGCTGCTGTTTGTTTAAACTGCGGCGCTGCTCTGGGGGCAAATGGGGCAAAACCTGCAGGTGCTGCTGGTACCGGCGCTCCGAAATCCAAAATTGCGGCAGGCCTGCTCGGCATTTTCCTTGGAGGATTCGGTGTACATAACTTTATGCTCGGTTATAAAGGAAAGGCGATTGCCCAGGTTTTGATGAGCGGCATCAGCATCTTTTTAACGATCGTTTCCTGCGGTATACTTGCGTTTACTTTGATTGCGTGTTTCGCTGCTGAAATCTGGGGACTTGTTGAGGGAATTATGATCCTCACCGGTTCTGGCAGCTATGCGACTGACGCCCATGGTGTTCCGCTCGAATAGGGGGAAGCCATTTTAAAATTAAAAGCACGGAAGCTTTGAAATTTCCGTGCTTTTTTCGCAAAGTAAAATTATTGACTTATAACGGCGAATAGAGTATCATATAATTAGACAGCGGGAGAAAAACCGCTTGATATTTTAAGAGCAAAAATTGTTTGTTTTTGGAGGGGTTTGAGATGTTTTGTAAAAATTGCGGCGCACAGCTTAACGAGAACGCTGCCTTTTGTGTCACCTGCGGCGCTGCTGCCGGTCAGGGTGCTGGTTATTGCCATAATTGCGGCAATGCCGTGGCTCCAGGTGCTGCGGTCTGCTTAAAATGCGGCGCTGCGCTGAACAATGCTGTTCCGAATGCTGCTGCCAGTGCGAATGGCGCTGCAAAATCTAAAATCGCCGCTGGTCTGCTCGGTATTTTCCTTGGTGCTTTCGGCGTACATAACTTTTACCTTGGCTATACTGGCAAGGCTGTCGCACAGCTTCTGATTAGTGTTCTTTCCTGTGGAATATTGGCAGCTGCATCTAGTATTTGGGGCCTTGTTGAAGGAATCCTGATTCTTACCGGTTCCGCTAATTACACGACCGATGCAAAAGGTATTCCGCTTCAGCAGTAAGGAACTTAAATCTGTTCGATATAATCCGGTTTTACCAAGTGCTAAGGTAAAACACTTGCATGGCGGATGTAACAAATTGGTATTGTAGGGTAGAAATGAGGGTGCGAATTGAAAAGTTCGCACCTTTTTCTATACGCGGTGTAAATCTGCCAATTGAGTATATTGATTTTTTGAGAAATGTTCTTTAAAATGAAATCGCGAGTATGGGGAAGTTGACAAAAGGCATTTTTAAAACAACAAGCTAATTATATCAAAAGCTAGTGAATTATGAACGCTTTGGTTTGTTGTTATTTCTTGACAGAGAAAATGAAATTGAAGGTATAGGAGCAGTGATACCGATAGGGAAAGCAATAAATAATAATTCCAGAAAGGAGTATATTACAATGACAACAATTCAGAATAAAACCTTTGATGAAGAAAGAGCTCTTTATGCGGTACAAGATGTTTTAGTAAAGAATTGCTCCTTTGATGGTCCTGCTGATGGTGAAAGCGCTTTTAAGGAAAGCAGAAATGTTGCGGTGGATAACTGCTTTTTTAACCTCCGTTATCCATTCTGGCACGATACCGGGCTTACAATCGAAAACTCTGAAATGACTGAGCTTTGCAGGGCCGCTCTCTGGTATTCCGAAAATGTAGAAATTAAGAATACAAAACTGCATGGTATTAAAGCTCTGCGTGAATGTTCTAATATTAAAGTGTGCGGCTGTGACATTGTTTCTCCCGAATTCGGTTGGTCGGTACGTGGCATTGAAATGAAAGACTGCACCGCTGAAAGCGAATATTTTATGCTCCGCTCTGATCATTTGATTTTCTGTGATGTCCATATGCAAGGCAAATACTCATTCCAGTACATCACCGATTCAGTTTTTGAAAACTGTGTGTTCGATACCAAAGACGCATTCTGGCACGCAAAAAATATCACAGTGCGTGGCAGTGTTGTAAAGGGGGAATATCTCGCTTGGTACAGCGAAAATATCACCTTTGAAAACTGCAAGATTATTGGTACACAGCCCCTTTGCTACTGTAAAAATCTGAAGCTGATTAACTGTGAAATGGTTGACACCGACCTTTCCTTTGAACGGTCTGATGTAGAAGCTACGCTTACCGCTCCGATTATCAGCATTAAAAACCCACTGTCCGGGCATATCTATGTTCCCGAAGTTGGCGAGATTATTATAGATATTGATGAAGCAAAGGGCGAAATTATTTTGGGGAATTGAATGTAAAAAATTGATTATATTCATTGTTATAAAAAGATTAGAATTGGACTATCTACTGTGAGGAATTTTAATTGAATTATTACCCAGTCTGTTTTAAGGGTAGGATATGACTACTCGTAGAACTTGGAACAATGAAATTGGGGTGGGATTTTTATAGGCTTGGTTAATTATGAATGGAGACTATTCTAAAAAGAAACACATTTATAAATTGTTAAAGGCGGATGTTTGCTTTACGGCGGTAAGACTAGCGAAGTGAGTTTGCTAAACGAATAGGGGACTTATTAAATAAAAGCCAGGATGCAGTAGGTACAATTTTTATATGGCTTATCGTATAAAGGAAAAATGGTGTAACCCATTCAGGTGGGTTACACCATAGTTGTTTTCCCTTATTGTCTTATACTCGCTTAACTAATTTACCGGGTTTTTATAAGTCCGCTTTTACTCTACCGTAACGCTTTTGGCAAGGTTCCGCGGCTTATCTACATCACAGCCACGCAGGACGGACGTATAATAGGCAAAAAGCTGAAGGGGGACAACCGTCATCAGCGGCATGAAAATATCGTCGTAGACCGGGATGCGGAGAATATAGTCAGCGACCTCCGGGTCGACCGCCGCATCTTCTTTGCAGATAAGAAGAACCTTTGCGCCGCGCGCCCGCACTTCCTTTATATTGCTGATTGTTTTTTCATATATTTTTGTCTGGGTGGCGACAGCCACTACCGGGACATCTTGTGAAATCAGAGAGATTGTTCCGTGTTTGAGTTCTCCCGCCGCATATGCTTCGGAATGGATATAGGATATTTCTTTCAGCTTGAGAGAGCCCTCGAGTGAAAGGGCGTAATCCAACCCGCGCCCAATAAAGAACAGGCTGTGCGCATTTTGGAATTTAGAAGCGTAATACTGGCAATCACCGGTATTGTTCAGCATGGTCTCCATTGTTTTCGGGATATCCAGCAGGGTTCGGCAGTATTCTTTTGATTCCTCTTCCGTCATCCGGCCCTTTGCCAGAGCAAATTTCGCGGCAAGCAGATACATGACGGCAACCTGAACTGCGTAAGCCTTGGTGCTCGCAACCGCGATTTCCAAGCCCGCGTAAGTATAAATAACGTCGTCCGCTTCCCTTGCAATGGAGGAACCGACCACGTTGACAATCGCCAGCGTGTGCGCGCCTATTTTTTTCGCAATCCGCAAAGCCGCCAGTGAGTCCGCTGTTTCACCTGACTGTGAAATAATAATTACAAGGTCGTCTTGATCCAAAATCAGGTCGCGGTAACGAAATTCGGAGGCAATATCAACATTGACCGGGAGGTGAGCCATTTTTTCAATCAGGTATTTCCCAATCATTCCTGCGTGCATTGCGGTGCCGCAGGCGACAATCTGGATAGATTTATATTTTCCAAAATCTTCGTCCGGCAGGTTGGACAAGCCAAAACTCGGGAGTCCGTCTTTGATCCGGGATGAAATTGTATTGATAATAGCAGTGGGCTGCTCGTTGATTTCCTTGATCATAAAATGCGGGTAACCGCCTTTTTCCGCGGCTTCCACATCCCAGGTGGCGGTCATCAGTTCCTTGGATAGGACGTCGCCGTTGATA
>ERZ1673695.1998-NODE-1998-length-17672-cov-5.390816_pt1 | contig 17672 bp, 14 predicted proteins | sample MGYA00580225_ERZ1673695 | MGnify/ENA primary metagenome ERZ1673695 (study PRJEB41218, sample SAMN15661739) | gut metagenome | host: Homo sapiens | place: Canada: London | collected 2015-08-20/2019-03-30 | study: EMG produced TPA metagenomics assembly of...
GTAGCGGCAGTATGGCGGAGCTTGTGCGCAGAATACCCCATCTGGCCAAGTCCCGACCGATTTAAAAAATTTTCTACAATCTGCTGAACTCGCCGCCGGCTGATCCGTTTGCCGTTACGGGAAAGAAAAAGCGCATTAGGTTCTTTGGGATTGGGGTGCTGTTCACGGCGAACTTCCAGATAGTCGGAAATTGCGCCCAGACAGGCGTCGTTTAAATAAATGCTGCGTTCCTTGTTTCCTTTGCCCAAAAGCCTGAGGGTGTTGTCACGGATATCCGGAAGGTTGATGCCGACAAGCTCTGCAAGCCGCATTCCGCAGTTGAGGAACAAGGTGAGGATACAGTAATCACGCTGCTGGTTTTTTCCATCATCCTCATCCACGCTGTTCAGCAATTCTAAACTTTGTTCCAGTGTGAGATACTTGGGAAGCGCCTTGCGTGCAGAGGGTATTTCAAGGTTCAGAGCCGGATTTTCGTCCAGTAGCTTTTGGTTGACGGTAAGGTACTTAAAGAAGCCGCGGATGGAAGACGTTTTTCGCGCCCGAGCTGTGGCACTGTTGGAACGTTCCGACGATATGAAATGAAGGAACTCATAAATATCGGACAAAGTAATTGAACGGATTAAATCGAGAGTAACATTTGCAATAGAAATTTTTTGAAAAGCGGTATTGTCTAAAAGCGGCGTATGGTCGTCAGAACGAAAAACCAAAATAAAACGAAAAAAGGTTCGAAGGTCAGTATAATATTCCTGTACCGTTTTGGGAGAACGCCCTTTAATGGTTTCAAGGTAAAATAAATAATCCCGCAGCTGCGGAAATAAGTCGTTGTATTTAGTTACAGCCATTTATCGCCCCTCCAATTGCACAAAATTTTTATTTTGTGCAATTGTGTATTTTTATGCTTTCACGTGATTAAGCCAATAAGGTATGTCTTTATCCTCTTTTCCCAATCAATAGCCAAGAATATGGCGATATACGTGGAAGTCTTTACCGTTTATTAAATCAAGATTGTAATATGCAAGTAATTTACCATAAGCGATTGCCGCAAGTTCTCGTTTCCTAGCAACAGATATTGCCATTGCGTATGCCTCAATTGCTCGTGAAACAGAATCCGCAGCCTTATTTTTTTGAAATCGGTTCAAGTCTTCTAGAGTGGTAATCAGTGATGACATTGTTTGAAAACCCTTTCTGTTTTTCGGTTTCATCATACTCCATTTATGCAAATGATGTCAAGTGGCCGAAAAACTTTTATGGTTACTTGTTTTTTTCATTAAAATGAAGTATGATGAAAATAAGCTTTAAGGGCTGGGATCACATCTGGAAAGGAACGAAGCAATCATGGAAAAAAGAATTTTGGGAAAAACCGGTTTATCAGTCACTGCAATGAGCCTGGGTACAATGGATGTAAGGTACCTTGACCTTAAAAACGTCTCTCGGCTGCTGAATACCGCCTTGGACCGCGGCGTTAATTATATTGATACCTCACCGGAATACCCAATGGCTGAATATTTCATTGGGGAAACAATTGCAAACCGCCGTGATGAATATATTCTTGCAACGAAATGCGGCGACAATATGACGGGCGTCGGCGCTACTTATATTTTTGACCGTAAGACAATTATCAGCAACATGGATGAAAGTCTCCGGCTGATGAAAACCGATCATGTAGATATTCTTCAGCTTCACGGCGTCACCCCTGAAATGTTGGAAGGCGGCGCTTACGGCGAGGCTATGGAGGCCATGCGTGAGCTTAAAAAAGCGGGCAAGGCACTTCATCTTGGCCTGACTGTCCGAAACGGCAACGATCAGCAGTACGGCTATCCGGCCGGATTTGGCTATAACTCCCTTCCCCGCTTTGCAAAATGGGACGACATTGAAATGGCACAGATTGTTTACGGTGGTTTGACCCGTACCAGCGAAAATGTGATTCAGAAAGTTCATGATGAAGACAACCTCGGCGTTGTCGTCCGCGGCGTTGTTAAAAATTATCTGCCGGTCTATCAGGCACGGTATGAGGCTTCCCGCATCAGCGAACTCTTTGAGGAGGGCGAAAGCAAGCACGATTTCCTGATTCGCTATGCCCTTTCACATCCTGCGATTTCTTCTTTGGTAATCGGAACCAAAAACATTGAGCATATGCTTGATGATATTAAGGCCGTAGAAAAAGGAAAGCTTTCAGATGAGGTTTATGCGGAAGCAAAACGCCGCTTGAATTTTGCCGGAATCTTCGCTGGCCCGACTGATATGAAACTTGACTGGTAAAAAATCAAATAGAAAAGTATAGAAAGAACCGCTGCTTAAGCAGCGGTTCTTTCTATTACTGGTTCAGGTATTTGGTAATCAAATCTTTAATAATGCCCGGGTTCCCTTTCCCTTTCGTCGCCTTCATGCACTGGCCGACCAAGAAGCCGAACGCATTTGTTTTTCCTCCTTTATAATCGTCCACTGATTTTTGGTTGGCAGTGAGAACCTCTTTCACAATTTCCTCCAGAGCGGCCGTATCAGAAATTTGTGCAAGTCCTTTTTCACTGATGACACCGGCAACGTTTTTGTCTTCAGCTATAATAACATCCAGAACCGTTTTTCCGGCGGTATTGGAAATTGTACCTTTCTCAATGCTTTCAATCAATTCAGCAAGGTTTTTGGGCGTCAGAGCCGTATCGGACAACTGTTTATTTCCGTCGTTCAGAATTTTGGAAATATCGCCGAGGATCCAGTTGGCAATATTTTTGGGCTGACATTTTCCAAACGCGAGAGTTTCCTCAAACAATTTGGACTTTTCCACACTGTCTACGAGCAGATCAGCATCTGCCCGCGGCAGACCGAGCTCTTTCATATAACGGGCCAGCTTAACATTAGGAAGCTCCGGAAGCTCGTTTTTCAAGCCTTCAACGTAATCCTCATCTAAAACAATTGTCAAAAGATCCGGCTCCGGGAAATACCGGTAATCATGGGCGTCCTCTTTACTGCGGAGAACGAAGTTCTGCCCCTTGCCATCATCCCAACGGCGGGTTTCCTGGTCAATGGTTCCGCCCGCTTCCAGCACTTCAATCTGGCGGTTCGCCTCGTATTCAATTGCCCGCATTGTCGCGCTGAAGGAGTTGACATTTTTCATTTCGCAGCGGGTTCCGAATTCAGCGCTCCCCTTTTTGCGGACAGATACGTTGACATCGCACCGAATAGAGCCCTCCTGCATCTTACAGTCAGAAATATCGAGATACTGCAAAATCTGACGGATGGTGTCTAGATAGGCTTTTGCCTCTTCGGCACTGCGGATATCCGGTTCAGATACGATCTCGATCAGCGGCACGCCGCAGCGGTTAAAATCGACCAAAGAGCCGTCAAAACTATCGTCGTGAATCAGCTTACCGGCGTCCTCTTCAATATGGATCCGGGTAACTCCAATCCGTTTTTGCTCATTCCCCACCATGATATCCAGAAAACCGTTTTCGCAAAGAGGAATATCGAACTGGGAAATCTGGTAAGCCTTTGGAAGGTCGGGATAAAAATAGTTTTTTCGGTCTTGTTTGCAGATACGGTTGATGGAACAATTGAGCGCATGCCCCATTTTAACAGCATATTCAACAACTTTTTCGTTCAGGGTCGGCAGGGTTCCGGGCATGCCGGAGCAGATGGGACAGCACTGGCTGTTGACTTCCAGTCCGAATTTGTTTTTACAGCTGCAAAAAATTTTAGATTCGGTAGATAACTCCGCGTGAACCTCCAGCCCGACAACAATTTCATAATCATTTCTATTCATACTCATTCACCTCTTATAATAGCGGCATCTGGTATGAAAAACCACTCTGGAGTTCATACAGTTCCGACAAATTAAACAATGTCTGTTCAGAGAATTTGGGCCCTATCAGCTGCATTCCGACCGGCAGGCCTTTTGAATCCTTGCCGCAGGGCACGCTGACAGCAGGCAGCCCGGCAATATTGACAGTGACGGTACAAACGTCGCTTAAGTACATCTTGAGCGGATCGCCAATGTTTTCGCCGATTTTAAAGGCGGTTGCCGGCGTAGTCGGCGTCAGGATGACGTCGCATTCTTGATACGCTGCATCAAACTCGGCCATAATCTGCTTTTGAACCATCTTGGCTTTTTTATAATAAGCGTCGTAGTACCCGCTGCTCAATACAAAGGTGCCGAGCATGATCCGGCGCTTAACCTCGTCCCCAAACCCTTCGCTCCGGGTTTTTTCGTACATGTCAATCAACCCGTCATATTCCGGCGTACGGTAGCCGTATTTGACCCCGTCGAACCGAGCAAGGTTAGAGGATGCCTCCGCGGATGCAATAATATAGTAGGCGTTTAGGGCGTATTGGGTGCTGGGAAGAGATATTTCCTTAAAAGTTACCCCCGCACCTTCCAAACAGCGGATGGCTTCTTCAATTTTTTCTTTGATCTCGGTATCCACACCGTTAAAATATTCCTTTGGCAGGCCAACGGTTAAAGCCTTTGCGTTTCCAGCGGAAAGAGCGGAAAAGAAATCAGGATATTCACGGTAGGCGGATGTTGCGTCATAGCAGTCCTGTCCGCAGATTGTGCTGTAGAGCATTGCAATATCTTTTGTGCACCGCCCAAACGGGCCAATCTGGTCAAGCGACGATGCGAACGCCACAAGCCCGAAACGTGAGACGCTCCCGTAAGTCGGTTTCAGGCCGAAGACGCCGCAGAGGGAGGCGGGCTGACGGATGGAACCGCCTGTATCGGAGCCGAGGGAAAGAACGCATTCCCCTGCTGCAACTGCGCTGGCACTGCCGCCGGAAGAACCGCCCGGAACGCGTTCAAGGTCATGTGGGTTTTTCGTCTTTTTAAAGTAGGAGGTTTCGGTAGAAGAGCCCATGGCAAATTCATCCATGTTGGTTTTCCCCGTTACGACAATGTCTTCCGCTCCTAATTTTTTCATAACAGTAGCGTCATACGGCGGAACAAAATTTTCAAGCATCCGGGAAGCACAGCTTGTCCGAACGTCTTTTGTGCAGATGTTGTCTTTAATCCCGACCGGGATTCCCGCCAGCTTTGATAAAGGCTCACCCGCGGCGCGCTTCGCATCCACCTCGGCCGCCTTTTCAAGGGCTTTTTCCTCCGTGAGAGTCAGGTATGATTCTGTTTGACCTTCTACCTGCTTAATCCGCGCAAAAACGTCTTTAGTCAGTTCTACGCTGGAAATCTCTTTACCGGCAAGCATACTGGATAATTCGGTGGCTGTTTTGTCAAATAACGGCATTTCTTTCTCTCCTATTCCACAACTTTGGGTACAACGACGCAGCCGGCCTGGGTTTTTGGCGCGTTTTTAAGAATCTCTTCTCGACGGTAGGGATGGTCTACAATGTCTTTGCGGAGCTTCATCGGGTTCTGCGGGTCGATCAGTGGGCCGGAAGCATCCAGTTGGGGAAGGTTCTCAACCATTTGGATGATAGCCCGCATTTCTTTTTCAAACTTCTGCACTTCGCCGTCGCTGACTTTAAGCCTGGAAAGCTTTGCAATGTGCTTAATATCAATTTCCATTCTCTGTCCTCCTGTTATTTTCCTTCATCTAATAATTTTAACAAGTCCTCTTCGGACAATATTGTAATTCCCAATTGTTCGGCTTTTGTAAGCTTGCTGCCCGCTTCTTCCCCCGCCACGACGTAATCCGTCTTGGTGGAAACACTGGACGAAACTTTTCCGCCTGCCGCTTCAATCTTTTTTTTAGCTTCATTCCGCTTTAATGTCGGAAGCGTACCGGTTAACACAAAGGTTTTGCCGGCCAAAATACTCACAGAATGATGCTGCTCCACCGTCTCCATCAGGTTCAGACCGGCGTTTTTGAAGCGCTCAATCAAATGCACTGTTTCCGGCATATTGAAAAATTCGGCGGTATTTTTTGCCATAACTGCTCCAAAACCATCAATTTCTGCAATTTCATCTTCTGTAGCAGCCATCAGGCTGTCAATATCGGTAAACCTCCGGCAGAGCAATTCTGCCGCTCGTTCGCCGACGTTCCGGATTCCAAGCCCGAAAACAAACTGTGAGAGCTGATTCTTTTTTGAACGCTCCAGAGCGCCTAACAGGTTATCCGCCGATTTTTCGCCCATTCGTTCCATTTCGACCAATTGTTCCTTTTTCAGTGAATACAAATCAACTGGGGATTTGACGTACCCTTTCTGAGTCAGCGCCTCCAAAAGCGCGGGGCCCAGTCCGTCAATGTTCATAGCGTTACGCGATACAAAATGGATAAGATGCCGCAGCAGTGTTGCCGGGCATTCCGGGTTTGGGCAGCGGATGACTGCTTCATCGTTTTCTCGTATGGTATGCGCTCCACAGACCGGGCAGATTTCCGGAAGAAAATAAGGAACACTTCCCTCCTCATGAGAAAGGGACGCAACAACCTCCGGAATAATATCCCCTGCTTTCCGAACAACGATCTGGTCGCCAATTCGGATGTCCTTTTCGGTGATAAAGTCCTGGTTATGAAGCACAGCCCTGCCGACCGTTGTTCCTGCAAGCTGGACCGGTTCGAAAACCGCAGTCGGGGTAAGAGCACCGGTTCTGCCGACTTTTACCTCAATTCCCAGAAGTTTTGTTATTTTTTCTTCCGGTGGATATTTAAATGCAACCGCCCAGCGTGGAAACTTGCTGGTTTCTCCCAATAATTCTCTTTCTGAAAAGGAATTAACCTTTACAACAGCGCCGTCAATATCGAATTCGTAGGAATCACGATGCTCGCCAATGCGGTCGATTTCATCAGCAACTTCCTGAATAGATGAAAAAAGTCTGTATGAAGGAATCACCTTAAATCCAAGGCCTTTCAGATAATCGAGGGAATCCTTGTGGGTCAAAACCGGTTTACTCTCCCCTCTCACCTGCTGGATGTTGAACACAAAAATATCCAGCTTCCGAGTTTGGGTAATTTTGGGGTCTTTCTGCCGCAGGGAACCCGCTGCGGCGTTCCGGGGATTCTTAAACGGTGTTTCCTCGTTGAGCTCCTGCTGCTTTACAAGCTCTTCAAAGCTGCTGTGAGGCATAAATACTTCACCGCGAACTTCCAGATACGCCACCGGCTCGTTTAATTTCAACGGAATACTCCGTATCGTACGCAGGTTGAGGGTGACGTCCTCCCCGATATCCCCGTCGCCGCGGGTCGAACCCCTGATAAATACGCCGTTTTCGTATTCAAGTGAAACGGAAAGCCCGTCAATTTTCGGCTCTACAACGTATTGGGGATTTTCAAGGGTTTCGCGTACCTTTATATCGAAATCAAACACGTCCTGTTTGTTGAAAACATCCTGCAGGCTTCCCATCCTGACCGCATGACGGACCTTTGCAAAGTCGTTGTAAAGCGAACCTCCATCACTTGGCGCCACTCTCATGGTCGGCGAATCCGGGGTTATTAAACTGGGGTGTTTCTGCTCAAGCTGTTTGAGCTCCTGCATCAGCATATCATAATCGTAGTCGCTGATTTCAGGATCATCCATCACGTAATAACGTCTTCCGTGATAACGCAGGAGCTCCCGGAGTTCCTCAATGCGCTCTTCATCCGTACGGGCATTTAAATTCATAAAAAAGCCTCCGAATTTTTATTACGAAGTAACAACAAGATATCATATTCCGCGGCAAACCGCGAAATTGCCTGCCAAAGGCAAGCGGGGATCGGAAGCTTGCTCCGAGACCCGATACCGGTTATTTCGCATTCAGTATAGCTTTATGGTACACTTTTTTACCTTTTTTTATTATAACATATCCCTTGGAAAATTGCTCGGCAGAAATTTTCGCGGAAGGATCCGTTATTTTTTCATCGTCAACCGAAATACCGCCCTGTTGGATCAGCCGGCGTGCTTCCCCCTTGGAAGGACAAAGGCGGGTTGCGACCAGCAAATCGAGCATACCGGCCTTTCCGTCGGTAAAAAGTTCGCCCGGGAGTTCGGTGGAAGGCATGTCGTCAGCCGACTGTTTCGCACCAAAGAGCGTATGCGCCGTTTTCAGGCACTTCTGCGCTTCTTCTTCCCCGTGCACAAGTTTGGTTACTTCATAAGCCAGACGCTCTTTAACAGCGTTTAATTCGCTTCCTGTGAGGCGCTTCATCTCTTTAATTTCTTCAATCGGCACAAAAGTAATCAGCTTCATGCAGCGGATGACATCTTCGTCCGTAACGTTTCTCCAGTATTGGAAAAACTCGTAAGGCGAAGTTTTTTTAGGATCAAGCCAAACTGCCCCTTTGGCTGTCTTGCCCATCTTCTTCCCTTCGCTGTTTGTCAAAAGGGTAATGGTCATTGCATATGCATCTTTTCCAGTCTTTTTTCGGATCAGATCGGTACCGAAGAGCATGTTGCTCCACTGATCGTCGCCGCCAAACTGCATATTGCAGCCGTAATGCTCATTCAGGTACCAAAAGTCGTAAGACTGCATAATCATGTAGTTGAATTCAAGGAAACTGAGCCCGCGTTCCAGCCTTTGCTTATAGCATTCAGCGCGCAGCATATTGTTGACCGAGAAACAGGCGCCGACATCCCGCAGAAGATCGATATATTTGAGTTCAAGCAGCCAGTCGGCGTTGTTGACAACGATCGCCTTATCCTCGCCGAACTCAATAAATTTTCCAATCTGCTCCAGAAAGCAGTCGCAGTTATGCTGTATTGTTTCAGCGGACATCATAGAGCGCATATCAGTCCTGCCGGAAGGATCGCCGATAAAACCGGTACCGCCGCCGAGCAGTACAACCGGCTTGTTTCCGGCCATCTGCAGCCGTTTCATCAAACAAAGCGCCATAAAATGCCCAACGTGCAGTGAGTCTGCCGTAGGGTCAAAGCCAATATAAAACCGCGCTCCGCCGTTATTGATCAGTTCTCTAATCTCCGGTTCGTTCGTCACCTGTGCAATTAGGCCCCTTGCCTGCAGTTCCTCATAAATTTTCATCATTCATCCTCCTGTAAATAAAAAACGCCCTCTGTCCGAAAAATGGACAGAGGACGGAAATATACCCGCGGTACCACCTCAGTTTACCGTTTCCTCACAGAAACAGCCTCACCGGGTCTGACAAACAAACCCTGCGCGCGGTAACGGGCGCACCCGGAACGAGCTACTGAACATTGTTCACCCGCCCGGCTCAGGAATGTATTCGCGGCGTTTTGCACGCGCCCTTGCACCAACCGGACGCTCTCTGAGTGCCTTTCCGCCGTTACTTCTTTCCTTCACAGCCGATGGAATATAGATGCATTTTAACACATTATTTTGACTTCGTCAACTCCCGCCCGTTTTGAATCAAATCCTCAGCGTTGCGAAGCAGCAGCTCGGTTATCTGGCCGGTTCCCATAATCCGCGCCACTTCCCGTTTCCGGCCCTCAAAATCAAGCGGGGTAACTTCGGTAAAGGTGCGGCCGCCCGCCGATTTTTTCTCAATCAGCAGATGGGTGTCGGCGAGCGCTGCAATTTGAGCCAAGTGAGTCACGCAGATCACCTGTTTATTATGGGAGACTTCCTTGAGCTTTAATCCAATTTTCTGGGCAGCTCTTCCGCTCACACCGGTGTCGACTTCGTCAAAAATCATGGTGGGGATGTGGTCTTTATCTGCCAGTACGTTTTTGATAGCCAGCATAATCCGGGAGAGCTCGCCTCCGGAGGCAATTTTATTCATCGGCTTTGGAGGCTCGCCAAGGTTGGTTGAAATCATAAACTCCACCGTCTCCTGACCGAACCGGTTCATTTTGCAGGGAGTGAGAGCTACGTCAAGGACGACGCTCGGCATATCCAGAAACTTGAGCTCCTTTTCCACTGAACGGATAAAACGCTCCGCGGCGGCTTTTCGCTTTTCAGAAAGCTCGGCGGCTTTCCGCCGTGTGGTTTCCATAAGTGCATGCCGTTTCTTTGAAAGCTCGTCCAAAAGGGCGTCAGCGTTTTCAATGGTTTCAAGCTCTGCTCTTGCCTTTTCCTGAAACGCCAGGATTTCTTCTATGCTTTCGCCGTACTTCCGTTTCAGTTTTTTGATTTCGTCTTCCCTATCCTCAAGATAAGACAGACGGGCGGGATCAAAATCAAAATTTTCCAGGAAAGTTTCAATTTTTCCAGCCGTTTCCTGCGCTTCATAATAAATATCCTGAAGATCTGAAGAAAGCGGTTCCAGTTCGTCAAACAGCCCGGCGGCATTCATTACTGAATCATTCGCACCGGAAAGCAGGTCGACCGCGCCGTCAAGCTCATCGCCGCCGCTCAAGAACTGATAAGCCTTACTGAGCTCTCCGGCAATGCGTGAAAAATTGCGAAGCCCCTTGAGCTCGGCTTCTATTGCTTCATCCTCGCCCTGCTGAAGCGCTGCCAATTCTATTTCGTTCACCTGATATATCAGCAGGTCTTTGCGCTGTTCTTTTTCGGCCTCGTCGGCAGCGAGGCGCTTCATTTCCATCACAACCGCTTTAAGCTCTGCAAAAATGCGCTGGTAGTCCTCCAACGTTTTTTGGTAGCCACCGAAGTTGTCCAGAATCCCGAGATGAAGGTCGGAAGACAACAGGGACTGGCTGTCGTGCTGTCCGTGTATATTAACAAGGTCGTTGCAGATTTCCTTTAAAACGGACAGATTGACCGGGCGGCCACAAAGCCGGGCGGCATTTCTACCGTCCGTCTGGATTTCCCGCTGAACGATCAGCTGCCCCTCTTCCAGCTCGTAACCGTATTCCTCCACCTTTTTTACAACGCTTTCAGGCAGGTCACGGAACACGCCCATAATTACAGCTTTATCAGCCCCCGTGCGGATAACGTCGCGGGATACGCGCTGCCCCAGCACAGCATTGATGGAATCAACTACAATTGATTTACCCGCGCCGGTTTCACCGGTAAAAATATTTAACCCCATTGTAAAGCATATATTTGCTTTTTCAATAACCGCAAGGTTTTGAATAAAAATTTCAGAAAGCATCCAGATATCCCCCGCTCCTACTTCGCGTGAGCATCCAATAGTTTTTGCAATTCTCCCAGCAGGGCGATTGCGTCGTCGCTGGTACGCATCAGCGCAAAAATGGTGTCATCCCCCGCAATAGTTCCCACAAGCGCGTCCCAGTGCATGGAATCAAGCGTAGCGCAGGCTGCTTGTGCCATACCGGTATAGCATTTGATGACCACAATATTTTCCGCACAGTCCACCTTAACGACTGACTGGACGAAAATGGAATGGAAGCGGTCGGAAATATTTTCGATATGAGAGTTGGTGATATTTGAATAACTGTAGCTCCCGTCAGGGTTCATCACCTTGACAAGATGCAGCTCCTTAATATCCCTTGAGACAGTCGCCTGGGTGACGTTGAATCCTTCTTTTTTCAAGTTGCGGAGAAGATCCTCCTGGGTATCGATCGGCTGGCGCGCAATCATTTCCAAAATTTTGGCGTGTCTTTTTGCTTTCAAACTCAACCCTCCCATATCAGGTATTGCTGTGGTCTATGAATTTTTTGCTCAGAATTTCAAAAAACGACTGGTCAAAGCTGATTAGCCTTGCATATCGGCCGGATTTCCGGATCGAGACTGTGTCCCCCGGCTGAATAGGGAACCCCTCTACTCCGTCGATTGTAATGTACGCTTTATTGGAACGCTCAAAAGAGGTTTTAACCGTTACGATGCGGTCGGCGGCAAATACAACTGTCCGTGCAAAGAGCGAGTGCGGGCAGATAGGGCTCATAACGATACACTCCACTGACGGTTCAACCACCGGACCGCCCGCCGAAAGCGAATAGGCGGTCGAACCGGTCGGAGTGGAAAAGATCAAGCCGTCGGCCCGGTATTGGCTGACGGGTTTCCCATCGCAGTCAATAGTCAGGTCAATAATGCGTGAAAGCGACCCGCGTGAAAGGACTACGTCATTGAGAGCAGTATAACAAGCTGTTTCCCCGTTAGTTTTGTCATAACAGAGCTCGAGCATCATTCTGTTTTCCACGTTATAATTGCCGCTGAAAAGGCGTTCAAGGCAGTCGAGCTCGTTTTGCTCCATCCGGGTGAGGAAACCAAGCCGCCCGGTATTGATTCCGAGTACCGGCTTATCAAATGGTACGGCGTATTTTGCGGCGTGAATCAAGGTTCCGTCTCCTCCAATGGAAATGACAAGGTCACTGGACGGTACCAGCGCTTCAGTCACACCCAAAGTTACAGCCGGGAAACCACGTGCCAGTTCACAGTCCTCCGCCGCCATTGAAACTTCGCCGCCAAGTGAGAGAAGCTTTTCTAAAACTTGTTTGGAGCAGACTTCGGCATTGTCTTTATCCAGATTGACAATTAGAAAAAAGCGCATCAAACCTCTCCTTTATCCAGTGCGGAATGGGAACGGTTAACCAGGTCTTTCAAGTCCTCTTCGCTGAAAGCGGACCGCTGGTTACGGTTTATGAGGTAATAAAGGTATTCAATATTTCCTTCCGGCCCTTTTACAGGGGAATGGTCGATACCGGCAACAAAAAGGCCGTTCTCATTGCAGAAATCAAGAATTTTTTGCAGCACCTCGAAATGGATGGACGGTTCGCGCACCACCCCTTTTTTGCCAACTTTTCCTTTTCCAGCCTCGAACTGCGGCTTTACGAGACAGACTGCCTCCCCGCCTTCTTTTAAAAAAGTTTTCATTACTGGAAGAACAAGGGTCAGCGAAATAAACGAAACGTCGACCGAGGCAAAATCAATTTCATCGGGGACTTTTTCTTTTTCGAGGTAACGGATATTCGTCCGTTCCAAGTTGACTACCCGTTCATCTGTGCGCAGCGACCAGGCGAGCTGACCATAGCCGACGTCAACTGCGTAAACCTTTGACGCCCCGTTTTGAAGCATGCAGTCTGTAAATCCCCCGGTGGAAGCGCCAATGTCCATACAATTTTTTTCCTTTAAATCAATGGGAAAGGATTTTATTGCCTTTTCAAGCTTCAATCCGCCGCGGCTGACGTAGCGCAGCTGGCTGCCGATTAACTCTATTTTAACCGTTTTCGGTTCGTACAGTTCCCCCGCTTTGTCGGCGCGTTCACCGTCTGCCATGACGGAACCGGCCATAATCAGCGCTTTTGCCTTTTCCCTTGAGGGAGCAAACCCTTTTTCCACCAAAAGAAGGTCCAGCCTTTTTTTATCTGACACTGTTATTCACCTTTATTGTCCGATAGCCGAAACGACTGTTTCAGTAATCGAGTCCTCATCTAATTTTAAACGTTTCAAAGCCTGCTCTATGGTTGCCTGTTCCACAAACCGGTCGTCGATCGCTGTGATATGGAAGTCTCCCCGGTACCCTTTTTCCTTCATCTGTGCAAGCATTTGTTCCGCAGCAGAACCGTTTTTTATTCCCTCTTCAAAAAAGAAAACACGGGAATGCGCCATTGCGTTTTTAACAGCTTCTTCCGGAATGGGATGCACCTGGTTCAGCTTCAGGAGTGATACACCAATCCCTTGTTTAATCAGTTTCTCCGCCGCCTTCGCAACGGCATGGGCAGTCCGGCCGTAGGTTGCCAGCAATACGCTGGATTCGTCCCCGGAAAATTGATACTGGAACAGCGCGGGAGCAACCGCGGTATCGTCTGCGTCGTTGGGCTGAGCACCGCGAGGATAACGCACCGCAACAACGCCCTCATAGTCATAAATCGCGCGCTTGAGCATCCAGCGCAGTTCATGGTAAGAAGAAGCGGAAAGGATTGTCACACCGGGAATCGTGCTCAAAAAAGCCACATCGTAAATTCCCTGGTGGGTCTCGCCGTCGTCCCCCACAATCCCGGCACGATCTACTGCCAATACGATATGCTGTTTTTCAAGGGCGGCGTCATGGATAATCTGGTCATATGAACGCTGCAAAAAGGTAGAATATACAGCGAACACGGGGATCATCCCGTTGCTGGCAAGACCAGCGGCAAAGGTAACGCCGAACTCCTCTGCAATTCCGACATCAAAAAAGCGGTTCCGGTGAGCGGAACAGAAATATTGCAACCCGGTCCCGTATTTCATAGCGGCCGTAATGGCGCAGATTCGAGAATCCGCGTCTGCCAGCGCGGTGAGCGTTTTTCCCGCGACAGAAGAAAAACTGTTGCTATAGGCAATATCCGGGTTTCCAGTGACAACGTCGAAAGCGGAAACGCCATGGTAAGCACCAGGGTTTTCCTCGGCGTACTGGTACCCTTTTCCTTTAACGGTTTCCACATGAATAAAGGCGGCCCCTTTGTTGCTTTTGGCCGCTTTTAAAATATCGGTCAATTCTTCCAGATTGTGCCCGTCGATCGGCCCATAGTAGTTAAAGCCGAAATCTTCAAACAGGTTGCTGTGGTACAGCATATTTTTAACGGCTGATTTTGACGCTTTCAACGTATTCTTAAATGGTTTTCCCACCACTGGAATTTTATCAAGCACTTTTTCCGTGTTTATCTTTGCGCGCAGATAGGTGGGCTTGGAACGGATCGTCGCAAGATACCGCGCAAAAGCGCCTACATTTTTGGAAATTGACATATTGTTGTCATTGAGGATAACGATCAGGTTATCCTTACTCCGCCCCGCATTGTTAATGCCTTCATAGGCGAGACCGCCGGTCAGGGCTCCATCGCCGATCACGGCGATTACGTGGCGGCCGTTCCCCTGTAGGGTATTCGCCTTGGCAATACCGTAGGCAGCAGCGATTGAGTTGCTGGCGTGTCCGCCGATAAAAGCGTCATACTCGCTTTCTGAACGGCGCGGAAAACCCGCGATTCCGTTTTCCTTCCGCAGGGTATCGAACATGTCTTTCCGCCCGGTCAGCAGCTTATGCACATAGCTTTGATGCCCAACGTCCCAGATAATTTTATCCTCCGGGCAGTCAAATACACGGTGCAGGGCAACAGTCAACTCAACCACGCCGAGGTTTGAGGCCAAATGCCCGCCTGTTTTGGAAACGGATTCTACCAAAAAAGAGCGGATTTCCTTACAGAGCTGGTTGAGCTGGCTGTCCGGCAGTCTTTTTAAGTCCTGCGGAGAGTTGATTTGATTTAACAAAGTATGATTCATAAGGATAACCAACACCTACTTTTTCGATTAAAACACCGGAACAATCATAGCTATAATAATCCCAAGCAAGGCGCCGCAGAGAACTTCCAGCGGCGTGTGCCCCAAAAACTCCTTGAGCTCTTTTGGATCCTCTTCTTCATCGGCAAAATAATCGATATCGGTCTTTTGCTCTTTTTCTATCATTCTATTTAATACCTTTGCATGTTCTCCGGCGGCACGGCGTACCCCCATCGCGTCGTTTATAACAATAACGGCCAGAATGAACGCAATACCGAATTCCGGTGATGCAAAACCGAGTTTTCGGGATACTGCAAGGGCCAGGGCGCAGACACAGGCGGAATGACAGCTCGGCATACCGCCGTCTCCCACCATTCTTCCCCAGTCGAATTTTCCAGTTGTAATCGCTGCGATTACCGTTTTTAAAACCTGGGCAGACCCCCAGCCGATTAACGCGGTGATTAAAACATAGTTGCTCAAAAGCCCCAATAAATCAGCCATATATTCTCCCTGCTTTTAACGATCTCGTTCCAACAAATATTTGGTCAGGTCCATCAAAAATTCATGATCCGGAAACTTTTCCAGTATTTTTTTCGCTTCGTCCGTATAATATGCGGCTTGTTTTTTTGCCCCATCCAGTCCGAACAGGGTTACAAAGGTGGTTTTTTGGCTTTCAGCGTCACTTCCAACTGGCTTTCCAAGTACAGTTTCATCACCGGTTACATCAAGGATATCGTCAATAATCTGAAAAGCCATACCTACTGCTGACGCATATTGCCCCGCAAGCTTAAACATGGTCTCGTCACCGCCGCCTGCCAAAACGCCTAATCCGCATGCCGCCTGCAGCAGCGCACCCGTTTTCAGAGCATACATTTCAATTAAAACTTCTTTGCCAACCGGTTTGCCTTCGCTGGAAAGATCAATCACCTGCCCGCCTACCATACCTGCAGCCCCCGCCCGTTCCGCTAGATAGGAGGCTGCCTTGGAACGCGCTTCCGCCGGCAATTTGCCTGCACGTCCAATCATTTCAAAAGCCATTGTCAAAAGAGCGTCCCCAGCCAAAAGGGCGTTTGCTTCGCCGAACTGTTTGTGGCAGGACGGCTTCCCGCGACGGTAATCGTCGTTATCCATACAGGGTAAGTCGTCATGTATCAGGGAATAACTATGAACCATTTCAACTGCCAGTGCAAAGGGCATGCCTTCTTCTGCGCTGCCGCCGGACATTCTACAGAATTCCAGCGTCAGCATGGGGCGCAAGCGTTTTCCTCCGGCCATCAGGCTGTAGCGCATTGCGTTATAAACGGCGGCCTGCCTAGTGCCGTTTTCTGCCGGAAGCGCGGCGTTAAGCGCACTGTTTACCGAATTCTCGTACTGTTTGAGTTTATCTTTAAACGTTATCATCCGGTTCCTCCACTTTCAGATCGGCAGACAACTCGGTTATTTTCAGTTCAGCATCGCTCAGCAGTTTTCTGCAGGTCCGGGTCAGACCGACCCCTTCTTCATAAAGCTTGAGGGATTCCTCCAACTGCAGTTCACCGCGTTCCAGAATTTCAGTTATCTCCTGCAAGCGGTTTAGCGCACTTTCTATAGACGTTTTACGGCTGCTCATCGATTTTAACTACCTCGCTTATAATTTTACCGTGGTTGAGTTTTGTTTCAAGCGTTTTCCCCGGTGCCGCATCCGCCGCATTTGTAAGCGGTTTCCCTTCTAAAAAGGTGATAGAATAACCCCGTGTCAGTACCTTTAAAGGGCTAAGCGCCTCCAGCATGTCCACTGATGAAGTGTATTCAGCGGTGCGCCGGCTCATAAGGCCCTGTATTCCGGTGAACAAAGCAGCCTGCTGGCGCGAGAGTGCTTCCCTGCGGTTTTCCAGAACTTTCTGCGGCGATAGAAAACGAATCCGGCTTTCCAGTGTTTTAAGCCGCTGCTTCATTTGCCGCTCACCTGATAATGTATAATTATACAATAAACTTTGATACTTGTCGAGTGCATCCAAAAGTATTTTACGGTCCGGCACAGCGAGTTCAGCTGCAGCCGAAGGAGTTGGTGCACGCAGGTCCGCTACAAAATCGGCAATGGTAAAATCGGTTTCGTGCCCAATTGCAGAAATTACGGGAAACCGACTGTTATAAATAGCATCCGCCACCAGCTCCGCATTAAAGGCGGAAAGATCTTCCATTGAACCGCCGCCCCTTGCCAGGATAACAAGATCGGCAAAATCCGCCTTTTGGCGGTTGAGCCAGCGAAAAGCTGTATTAATGGAATCCGGGGCTTTCTCCCCCTGTACCAAAACAGGGAGAAGCTTTATTTCCACAAGTGGGTAGCGCCTGGAAATGATGTTCAGCATATCCTGCAGCGCCGCCCCTGTCGGAGCGGTCACCAGAACAATTTTCCTCGGAACCTCGGGTAAGCTCCGCTTTCTGGAGGGGTCAAAATACCCTTTGTTTTCGAGCTTTCTTTTAAGCTGTTCAAACGCCATATATAAAGCGCCGATTCCATCCGGCTGCATATCCTCGCAGTATAGCTGGTAAATCCCGTCCCGTTCAAAAACACGGATACTTCCAAAAACAACAACCTTCATCCCGTTTTCCGGCCGGAATTTAACGAACCGCGCGCTGCCTTTGAACATAACGGCCTTAATCGAGGTTTTTTCATCTTTTAAGGTGAAGTAAAAATGCCCGGATTTCAGGTGATGGGTAAAATTGGATATTTCCCCTTTAA
>ERZ1673695.2009-NODE-2009-length-17535-cov-3.991362_pt1 | contig 17535 bp, 19 predicted proteins | sample MGYA00580225_ERZ1673695 | MGnify/ENA primary metagenome ERZ1673695 (study PRJEB41218, sample SAMN15661739) | gut metagenome | host: Homo sapiens | place: Canada: London | collected 2015-08-20/2019-03-30 | study: EMG produced TPA metagenomics assembly of...
ATGGATCAGGGGGACAAGCCCGAGTCCAAGCACCGGCCGTTTTTCGGACGCCTGCGGGCGGCGAATATGCCGCGCAGGGTCGGCTTGTCCACAATTTTGGAGGTTAGAGCTTATGAATTACACCCGTGCGGTGAGCGTATCCCGCTTTATACTGGTGATTCTCTGCATCGCTCTCGTGCTCTCGATCGCCCTCTGCGGGATCGATTCCTGGGGGCTGGGCGGCATTTTTGAACCCGGTACCATCCGGCTGGGGCTGGACCTGTCGGGCGGTTCGATCATCACCTACAGCGCCGATACCGAGGACACCGGCGAAACGCTGCAAAAGGGCATGAACGGTATCCTCGAATCGATGCGCACCCGGTTGGACGCGCAGGGATTGACCGAGGCAAACGTTTACCTCGTCGGTGACAATATGATTACGCTGGAAATCCCGAGCATCACCGACCCGAACGAGGCTGTCGAACAGTTCGGCGCAGCCGCCGTGCTTACGTTCCGGGATGCGGACGGCAATATCTTCCTCGAGGGCAAGGACGTGGTACAGGCGGAGGCCGGATACTACAACAACGAGAACGGCGTTGCGCAATGGATCGTCTCGCTGGAGCTGACCGACGAGGGCGCCGAAAAATTTGCTGCGGCGACCAAGCAGGCCGCAATCGACCAGACCTCAATCTACACCTATATGGACGACGAAATCATCTCCACCGCAACGGTCGGCTCCGAATACGCTTCGGAGGGCATTACGGACGGTCAGGCATCGATCTCCGGCAATTTTGACAGAGAATCGGCAAGCGCGCTGGCAGGAAACATCAATGCAGGCGCTTTGCAGTACAATCTGAATCTTGAGGAGCTGCGCGCCGTCGGTCCGACGCTGGGCGAAAAGTCGCTGGAAACCAGCCTGAAAGCAGGCGCCATCGGTCTGCTGCTCGTCGTCGTGTTTATGATTGTCTATTACCGTGTGCCGGGCGTCATGGCGTCCATTGCGCTATGTGCTTATACGGGACTGTTTATGCTCATTCTGGCCCTTACGCAGGCCAACCTCACGCTGCCCGGTATTGCGGGCATCATCCTGTCCATCGGTATGGCCGTGGATGCGAACGTCATTATTTTCGAGCGCATCAAAGAAGAGCTGCGCAACGGGAAAAGCACGAAATCCGCGATCAAATCCGGTTTCCATCGTGCATTTGCCGCGATCCTCGACTCCAATGTGACAACCTTTATCGCCGCCGGCGTGCTTTACGTACTTGGAAGCGGTTCAATCAAAGGCTTTGCTTTTACGCTGGGGCTGGGCGTAATCCTCTCTATGTTCACAGCGCTGGTGCTGACCAAATATCTGATGAACCTTTCCGCCGATATGAATATCAACGGACTGAAGCTGTACGGTGTCAGGGAAAGGAAGGCGGAATAAGTGAAAAACTTCAACGTAGTCAAAAATCAAAAGATTGCCTTCATCATCGTTGCGGTCGTTCTGGTCGTGGGAATTGCTTCGTTTCTGATCCGGGGCTTTAATATCGACATCGATTTTTCCGGCGGCACGGAAATCCAGGTCAACCTCGGCCGCGAGGTCACGCAGGACATCTGCGACGAGATCAACGAGATCATCGCCTCACACGAGCAGCTCGGTCAAAATTATGTTTCATCGACGACGCAGTCGGGCGCGGACGCAAATGTTGCCATCATCCGCACCGGCTCAAGCGAGTTGACCAATGAACAGCAGGATGCGCTCATCAGCGCGCTGGAATCGCAATACGGCTTTAACCGCGAAGAAGTTGACCTGCAAATCACCTCCGTCTCCCCCTCGATCGGCTCGGGTCTGAAAAAGACGGCGCTGCTGTCGGTCCTGATTGCGACGGCGCTGATGCTTGTTTATATTTCCTTCCGCTTCAAGGTGGCGTCAGGTATCGCAGCGGTGCTCTGCCTTGTGCATGATTTGTTTGTAATGCTGACGGCCTGTTCTCTGCTGCAGATTCCGATCAATGCCAACATCATTGCGGCTTTCCTGACAATTCTCGGATATTCCATCAACGCTACGATCGTCGTTTTCGACCGTGCACGCGAGAATCTCAAGCGTTCCGGCGATGAGAAAAGCTTCGGCGAGATTATGGATGTCAGCGTGCGGCAAACGCTTTCCCGTTCCATCAACACAACGCTGACGACGTTGTTCCCCATCGGCATGATCTATATTATGGGTGTTGACTCAATCCGAAATTTTGCGCTGCCGCTGATTGTCGGCATCGTGGCAGGTCTGTTCTCCTCGGTGTGCCTGTCCGGACCGTTGTGGGTTATGCTGGATAAGGCTTTTGGAAAGAAAAAAGACAAGAGCAAGGACGGCAGGAAAGCCGATAAGCGCCTCTCGTCCGCCGAGTAAAAAAGGATACGGAAGAGAAAGGGCTGGATTTTTCAGCCCTTTCCTTGCCTGTAAGGGTGTTATAAAATGACCGACATCAATAAAATCCGCAACTTTTCAATCATCGCGCATATCGACCATGGCAAATCCACGCTGGCCGACCGGCTGCTCGAGCTGACCGAAACGGTTTCGGCCCGCGAGATGTCCGAACAGCTTTTGGACAATATGGATTTGGAGCGTGAGCGCGGCATCACGATCAAGGCTCGCGCGGTGCGTTTTCTCTACAAGGCCGACGACGGGCAGACCTATGTAATGAATCTGATCGACACACCCGGGCATGTCGATTTCAGCTACGAGGTATCCCGCTCGCTGAAGGCCTGCGAGGGCGCGCTGCTGATCGTCGACGCGACGCAGGGGATTCAGGCGCAGACCCTGGCGAACGCATATCTGGCCATTGACAATGATCTGGAAATCCTGCCCGTCATCAACAAAATCGATCTTCCCAGCGCCGACGTCGGGATGGCGCGGCATGAGATTGAGGACATTCTGGGCATTCCGGCAGACGACGCGCCGGCCGTCTCCGCCAAGCTGGGTACGAACATCCGCGCAGTGCTTGAGCAGGTCGTGCATGGCGTTCCTGCGCCGAAGGGAGACGTTTCCGCGCCGCTCAAGGCACTGGTTTTCGATTCCTATTACGACCCGTACAAGGGCGTCATCGTGTACATTCGCTTATATGACGGAAAGCTCGCGCCGGGCGACCGCGTGCGGATGATGCATACGGGCGCCGAATTTGAGGTGGTGGAAACGGGCACGATGTCTCCCCTCTCACTCGACAGGCGCGACGCGCTCACGGCCGGCGAGGTCGGCTACTTCACCGCCAGCATCAAGTCTATCGCGGACACCGAGGTCGGCGACACGGTGACGGACGCACTCCGTCCGGCCGACGCGCCGCTGCCCGGCTTCAAAAAAGCGCTGCCGATGGTGTTTTCGGGTATTTATCCGGCGGACGGCGCGCGCTACGGCGACCTGAAGGACGCGCTGGAGAAATTGCAGCTCAACGACGCTTCGCTTCTCTTCGAGCCGGAGACGAGCACGGCGCTGGGCTTCGGATTCCGCTGCGGGTTTCTCGGGCTTCTGCATATGGAAGTAATCGAGGAACGGCTGGAGCGTGAGTTCAATCTCGACCTGATCACAACGGCGCCGAGCGTCATTTACCGCATCACGAAAAAGAACGGCGAAACCGTCTACATCGACAACCCGACCAATTATCCCGCACCCGATGAGATCGAAACGGCAGCCGAGCCGATCGTGCGCGCGACGATCCTCACGCCGAGCGAATACGTCGGCGCGGTGATGGATCTGTGCCAAGAACGGCGCGGCAATTTTCTGGATATGAAATACATCGACACCGATCGTGCGGAGCTGCACTACGATATGCCGCTTAACGAAATCGTCTACGATTTTTTCGACTGCCTGAAATCGCGCACCAAGGGCTATGCCTCGCTCGACTACGAGCAGAAGGGCTACGAGCCGTCGAAGCTGGTCAAGCTGGATGTGCTGCTCAACGGCGAAGTGGTGGACGCGCTCTCCTTCATCATCCACGCGGACAAGGTCCAGGGGCGCGCGCGCAAGATCGTGGAAAAGCTGAAGGAAAATATCCCGCGGCAGCTCTTCGAGATTCCCGTACAGGCGGCCATCGGCGGCAAAATCATCGCACGGGAGACGGTCAAGGCGCTGCGCAAGGACGTACTCGCCAAGTGCTACGGCGGCGACATCACGCGGAAAAAGAAGCTGCTGGAAAAGCAGAAGGAAGGCAAAAAGCGCATGCGCACGCTCGGCACGGTCGAGGTGCCGCAGGAGGCGTTTATGGCCGTCCTCAAGCTGGACAACGAATGACGCGCACGGCCTATCTGCACGTTCCCTTCTGCCGTTCGAAGTGCCGTTATTGCGATTTCTACTCCCGTCCCTGCGGGAACGAAGATCAGCTTGAAGCCTACACCCGCGCGCTGCTGCGGCAGATCGGGACGGCGGAGCGGTCGGCGCTGTCGAGCATTTATTTCGGAGGCGGCACACCTGCCATCCTCGGGACGCGCAGACTGGCGGCGCTGCTGGAGGCGCTCACGGCACGCTTTTCGGTTGAAGCGGACGCCGAAATCACGCTGGAAATCAACCCAAATTCACTTGGATGCGCCGATCTTTCCGCGCTGCGGAGGGCGGGGTTCAACCGGCTATCGATCGGCCTGCAGTCTGCGCTGCCGAAGGGGCTTGCGGTGCTGGGGCGGACGCACACGGCGGACGACTTCCTCCGCTGCACAGACGGCGCGCGGCGGGCCGGTTTTTCCAACCTGTCGGCGGATATGATTTTCGCTGTCCCCGGGCTGTCGGTTAAGGAAAACGCGTTGACTGCCGTATTTTTAGCCGACTGCGGGCCGGAGCATATCTCGGCCTACGAGCTGTCCTACGAAGCGGGCACGCCGCTGACGCGCGCGCTGGAGGCCGGAACGATTTCCGCCCACGGCGACGAGGCAGCGGGAGAGATGTACACGCAGATCTGCGCGCTGCTGCGCGGACAGGGCTATGAACATTACGAAATCAGCAATTTCGCAAAGCCGGGCTTTGCCTCGCGCCACAATCTGCACTACTGGGCCTGCGGCGAATACTATGCGTTCGGCGCGGCAGCGCACGGTTATCTGAACGGCAGGCGGTTCTCGGTCGTCCGCGACACGGATGCTTACATCGCGCGCACACGCGGAGAGGTTTACGATGAATCCTGCGACGACTTCCCCGCCGGTCGAATTTCCGACGAAGAAGCGGAAGAGGAGCGCATCTTCCTCGGGCTGCGGACGGCGGAGGGGATCCTGCTGACGCCGGCACTGGAAGCGAAACTGGAGTCGCAGGCAGCCTTCTTCACACGCTGCGAGGAAGCGGGGCTTTTAGCGCGGAACGGCGGGCGTCTGCGGCTGACCGAAGAGGGCTGGCGGGTATCCGACAGCATAATCACCAAATTGATCTGATCATTTTTATGCTTGGTGCACAAAAAACACCGGACAATTTTGCTATTGCGGAATGCACAAGTCGGGTGTATACTGAAAACGTAGCAAGGGAGCTTAACCGATTGCCATGAATCTGATTCGAAAGCTGTGGAACTTTGCCTTTCACACGCGGGACGGACTGTATCTCGTCTTCGGCGTGCTGACGACGCTGGTTTCGATCGCCGTGTTTGCCGTATGCGACCTTCTCTTCGGGGAGGAGCGGCTGATCCTGAACACGGTGCTCAAGAACGTCGCGGGGATTCTGTTCGCCTATTTCACGAACCGGACCATTGTTTTCAAGAGTCAGAACAAGACGGCCGCCGCGAAAACCGCTGAGTTTATTCAGTTTACCGTCACACGCACGGCGACGCTGTTTCTGGACATGGCGATCGTATGGCTGCTTTGCGACAAGCTGGCGGTTATGCGCGCAACCATCGCCTCCTGCATCGCCTCGGCGGTGGTGATCGTGCTTAACTACTTTGCGTCCCGATTCCTCGTGTTTGCCCGGAAGCGCGACGGGCGGGAAAAAAGCGAGAAAGAAAGTTAATCTATGCCATCTGAAAAATCGTCTGCAAAGGCGATTTTTTTGTCCTCCCGGGCGTTCAGCGAAAAAGTGGAACGCTATTTCGCCGAATATCTGCCCGAGAGCAAGGAGATCGCCGACGTGGAGAGTCTCTGCTGCTATCTGGGCGTCTCGCGGCGCCGGCTCTTCGAGCTGGCAAAGGAGAAGCGCTACGCCGACATCGTGGAAAACGCGCTCTGCCGCATTGCCGCGCAGAAGAAGCAGCTTGCGTTCCGCGGCGGGATACCGGCGACGGTATTCAGCTTTGATTTCAAGAACAACCACGGGTATTCCGACAAGCCGGAACAAACCGCCTCCGACACCACCATCGTCCTCGAGGGGAAGGCGAAGGAGTGGTCGGAGTAATGAAAAAAATTGTTTTTACGCCGAATGCCAAGCAGGAGGCGTTTTTTCATGCGCAGACACGGTATGTAGCCTACGGAGGCGCGCGGGGCGGGGGCAAAAGCTGGGCGATGCGTATGAAGCTGATCCTGCTGGCGCTGCGCTACGAGGGGATATCGATCCTGCTGCTGCGACGGACGCTTGGCGAGCTGCGCGAGAACCACATCCTGCCGATGACCAAGATTCTGGACGGCATAGCCGTCTACAAGGAGAGCACGAAGGATTTCCTGTTCCCCAACGGTTCGCGCATCAAGCTCGGCTACTGCGATTCGGAGAGCGATGTGCTGCAATATCAGGGGCAGGCATACGAGGTCATCGGGATGGAGGAGGCAACGCACTTCACCTATTACCAATACCTCTGCCTGACCGAGTGCAACCGCATCAGCGGCGCGATGCGCGAGCCGTTCACCCCGCGGATGTATTTCACCTGCAATCCGGGCGGCGTAGGCAACGACTGGGTGAAGCGTCTGTTCGTCGACCGCATCTACACGGAAAACGAAAAGGCGGAGGATTACACCTTCATCAAAAGTCTGGTGTACGACAACGCCTACCTGATGGAACACGACCCACAATACGTCCGGGCGCTGGAAGCGCTGCCCGAAAAGCGCCGGCAGGCGATGCTTTACGGCGACTGGAACGCATTTGAGGGCGCGTTTTTTCCTGAATTCCGCCGCGAAACACACGTGGTCCGTCCGTTTGAGCTGCCGGGCGACTGCGTGCGGTTCCGCGCGCTGGACTACGGTCTGGACATGACCGCCTGTCTATGGCTGGCGGTCATGCCCGACAAGCGGATTGTGGTCTACCGAGAATTCTGTCGGCCGAACCTGATCCTTTCGGAAGCGGCGAAGGCAATCCTTTCACACACGCCGGCAAATGAAAAAATCCGCTATACGGTGGCTTCGCCCGACCTCTGGAACCGGCGGCAGGACAGCGGCAAAAGCGGCTTTGAGATTATGACCGACGCCGGGCTGCGCGGTCTGAAAAAGGCCGACAACGCGCGGATTGCAGGCTGGCGGACGGTACGGGAGTACCTCAACGCAGCCTCCGGACAGCCGAGGCTGTTCATCTCGGAGGACTGCGGAGAGCTCATCCGCTGTCTGCCCGCGCTTCGGTTCGACGACCGGGTCAGCGAGGACGCCGCCGGTACGCCGCACGAGATCACCCACGCGCCGGAGGCGCTTCGCTACGCGCTGATGTCGCGCGAGCCGCGGCCGCCGGCAGGAAAGGAAAGCTTCCCCTCAGTCTACGCCTTCCCGCCGCCCAAACGCGTGCAGGAGGGTGACTACGCGCATTTTATCAACTATTAAAAGGGAGGGAAAACATGCCGAACCGAACCGAAAAGGCTGCACTTGCCGAGGACTGGCGGCTGTACGAGGAGGGCAAGACTTACAACCACTCGCTCGACCTGTACAGCAAGGTCAATCTCAACGAGCGGTTTTATCGCGGCGACCAGTGGGACGGTATCGCCTCGGGCGGGCTGCCGACGCCGGTTTTCAATTTATTCCGGCGCATCATCAACTACTATATTTCCAACCTTCTGTCGAGCGCGGTGGCCATGCGCTACACGTTTGACTCGCCCTACGGCGACAAAATGAAGATTACTGCCGAGCAGGCGGCGGGCGCGGTGAAAAAACTCAACGACATCGCGCTGCACCGCTGGAAGAAGCTGTATATGGACGACCTGCTCAGCGATGCGCTGTACGACGCGGCTATCACCGGCGACGCCGTGGCCTACACCTTCTGGGATCCGACGATCAAGACCGGCCAGAGCTTTACGGGCGATTTCCGCACGGTGCTGCTGGACAACACGAACGTCTTTTTCGGCAATCCGAACAGCAAGGACGTCAAGAACCAGCCCTACATCCTCATCGCCTCGCGCGAGCTGGTAGAGGACGTGAAGGCGACCGCAGCCAAGCATGGGCGGAGCAAAGAGGAGATCGCGCTCATCACCGACGACAGCGACAGCAGCGAATTCGCCGGCGATATGGCGCAAAAGGAGCTGACCGGCACAAAGTGCGTGACACTGACCAAGCTCTGGCGCGGAGAAAACGGCACCATCTGCTTCCGCAAATCCGTTCGTGACACGGTTATCACCGAAACGATTGACACGGGGCTGCAAAACTATCCGATCTGCTTCTTCAACTGGACGCCGGTCAAGAACTCTTGGCACGGGCAGGCGGTGGCGACAGGGATGATCGAGAACCAGATTTTCATCAACAAAGCATTTGCGATGGTGATGAAGCATATGATGGACACCGCCTTCTCGAAGGTGGTGTATGACTCGACGATCATCGACGAATGGTCCAACCGCATCGGCGAGGCCGTGGCGGTGAGCGGGCCGGTGGAAAACGTAGCGAAGGTGCTGTCCCCCGGGCAGATGCAGACCGGTATGCTCGACGTCATCAATATGGCCATCGCACATACGAAGGAGTTCCTCGGCGCGACGGACACTGCGCTCGGCGATGTACAGCCGACGAACACGAGCGCCATCCTCGCCTTACAGCAGGCAGCCACGCAGCCGCTTGAATGCATCCGCCGGGCGCTCTACCGTTTTGTCGCGGATATTGGCATGGTCTGGCTGGACTTTATGCTGACCTACTATGACGACAGCCGGCTGGTCTGCGTACCTGAGGGTACGGGCGAAAGCTACCGCAAGTTCGACTTCTCGCCTTACCGTGAAGCGTTGTTCGACTGCGAGGTCGATGCGGGCGCAAGCAGCTACTGGTCGGAGATCAGCGCACTGAACACGCTGGACAATCTTCTCATCAACGGCAAAATCGACACGATTCAATATCTGGAGCGTATACCCGACGAGTTGATTCCGAAAAAAGACGCTTTGATTGCCGAAATCAAGGCAGCCGTAGAGCAGCTTCAGCAGTCGGCGCAAATTGAAAACGGAAAGGAAGAGAACATTGACGAAGGAACAGGTATATGAAGCCGTCAGTGATCTGGCAAGCGACGCCGGAATGACGGAAGACGGGTACATCGCATCCCTTCTGCGTCGGGCGGAGGAAGACCGGATCCGCAGGACGGAGGGGCTGGACGTCGATCTGGCCGCCGAGCTGAACGAGTCCCGGCAGCTTCGGCGGGACAACCGCAAGCGCGAGCGTGAGTCGCTGCGCAAAACTGAGATGGAGGAGGACATCCGCCGGTTCAAGGAATATTTTCCCGACGTGACCGCAGCGGACATCCCCGAAGAAGTATGGGCCGAAGTGGCGGAGGGCGTTTCGCTCACGCACGCCTATGCACTGTACAGAGCGGCAATCAGCGCAGAAGACGCAAAAGCGCAGAGCCTGAACCGCGTCAACGCAGACCGCTCCGCGCCGCTGGGCACGGAAGGTGACCCAAACACCGCGCTGACACAGGAACAGGTGGAAAACATGAGTCCGCAGGCGGTCAAGAAAAACTACAACCGCATCCTCTCCTCTCTGAAGAACTGGCGGCTTTGAGAAGCCTTGACGAAAACATTTGTAAAGGAATGGTTTGACAATGAGCATTTACAACAGCATCGAAAAAGTAATTTCCGCCGAGATTCTGCGTTCAAATGAGGACAACCTGATTGCCAACCGCATCTGCAACACCTCCTTTGTCGGTGACATCAAGAACCGCGGGGACAGCGTAACCTTCATCGGACTGTCCGAGCCGACGGTCTACAGCTACGAAGGTACGCTCGATTATGAGGACATCAGCGATTCGGGCGTCGTGCTGTCGATCGACCAGGACATGGTCTTTTCCTTTATGGTCAAAGACCTGGAGGAGCTGCGCAGCAGCATCGGCCTGAAGGACTCGCAGACCAAGCGCGCTTCCTACAACCTCGGACTGGCGGTGGACAAGTACGTCCTCGGCCTCTATGAGGATGCGGGTGAAACGCGCACGGCAGTCACCGTAACGCCGTCCAATGTCCTCGAAACCATTGCGGCTGCGAAGCAGTCGCTGGAGGAGGAAAACGTACCGGACGGGCAGTCCTGGATCGTTGTGCCTCCGTTTGTCAAGACAAAGCTGATGCTGGCAGGCATCAAATTCCAAATCAACAACGGCGTCAACGGCACCGGCAGCCTTGGCTTCACAGACGAGCTGGGCTTTGACATCTATGTTTCGAACAATCTGGCCAAGGACAGCTCCGGCAAGACGATGATGCTGTGCGGCTCGTATTCCGCCATCGCATATGCGGAACAGGTGCTGGAAACACAGGTGATCGACCGGATGGAAAGCTCGTTTGCCACCGCAGTGCGCGGGCGTTTGGTGTTCGGCGCAAAGGTCATCAAGCCCAAGGAGCTCATCTGCACGCCCGTCACGGACGGCGGCAACTCCATCACTGCATAACGGGAGGGACAAGGAATGAGCGTTGTTACGCAGACCAAGGTCGCTTCCCCCTTTACGGCAGTCCCGCCCGTCTACACCGCAGCGGCCTCTGCGGCGGCGGGCGCCGCAGAGACGTTTACGATCAAGCCCGACTGCGACGACATCCGCGAGGTGATTCTCGTACGCAACGGCAGCACGGATAAAACGGTCACGGTTTATTTCGAATGCAATGAAAATGCACCCAGGCCGACGACGGCAGCACAGACAATCGGGCCGGGCACCGAATGCGCCATTGCAGTTGACAGCGCGCTTCTGAAAAAGGCCGACGGCGGCTTTTCACTCGTTGCCGTTCCGCCTGCGGATACGGCGCTGTCCGGCTGTTCGTTTTCCGTCGCATCACTGGGGATGCGGCAGACGCCGCTGTATTAAAGCAGACGGCAGCGTAGGGGGAGGTTTTCCTCCCCCTACGGCAAGCAAAGAAGCCTTGAAAGGAGAATGGATTTGAATCGGACATCTGCACATCGGGGGACAACGCGATGACGGGACAGGCGCTGTATGAGCTTGCAATGGATATTCTCGCACTCCGTTTTCCGGACGGCGACATTCCTGCAAGCTGCGACGATATGACCGGCCGTGCGCTGGGCCTGATCAACCTGCTCATAACAGAAAACGCGTTTCTCGACGCGCGGCTGAAAAAGAGCGACCCGGCAGTCGTTCCGATCACCGCACTCAGCGACGAGATTGGGCAAAGCGCTGAGATTGTCTCACGCGCGATGCCCTACGGGCTGGCGTCGTTGCTCATACTCAACGAGAACGCGACGCTTGCCAGCCTGCTGCATGGATTATACACAGCGGCGCTCAACGAAATCAGCCACTCCTACGGCGCCGGAGTTGAACAAATCAAAGAGGTTTATTGAAAACCGGACTTTCCCCTGGGCCGGTGGACGACCTTCCCGTGCTGCCGGCGGCAGCTTCGCCGACCAAGGCGGGGCACGGGTGTCCCTTGGGCCGGAAAAAACGGCGCCGACCGGCCGGTCCGCACTTCCTTGCTGCACAGTGCGCGAGTCCGCTCAGGCAGAACCGCAGCGAGGCATGACATATATTCCTCAAGAAAGGCATGGCAAACAGCCTATGAAAAAGCATCAAACGACGCAGTTTTCGGGCTATAACGAGCTGTTAACGGTCAGCGACGGACTGACCTTCAGCCCGAATATGTGCAATTTCAAAATTCTGCCGGACGGTTCACTGAAGAAGCGCGAAGGATACAGCGAGCTGTTCACGGCAACCGGCTCGGTCGAGGGATTATGGGGCGGCACGATTGCAGGCCACAACATCCTTGCCGCTTCCATCGGCGGCGACCTGTGGATCTACGACCTGGATCTCTCGATGTCATACAACGCCGGGGAAATCGGCACGGGGCACGCATCGATGTTTCCCTTCGGCGGCAAGCTGTACATCCTTAACGGGGTCGACTACTACTGCTATGACGGCAATACATTGACAACGGCGTCCGGATACGCGCCGCTCATTCTGATTGCCTGCGACCCATCCGACGGTTCGGGAACGCTGTACGAGGAAGTCAACCTGCTCTCTCTTCAGCGTCGGCAGCGCTTCAACACGGACGGCTCGACGCGCAACTTCCGTTTCACGGAAAAGAACATTGATAAAGTGGATTGGGTGAAATTCAACGGTGAAACGCTGGCATCGAACGCATACTCCTTCTCCAAAACCTACGGCGCGATCACGCTGACAACAGCACCGGCCGAAGCGACCGACGCGCTGGAGGTATGCTACACGCTGGCCGCGACCGAAAGCCGGAGAAGCATCATCACCGCCTATCGCTACGCGATGATTTTCGGAGGCAACACAGACAACCGCATTTTTATCTGGGGCAGTGAGGACGAGCCATGTACCATACGGCATACGGCACTGGGCGACGGCGTTCCGAACCCGGAATACTTCCCCGAAAACAGCTTCCGCGTCATCGGAGACACGGCAATCACCGATATCATCCAGCAATATGACCGTCAGCTCATCTTCGCGCAGGACCGCGCGTTTTATTCCTACTGCGATCTGACGACCGACGCGATGGGCAACGCCTACGCTTCCTATCCCGTGTTTGCGCTCAACGCCTCCAAGGGCAGTCTGATCTACGGCGGCGGCACAATTGCAGACGGCTGTCCGATCACCTTCTGCGGCGATGGGCTGAATCGCTGGGAAGCGACGAACGTACAGGATGAGCGAAGCGCAACCTGTTTTTCACAACGGATTGACAAAAGCATTGCGGAGCTTTTACGATACCGGCGCTACGAGGACGGCGTCCTGCACTTTCACCAGCCGACGTCCGAGCTGTTTTTATGCTGCGAGGACAAAATGTATATCTGCAATACAAGGCTGAACGCATGGTACGTCTATGACGGGCTGTACACAACGGCGATGTGCACGGTCGGCGACAGTCTTTATATCGGAGACCGCTACGGCCGTGTGGTCTGCCCGAACGACAGCATCAAAAATTTTGAAGCGACGTGGGTATCGCCGACTTGCAGCTTCGGCTGCTGCGGACGGCTCTTCACAACCGGAAAGCTGTTCTATACCGCAGAATGGAAGAGCGGCGCCGGTTTTTCGGTCGGCTGGGCGGAGAATACGCTGCGCGAGGGCAGCACATACACCGAGACAGGCGACGGCATCACCGACAAACATGAGCTGTATCGTGCTGTCCGGCTGCCGGCGAAGCGGGTCGCAGCCGTCAAGCTGCAAATCACCTCCCCGTCCGGCAAGGACGCATGCATTCACGCCCTGGCCGTCGAATACAATGAAATGGGGGATTACAGACTTGGTTAACGACTGGATCGAAAGCATCAAAAACGCATTGGAAGCATACGGCAAGCAAAGCGACGAAACACTCACTTCACTGTACGCCGCCGCGCGGGACGAGTACAACAAAAGCTACAATGCGGCGCTGGATACACTCAACGCGCAATACGAATCCGACAAAAAACAGGCGTACACAAAAAAAGCGGCCGACGATAAGAATATGGGTGAATACTTAGCCGCACGCGGTCTGTCGCGGTCGGGTGAGAGCGTGAACGCGCGCATTGCATCAGACGTTTCGCTTGGGAACACCTTGTCCGCGCTGTCAAGCGGACTGCGCGAATCGCAGAACACGCTTGCCTCCGATTACGGCAAGGCACTGGCGAATCTTGCGATAGAGGAGGCGAACAAAAAAGCCGAGAACAACCGCTGGACGGCAGAGTTCTCCGCCTCGCTGGCGAGCACGGCCGCCGATAACGCGCTGCGTGAGGAACAGAACCGTCTCGACCGCGATAAATTCAACCATACCGTAGAAATGGACAACAATGCGCTCAATGATCTGAAAGCCGAGCTGGAAGCATACGAAGCGGAGCTGAAGAAGCGCGAAGAGGCACTCAAGGAGGCCGAAAGCAACAAGCCGGGCACAGGAAACACAGGGAATACAAGCGCATCGGACGACACACCGGGAAATACGGGCGGCAACGAGGACAACAACTCGATGCTCAACCCTGCCGAACTGGCAAAGGATATCGTCTCACAATACGCGACAGGCAAAACGCTTTCCACGCAGGCGGAAAACTTTGCCGTTCTCAAATACCTGCGCAATCTCAAACGCGAGGGCATCGACGAGGCATATTACGACTCTCTTGTTTCCAACCTGAAGGCGCTGGGCTTTACGGGGGCGAACGTAAACTACAATACGCTGCTTGACACAGTCAACGACAGTATTGAAAACTATTATCGCCTGCAGGAAGAGCTTTACAATCTCTATTTGGAAAAAGGCTTCAGTCCGGAAATCGCGTCCGCCGGTTCCAAAGACCGGGCACAGGGACTGCAGTATGAATACCTGTACAGACACTCGCCGAGCATATCCTTCTTTGAGCTGGCCGTCTATGCGGCGGATCTGGACCTCGACCATCTGGAAACCTTCTACAGCCATGTAGAAACAAACAGGCGCGACCCGAATGAATATGACATCGTACTCGGCGGTGCGCTGAAGCATTGAACAGGCTGACCGCCTTATCCGGCGGCAGGAACGAGAAAGGACAACAGCTTATGGATTGGAACGCATATCTCAAGCCGGAGCTTTCCGTGCTCATCCCCGTGCTCTATCTCATCGGTGCAGCTCTGAAAAAGACATCTATCGGAAACTGGCGCATCCCCTTCCTGCTCGGCGGCGGGGGCATTCTGCTGGCAGCACTGTATCTGCTGTCATCCGCCTTCCCCGACAACGGGCCGCAGCTTTTTGCGCTGCTGTTCTCTGCCGTAACACAGGGAATTCTCGGAGCAGCCGGCGCAGTGTACGCCAACAACCTGCTCAAGCAGTATACCAAACGAAAAGAGGAAGAGCAGGATGCGGATTCTTAAACACATCTATCAGGCGTTTTATACGCTGTTCTGTTGTATTTACGAAATATGACAGAGGGCTTTACGGAGCTGCTGCTCACACTGTTTTCATCGGCGGGGCTGGCGGGTGCATTGTTCGCGGCGCTGCTGTCGCATGTGCTCAGGAAAGCGCGCGCCGACGCCGACCGTCGCCGGCAGGAACGGACGTCGCTGGAGATCATGCGGTGTGAGGGCGAAGCGGCTGCCGGAGAACTGCTGCTGACGCTCGTCGCCTTCGTACAGGGACACTGCGGCGAGACGGAGCTGAAAACAGCGCGGGACGAATACGGCAGCTATTTGGAAAAAAGCAGAGCGCTCAAGGCCAAGCTGGCCGCCGAGCACACCGAAAAATGACCGCACAGCAAAAAAGGCCCGGCCGCTTTGAAGCGGCCGGGCCTTTTGCTGTAAGAAAAGCTATAAATTCCAAGCGAAATGCAGAGCTTTTCCACAGGCCGGAGAGACGGCTGCATAACCGCCTCTCTATGTTCTGTCAGCCGAGCGCCACGTCCAGCAGCAGCATCAGCGCGAAGCCGAGCGCCACGCCGACGGTGCCGACGTTGCTGTGCTCGCCGGCCTGCGACTCGGGGATCAGCTCCTCGACGACCACGTAGATCATCGCACCGGCCGCGAATGCAAGGATATACGGCAGCACGGAGGTGACCAGCGAGGTCAGCAGGATGGTCAGCAGCGCGCCGAGCGGCTCCACGACGCCGGAAAGCGTCCCGTAGAAGAACGCACGGCGCTTGGAGAGACCGTTAGAAACCAGCGGTGCGGAGATCACCGCGCCTTCGGGGAAGTTCTGAACCGCGATGCCGATGGACAGCGCCAGCGCGCCGGCAGTGGTGATGACAGTGCTGCCCTCCAGCATCCCGGCGAGAACGACGCCGACCGCCATTCCTTCGGGGATGTTGTGCAGCGTGACGGCGAGGACGAGCATAAACGACTTTCCCAGACTCGACGGCCGTCCCTCAGGCTTATCCTCGCCGAGGTGAAGGTGCGGGATGAGCGTATCCAACAGCAGCAGAAAGCCCATGCCGAGCAGGAAGCCGAGCACGGCCGGCAGCCAGGCGTTCCCGCCGTCCGCCTCCGCCATCTCGATGGCGGGGATGAGCAGCGACCAGACCGAGGCGGCAATCATCACGCCCGAAGCAAAGCCGAGCAGCGCTTTCTGCACCTTGTCCCCCATCTGCCTTTTGAAAAAGAACACCGTCGCCGAGCCGAGCACGGTGCCGGCCAGCGGCAGCAGCAGTCCGAGCAGTGTTTTGACCGTCTGGCTCATCAAAGGGTCAGAGACGGCGGATTATACACGCGCGTTTTCAGCTCGCTGTTGAGCATATACAGCCCCTTTGCGTCGCTGCCGAACAGCTCCATTTTGGTAATCATATCCGATGCGTTTTTTTCCTCCTCGCCCTGTTCCTTGACGAACCAGTCGAGCAGCTGCATCGTGCGGAAATCATGGTCCGCAAACGCCTCGGCATAAATGGCGTTGATAAGGCCGGTGACATATTTCTCGTGCTCCAATCCGGCCTTAAGGGGCGCCATATTATCGGCAAGCACCTTATCCGGCTTGTTGATTACGCCGAATGTGACCTTCTCGCCGTTGTTCTGCAAATACTGATAGAAGAGCATCGCATGGTCTGCTTCCTCCTGCGCCTGCACCTTATACCAGTTCTCGAAGCCGTCGAGGCCGACCGCACCGTAATAGTTGGCGAAGTCCAGATAGAGGTAGGCGGAATAGAATTCGTGCGTAATCTGTTCGTTAATGAGCTTTGCAACTTTTTCGTTCATTTTGCTTCCCTTTCCTTCTTTATTCCTTGCCGCACCCGTGGCCGCAGCCGCCGGAGCCGCAGGTATGCGTATGGTCATGCGCGTGATGATCGCAGCGCACGGCCGGGTCGTAAGCAAGCGTGCCGTCCAGCAGCGCACGCACGGCTTCGTCCGCGCTGCCCGAGACACCGCCGTAAAGGCGGATGCCGGTCTGCGAAAGCGCCGTCTGCGCGCCGCCGCCAATACCGCCGCAGATAAGCGTATCGACGCCGTTGTCCTTCAAAAAACCGGCCAGCGCGCCGTGGCCGCTCCCGTTGGTGGAATGCACGGCGGACGCGCGGATCTCGCCGTTTTCGACGTCATAAAACTTGAAGGCCGAAGTGCGGCCGAAGTGCTGAAAAACAGCGCCGTTGTCATAGGGGACTGCAATACGCATTCAAAACGCTCCTTTCTATGTCTTCCTTTTTTCTTAAATTATGCAGGCAATGCTGCAAAATACGGGTGGATTCCGATGCTCACAGCATCTCCATTATAGCACGAAACCGTAAAAAGTAAAGAGACCCGGTCACGTTTTTCAGGAAAAGTTTCCGTCCTGCTCGGGAAGTACGTAATGGAAGGAAGAGACTGCATTCCTGCTTGTGCCGTCATCGTATACGAACGTGTAATACATATAATAATAAATGGTATTTACATCGTATGCTTGAATATAA
>ERZ1673695.2012-NODE-2012-length-17502-cov-7.044478_pt1 | contig 17502 bp, 17 predicted proteins | sample MGYA00580225_ERZ1673695 | MGnify/ENA primary metagenome ERZ1673695 (study PRJEB41218, sample SAMN15661739) | gut metagenome | host: Homo sapiens | place: Canada: London | collected 2015-08-20/2019-03-30 | study: EMG produced TPA metagenomics assembly of...
CCCCGCTCCCATTTGCTTACCGCCTTATCGGAAACAAACAGGCGCTGCGCCAGCTCTTTCTGCGTCATTCCGCCCTCCCGCCGCAGCCCGGCCACAAAGGCGCCGAATCGTGCCTTGTCAATCTCGTACATTCCGTACCCTCCTTTGGGCCCATTTTAGGCGGCGGCGCCCGCTCCTGTCAACCGACCAGCGGTAGAATCCAGCGCCCCCAGGGGCCTGCGGCGGTTTTACGGCTGCGTTTCCTCCCCCAGCCCCATCACGTCGATGGAGTGATGCATGTGGATGGCCATGGCGTGCTCCGCCCCCGCCGCGTCCCGTTTCTGCAAAAACTCCAGCAGCAGCGCATGATCCCGCAGGGTGTCCTCCGCCAGCTGCGCCCCGTGTCCGCCGGAGACGATGGCGGCGGACACGGCCTGGTCGATCATGGGCAGCAGGCGCACCATGAACTCGTTGTGGGCGGCCCGGACGATGGCCGCGTGAAAGGCCCGGTCGGCCTGGGTACGGTCCTCGCCCAAGCGGATGCAGCGCTCCACATCCGCGCCCCGCCGCAGGATCTCCGCCAGTTCCCCCTCCGTGGCCCGGCGGCAGGCCAGCCGGGCGGCCCTGGGCTCAAAAATAGAGCGCAGCTCAAACAGGTCCCGCAGCTGCCCCCTGGCATAGTCCACTCCGGAAAAACCGAAATCGTCGATCTCACCCACCCGCTGCGACACATAGGTCCCTTTGCCCCGGCGCACCTCCAGCACCCCCCGGGTACACAGGGTACGGATGGCCTCCCGCAGCGTGGCGCGGCTCACGCCCAGCCCGGCGGCGAGCTCCACTTCGTTGGGCAGCTTCTCCCCGGGCTTTCTGCGCCCCTCCACCACGATATGATTATACAGACTCTCAGCGGTCTGCTGCGTCCGGTTCTTCTTTTCCATGCACTTACCTCCAGGTCAGTTCTTGACAGTGCTGCTTCTATCCTATAGTATAAAGTCAGACAATGCAAGTGTCATCATACATCTTTTTACATAAGGAGGTCTCCCATGCGCAGCGACAATGTAAAGAAGGGCGTCCCCGCCGCCCCCAACCGCTCCCTGTTCTATGCCCTGGGCTACACCAAGGAGGAGCTGGAGCGTCCCCTCATCGGCGTGGTCTGTTCCTACAATGAGATCGTCCCCGGCCATATGAACCTGGACAAGATCGCCGAGGCCGTAAAGGCCGGCGTCCGCGCCGCGGGCGGCACCCCCGTCGAGTTCCCCGCCATCGCCGTGTGCGACGGCATTGCCATGGGACATGTGGGCATGAAATACTCCCTGGTCACCCGGGACCTCATTGCCGACTCCACCGAGGCCATGGCCATGGCCCATCAGTTCGACGGTCTGGTCATGATCCCCAACTGCGACAAGAACGTGCCCGGCCTGCTGATGGCCGCCGCCCGGGTCAACATCCCCACCATCTTCTGTTCCGGCGGCCCCATGCTGGCCGGTCACCTGACCGACGGCCGGCGCACCTGCCTGAGCCATATGTTCGAGGCGGTGGGCTCCTACTACGCCGGCAAGCTGGATGAGGCCGGTGTGGAGGAGTATGAGCGCAATGCCTGCCCCACCTGCGGCTCCTGCTCCGGCATGTATACCGCCAATTCCATGAACTGTCTGACCGAGGCCATCGGCATGGCCCTCAAGGGCAACGGCACCATCCCTGCCGTCTACTCCGCCCGCCTGCGTCTGGCCAAGCATACCGGCATGCAGATCATGGAACTGGTCAAGCGGGACATCAAGCCCCGCGACATCATGACCGAGGCCGCTTTCCACAACGCCGACACGGTGGACATGGCCTTGGGCTGCTCCACCAACACCATGCTCCACCTGCCCGCCATCGCCCATGAATGCGGCATCGAACTCTCGCTGGACATGTCCAACGAGATCTCCTCCCGCACGCCCAACCTGTGCCATCTGGCCCCCGCCGGCGAGACCTACATGGAGGACCTGGACCGGGCGGGCGGCGTCCACGCCGTCATGGCGGAGCTGAAGCAAAAGGGCCTTCTGGACACCGGCGTGCTGACCGTTACGGGCAAAACGCTGGAGGAAAACCTGGAGGGCGTGGTCAACCGGGACCCGGAGCTGATCCGGCCCATCGACCGCCCCTACTCCGCCGACGGCGGCATCGCCGTGCTCAAGGGCAACCTGGCTCCCGAGGGCTGCGTGGTCAAGCGCTCCGCCGTCGCCCCGGAGATGATGTCCCACACCGGCCCGGCCCGCGTGTTCGACAGCGAGGACGACGCCATCCAGGCCATCTACGACGGCAAGATCGTCCCGGGCGACGTGGTCATCATCCGCTATGAGGGCCCCAAGGGCGGCCCCGGCATGCGCGAGATGCTCAACCCCACCTCCGCCATCGTGGGTATGGGCCTTGGCTCCTCTGTCGCCCTCATCACCGACGGCCGCTTCTCCGGCGCCACCCGCGGCGCGGCCATCGGCCATGTCTCCCCCGAAGCCGCCCTGGGCGGCCCCATCGCCTTTGTGGAGGAGGGGGATCTGGTCTGCATCGACATTCCCTCCTGTAAGATCGAGGTCCGGGTGGACGAGGCCGTTCTGGCCGCGCGCAAGGCCGCCTGGACCTGCCCCGAGCCCCGGATCAAGACCGGCTATCTGGCCCGCTACGCCAAACAGGTCTCCTCCGCCGCCCGCGGCGCGGTGCTGGAATAAGCGGCCCGCGCGTGCATGTTCGCGGGCTGAGCCGTGTTTTTTCTGAGACGCATGTCCTCAAAAAATACGGATCTCCATTCCCTTCGCCGCTGCGGCGGCGAACCTCCTGCGCAGGGCGTTCTCCTTTGCAGGAACCCTTTGTTTTCCTGCATCGGCTCAAGGTTTTCCGACAGGCCGGGGGCGTCTTGCAAAACCGGATTCCCAAACATCAATCCCAAACAAAAGTTGCATAGGATCGCCATTGCGATCCTATGCAACTTTTTTAAGGGGCATATTGCCGGCTCGGGCCTGAAAGCTGCATGGTTGCAGCCATCCCCATTTTTACGATTGCTCTTTGCGCTCCATGCGGCGGCGCAGGCGCTGGAGCGCCTGATGGTGCTGGATGGAGCGCATCTTTGGGAACGCCCGCATCAGGCGGCGCTGGCCGAAGGCATGCCCATCCAGCGCATGCTCCAGCTTCTCCCCCAGCTCCGCCAGCTCCTGCTGCCGCTGCCGCCTGCGCCGTAAGCGCTCCTGGCTTCGTTCTTCCTTCCGTTCCGCCGCATCGACCCGCAGCTGCTTGGTCTGCTCGTCCAGCTCCTCTTTCCAGGCCGTCCCCTTCTCCGCCGCCTCCAGCACCTTGTCCGCCAGATTTTCGCCCAGCTCGTCGGACAGCTCCCGGATCCGCCCGGCCAATGCGTCGATCTGCTTCAGCTGGCGGTTGAGCCTGGCGATGGAGCTGCCTGTGGCCGCCAGATCCACCGCTATGACCGCTCCGAAGCAGGCCAGCAGGACCACGCCCAGCGTATGGGGCAGCAGGCGCACCAGCAGCATCACCGTCGGATGGAGCAGATCCACCACGAACAGCCCGATCAGCCCCCAGGCGATGGAAAAACGCAGGCAGATATAGCCGCCCAGATTGAAGGGCTCGTCGGAGTAATCCCACCAGCGCTGATGGAAGAGCTTCTCCAGCACAAATCCGGCCGCCAGCTCCAACAGGGAGGTCAGCAGCACCGACCCCAGAAAGAGCAGCAGCAGGTTCTGCTTGAGCGGCTCCAGGCAGAGGAAAATAATGGCCGCGCCGAAGCCGTAAATGGGACACACCGGCCCGTTGAGGAATCCCCGGTTGACGAATTTCCCCGTCACCAGGGCCGCATAGCTCACCTCGGTACACCAGCCCAGCAGCGCATAAACAAAGAAAATCCATAAAAGCTCATATCCGCTGTACATGCGTTCTCCTCCCTCCCCGGGAAACCCGGCGTCTTCCCGTCAAGCCACAAAAAAGGCCCACCACAGCAGGGTGGGCCTTTTTCGATCCCGATCCGCGCTCCCCCGCGCTTTCAAGCCTTCTTCCGCGCGGAGCCGCGGTAAGCGCCAGCTGCCGGAGCTTAAAAGGGCTGCCCCGGGTCATTCGTGGGGCCGCCGTAGTTGGGTCCGTACCCGCCGGATTGCGGCCCGCCCTCCGCCGTCTGGGGGCCAAACGCGCCGTGGACCACGTAATCGTAGAAATTGGCTTCAGCGGCCCCCATATAGGGGTTGAGCCACAACCCCAAAATGCCTAATGTAAAGGGCGTCAGCAGAATCCACCCAAGGAAGGACAGATCCAGCACGAACAAAGAGCCCTTCCAGCCGCGCATGGCCTGCTTGCTGCGGGAAATCGCCTCCAGGCTCCCCATATCCGGGTCGTCCAGCAGCAAATAATAGGCCAGGCGGTAACGGTAACTCACCGCGATGCCGAAGCCAACGCCCGCGATGCAAAGCACCACCGCCAAGGCGATGAGCACGCCGCTGTCCAGCACCGCGGCCAGGATCATGACGGCCAGATAGGGGATCATGGCCAGCAGGGTCCATAATCCGGTAAACACGCTGATCAGGATGGCGCAGATCAGCACACGGCCGATCCGTGCGAAACCGTCCATCAGGTTGCGGTAGCCCGGCTGCTCACCGCGGGCCAGGCGCAGGCTGTAAGAGGTGTACCCGAAGCCCATGACGCAGGTATACAGAGAGATCAGGAGCTCCAGCACTGCGTAAAGGGCAACCCGGCCCGGGAGGAACACATAGTGAAAAATCGTCTCCGGGTCATAGATGCCGTCCAGCAGATACATGTAGGCGATCTGAAAGGGGTTGTTCACAAAGTACATGATGGCGCTGGCCAGCACACTGGTCAGCAGCACATAGACCAGCGTCACCAGCATGGGGTGAGGATAGGCGCCCCGCATGGCGTTTCTGGCTTGAAATTTGGCCTCCGGTCGGTTGAATCCCATTCCAAGATCCCTCGCAATCTCTGTTTGAACGCTCCTGCCAGGACCGCGCAGCGGCCTGCGGCGTCGGTCAATCGGCACAAGAGCCGCTATGCGGGTATTGTACCATACTACCGCTCCGATTGCAAGGCGGGCAGCCGCACCTGGAACCGGACGCCGCCGGGGATATTCTCCGCCGTACAGCTTCCCCCATGGGCCAACACGGCGGCGCGGACGATGGCCAGCCCCAGCCCGGCCCCGCCGCGGGCCCGGCTGCGGGAACGGTCTCCCTTGAAAAAGGGCTCCCACAGGCGGGGCAGGTCCTGTTCCGGGACCGGCTCCCCGTCGTTCTCCACCGTAAGCACCGCCTGCCCCCGGACCCGTTCGGTCTGCACCCGTACCGCGCCCCCGGCGGGACAATGGCGCAGGGCGTTGGAGGTCAGGTTGGAGAGGACCCGTTCCAGCCGGGCCCGGTCGCCGGACACCAATGCCGGATGCAGGTCGGGCTCCAGGCGCACACCTTTGGCTCGTGCGCCTGGAGCCAGCCGGGACAGGGTCTCTTCCGCCAGCTCCGCCAGTTCCACCGGCAGGACCTCCGAACCCCCCGCACCCGCCTCCAGCCGGGACAGGTCCAGCATCTCCCCCACCAGCGCGCCCATTCGGTCGCTCTCATCCAGGATAATATCCAGATACTGCGCCCGCTTTTCCGGGGCGATGTCCTCCCGCAGGGCCTCCGCATGGGAGCGGAGCACGGCCAACGGGGTCTTCAGCTCATGGGCGGCCGCCCGGGCGAAGTCCCGCTCGCGGGTCAGCTGCGCCTCCCGTCTGGCCTGGTCGGAATGGAACGCCGCCGCCAGGGCGTTCAGCTCCCGGATGGGGCCGTTTTCCGGACAGGACGCTCCTTCGGCCACCCGGGCGCACAGCTGCTCCACCGGCTCGGTCACCTGCCTGGACAGGCGCGCGGACAAAACCAGCAGGACGATCAGTGTCAACAGACCCGTGCTGAGGTACAGCCCCGCCTCCTGCTTCAGCGCGGCGGGCAGCACGTCGCACTGAACGGCCAGATACTGCAGCACCGTGTTGCCGCCCATTGTGCTCCCCAGGGCAAACCCCCCGTCCTTCCAAACGGAGCGCTCCGCCCCGGCGATCTCCCGGTCCAGGATGGCCTGGGCCTCCCGGAAGGAGGCCAGCCGCCGTTCCATATTGACGGGGCCGTCCTTCCCATTGCTGCTCCAGGACGGCAGCAGCACGCTGCGCACCTGCAGGTAGGCGAAGTCCCAGGTTTCGCCCGCCCCCTCCAGGGCGGTCTCCACCATGGTGTCCGCCGTGCCGTCGGGATGGATGATCTCAATCTTCTGCACGGCGATGGCGTGGCCCGGCCGTTCCAGCCCGGTGATCCGGGCAAAGGAGCCGTCCCCGCTCCAGGCGCCCTCCCGGTCGTCCGGCGGGTAGATGCCGTACTCCCACCCCGACCGGTGGGCCAGGATCCAGCGGGCCAGCTCCAGCTGGCCCCGGTCGTCCAGCCCCTCGTCCAGGGAGATGTACCACCGCTGGCCGATGTCCACGCCCTCCCGGTGGCCCCAGCCCCAGGCCAGCTGGCTGCGGACATATCCCGCCTCCGTCCGGGCCGTCAGGGCCATCCCTCCGTCCATTTCGCTGACCTGCCCCAGCGAGAGGGAGCTGAGGTTGTTCCGCAGGATGTTCGCCGCCTCGTCCCCCAGTCCGTTGGCGAGGTTGTTCTCATAGAATTCGCAGTGCTCCTCCAGACTCGTCTGGGCGGAACGGGCCGCGGCTTTGGCGCTGCTCTCCAGCTCCCGGCAGGTATTGTGCGTCAGCAGGGCCATGGTGCCCAGCCAAAGCAGGGCAAACGTCCCGCCCAGGGGCCGCAGCAGCTTCCAGCGCAGCCTCCGGGGCCCCGCGCTCCAAAAACGCCTCATCCCTCGCACGCCTCCTCCAGCTGATACCCCGCCTTGAACACGGTTTTGATCTGCTTTCCGGCGCTCCCCAGGGCCGCGCGCAGGCTCTTGATGCGCACGTCCACCGCCCGCTCGTCTCCGTCAAAGTCGAGGCCCCAAACCTTATCCAGCAGCTGGGCACGGCTGAGGACTCTTCCCGAATTGTGCAGCAGGCACAGGAGCAATTCATATTCCCGCGGGGATAATTTGATCGTTTGATCACCGACTGTACAGACGCGGCGGCCCGGATCCACGGAAATGGCTCCGCAGCGCAGCCGTCCGTCCGCGCTTTGACCGCGGCTCCGGCGGATCAGCGCCTCCGTTTTGGCCAGCAGCACCGCCAGAGAAAAGGGCTTGGTCACATAGTCGTCCGCGCCCAGGGCATAGCCCCGGAGCACGTCCTCCTCCCCGCCCAGCGCGGTGAGGAACAGGATGGGTACTCCGCTGCCACACCGCACCGCCCGGCAGACGGCAAAGCCGTCCAGCTCCGGCATCAGCACATCCAGCAGCAGCGCGTCGTAATCATGGTCCCGCAGCAGGTCCAGGCACTCGGCGCCGTTTCGGGCCAGGTCGCACGCCCAGCCATGGGCGGCGAGATAGTCCCGCACGATATCCCGCATCCGTGCCTCGTCCTCCGCCAGAAGTACTTGATAACCCATGCGCTCCGCTCCTTTCCCGGATATCTTACCTCAATCTTATGTCCGTTCTGTGTCGTACCGCCGCACGAAAAATTCCCCGGAGCCGGGCTCCGGGGAATTTTTGTCGTTATCTGCGGCCTGCGCCGCCGCCGCGGGAGCCGCCGCCCCCGAAGCCGCCCCGGGAGCCGCCCCCGAAGCCGCCGCCGAACCCGCCGCGCCCGCCGAAGGACCCGCCGGAGAATCCGCCGCCAAAGGAGGAGCCGCCCGGCCTGCGGCCTGCGCCGCCGCCGCGGGAGCCGCCGCCCCCGAAGCCGCCCGAAAACGTGCCGCCCCGGGGCGGGCGGGGTCCTCCGCCGAAGCCGCCCGGCCGGCCGGGACCGCCAAACCCGCCGGGGCCGCGGGGCGGCCGGGGCGGGCGCGGGCGGTGCGGGCGCCCAAAGAGAAAGGGCCGGTAGATGTAGGGCGGGGGCGGCATGCCCGGCATCAGATAACGTCTGCGGTAACGCCGGTAGCGCATGCCGTCACACACACAGACCACAACGATCAGCAGCACCACCACAACGACGGCCAGCAGCGCCCCGATGGAGCCCACGACGGTGGTCACCGCGCCTGGGCCGGCCGGTTCCGGATAATAATCGAATTCGTTCCCCGCACCGCCGCTCTCCTGGCCCTGACCGGCGCTCAGGCCGCCGTAATAACTGTCGTACCAGTCGTAGAACGCGTCAAAGACCTTCCGTACCCCGGCATCATAGTCCCCCGCGGCAAAGTCGCTCTCCAGGTAGTTCCAGAGATAATCGTCCAGTTTGGACGCGGTGAGGGCATTCTGGATGCCGCTGCCCTGCAGGGCATAGTAGTTTTCCTCCCCGATGGCCAGCAGAAGGAGCAGCCCGTTGTCGGCGTCCGCGTCCCCGATGCCCCAGTCGTTGAAGATCTCATAGGCGTAATCGTCGATCTCCATGCCGTCCAGGAAGTCCACCGTGACCACCACGATCGCTCCGCCGGTGGCCGCGGTCAGCGTCTCGTTCTGGGTCATGATGTAATCCTCCGTGGCATCGCTCAGCACGCCGGCATAATCCCCCACGTAGGTGTTTTCGGGCGCCTGCACCACTGCCAGCGCCGGGGCCGTCAGCAGCGCCATGCACAGCAGGGCGCAGAGCAGCGCGGATAAGTTCGTTTTTCTCATCGCTCTCTCCTAATCATTCACATCAGCCACCAAAGCCAGTTCCTTGACCGCTCCCAGATTTCGCAGCAGCACCGCGGGAAAGCGCCCCAGCACCTTGCGGTTGAAGCGGTCGGCCGCTTTACTGTATTCATCCCGGCTCATGCGGTCGGCGGCCCCGGACAGCTCCGCCTCAAACCCGTACAGGTACTGGGCGTCCTTTTCCGACACGCCCGCCGCCCGCAGCTGCGCGATGACCTGGGCGCATACCGCACCCATGTTCACGTCGGCTTCCGGAAAGGCGCCCTTGTCCGGGTCGGCGTTGCCCTGCGCCCAGGCGATGGCCCCTTCCAGGTCGGAAATTCCGTCGGTCTCCGGGTACCGCCGGGCCACCGTCAGCAGATTTTGCGCCGTGCCGATACGGTCCTGCAGGTCGGAGGCCACCGAACCGCCGTCCCCCTGCCCGCCCTGGGCGAAGAGCTCCAGCACCTGGGCGCGCTGGGCGTTCACGGAACGCAGGCATCCCAGGGGGGCGGACAATACGATGACCGCCGCCAGCACCACCAGGGCCCCGGTATAGGATTTCAGAAACTTCATAGGCTCACCTTGCTTTGCAGAATTCCGCTCGCGTCTCCGCGCCAAAGGCCCGGGCGCTGCCCAAACGGCGCCATGACCGCTTTTTTGACCCGTCTACCCCCGCAGCTCCAGCAGCTTCTGCTTCAGCTCGCCCTCGATGCGGCCCAATTCGACCTCGGCCTCCCGGCGCTTTTGGGCGCCGTCCTGCTGGATCTTCATGACCTCGTCCAGCGTGGAGATGAGCTGCTGGTTGGTGTGCTGAAGGGTCTGGATATCCACCACGCTGCGCTCGGCCTCCTTGGCGGTCTCGATGGTGCCCATCTTGAGCATGTCGGCGTTCTTCTGCAGCAGCTCGTTGGTCATGTTGGTCACCGCGCTCTGGGCGGCGGTGGCCTGGCGGGAGTGCTCCAGGCCCAGGGAGAGCACCATTTGGCTCTTCCACAGGGGGATGGTATTCACCAGGGAGGACTGGATCTTTTCCAGCATGAGGCTGTCGTTGTTCTGGATCAGGCGGGTCTGAGGCCCCATCTGGATGGAGATCATGCGGGTCAGCTCCAGATCATGGATCTTCTTCTCAAAGCGGGAGCACATGTTCGCCAGGTCGTTGTAGGCCTGGGCATCCTCCTGGGCGCCGGTCTCGGCGGCCTTTCTGCGCAGCTGCTCCAACTCGTTCTCCCGCACCTGGGCAAGGCGCTTCTTACCCGCCAGGATATACATGGTCAATTCCTTATAATACTTGGTGTTCAGGTCATACATCTGGTCCAGCATGGCAATGTCCTTCATCAGGGTCACCTGATGGTTCTCCAGCACCTGGACGATCTTGTCCACATTGGCCTCCGCCTTGGTGTAGGCCACTTTCATCGCCTCCAGCTCGTTGCGTTTCTTTTTGAAGAAGCCGAAGACGCCCTTCTCCTCCTCCTTGCCGAAGCCCTTGAGCTCCACCACCAGGGAAGACAGCGCCTGGCCCACCTCGCCCAGATCCTTGGTGCGCACGGAATTGAGCGTATTTTCCGAAAAGCCCGCGATATTCTTCTGGGCCGCCGCGCCGTACTGGAGCACCACGCTGGAATCGGTGATGTCGATCTTCTGCGCAAAGTCGTTGACCATTTTGCGCTCGGCCTCAGTGAGCTGGCTCTCGTCCAGCTGCACCGCCTTGGCGTCCCGCGCCTTCTGGGCGGCCGCCTCGTCCACCGCCACAGTGGGGTCCAGGGTCAGGCTGGGGGTCTCCGGCGCCTTGGGGGCCTCGGCGGCGGCAGCGGCGGTATTCAAATCGGGGGAAAGGGTCAGTTCAGGGGTAAAATCGGCATGATCCGTCATGGTCTTCATCCTCCATTGTTATCATCAAGTCGTTGTTTCACCGTTCAGCGGCCCAGCTGCGTCCCGCCCAGGCCCTCCTGGGAGAGCATCTGCTCCATCACGGTAATATCGGTGGAGATATCCAGCGCCTCGTCGGCGAACAGGGCGTCCAGCTGCTTGTCGTAGGCCAGCACCACCGTGTCCAGCATCGCTTCGATCTTACCCATGGTGCCGTCGATGTTGGCCCCCGCCACCCCCGCGTCGTCCATGCGGTCATACGCGTTGAGCAGCTTGAGGGTGGTGGGCAGGTAATAATTGAGGAAGCGCCGGATCTGGGGCAGCTTTTTGGGGTTTGCCGCCACATGGGCGAAGATCTTCTGGGTCACCCGTTCCATATGGTCGATCTGCCGGGAGATCTTTGCATCCTCAATGCTGTCGTTGAGGCGGCGCATCTCGGAGACGGCCCTGTCCCGCTCGGCCATGAGGGCGTCCACCTCCGGGTTTCCGGTCGTCACCGGCTCGCTGGGCGCCTCCGGCTCCGGGTCGGGCAGCACCAGCACCCGGTCGCGGAACAGGCGCCGCGCCGCCCAAAACACCGCGATGGAGAGCCCCGCCAAAAGGAGGAAGTGCCACAGGGCATACATCGGGCCCAGAAGCGCCCACACGATCCACAACGCCGCCGTCAGGTACAGCGGGACGGGGGATTTTTTCACGATCTTCGCCATCGGCACAGCCTCCATCCACGGGGCAGCGCCCCAGTTGGTTTTATTGTACCCCCTGCCCGGCGGGAGTGTCAAGAACACGTTGACTTTGCCGGGAAAACTCATTAGAATATTACTACTTATAGATTGGAAGGAAGTCTGCCCGCTATGCTCACTCTGAAAGAGTTCAAGGAAGCCCGCGCCGTGTTGTCCGGGGTCATTCTGAACACCTCCCTGGTCTACAGCAAGGCCTTCTCCAGGGCCACCGGGAACCAGGTATACATCAAGCCGGAAAACATGCAGGTCACCGGGGCCTATAAGATTCGGGGCGCCTACTACAAGATCAGCACCTTGTCCGAGGAAGAGAAGGCCCGCGGGCTGGTGACCGCCTCGGCGGGCAACCACGCCCAGGGCGTGGCCTACGCCGCCCAGGCCGCCGGAGTGGAGGCCACCATCGTCATGCCCACCACCACGCCGCTGGTCAAGGTCAACAACACCAAGGATTACGGGGCCAAGGTCATCCTGCAGGGGGAAACCTTCGACGACGCCGCGGCCCTGGCCGCCCAGCTTTCCCAGGAACAGGGCCTGACCTACGTACACCCCTTCAACGACCCCGCCGTCGCCACCGGCCAGGGCACGATCTCTTACGAGATCTTCCAGGACCTGCCCGACGTGGACGTGATCCTGGTGCCCATCGGCGGGGGCGGACTGGCCACCGGCGTGTCCACTCTGGCCAAGCTGCTCAACCCCAACGTGACCGTCATCGGCGTGGAGCCCACCGGCGCGGCCTCCATGAAAGCCAGTCTGGAGGCCGGACATGTGCTCACCCTGCCCCGGATCGAAACCATCGCCGACGGCGTGGCGGTCAAAACCCCCGGCGACCAGATTTTCCCCTATATCCAAAAAAATATCGACGATGTGATCACCATCGACGACGACGAGCTGGTGGACGCTTTTCTGGATATGATGGAAAAGCACAAGATGATCGTGGAAAACGCCGGATTGCTGCCCATCGCCGCCCTGAACCACCTGGACTGCAAGGGCAAGAACGTGGTTCCGGTCCTCTCCGGCGGCAACATGGACGTGATCACCGTGGCCAGCTTGGTGCAGCACGGGCTCATCAACCGCGGGCGGGTGTTCACCTTCTCGGTGCAGCTGCCCGACCGCCCCGGCGAGCTGCTGCGGGTGGCCTCCATCGTGGCCCGGGAAAACGGCAATATCATCAAGCTGGAGCACAACCAGTTCGTCAATATCAACCGCCAGAGCGGCGTGGAGCTGCGGGTGACGCTGGAGGCCTTCGGCCACACCCACAAGCGGGCGATCCTGGACGCCCTGTGCAAAGAGGGCTACCAGGCCCGGGAATGCCACACCAACGATTTCTACCATTAGTCCAGAGGGGGACGGCCCGTCCCAAACGGCTGCAGACCGCCTGCGCGCAGCGGGGCGCAGCCTTCTCAGGAATGCGGCTTCCGCCTGGGGCATCGTCTCAGTCCAGGGGGGACACGGTCCCCCCTGGACATCTATATGATGCGGCGCGCTGTTCCGGGGCCCATGCCGCCGGGCCGGGTCTTGTGGGAGCCGGCGCGCAGGCGCCTGGGGAGGACCGGCAGCCGTCCCGGGGCGTCATCCGCTTGCCGTATCCTATGTCGCACCCCGCATCCCGGTGCCCCGCCCTTCTTCCGGCGGTATGGCCCATTTTAGCAGAACTTTCTGAAAAACCGACCAAGGAGTGGTGAAAAAATGATTAAAATCTCTCCCTCCATCCTCTCCGCTGATTTTGTGAATCTGGAGCGGGATATCGCCCGGGTGTCCAGCGCCGACATGCTCCACGTGGACGTGATGGACGGCTGCTTCGTACCCAACCTCACCATCGGCGTGCCGGTGGTGCAGTCCATCCGCAAATGCACCGACCTGTTTCTGGACGTGCACCTGATGATCGACAAGCCGGTGCGCTATGTGGAGGCTTTCGCCCAGGCCGGGGCCGACCTGCTCTCGGTCCATCTGGAGGCCGACCACCCCACCCGCATTCGGGAGGCCCTGCGCCAGATGGACCGGTGCGGGGTGAAGAAAGCGGTGGCCCTGCGGCCCATCACGAAGGCCGAAGCGGTCCTCCCCTATCTGGAGGAATTGGACCTGGTGCTGGTGATGACGGTGGAACCCGGCTTCGGCGGACAGGCCTTTTTGGAGGAACAGCTGGAAACCGTCTCCCAGGTACGCGCGCTCATCGACCGCTATCACCCCGCCTGCCGCCTGGAGGTGGACGGCGGGGTCAACGCCAAAACCGCCCCCCGTGTGGTGGCCGCCGGGGCGGATACTCTGGTGGCCGGCTCCGCGGTCTACGGCGCGGCGGACCCGGCCGCCGCCATCGCCGCCTTGCGGGGGGAATAAGCATGGAATACTTTCCTCCTGCTCTGGAGCGTCTGGTGGAGCAGTTTGCCCGCCTGCCCGGCATTGGCCGGAAGAGCGCCCAGCGGCTGGCCCTTTTCGTGCTCTCCCTGCCCGATGAGGACGCCGCCGGCTTTGCCGACGCCATCCGGCAGGCCAAGTCCGCCATCCACTGCTGTCCGGTGTGTCAGAACTTTGCCGAAGGCGACGGGCCCTGTCCCATCTGCGCCAGCGCCAAGCGGGATCAAAGCACCATCTGTGTGGTGGCCGATCCCAAGGACGTGATCGCCATGGAACGCTCCCGGGAGTATTCCGGCGCCTATCACGTGCTCCACGGGGTCATCTCCCCCATGAACCATGTGGGCCCGGACGACCTGCGCGTCAAGGAGCTGCTCGCGCGGGTCGGCGCCGGGGACGTGCGGGAGGTCATTATGGCCACCAACCCGGATACGGAGGGGGAGGCTACCGCCATGTACCTCTCCCGGCTGCTCAAGCCCTTCCAGGTGAAGGTGACCCGTCTGGCCTACGGTATCCCCGTGGGCAGTCACCTGGAGTATGCCGACGACGCTACCCTTATGCGCGCCCTGGAGGGCCGCCGCGAAATGTAAAGAAAGCCCCCGGCCGCATGGCCGGGGGCTTTTGCTACAGCGTGACCTCGCCCGCCAGGCTGCGGTCAAAGCAATCCCGGATCTCCGCCGCCTCCGCCGTCTGCCCCAGGGCCCACATGAGCTTGGTCACCGCCGCCTCGGTGGTCATGTCCCGGCCGGGGATGACCCCCTGGGCCAGGGCCCGCTGACCCACCTCGTAGAGGGAAAAATCACTGGGCTCATAAAGGCACTGGCTGCACACCACCACCGTGATGCCTGCCAGCGCCGCCGCGTGGAGCTTGGCGATCAGATCCCGGCGCACAAAATGCAGCCCGCCCGCGCCGAACGCCTCGATCACGATGCCGCGGTAATGCATCTGCAGCAGCATATCGAAGATCTCCGGGTCCAGGCCTGGGGTTAGCTTGATCAGGAAGACCTTGTCGCAGAGCCTGTCCCGCAGCGCACACGACCCTGCGGGGACGGGAAGGGCCTGGCGATGGATCCGCAAACCCTTCCCATCCACCGTCGCCGCCAGCGGGGCGTTGACGCTCTCAAAGGCGTCGAAGTCGGTCGTTCGGGTCTTCACCGCCCGGCAGCCCAGGATCACCTTCCGGTCAAAGGCCAGGAATACCCCCGCCGTGCCCGAGGCCGCCATGGCCAGCGCCGTGCGCAGGTTGTCCAGCCCATCGGTAAGGGGGTGGGTCATGGGCAGCTGGGCGCCGGTGAGCACCACGGGCACCCCGATCCCCTGCAGCATAAAGGAGAGCACAGAAGCCGTGTAGGCCATTGTGTCCGTACCATGCGTAATCACAATGCCATCATATTGCGTTCTGTTTTCATAGACATGCCGTGCAATGGTCTGCCACTCCTCCGGCTGGATGTTGGAGGAATCCAGATGCAGGATGTCCCGAACGGTGATTGCGTAGTGCTCCAGCACCCCCTGGGGGAGCAGCCCCGCCAGGGCCGTGCCGTTCAGGCCGGGAGAGAGCCCCCGGTCCGTGGGCAGGGAGGCGATGGTGCCGCCGGTAGTCAGCAGCAGGATACGCTTCTTCATCTCAAAACACCTCCGCCAGGGCGTCCGCCCTGCGCTCCGCCGCGGCCAGGAGGGCCGCCCGGTCCTGACGCACGTCGTCCAGTCCCTCGGCGTCCAGGCACTGGAACTCCGGGATGCCGTACATGACGCACAGGGCCTTCATGGTGGGGGTGGCCATCTCCAGGGGCGTGCCGGCATAACGACCGCCCCGGGTGGTGATCAGCAGCAGCTTGGAGGCCCGGCACAGGCCCTTCATCGCCCCCCGCTCGTCATAGCCGAAGGTGATATCGGCGACCGAAATCCGTTCCAGGTAAATCTTCAGGATGGCCGGAAAGGACAGGTCCCAGAACGGGGCGGCGACCACGATCCGATCCGCCGCGGCAAACTGCCGGGCGGGTTCGAACATGGGCTGGTCCAACCGTCCGGCGTTCCACAGCGCATCCCGTTCGTCCAGAATCTCCGGATACTGGGGCTGTAATCTTTCATCACATAAATTACGTTCCGTAATCGCATTGTCCGGGTGTTTGGCCTGATACGCCTCCAAAAAGCGCCGGGCCAGCTTTCGGGTGCGGGACCGCTCCCCCCGCACACAGGCATTGATAAACAGCAGATTTTCCATTGTTATGACCATTCCTTTCCGCTACGCTTCAAGGCACCAAAGGGAATGAAACCCGGAACCACTAACGCAGCAAGTCCAAATTTGTTAAACTGTACTTGAGGAAGCAGGCATACTACAGAGCACGTGGGGGTGAGTAGGCCTAGCTTTAGCTGGACTGAATTGTTATGTGTGCCGGACGCTCTTTCAAGCACCAATGAGTAGGGCTTTGCACCCTGTAACCTTATCTTTGGAGAGACGGACTACTTCAATCTTTCAATGAGCATCCAGTCCCTGCCTGTTGCCTCGAATCCTGTTTTGAGGGGATGTGCTATGCTCAAAATCGTTTACCGTGTCTGCTGCGGGATGGATGTCCACAAATCCTTTGTCGTTGCCTGTATCGCTGCTACCAATGAGCAAGGCGTGACGACCTACAAGAGCAAGCGGTTCTCCACCTTTACCGGAGATTTGCGCCGCTGTGCTGCCTGGCTGGCCGAAAACAACTGCAAAGATGTGTGCATGGAATCTACCGGAAAGTATTGGATTCCCATTTACAACATCCTGGAGCACACCTGCAATATTGTCCTCGCTCACCCCAAATATGTGAAAGCCATCCGGGGTAAGAAAACAGACAAGCGGGACGCTAAGTGGATTGCCGACATCTTCAAGCACGACCTTGTAGCCGGAAGTTTTATCCCTCCGCCAGATATTCGTCAGCTTCGGGATTTGGTACGTTACCGCTGGAAACTCACCAACTTTACTACCGGCGAGAAAAACCGGGCGCAAAACTGCCTGACAGTCTCCAATTTCAAACTGGATGATGTGTTCTCAGATGTGTTCGGTAAGGCAGCCTCCGCAATCACTGCCCGTATTCTGGAAGATCCAACGGAGAAAATTACGGATATTTCTGGTTTCCGAACCAAAGGCATGAAAGCGACTGACGAACAGGTGCTTGCCGCCGTAGACGGTGAGATGTGTGCTGAACAGGCTGAAAAGCTCCGCATCATCCGTTCCCACATGGACAGCCTGGAACTGTGCAAGCTCAATCTGGAATCCCTGATTCTGTCCACCGCTGAGAAATACCTTCCCCAGTTCAATCTTGTTATGTCGGCGCCGGGTATCCAATCCTTTGCCGCTATCGGCATTATCTCTGAAATCGGAGTGGATATGTCCGTGTTCCCCACCTCAAAGCATCTCTGTTCCTGGGCTGGGCTTACGCCGCAAAACAACGAGAGTGCCGGCAAGAAGAAAACCACCAGAATCAGTCGAGCCGGAGCCTACATCAAGCCCTTGCTGGTGCAATGCGCGCTCTGTGCCATTCGAGCCAAGCAGTTCCCGGAAGTCCGCAACCGCTATCTCGCTCTCAAAAAGCGCCGGGGACACAAGAAAGCCATTATCGCAATTGCCAGGATGCTCCTTACAGCTATCTACAATATGCTCAAGAAAAATGAGCCTTACAATCCTGAACTATACCGGCAGGCAGACCGGCCTCCCACACATCGTGAGGTTTCTGTTGAAGAAGCAATTTTTATTCTTCAACGGCAGGGTTATTTGGTGACTGCGCCCAGCGTTACTTAGAGCCTAAATATAACCTGAAATTTGCCCGCTTCCTGGGGGCTTGGTTTTATGCGTCCTTTTTCGGAATGGTACTTAGACTACAATGTTTCAACCTTA
>ERZ1673695.2020-NODE-2020-length-17464-cov-10.507439_pt1 | contig 17464 bp, 12 predicted proteins | sample MGYA00580225_ERZ1673695 | MGnify/ENA primary metagenome ERZ1673695 (study PRJEB41218, sample SAMN15661739) | gut metagenome | host: Homo sapiens | place: Canada: London | collected 2015-08-20/2019-03-30 | study: EMG produced TPA metagenomics assembly of...
ATATCCATCACGGGCTTCATTTGCGTGTTCTTCTGCCTGTGCTTCATCATCTATGATCTTGTGGTGTTTTTGCAGGGAGAGACCATCACCGGATGGACCTCGATGATGATCAGCATGTGGCTGATCGGCGGTATGCTGATGATCTCGCTGGGCTGCGTGGGCGAATATGTCGGAAAGATTTACATGGAAGCCAAGCGCCGACCCCGTTACCTGATCGCAGAGGTGCAGCATGAGGCGCCTCAGGAAGCCAAGGACGCCTGAACAGGGAGGAGAAGCCATGAGGAGATATCTGCGGGCGGCGGAAACGTGGCTCGGCGCCGAATTGGACCGGCGCAGGCTGCTGCGGCTGTGCCTGATCGCCGGAATGCTGGCGGGCCTGTTTGCACACGGCTTCATGTTCGCAAACAAGATCCCTAATCACGACGATTTGTATTACGACGTGGACATCGCGGGTGTGGGGATAGAATCGGGACGCTTTGCGCTGTACTTTTTCTGGAAGCTGTTTTCCAATTTGAGCACGCCGTGGCTCAATGGCATTCTGGGCGTCGGCTGCCTTTCCGGCGCGGCGCTGCTGCTGGCGGACGCCTTCGGCCTGCGGCGACGCTGGCAGGTGCTGTCGCTCACGCTGATTGTGGTGATTTTCCCGGAAAACATTTCCCTGTTTTGCTTCATGTACGAGGCGCATGTCTTTGCGTTGGGCGTGCTGCTGGCCGCGCTGGCGGCATGGCTGGCGCTACGCGGGCGGTTCGGCTGGCTGTGGGCGGTCGCCGCGGTGGTCCTGGCTACGGGGATCTATCAGGTGTACCTCCTGCTGGCCACGGGCCTGATGGTGATCGCCATTGTGCGCGAGGTATCCCGGGGCGGACAGGCGTGGGAGCTGACTCTCCGTTGCGCCGCCGCGGCGCTGGCGGGGCTGCTGCTGTACCTGCTGGCCGCTAAACTGGCGCTTCGCCTGACGGGAAGCGTCCTCAACCAGTACCAGGGCATGGACAAAATGGGCTCGTTGGATGTATCGGCCATCCCCCAGAAGCTGGCGCAGGCCTATGGAACGGTATGGGACTATTTTATCGGCGATGTGCCCATCTATTTCACCAAGCTGATGCGTCTGGCGCAGGGGGCGCTGGCGCTGGGCGGCGCAGTGGCCGCCATTTGGGTTGCGGTGCGGGCGATTGTGCGCAAAAAGGTCCTGGATGGACTGCTGGCGCTGGGCTGCCTGGCCATCCTTCCGGTGCTGGCGGCGGGCATTTACTTCATGGGGGACGATATCGTCATTCACAGCCTGGTGCTGTATCCGCTGGTGCTGCTGCTTTTGGCTCCGGCGCTGCTGATTCCCGGCCTGCTTGAAAACCTGCCGCGCCCTGCGCCGCGCCGTGCGCTGACGGTTGTGCTGGCGACGGCCTGCGCGGTATACGGCCTGTGGGGCGCGGTGCTGAGCAATCAGGCGTATTACAAGCTGTACCTGGCCTACACCCGCGGCGAACACTTCGCCAACCGGCTGGCGCTGCGCATCGAGCAGGCGGAAGGGTACGTGCCCGGCATGACGGTGGCGCTGTACGGATACGTCCATGGCTACACGCCCGAAGGATTGATCTATTTTGAACCGGACGATACCTATCGCTTCACGCCCATGTCCGGCATGAACACGGAGCTGGATTACATCAATTTCCTCAGCATGCCCAAGCTGCTCCCCCGCATGATCGGCCTGCCCGTGGAGGTGACGACCACCTGGCAGCCCTGGACAGAGGAGGAGGCTGCCGCCCTAGCCGCCATGCCCAGCTATCCGCGCGAGGGCAGCGTGGGGATGGTGGGCGAGGTGTGCGTGGTGAAATTTGGCACGCTGAACCCCTAGGCGTTCCGATGCCGAAAAGCCTTGCGAAAGCAAGGACGCCATAGTATAATGGACCCATGGATAAGCGACCCTATCAGACGGAAAGGATGGACGAATGCAATGAAAAAAATCCTCTCTTTGCTTCTGTGCCTGGCGATGCTTTTGACTTTGGGACTGACCGCCATGGGACAGGCCGAGGACGGCGGCGAGCTGCGGGTATCCCTGTGCATCGCCGAAACGCTGGGCGACCTTGGCTTTTATGACAGCGCCAACGAGGGCCTCAAGCGCCTGGAGGCCGATTATGGCGTGATCGGCAGCGTGGTGGAATGCAAGAGCGACGCCAGCATGTATCAGGTGGCGCTGGTGGAGGCCGCCGAGCAGAGCGATGTGGTGGTGGCCGTGGGCTGGCAGTTCTGGGACGGCCTGACCGCAGTCGTGCCCGAAATGCCCGATACCAAGTTCATCTTCGTGGATAACGGCCTGGACGGCGTGGGCGACAACCTGCTGTCCATCACCTACGCCGAAAACGAGGGCAGCTTCCTGGCGGGCTATGTGGCCATGAAGCTGGCCGAGAGCGGCGTGGTGGGCGTCATCGGCGGCGAGAACAGCGATACCATCAACAATTTCGTCGTGGGCTACAAGCAGGGCGCGCTCTACGCCAACCCCGAGGGCACCGTGCTCGACCCCGTCTATACCGACGACTATGAGGCGCCCGACAAGGGCAAGGAGGCCGCGCTTTCGCTCTACAGCCAGGGTGCGGACGTGGTGTACGCCGTGGCAGGCAAGACCGGCCTGGGCGTGTTTGAGGCCGCGCAGGAGCAGGGCAAGTACGCCGTGGGCGTGGACAGCGACCAGAAGTACATCAACCCCGACGTCATCATCTGCTCCATGCTCAAGCGCGTGGGCGACAGCGTGTACGACGTGATCAGCAACTACCTGGAGGACGGCGTGTTTGACGGCGGCGCCATCTGGAACGCCGACATGTCCAGCGGCCTGGTCGGTCTGGGGTATGGCGATGATACCATGACCCAGCAGGTTTCCGACGAGCTGAAGGCCGAAGTGGAGGCGCTGGCCGAAAAGATCATCGCTGGCGAAATCGTGGTCGAGAGCACCCGCTAAACCGCTATGGAGAAAATCAGGGGCCCCTTGCAGGCGTTTGCCGCGCAAGGGGCCTTTGCCAAACGGAGGAGATGCGCATGAATCGAGGACGGACGGCCGCCGCGCTGCTGCTCTGCCTGACGCTGCTGTGCGGCTGCGCGCGGGCGGACTGGGCGGAGGAGCAGGCGGAGGCGCTGTGCGCGCGCATGACGGCGCTGGCGGTGGACGAAGCGTATGTGAGCCTGTTCACCGGCGGCGAGGAGGTGCTCTCGCAGGTGGAGCGCATGGCGGCCAATGAGGGCCTGGAAATGGAGCAGGTCCGGCGCTTTACGCTGCGCAGCGAATCCAGCTATGCGGACTATGTCGAGTGGGAAGGGCTGGAGCTGCCGGCATTGAGCGCGGTGGCGGGCGAGGAGCTTGAGCGGCGGCTGGCTGCGATGCCGCCCAGCCTGCTTAACGGGCAGGCGGGCGCGGAGTGGCTGGCGGCCGCCAGCCTGCTCACCGTGAGCGAGACCTATCAGATGCCCGAAGCGTTTGTCCCCTGCATTGTGCTGATGGACTTTGGCACGGAGGCGGACGTGATGGCGGTATTCACCCGGACGGGCGAGGATACCGTCACCGGGCAGGTTGTCTTTGTCAGCGCCGACGTGGTGGATGCGGGCATGGACGCGGTGCTGCTTCTGTATACGGAAGATGAGCCGGAGGAATAACCGATGAACGACGCTTCGACGGGTGCGGAGATCGTCCGCTTTTCCCATGTGAGCAAGCAGTACCCCGGCACGCTCGCCAACGACGACGTGAGCCTGTCCATCCGCCGGGGTGAGGTGTTCGCGCTGGTGGGGGAGAATGGCGCGGGGAAGTCCACGCTGATGAACCTGCTCTATGGCCTGCAGGCGCCCACGCTGGGGGATATCTACATCAAGGGAGAAAAGACCGGCCCCCAGCACGGGCCGGAAAACGCCATGCGCATGGGCGTTAGCATGGTGCATCAGCATTTCAAGCTGGTGCCCAGCTTCACCGTCGCCCAGAACGTGATGCTAGGGCATGAGCCCCGGCGCGGCCTGTTTTACGACAGGCGCGAGGCGGAGGAAACGGTGCGCAGGCTCTCGGCCGAATACGGGCTGAAGGTGGAGCCAGGCGACGTGGTGCGCGACCTGAGCGTGGGCATCCAGCAGCGCGTGGAGATCCTCAAGGCGCTGCGAACGGGCGCGGACGTGCTGATTCTGGACGAGCCGACCGCTGTCCTCACCCCGCAGGAGGCCGAGGAGTTGTTTCAGGTCATCCGCCGCGTGGTGGAGGAGAAGAACATGACCGTCATCCTCATCACGCACCGCCTTCCGGAGGTGATGCGCGTGAGCGACCGCGTGGGCGTGATGCGCCGCGGCAGACTGGAAAAGGTCATGGATACACGCGATACCAACGAACGGGAGATCGCCTCGCTGATGGTGGGGCGTGACGTGCTCTTCGGCGACCTGCCCGGCGGGCAGGCGGTGGGAGAGGAGCGGTTGGTCATCCGCGGCCTGTGCGCCCTGAACGACAGGGGGCTTCCGGCGCTTCGCGGCATGGACCTGACCGTGCGCGCGGGCGAGGTGGTCGGCGTTTGCGGCGTGGAGGGCAACGGCCAGACCGAGCTGGCCGAGTGCGTGGCGGGCATGAGACCCGTTACGGGCGGCAGCGTCACCCTGTGCGGGCGCGACGTGACCGGACAGACGCCCGGACGCATCCGGGAGGCAGGGCTTAGCTATATTCCGGAGGACCGCATCTCCACCGGCATGGATGTGAAGGCCAGCGTGGCGGAAAACCTGATCGTGGGCAAGCAGCGCACGCCGGCCTTCAGCCGCCTGGGCATCCACCTCAGGCGCGGGCAGGTGAAGAAATACGCGCAGAAGCTGGCGCAGGCGTTTGATATCCGCACCGCCGGCGTGGAGGAACCCGCCGGCTCCCTCAGCGGCGGCAACATGCAGAAGGTCGTGCTGGCGCGCGAGTTCTCCTTCGGTTCGCCCGTGCTGCTGGTGTGTCAGCCCACGCGCGGCGTGGACATCGGCGCGACGGAATTCATCCATGAGCGCATCGTGGAAAAGCGCGATCAGGGCTGCGCCGTGCTGCTCATCAGCGCGGACCTGGACGAGCTGATGCGCTTGAGCGACCGGCTGGTTACGGTGTTTGAAGGAAAGGTGACGGGCCGCTTCCGCACGGCGGATGTGACGAGGGAAGAAATCGGGTACTACATGACGGGCGGCCATCAGGACGAAAAGGAGGCGGAGGCGCGGTGAACGGGTTGATGCAATCCCTGCGGGCGCTGGCGCGCCTCAAACCCGCGCAGAAGCTGACGCGGGATTACCTGGTTTCGCTGCTCACTGCGGTGCTGCTGGCGCTGGCGGTGGGCGCGGGCATCATGCTGGTGTGCGGCCACAACCCCCTTGAGGGCTATGGCGCGCTGATCGAAGGCGCGCTGGGCAAGCCCCGCGCCATTGGAAACACCCTGGCCAAGACCGTGACCCTGTGTCTGACGGGCCTGGCCATGAGCCTGGCGGCCAAGGCCGGCGTGTTCAACGTGGGCGGCGAGGGACAGCTCTACCTTGGCGCGATGGCGGCGGCCGTGGTGGGCGCGCAGCTGGACGCGCCCGCGTGGCTGGTTACGCTGCTGTCGCTGCTGGCGGCCATGGCGGCGGGCGGGCTGTACGCGCTCCTGCCCGGCGCATTGAAGGTCAAATGGAAGGTGGACGAGGTCATCACCACCATCATGCTCAATTCCGTGGCCATCTACTTTTGCAGCTATCTGGCCAACGGTCCGCTCAAAACCGCCGAGCGCGGCATCGCCACCGGCACGGACAGCATCATGGCCGAGGCGGCCTTCACGCCGCTCATCAAGTTGAGCAACCTGACCACCGGCGTATTCTACGCCGCGGCGGTCGCGCTGATCGTGTGGTATGTGATGAGTCGGTCGTCCGTGGGCTTTGAAATGAAGCTGACTGGCGAAAACGACCGCTTCGCGCGCTACGGCGGCATCCGCATCGGGAGCCTCATGCTGTGGGCCATGGTCTTTAGCGGCGCGATCTGCGGGCTGGTGGGCATGCTGGAGGTGTTCGGCCTGCACAAGCGGTTTTTGACCACCGTGAGCAACGAGTTTTACTTCGACGGCATGCTGGTGGCCATGATCATGCGCTACAATCCCTTCGGCGTCATTCTGATGAGCTTTTTCTTCGCAGTGCTCAGCATCGGCAGCAAATCCATGGAATTGAGCGCCGGGGTATCCAGCGAGCTGATTCTGATTGTGCAATCCATCATCATCTTCTTCATGGCGGCGGAGGGCGGCATCCGCAAGACGCTGGGCGAGCGGGCGGCGCTTCGGCGCGCACGGGCTGCGGCCGGGGAAAGGGGGCGCGGCTGATGGGCGAGGTCCTCAACATTCTGCTTCTGCAAAACGCGCTGCGCACCGCCACGCCCGTGGTGCTGGCGGCGCTGGGCTGCCTGATGACCCAGCATGTGAACATCACCAACATCGGCATCGAGGGCATGATGCTGACCGGCGCGTTCTTCGCGGTGCTGGGCAGCTACTTCGCGGGCAGCTGGGTCGCGGGCGTCGCGTGCGCGCTGCTGGTGGGGCTGTTGCTGGGCCTGTTCTACTATGTATTCGTCATCAAGTTCAAAAGCGATGAATTTATCATCGGCGTGGCGCTGAACATCTTCGCGGGCGGGCTGACGGTGTTCCTTCTGCGCAACATCTTTGACGTGAAGGGCTCGTTTTCCGACCCCGCGATCGTGCCCCTGCCCACGATCGAGATTCCGCTGATCAAGGATATCCCCGTGATCGGCCCCCTGCTCAGCGGCAACACGCTGCTGGTCTATGTCAGCTGGATGCTGGTGCCCGTGTGCTGGGCGTTTATCTACAAGACGCCCATGGGCTTCCACCTGCGGGCGTCGGGCGAATACCCCGACGCGCTGACCGCTGCGGGCAGGAGCCCCGAACGCATGAAGTGCCTGGCTAGCGTGCTGTGCGGGCTGCTTAGCGCGCTGGCGGGCGCGCACCTGTCGCTGGGTTATCTGACGATGTTCTCGGAGAATATGAGCGCCTCGCGCGGATATGTGGCGTTCGCCTGCGTCATTTTCGGACGCGGCAATCCGCCGAAGGTGTTTCTGGCGGCGCTGCTGTTCGGCTTCATCGAGGCGCTGGGCCTGCGCATGCAAAAGTACATGCCCAGCGACCTGACCGCCATGGCGCCCTATGTGGTCACGGTGGTGATGATGGTGGCTGTGGTGCTGATGGAGCGCAGAAAGCGCCGACGCGCGGCGTGAGAAAATGGGAAAAGAAAGACGCCGGTCGTGTGGCATGAAAAAGCCGCGCGACTGGCGTCTTTCTGTGGAACGGTTCGCGCGGCGCGGTTTATTCGGTTTCGGCGGTGGGATCGATCAGATCGGAGCGGCCGATGCCGATGATCTCGGTGGTGGTGCGCGGGTAGGTACGTCCGCCGCTGTAGGTACCTACGCGCGTGATGCGCTGGCCCATGAAGGTGAAGGCGGCCGTCTGCCCGCCGTCGAGGTTGATGGCAAGCGTGCAGCCGGTTTGACGCATCAGCTCGCACAGGTCCGGGAGGTTTACGCCGACGCTTTCCTTGCCCATACGTCCTTCCACCACGACGGCCACATAATGGCCGTTTTCGTACATGCCCACGGCACACCGCGGTTCATTGTACACGCCCCGTGCGGACTGGACCACGTAGGGGTTGATATCCTCGCCGCGGAACAGCCATGGCCCGAAGGAAAAGACGTCCACCGCGCCCATCCTGAGATAGTCTTCGGCGATATGAGCGTTGAAGTCAAACACGTCCCAGTCACCGTTGGAGAACATGGCCAGGGTGTCGAGATTGGGAAATTTGTCGCGCAGGGTTTTGGGGGCGTCGTCATAAAGCACCTCTCCGCCCCGGATGATGATGCCCACCGTGAGGCCTCTCCCGGTGCGGTAGGTGTAGTAGTCCGTGTTCATGCCGAAAACTACCTGGTTTTCCGTGGCGATGCGCGCGGGCTGCACGTGCTGGCGCTCGGGATCGGAGGGGTCAAAGAGCACGGAACCGAAACGATTGACCGACGTGTCGGCAAATACTTCGGCTTCATACCAGGTGATGGGCCCCTCCTGATCGAAAAACCGGTCGATGCGCACCACCAGCGAGGGGGAAGCGTAGAACCAGAGCCCCGCCTCCTCGTCCCAGAGCACCTGCTCGCCCTCAACGGGATAGCCCAGCGCGTCGCGCTCGCAGGCCAGAGAAGCCGGCCATTCACAGGTAACCTCCGGCCGGGCAAAATCGATATGCTCGGGGGCAGGGGTGGCGTAGGCCGAGGGGTTGACGCCGCCGGGAACGACGTTTTCAAACAGGTCGTTGCGCGCAACATCCTTGCCCACGGTGGTGTAGGCCAGCCCGAAGAGCGCGCAGCTGTACGGCCCCTCGTCGGTTACGACATAATTGGTATTCTGCTGCGTCACATGCAGCGCATAAGCATCCTGCGCCGCCTGCAGGCCTGTACGCCCGCCGAGCGAGGAGAGCGGCACGTTCCAGTCCAGCTCCAGCGGGTCGTCGCCGTAGAGATGCAGGTAGAGCTTCTGCACGGTCCACAGGCCATACTCCGCGGCGGATTCGCTTTCGACATCCAGCCGCATGCAGTTTTGCACGCAATACAGCGCGACATCGGCACACACGCGGTGCGCGCCGTGGCCATACTCGCCGTTTACATCGTGGCTGACGACCACGTCGGGCCGGTAGCGGCGGATCTGCTCCATGACAAAGGCGCGCGCCTGGGCTTTGGGCCATTTCCTGTAGCCTTCCTCCAGTGAGTAGGAATAGCCGTCATAGAAAGGCCCGATCACCGGATAGCTGTGTACGCCCATCTCCCACAGGCCGTTGAGAAGCTCGCTCATGCGGGTGGTGTTGGAATCGGTCATGTAGACCACCACGGTCTTTTTGCCCTGCTCCGTGGCATAGGTGGGGAGCAGGCCGCCGAAATAGATCAGCTCGTCATCGGGATGGGCGGCCAGCACCAACAGATCGGCCTTCTCCGGCGCCGGCTCCCACACCTGCACCCAGGAAGGCAAGTCTCCCTCCCCCAGCACGAACAGCTCGTTGATGATCAGGGACTGCGCCTTGTCAAAGCGTGCCCACAGTCGAAAGTGCGTTACGCCGCCCAGCTCCACGCAGGTGTGCATATAGTCGGTTCCGCCGGAAACCAGCGGAACCCATTCATCGTCCACCTGCGTTTCCACGCGCCACTCATCGGGCATGACGGCGAAGCACACATAGAGGCAGCCGGCGGGCGTGGCTTCGTCGGTGGTACATTCAATCCAGGTTTCCCGGCGCTCGCGTCCGGTCCAACGGGTGGTATATTGGCGGTCATACAGACGCGCGACGTCGTTGCCGCCGGAGGTTCGGATCTCACAGGCTGCGGTGATGTCCTGCGCCTGGGAGGCCGCGCCGCTTATGGCGGGAAGCAGCAGCAACGCTCCCAGAAGCAGCAGACACAAAAACAGTTTTTTCATGGGGAGCTCACCTCGTCAGGCGGTAGGGATCCTCAAACGTGCCGCTGCCGGCCAGCTCCAGGCCTGTCAGGGACAGCCGAACGGCGGGACGCACCCCTTCGTTCATCACCACGCAGCGAATATAACCCAAGCGCCCATCCACTTTGGTGCAGCGGGTGCCATAGGCTTTGGTCGAGGACTGCGACCGCGTCCAATACGGGGAAGAACCGTTGGAATAGCGGAAGAGCCCGTTGGCAAGCGCGTAGGGAGTGCCGTAGCCCTGACGGGCTTTATCGCTGGAGAAGCCGTACTCCCGGTTTTTCAGATCCTCTCCGGTGGCCAGAAAGAGGTAGCCCAGTTCATCGCTGAATACAAGGTGCTCCAGTTCTTCCGCGGTAAACCACTGTTCCAGCTTTTCCTCGTGCAAAAGCTGATACAGCTCCGTGAGGTTCCATTGGCCGCCGAAATCCTCGTACTCCTCGTCATCTTCGTGCACGCGGTGGTTGAAGAGAATGGATTCGCTGTACAGGTAAGCCTCGCCGTCCTTCACTTCCAGCACGCGCCAGATGATATCCCGCACGCCGCCGTCCTCATCCTGGGGGCAACGGCCCAGCGCCACGTACTCGTAACCCAGCTCGGAATCATAGCCGCGCAGCTCCACGGCGTGTGACAAGGCAGGCCAAAGCGCCAGAACCAAGGCGGACAGGATAAGAAGCGCTTTTTTCTTCATGACAGAAACCTCCATAAAAATTCGCTATAAAATCATACATGATTTCAATAAATTCTATTCCAAATTACAATATCAGGCAATACGTTTTTTGACTTTTTCTTGTTTTTTCAGAGGCATATGCGAAGATGCGGCGGGATATGACGGCACACAAAAAGACCCGGCCGCAAGGGACCGGGCCTGACTGTGTGCCTGTCACAGCCGTCGGCATTCCAGATAGTATCGCTTTTCGTTGGCGGAGCCCAGAGAGAAGGTCTTGCGGGGCAGCGCGCCCTCCGTGCGAATGGTGTCAAACAGCCGGTCCCTTTCGGGCGTGGGCAGCAGGAAGCCAACGGCGCCCTCGCCTGCCACCAGCGTGCGAACGGTATCCTCACCGTGGATGTAGTCCAGCCGTGCCTGGGGATGGGAGAGCAGCCACCCATCCAGGAACGCCTGCAGCGTGCCCACGGCCAGCTTATAGGGCGAGCCCTCGATGCCGAGGGTGACCTCCTTGCCCTCATAGACGACGGTGATCTCCTGCGCCTGGGGCCCCGCGGCGATGGCAGCGCCCTTTTCAGCGGCAAAGGCGGCGATTTCGTCCAGCAGGTCATCGCCGTCGCAGCCGAACAGCACCCGATGGATGGGTTCCATGCGCAGCGCGTCGTCATGAATGTTCTCCAGCTCCACCATGGCAAAGCGCGCGGGATGCACGACCGTTTCCTGAGGCGTCAGGCCGCGCTTGACCTCCTCCCAGCAGGCCTTGGCGGCGGCCAGACTGTGATTGCCGTCGCCCACGGCAAAGAGCAGCGGGTCCTCCGGGGAGAGGCGCGCGCGCAGATGGTCCAGGGCGTCGTACACGGAAGCGATATCAGCCGGGTCGGTGATGGCATAGCCGGTCACGTGCCCGCCGCCCATCATCAGGGGGAAGTCGTAGAGGCAGTCCAGCTCGTCGTGCTTCTGGAACAGGGGCTCGATCACGCTGTGCATGGGATCGTTCATCAGCATCAGCACATGGCTGGTTTCCAGCGCCGCGCCGCGGCGCACCACCATCCGGGGCGGCACGCGCTCCGCGATGGTTTCCTCCGAGGCGCGCACAAGCGCCTTGCTGCCCTTGGCGGGGTCATAGCATTCCAGATCCAGCAGCGCCACCAGCCCCACGCGCGCACCGCTGGAGGTGTTGCGTTCGACCAGGATGAAGCCGTTGGACACGGCGGGAACCACCACGCCACGCTCCAGGTCGTCGCGCATGGCCTGATGAATGCGCCCGATGCGCTGTGGGGCTTCGTTCAGGTAGCATTCGGGCAGAATCAGGTCCAGCGTGGAGGGATGGACGCCGACGAACCGCCGCACATCCTCCCAGTATTTGGGCTGGGAGGTGAATTGGTCGCAGGCCACACAAGCCCATTCCGTCAGGCCAGAGCGGTCGGCGGGTAGAAGCAACTCTCCGGGATAGATCACCACATTGGAATCCGGCATATCAATACCTCCTTGATCAGTCGGGGGATAGCGCGTGGAAACGGCATCAGCGCATCTGGCGGAACAGAAGCACCAGACTTTCGGTACCGCTGCCCAGGGTAGCGAGCGTCAGCAGCCTGTCCGAGGCGGCCACATCCACGTTGAAGGAATACAGGCTGTGCTGGCGCGCCGTCTCAATATAGGACAGCATGTCCGCATCGGTGACGAAGCTGGGATATCCGGCATAGTTGAAATAGTCGGGGCTGGAAGGATTGCTGCTGGCCACAATAACCGCGAAGAGCACGTAATCCGCCTCTTCGTACAGGGTGGTCAGGTGTGCGGTGGTGGCGGAAGCCACAAAGTCGCGTCCGGCGGTGGCATACTGCCACAGGGGGGCAAACGTCTTTCCCTCAATGGCGCCCTGCCCGCGCAGGAGCAGATTTTCAGGTGGAGAACGGAATGAACAGCCTTCATCCACAAATACCGCTCCGGCGTCGGAGGAGCTGCCCCGGTAGTTATGGGTCAGGTAATAGGTGTTGTTGCGCTGCACCACCACCTCTTCCAACACGCCCGGAATGGTCAGCTTCCCTACGACATCGCCGTTCTCCTCAATGAGCGGGAGCAGGCTTTCCATTACGTTTTTCAGCGGATTTCCGGGATATTCGGTCAGACGGGTACGCGGGCTGGGGGTGTCTGTGGGATCGGGAACCTCCTGCACATTGCTGGTATCGCGCTTGCTCAGACTTTGAATGGCATTTTCACGGATGGGGATGACGGGCGTGGGCGAGGGGGTCTGGACCGCCTGCGTGGGAACAGGGCTGGGGGAGGGCGCATAGGTCTGCCCGGCGGGCAGCAGGTCCACGCGGGCCGCGCCGCTTTGCAGCTCCATGCCGGTGCGCTCCAGAAAATCCTCCCGCACGTCCTCCATCTCCCGCTCGTTGCGGGCCAGGTCGGTGAGGATGCGGCTCCCCTGCACGAGACAAAAGACCAGCATCATAAACGCTGCGATCAGCGCGGCCACGCGCGCGGGACGCACCGGTGGGCGCTGGGGACGATCCGTCTCGGACGAAGGCGCGGGAGGCGCCGGATCACGGGGCGGCGGATTGCCCGGCCGGTTTGCCGGGGGAACGCGGGAATAGGCCTGTTCTTGCGGCGCGGTATGCGCGGCGGGAGAGAAAGGATCTCGCAGCTCGGGGGCGGGGATGTTAGGGGAATCTTCCCGGATGGACGGCTCGTCCGCAGCATCGTAAAATAAGGGGTCAGCCTCGTCCGTGGGCTGTTGCCGGGCTTCCTCCGAAAAGGAAGCGGGCTCATCCGCAGGAGCGGGCCGGTAGGGCGCGCCGGGCTGAAACGGCGGCGCATAGGGCGCGCCGGGGTTGCCTCCCGCGGGAAACAGCGGGGTTTCCTGCGAAAAAGAAGCATCCTGGGCAGACGGCTGGAAGGAAAAGCCTGACGGCATCTCCGGCAGAGGGGGCAGCGTGTCCGCAAGGGGAGCGGCGGCTTCGCCTTCTACCGCAGCGTCGGGGAGAGGGATTTCCTCCACCTGATGACGCGCCATCCGGCTGCGGCGGGAGCGGTGGGACGCATGCTGCTGGACGGGTGGCGCAGCGGACTGTGCCGCCGGTTCCGCAGCGGTCTCGTCCGGGAAAAGAGGGGGCTGAAAATCTGTGGCGCTGTACACGTCCACTCTGGCTTCCTGCGGCGGTTCGGCATGCGCCGCGTCGCGACCCAGGACGGGCCGCCTTTTGAGATAGGGCGGAATATCGGAGTGGGACGGCGCGCTTTCGCCGGAGGAAACGGGCCTGGTTGGCGACGGGTACGCATAGGGAGGAAAGGCCGAGGAAAAAGAGGACGCGCCCTGCCCGGACGGAACCTCCCCGCTTTCCTGAGGTGCGGGGTTGGAGGCCAGCGGCTTGGGCGGGCTCATCCAGGGAGCCGCACCGTATAGCTGACCGGGCTGGAGCGGCTGCATGGCATGGAAGGCGCCTGTGTGCTTGGAAGGGGCTTTCAGCCGGGAGGCATAGTCAATGGGCGCAAAGGGATTGGACGCCTCTGCAGACGCACTTGCGGCGTTGCGATCTGGAACCTCGCTCATCGCTACCCCTCCCTTCAGCGTAGATTCATTCAGTATCCATCATACCGTTTTCCTGCCGCGATGTCAAACCTATCCTTAACGGTGACGGACAAGGGATTGCGCGCGGATAAGGGAATGACGTTATATGGTTTCGAATATGGAAGTATATAAAAAACGATATTGACCAAAGTTTAACAATATGGTATGACTGAACCAGTTCGTTTCACTTAGTCAAGGACATAACAAATAAGGGGGTATGGAAAAATGAAACGAATTCTGGCTATTTTCCTCTGTTTGACGCTGATGCTGGCCGCGCCTGCAATGGCGGAAGGCATGAAAGCAGGCACCTATACCGAGACCGTTAAGGGCATGTTTGATGGTCTGGTGGTGGAGGTGACCCTCACCGACAGCGCGATCGAGAGCGTTGTGATCAAGGAGCACAATGAAACCTCACCCGGCTATCCGGCGCTGGAAAAACTTCCCGGCATGATCGTGGAAGCCCAGAGCATCGCGGTGGACGGCATCAGCGGCGCGACCATGACCTCCAACGGCGTGAAGGCCGCGGTGGAAGCTGCGCTCACCGAGGCCGGAGCAGATCTGGCTGCCTTCTCCAAGGTACCGGAGGCCGAAGAAGACCTTGCGCCGGATTACTATCCGGTGATGGGCTCCTTTGAAGTGCCCGAAACCTGGGACGAGAGCTACGACGTCGTCGTGGTGGGCGGCGGCTTTGCGGGCCTGGCGGCGGCCTACAGCGCCGTGGAGTCCGGGTCCAGCACCGTGCTGGTGGAAAAGCTCTCCACCACCGGCGGCAACAGCGCTATCAACGGCGGCCAGTATGCGGCCTATACCTCTAAGGTTGCGGCAGAGCTACAGGAGAAGTTCGATCTGGAACCTGACACCGCCGAAAAGCACATTGAGGACACCATCAAGGGCGGCGACAACATGAGCGTGCCCGAACTGGTGACCGAGATGGTTTACGGCTCGCCCTACTACCTCAACCTGCTGCTGGACAACGGCCTTGTCATCCGCGACACCCTGGCCCGTCCCGGCGGACACTACGGCTACCGCACCTATGTGACCGAAAACCAGGTGGGTTCTGATATCACCGATCTCCAGCTCAAGATGCTGAAGAATACCGACGCCGTTATCGAGCTGGAAACCAAGATGGTCGAGATCTATCGTACCCGCGACGAGGCTAACCGTGTGGTGGGCATCCGCGTGGCAACAAAGGATGGCTACAAGACCATCGAGGCCAGGAAGGGCGTCATTCTGGCCACGGGCGGCTTTTCCTCCAATGTGGACATGCGCCAGACCCAGGTGCCGTACCTGACCGCCGACCTGCCCACCACCAACATCAAGGCCGCCTCCACCGGCGAGGGCATCTACCTTGCGCAGGCCATCGGCGCCAACACCACCCAGATGAGCAACATCCAGCGCTATCCCTGGGCAGATCCCAACACCGGCGTGCTGGACAGCTATGCCGTGTGGCCCTTCACCGGCCCCTCCTACGGCGTGATCTACGTGGATTACAACGGCAACCGCTACGTCAACGAGGGCGACCGCCGCGACGTATGCGCCAACGCGGCCGTCAACAGCGGCTTCATCTCCACCTATGCCCTGTTCACCGAGCCGGTGGTCAGCGCGTTCGTCAAGCCCGAAGAGCTGGAGGCCGGCGTGCAGAGCGGCCGCGTGCTCAAGGGCGAAACGCTGGAGGAGCTGGCCGAGAAGATCAACGCCTTTGCGGTCAAGGGCGAATACCCCAGTGTGACGGCGGAAAACCTCAAGACCACCATCGACAAGCATAACGGCTACATCGATAGCGGCTCCGATCCTGATTTCGGCAAGGTGATGGCTTCCACCATGGTCAAGATGGAGGAAGGCCCGTACTACGCCATTCCGCAGTATCCGTCCGTGCACCACACCATGGGCGGCCTGGTAATCGACGGCAACACCAGCGTCAAGGACATTTACGGCCAGGTCATCCCCGGCCTGTTCGCGGCGGGCGAGGTTACCGGCGGCGTGCATGGCACCAATCGTCTGGGCTCCAATGCTGACGCTGACGCGTGCGCCTTCGGCTACATCTCCGGTTACTTCGTTTCTACCGGCGAACTGCCCGATTTCATTCCCGAACTGTAAGCGGCTCTCACCGCATGAAAGCTGCGGGGGCGCTGCCTCCGGCCCGTTTCATCGGGCCGGGGAGCGGCGCTCCTGCAATTTTTGCGTCGCCTCTACCCAAGCGGGACAAACTTTGGTATAATATAGGCACTACCAAGTAGTAAGGAGGAGATACCCATGGCCATGGTCAACACCAGGGAAATGTTCAAAAAGGCTTACGAGGGCGGTTACGCCATCGGCGCCTTCAACGTCAACAACATGGAAATCATCCAGGGCATCACCGAGGGCGCGAAGATGGAAAACGCTCCCCTCATTTTGCAGGTGAGCGCGGGCGCGCGCAAGTATGCCAAGCACGTCTACCTCATGAAGATGATCGAGGCCGCCATCGCGGATACCGACCTGCCCATCGTGGTGCATCTGGACCACGGCCCCGACTTTGAGACCTGCAAGAGCTGCATCGACGGCGGCTTCACCAGCGTCATGATCGACGGCAGCCACCTGCCCTTTGAGGAGAACATCGCCCTGACCCGCAAGGTCGTCGAGTACGCGCACGACCGCAACGTGACCGTCGAGGCCGAGCTGGGCCGCCTGGCCGGCGTCGAGGATGACGTGAAGGTTTCCGCTGAGGATTCCAGCTATACCCGCCCCGAGGAGGTCGAGGAGTTCGCGACCCGCACCGGCTGCGACAGCCTGGCCATCGCCATCGGCACCAGCCACGGCGCCTTCAAGTTCAAGGGCGAGCCCAAGCTGCGCTTTGACATCCTTGAGGAAGTTTCCAAGCGCCTGCCCGGCTTCCCCATCGTGCTGCACGGCGCGAGCAGCGTCATCCCCAGCTATGTGGACATGATCAACCAGTACGGCGGCAATATGCCCGGCGCGCAGGGCGTGCCCGAGGAAATGCTGCGCAAGGCCGCGACCATGGCGGTGTGCAAGATCAACATCGACAGCGACCTGCGCCTGGCCTTCACCGGCGAGATCCGCAAGCACCTGGCCGAGCATCCTGACCACTTCGACCCCCGCCAGTACCTGACCGACGCGCGCGACGGCATCCGTCAGATGGTGCGTCACAAGATCGTCAACGTCCTGGGCTGCAACGGCAAGGCGTAAGTCATCCCACAAAGCCATAAGCGCGGCGCGACTGAACCAGTCGCGCCGCAATTTTTTTCCGCCACTCAATCAAATACCCCCGCCGCGCGTCTAATGGGTGAAAGCGCGCTTGAACAAAAGGAGGGGAAGCCTGTGACAAGGGAGGACTTTGAGGGTCGCGTTCTGGATGCGCGGGAAAAAATGTACCGCGTGGCCAGGAGCTACCTTCAAGGGGAGCAGGACTGCCTGGACGCGGTGTCCGAGGCGGTGCTCAGGGCGTGGCAGAAGCGCTCATCCCTTCGCCGGGAGGAATACTTCGACACATGGCTCATGCGCATTCTGATGCGGGAATGTGTCAACATCCAGCGCAGGCAAAAACGCATGGTGCCCGTGGAGAGCGTGCCGGAGAGCCCTGCCACCGACGGGAATATCGCCGCCTTGCGCGACGCGCTGGACGCCCTGCCCCCAAAGCTGCGGACCGTGACGGTCCTGCACTACATGGAGGGGTACGACGTTTCGGAGCTTTCCAGGCTGTTGAGAATTCCCAGGGGAACCGTCACCTCCCGGCTGCACATGGCCCGTGGACGCCTGCGGGAG
>ERZ1673695.2021-NODE-2021-length-17457-cov-9.641995_pt1 | contig 17457 bp, 9 predicted proteins | sample MGYA00580225_ERZ1673695 | MGnify/ENA primary metagenome ERZ1673695 (study PRJEB41218, sample SAMN15661739) | gut metagenome | host: Homo sapiens | place: Canada: London | collected 2015-08-20/2019-03-30 | study: EMG produced TPA metagenomics assembly of...
GCAAAAGAATAGAATGAAGATTCTTTTTCTGCCCCCGTTCTGAGTGATGACGGACGGTAAAGCGTCATCTTGAACGAACGTGAAGAATCTGCTGCCGTGATGAGGAAGTGATGTGAAAGGTTAGAATGAAAGTCCCTTCTCTGCCGGTATTTTGCCGGCTTCTGAAAAACGAGAGTCGATTTTCATTTTTTACTTCGTTGTTTGTAATAAACGTGCTATAATAAAACGATAGCTTAAGATGACCTAAGTGTCGTCTGTTTTTGGTTAGCTGCAACAAGGGAGAGTGTAGCATGAATAAAATTTACAAGATTGTATGGAGTAAGGCAAAACATGCCTATGTAGTCACTTCTGAAGTGGCAAGGAGCCACACGAAAAGCGCTTCGGGAAAAGCGGTGAAAGCCGCTCTGGCGGCAGCTGTGGGGATGGGAGTCCTCATGGGCGGTTATGCGGCTGATGCGGCGGATACGGCGACAGGTTCTGGGAACGGGGTGGCATATGGTACAGGCAGCAGTGCGCCGGAAGCAGAAAATGTAGCTGTTGGCAAAGATGCTCATATTGACTACTCCAACGGTACGGTACGTCCTTCACGCGGTGATATTGCTGTAGGCAATAATGCTCATATCAATAATTATGTCAATCAGGGCGGCGGTATTGCCATTGGACAGAATGCATTTTCAGAAAACATGGCCGGTGTACAAGAAAAAAATTTCAACTTCGGACAAACTACATTTACGGGATCTGGATTTCTTGGGTTGCAGTCACCATTTATTCCTGCTAATCCTGATAAAGTAGTTACCGGTGTAGCTATCGGGCAAAATGCTTATGCGCGTTCCGGCAGTGTTATGGTTGGTACTCATAATTTTAAAGGTAAACTTTATGATACCACTGTTGATACTAGTGATATAGCTAATATGCGTAGTAATAATGTAGTTGTTAATGCGACAACAGTTGGAACTAACAGCTGGAATAACGCCGCCTTTGGTGTTGTTAATGGCGCTTATTCCGCTATTACCGGCGCTTATGATGGCGGTGGGTTCCGTCCTAATTCAGCTCAAAATTTTGGTGCTACGATCACCGGTTCCTTGAACTCCATCGAATCTAAAACAGCATCTAGTAATTATTCTGGTATCGCTAATAGTATCGTTGGTGTTGCTAACCGTACATTTAATTCCAATGGTTCTTTAATTTATGGTGCCGGTAATGAAATTACAAACTCTGTAGAAGATATTTACTCTGCTCCGACTAGTGGCGGTAATTCTCCTGAAGCATTGGCTCAAAATTTACGCCGTGTTATTAAAAAGTCCAACGGAGGTGGCTCTACTATGGCTTTTGGTGGTGGCAACAGAGCGGACTATACATTACGCACGGCTATGATTGGCGTTAACAACACCGTGACCGGTACCAGCCGTAGGCCAAGTACCTATAACTCTATTACTGGTTTCAAGAATGCCGCTACTAATGTCAATCACGTATCTGTCATTGGTTCTGAAAATGAAATAGAGAATACGGATGACGCCCTCGTGCTGGGCAATAAGCGCAAGCTTGCCGGGGCAAACGGCAGTGTTATCCTCGGTTCCGGGAACAGTGTAATTACGACAAGTGTAGAGAATGCCGTGTCCATCGGACATAACGCAAACGTGCAGAAAGCGGGCGGCGTAGCCCTCGGCAGCGGTTCCGTGGCATCCGTGGATAAGGGAGTTGCGGGTTATGATCCGTCCACCAAGGCGACATCCACAGATACGTCTTCCACATGGAAGGCCACAGAAGCGGCTGTTTCTGTAGGCGATGCGTCCAAAGGTATCACCCGCCAGATCACCGGTGTAGCGGCCGGTGCGGCAGATACCGATGCCGTCAATGTGGCACAGCTGAAGAAAGTGGAAGCCAAGGCAGAAGCGGCGGAAAAGAAACATACCACCGTGAAAGCGGGAGATTACGCAACCGTAACGGAAGGCACCAATGCCGACGGCGGGAAAGAATACACTGTCAGCGGACCCAAGATGGAATCTACGGACGGGACAGTAAAGATTACGGATAAAGTGGAAAACGGCAAGAAGGTCGGATATAACCTGTCCGTCGATACAAGCAGTCTGGGAATTGAAAAGACAAAGGTAGAAGCGGGAGACAATGTAACCGTAACATCCAAGAAAACCGGGAATACGACGACATATACCGTTAATGCCAAAGACACAGTAGTAACCGGCGGCACGGCTACCTATGCTGCGAATGGTACAGGCAGTGCTACCTTGATAAATAATGACGGAACGACAGCGACCATCACCGGCCTGAAGGATCGTTATACATCATCCGCAGCACTTGACGGGAATACCTTGAACTTCACTCGTAATGACGGCAGCACTTATTCCGTTTCCGGCATCGCTTCCACGCAGGATATCAAAAATGTAACCAATAAAGTAGGCGAATTGGGAACCCGTGTGAATCGTGCAGGAGCGGGAGCGGCAGCATTGGCAGCCCTCCACCCGCTGGACTTCGACCCGGATGACAAGTGGGATGTGGCAGCCGGCTACGGCAACTACAAAGACGCCCATGCGGTAGCGGTAGGAGCATTCTACCGTCCCAATGAAGACACCATGTTCAGCGTGGGAGGCTCCTTCGGGGGAGGAGAAAACATGGTGAATGCCGGAGTCAGCGTGAAGCTGGGACAGGGCAACCATGTATCCACATCACGGGTGGCTTTGGCCAAGGAAGTGGAGGACTTGAAAGCGATTGTCAAGGCGCAGAGTGCTGAGATTAAAGCCATGCGCGGAGCCATGCAGTCGGGAGCATCGGTAATGAAGGATGTTAATTTCCCCGATGTGCCGAAAGACCACTGGGCATATTCTTATGTGAAATCATTGGCAGACAGAGGTCTTTTGGAAGGGTATCCGGATGGAGAGTTCAAAGGGGATCGTTCTATGACCCGCTATGAATTTGCGGCCATTATTTACCGCGCACTGCAGAATGGGGCGCCTGTTGATGGAAATATGGGTAAAGCTATGGAAGAATTTGGTCCTGAGATGGAAAAGGTAAGAGAAGCTTATCGTTTCCGGGTAGACCGCATTTCCGGCGAAGATAATGACAGGAATAAAGTAGAACGCGTCCGTGTCAACAATGAAGGCAATAAAGAAAAGGGTGATTACCGCGACATATACGGTTCGCATATCGCAGCCGGTAAATAATTCATTGCAGATAAAATAGAAGCCGGTTGTTTTGATAAAAGTGATTATTCTTTGATTTATTAATAATTTTAAAGATAAAGTATAAGGGGGGGAAAATTATGAATCAGATTTACAAAGTCATTTGGAGCCGGGTGAAACACTGCTATGTGGTGGTTTCGGAAGTTGCCGGCCGCTGCGGGAAAAATGGAGGAGCAGCTTCTGAAAAGGAGAGCCTGCCCATCCGCGTGTTTCTGTGCGCCCTTGCTCTTACAGGATGCCTGATGCCGGGGGTGGCGGAAGCGAATACACAGTATGGTCCGGGTGCTTCCGCTACCGGCGGTGACAGCGTGGCGGTAGGTGACAGTGCTAAGGCGACGGCAGGCCATGCTACCGCTATCGGAACCTTGACAGAGGCTGATGGAACGAATTCTTTTGTGGCAGGGTTGCAGGCAAAGTCAGGAGCGACTGCTGAAAACAGTGTTGCCATAGGACGGGGAGCCCAGGCTTTAGGTCAGAAGCGGGTCAGTGAGCAGTTTACTGCGAGCACCATCGCCATCGGGAATAATGCAACAGCGACGGAAAACGGGGATATCGTCATTGGCCGCCAGGCGAAGAGCACGGTTTCCCAGTATCATAATCATCCCCAAGGCGGTAATGGCGCGGTTGTCATGGGAGCGGAGGCCGCTTCCTACGGCTCCCGGGGCGATGTGGTTCTCGGCGCCGGAGCGGAAGCCTGCCTGCTCAGAAAAGATGTAACTAATCCGGCGGATAAGTCGGAGTATTCACAGGGCGTAGCCATCGGCAGCCGGGCTAAAGTTTATGGTACCCAATCCACATCCATAGGCGCTGACTCAAGATCTATCGGGCATTCTTCCATTGCCATCGGCGGGGATGATATTGATAAGGCAAAACCTGTTCTAACGGCTGCCATTCCGGACATGGCGACCACCGGTGTGCAGAAAAACTTTAACCGGGAACTGGCTGTATTATATCCCGGGACGACATTGGGAAGTGCAGCTATCAATGACAGTAAGAATTATGTGAATACTGCTTCTATAGGGAATGCCAGTATGGCCATCGGTATGATGACTCAGTCTTATGGTACAGGTTCGACGGCGATTGGCGTCAATACACTGACGAAGGGGATTGCCAGCACCGGTATCGGCGTCATGGCGCGGAGCTGGGGCGATAAGTCTCTGGCACTCGGCAGTCGGGCGGAGACTTACGGAAATAAATCTACAGCTGTCGGCGATGCGAATACGGTGGGCTTTGACATGACGGACGGCACCACGTCTGGTGCAGCTTCTTCGGCTGTCGGTACGGATAACAAAGTCTATGGGAATAATTCCTATGCGATCGGTGGCGGCAATACGATTGGTTCCGCCACCATTACGGAAACGACAGAAGCCAATGGCGATAAAATTAAGAAGGTTACTGCCGGTACGGTCAAAGGAAGTACGGCAGGTGCTTTCGGTTATAAGAATACCGTCACAACGGATAATGCCTATGTGGTAGGGAATAATTCCACAGCTTCTGCTGATGGGGCTATGGTTCTGGGGAGCAGTGCATCCGTGACAGGGAAGAATGGCGTTGCTCTTGGCAATAATACAAAAGTGGCCAATGAAAATGCCGTGGCTATCGGCAATGGTTCAGAAACAGCAGCTGCTGTAGCGACACCCTCCGCAACAATCAATGGCGTAGCACATAATTTCGCAGGAGTAAATCCGGCTTCCACAGTAAGTGTAGGCAAGGCAGGCGCAGAACGGACAATTACCAATGTGGCGGCCGGCCGTATTTCCGCGACTTCTACCGATGCCATCAATGGCAGCCAGCTCTATGCGGTGACCTCGGAAATAGATAAAGGCGTGGCCTATGCGGGCGATGTGAAAGCTGCGGCAGCCGCGGCCAATAAGTTTACCCGAAAATTAGGCGAACAGACGAATATCATCGGCGGTGTGACAGATACATCTAAGCTGACAGACGGAAATATCGGCGTGGTATCCAACGGGACAGATACGCTGAATATCAAACTGGCGAAAAACGTGAAAGTGGACAGCGTCACAACGGGCAATACGGTGATCAATAATAACGGACTGACCGTAGGCGGAAAGACCTATGTAACCAATAACGGCCTCAATGCGAATAACCAGAAGGTAACCAATGTGGCTGACGGTCAGGTGGCAGCCGGATCCAAAGACGCGGTGAACGGCGGACAATTGCATGACGCTAAAAATGAAGTGATTAATAAAGGCCTTCGTTTCGACGCGGATAATAACAGCGAAAAAACGAACAAATTAGGCTCTAAAGTCACCGTTAACGGCGATAATAACATTACGACAGAAATCACCCAAACCGGTGACGATACGAAAATCGGCGTAAAACTCAACGAAGACATTCATGTGAAGACAGTAACCGCTGCGGATACGGTGAAAGCCGGCGGTGTGACCATGGGCAGCCAGACATCCGGCGGTACTACCGGTAATTATGTAACAGGTCTTGATAATAAGACCTGGAATGTAACGAACCCGACGGCCGTCAGCGGGCGTGCCGCCACAGAAGACCAGTTGAAGACGGTTACCGAAGCCATCAATAATCAAAGTGCAGCGGCCACCGATTATCGGCTGGTACAAAACGCATCCAGTGCGGATGGGTCTTATACAGTCGATACCAACGGAAATATTGATCTGACCGTAGAAGATAAAAACCATGCAGGGCAGAAAGAAACCGTAAAATTAAAGGACATCGCGTCCAAATCCAAATTGGATGATGTAATCGCCAAAGGCCTGCAGTTCGATGCCAATGCAGGCGGCACAAAAACCAATAAACTGGGCTCCAAGATAACCGTGAAAGGAGAAGGTACCGCGGCCGATACGGAATACAGCGGAGAAAACCTTAAAACCTTTATCACGCAGGACCCTGCCGGAAATACGACAATCGACGTGAAGATGAATAAAAACCTGAAAGTCGAAACCATCGTCGCTACAGGTGAAAACGGCAAAGACGGAAAAATCGGCATCAACGGAAAAGACGGCGTAACAACAAACATCTCCGTTACCCGTGACGGCAAACCCGGAGTAGACGGCGCGCCGGGGGCGACCACAACCCGTATCGTATACGAAAAACCGGACGGAACCAAAGAAGAAGTGGCTACCCTAAATGACGGCATGAAGTACGGCGGCGATACAGGAAACGTCATCAAGAAGAAACTGAACGAACAGGTGAACGTCGTCGGAGGCATTACAGACGAAAACAAACTGACCACAGAAGACAACCTCGGCGTCGTATCCGATGGCAATAACAACCTGAAAGTCCGTCTTGCCAAAGCCCTGAAAGGCCTCGAAAGCATAACCGCCGGCGATACATTCATCAACAATAACGGAATAACCATCAGCAACGGTGCAGCCGGAAACACCGTATCCCTCACCAAGAACGGCCTTGACAACGGCGGCAACAAAATCACCAACGTAGCAGCCGGAGACGTCAGCGCAAACAGCACCGATGCCGTCAACGGCAGCCAGCTGCATGACGTAAAGACACTGGCAGGCCAGCATACGACCGTCAAAGCCAAAGACAGCAATATAACCGTCACCGAAGGAACCAATGGGACAGGCGGCAAAGAATATACTGTCGGACTCGGCGACAAAGTCACACTGGGAACCGATCCGTCCAAACAGGTATCCATCGACGGAACAACAGGCATCATCAAAGCCGGAGACAAAGTCACCATTGACGGCACGACAGGAAACATCGATGCCGGAAAAGTGAAAATCAATGGGAAAGACGGAACCGTCAACGGACTGACCAACAAAACCTGGGATCCGAACAACATCACCAGCGGACAGGCCGCCACAGAAGACCAGCTCAAAGCCGTAGACCAAAAGATTACCAATACATCTGAAGAACTGACGAAAAAAGGCATGGACTTTGCCGGCAACGACGGAGAATTCCACCGGAACCTGGGAGACAAAGTCACCATCAAAGGAGAAGGGACAAAAGCCGCCTCCGAATACTCCGGTGAAAACATCAAAACCTTTGCCGATGCGAACGGAAACCTCACCGTCAAAATGGACAAGAACCTGAAAACCGAAACCATCGTTGCTACAGGTAAAAACGGCAAAGACGGAAAAATCGGCATCAACGGAAAAGACGGCGTAACAACAAACATCTCCGTTACCCGTGACGGCAAACCCGGAGTAGACGGCGCGCCGGGGGCGACCACAACCCGTATCGTATACGAAAAACCGGACGGAACCAAAGAAGAAGTGGCTACCCTAAATGACGGCATGAAGTACGGCGGCGATACAGGAAACGTCATCAAGAAGAAACTGAACGAACAGGTGAACGTCGTCGGAGGCATTACAGACACAAACAAACTGACCACAGAAGACAACCTCGGCGTCGTATCCGACGGCAATAACAACCTGAAAGTCCGCATGGCCAAAGACCTGAAAGGATTGAACAGTGTGACCACCAACACCCTGACCGTGGGGAACGTGAAAATCGACAACAGCGGCATCAACGCAGGGAACAAGAAAATCACCAACGTAGCAGCCGGAGACATCAGCGCAAACAGCACTGACGCCGTCAACGGGGGGCAGCTGTGGAAAACAAACCAGACAATCAACAACATAGGAGGAGCCGTTAATGAACTGGGAGACCGGATGGACAGAGTAGGAGCAGGAGCGGCAGCATTGGCAGCCCTCCACCCGCTGGACTTCGACCCGGATGACAAGTGGGATGTGGCAGCCGGCTACGGCAACTACAAAGACGCCCATGCGGTAGCGGTAGGAGCATTCTACCGTCCCAATGAAGACACCATGTTCAGCGTGGGAGGCTCCTTCGGGGGAGGAGAAAACATGGTGAATGCCGGAGTCAGCGTGAAGCTGGGACAGGGCAACCATGTATCCACATCCAAAGTAGCCATGGCGAAAGAAATCGTCGATCTCCGTGATGAGAACAAGGACTTGAAGAAACGTCTGGATACCATGGAGCAGAAGATGAATTCCATTCTCGGCATCCTGGATATGGGTAAAAAGAAGGACTTCCCCGATGTGCCGGAAAACCACTGGGCTTATGAATATGTGGCCACATTGGCAGGAAACGGCATCCTTGAAGGCTATCCGGACGGCATGTTCAGCGGCGACCGTACCATGACCCGCTATGAATTTGCAGCGATGTTCTATCGCGCATTGAAGAATGGAGCACCGGTAGATGACAATATGGACAGAGCTATGAATGAGTTCGAACCGGAACTCCGCCAGATTCGTCTGGATCGTATCCGTGTCGACCGTATTTCCGGCAAGGACAATGACAGAAATAAGGTAGAACGTGTCCGCGTCAACAGCGAAGACGATAAGGCAAACAATGATTACCGTGATGTGTACGGTTCTCATATTTCCCCGGAAGCGTAAGCCGGCAAGCAAAGACAAGGATAAGGAAATAGTATAAGAAATAAAATGCGGTACTCGTCAGATGTGATGGGTACCGTATTTTATGTGAGAGGGGATAAGCGGACGGTCTTTTTATTGTTTGATAAGAGTGACGCTAACGTTAATCGTCATCCTGAATGAATGTGAAGGATCTGCTGCTGTAGTGAGGAGGCCGGTAAGAAGATAAAAGCTATCAGCTGTGAGCTGTCAGCTGATAGCTAACTATTCTTTTACGATTTAAATCATTACGACAAGCGAGTATCCTCAATCGTACTACGTGTGCCGGCAGCCGACAATATTCAATATCCGGTACCTGTGTTTTTATTTCCTTGAAAATTTCTGCATTTTAACGGCGGCATCCCATTTATAAAAACGACTTTAATGGTATAATGAAATCGTATGTGTATGATAAAAAATCGATACCGGACTATTACCGTGCACATAGGATCGATTCACTGAACATCGACAAGGAGGAAGATGGAGTGGAAAAGAAAGATTTTATCTGGAAAATGGGAGGGCAGCAGGGACAGGGCGTTGAATCCTGCGGAGAAATTCTGGGGCGTGTTCTGGCGCAGGAGGGATATTCCCTTTTCAGCCAGCGTCTGTTTGCATCCCGGATCAAAGGCGGACATACGACGATTGCCCTGCGTATAGCGACCAAGGAAATTGCGACGATCGGGGAGCATGTGGATTGTCTTGTAGCTCTTGACCAGGAAACGATCGATCTTCACGGAAAGGAAATTTGTGAAGGCGGTGTTATTATTGCTGACGATGCTTTTAAACCGAAATGGGAGGCGCATACGGGACGTATTTTCCTGCCGCTCCCCATTACGGAAATGGCAAAGAAGTACGGATCCATGCAGATGAAAAATATTGCCGCTCTCGGTATGAGCGCAGGACTGCTCGGGTTTCCGGAAACGCCGTTCTACCGCTTTATCGCGGAACGTTTTGCGAAAAAAGGGGAGACGGTGATTAATAAGAATAAAGAAATTTTCAAGGAAGGCTATGACACGGCTGTCGCTGCCATGCAGGGGGTGGTGCTGGGGAAACTGGCTGTGCCCGAGAAGAAAGACCAGCTGTACCTGCTTGGGAATGAAGCGGCCGCGCTCGGCGCTATTTCCGCAGGATCCCGTTTCATGGCTTCTTACCCGATTACTCCGGCGTCAGAAATTATGGAATATATGATTAAAGTGTCTCATAAGATTCATGGCACGGTCGTGCAGACGGAAGATGAACTGTCATCCGTTATGATGGCGATGGGGGCGGGTTATGGAGGTGTTCGGGCGTTTACGGCGACATCCGGCCCCGGGCTTTCTCTCATGGCGGAATCCATTTCCATGGCGGCTGCTGCTGAAATCCCGGTGGTCATTATCGATGTGATGCGTGCAGGGCCGTCCACGGGGATGGCGACAAAGGTGGAGCAGAGCGATATCCGCTATGCTGTCGGCTCCGGCCACGGAGATGCGGAAAAGATTGTTCTTGCTGCCGCGTCTATCGAAGACTGCTACTATATTGTCCAGGAAGCGTTTAATCTGGCGGAGGAATACCAGACTCCTGTCATTGTGCTGTCCGATCTGCAGTTTGGCATGTGCAAGCAGTCTGTTCCTGCTTTCGACAGGAATCGTATCGGCATCCGCCGCGGTAAATTGGTGACGGAAGGCCTTTCTGAACTGGATATGAAAACGAAATCTTATTTCCACCGTTTTGAGGACACGGAAGACGGTATTTCTCCAAGGACAATTCCCGGCGTGAAAAACGGCATGTTCCTTTCCACGGGTCTTGAACATAATGTATTCGGCAAACCGGCGGAAGGACAGGGCGACCGTGTGATGGAAATGGAAAAGCGCCACAGGAAGTTTGCTGCCGTTTCCAAAGCGATTCAGCCGTTTACCGCAGCCCATGAAGAAACGGACTGCGACCTGCTCCTTGTAGGCATTACTTCCACTAATGGCGCGCTGGAAGAAGCGCGGGAATGTCTGGAAGCGGAAGGCAGGAAGGTAAATCACATCCAGCTCCGCCTGATTTCCCCGTTCCCTGTGGAAGAGCTCCGTCCGTATATCGAAGGGGCGAAGAAGGTTCTCATTGTCGAAGAGGATTTGACGGCGCAGCTCCGCGAGCAGTTTGCCATCCGCTTTGACTGCCACGATAAACTTCTTTCTCTTTTGCAGTATGACGGCACGCCGTTCCTGGCTTCGACCATTATCAATAAATCCAAGGAGGTCATCTGATTATGGGTTCACCGAGAGATTATAAAAATACTATCGTGCCGAACTGGTGTCCCGGGTGCGGCGACTTCGGGATCCAAAATGCGATTGCCGCTGTCTGTGCGGCTAAAGGCTGGCCGAATGAAGATATCGTTTTGATTTCCGGTATCGGCTGTTCTTCCCGCATCGGCGGGTACCAGTACTGCTACGGCGCCCACACGACCCATGGACGCGCGCTTCCTTTTGCCCAGGGCATCAAATGCGCCAACAAAGATATTCATATGATCGTCTGCTCCGGTGACGGCGACTCTTACGCCATCGGTTTGGGACATGCCCTCCATGCGATGAAGAGAAATATGGATATCACCTATATCGTTTTCGACAACCAGGTTTACGGCCTGACAAAAGGGCAGACGAGCCCCATGTCTTCCAAAGGCTTTGTGACCAAGACGACGCCTGACGGCAATCCCCTCACTCCGCTTGACGCTCCGTCCATGGCTCTTGCCGCGGGCGCTACCTTCGTGGCGCAGGCGTATGCCATCGACATGAAGAATATGGTGGATGTCATTACCAAAGCGGTCGATCATAAAGGGTTCTCCTATGTCAATATTTTCACGCCCTGCGTCACTTTCAACCAGTTCAATACAGTGGAATGGTACAATGGTCATCTGAAAAAACTGGCAGATATACGGGAAAACTATGATCCTCATGATAAGGCTGCTGCGTTCCATCTGCTTTCCGACACCGACAGCCTCGTACTGGGCGTTATTTATGAAGAGGAAGGCGCTGTACCTTTCGGTGAAATCGTTCCGTCGGCGGATGTGCGCCTTGCAGATCACGTGGAAAAGCCGTCAGCTGCGCTTTTTGAGGATCTCTGCATGGAATTTCGGTAAAATCGTTCTCCGGCGGCGGTTTTCCCGCTTCCGGAATATAAGAAAACATTTATAAATCAGATTCTGCGATTTAAGCAGCAACTACTTGAAATAGCGGGCCTGTCCCGAAGTGTGAAGGGCGCTTTTGTGTCCTGAGGAAAGGATAAGCATCATGGCATCAGATCGAATGATGGAATACTATTATTCCATGGGGCAGGATACCCTGGCTGCCGGAGATATCGACGAAGCGGTCACTTATTTCCGTAAAGCGGCCAACCTGGGTGCCGGCGAAGCGGCTCATGAAATCGGCGTTATTGGCCGCCGGCTGGAAAAGGGAGACGGGCTGGAAAAGGATGAGGAAAAAGCGGCCCACTGCTACCGCCTGTGCGGGGAAATGGGCGATGATGAAGCATGGCTGTACCTGGGGAAGCTGTACCTTCGGGGGCTTAATGGAGGAAAGCCGAATCCGCGGAAAGCCAAACGCGCTTTGGAGCATGCGTCTGAGGCAGGATATACGGAAGCGACCGTTCTTCTTGCCCGGATATACGATGAAGGTGTCATGGGGCAGGTTAATCCCGCAACTGCTTTTAAATACTACCTTTTGGCAGCACAGCGGGGAGATTCGGAAGCCATGCTTATGACCGGTCTTTTTTACGCGCAGGGAGTATCCGTGCCCAAAAATACCGTGGAAGCAGAAAGATGGATACGGAAGGGGAAAGAAGCGGGCGACCCCGATGCCGATGAAACGCTCCGCGGATTTCTGGCGGTGGCCTGCACGGAGTATCTGACAGGGGCGGCAGGCGTGGTGGATGAGAAAAAGGCTGCTGCCATGGCCAAAGAAGCGGAAGCGATGGGAGATAAAGAAGTCTATCTCCGCATGGGATACGCTTATCGCGCAAGCCGTGTGGAAAATCATGCGAAAAAAGCTTTTGATGCTTTTAAGAAAGCGGCGAAATACAAACTGCCCGAAGCCGATGCGGCGCTGGGGCTCTGCTATGAATCGGGGCTCGGTGTGGAAGCGGATATTTCCAAAGCCGTGAAATATTATAAAAAAGCGGCGGAAAAAGGAAATGCTTTCGCCATGGCCCATTACGGCTGCGCCCTTGCCAACGGGGAAGGCGTGAGGAAAAATGAAAAGTCCGCCATGGAATGGCTTATCAAAGCGGCCATGAAGGGCGATGAAGGCGCCATCCTCATCCTGAAAGAAGATTACGATTACACTTTGAAATGATAAAGACACCTTCTCTGTAAGCAGGGGAAGGTGTTTTTTCATGGTACAATAGAAATATATTTCATGGAGGATCATTCATGCTCATTCCTTACCGCTCGGTGCGGACACCTTGCCGAAAAGAAAAGGAGATAAAAAAATCAATATTTATTGCGCAGCTTTTCCCTGTAGAAACAGAAGAGGAAGCGCAGTCCATTTTGGAAACTGTGCGGAAAAATCACAAAGATGCGGCCCACCACTGCTGGGCATGGCGCATCGGCACCATCCGCATCCGTGAGAAATCAAGCGACGGCGGAGAGCCGCAGGGGACGGCAGGACATCCCATGCTCCATGTCCTGCAGATGAAATCGCTCACTAATACTTTATCCGTTGTGACAAGATACTTCGGCGGCATCAAACTGGGGACGGGCGGACTGGCGAGAGCATACGGCGGTACTCTGGCGGAAGCCGTGGAGGAAGCCGATATTCTTTGTTTTATGCCCCACGTCCGCCTGGAACTTACGATTCCCTATACCGCGGCAGGCACGTTTGAACACTACATCAAAGGTACGGATATCCGTGTACTGGACAGAATCTTTGCGGAAGAAGTGCAAATCACATGCCTCTGTCTTCCGGAAAATAAAGCAAGGCACGAAATGTATTTCCGGGACATGACCGGCGGAAAAGTAAAGGTGGAAGACCGGGGTGAAGAATATGTGGGAATGGAAACAGAGGAGAAGGAGTAAAAGGAATCGGATCAGCAGGGATTTTTTATCCGGTTTTGCAAATAAAAAGGAAGTTCGGTACGGCCTTTGCTTTTTCTGAACCCTATGGGAGCCTGTTTGCGCTTTTACGGAATTTGTTGACAAAAGGCATATAAGTTATTACTATTTTTATAGTTATGATTCAAATCAGGACAGGAATTTTATGTTGAAGTCGTCATGGGCTCGGGGACTGAAATGAAGTGCCCGGGATTTACCCGCGGACGCAGAGGGGGAAACGGTTATGATGCCAATTCTTGATTATCTGGACGGGATACTGTATTATCCTATCCTTGTTGTGGTGCTGACGGCGGCAGGGCTGTATTTTACATGCAGGACGGGTTTGGTGCAGTTCCGCATGTTTTTGGAAAGTATCCGCCTTGTGATGGAAAAGCCGCAGAATGAAGGGGCGGTTTCTCCTTTCCATGCGCTCATGGTTTCCACCGCGTCCCGCGTGGGTACAGGAAATATTCTTGGTGTTTCCACAGCCATCTGTCTTGGCGGGCCGGGTTCCGTTTTCTGGATGTGGGTCATCGCCGTCATTGGCGGAGCGTCCGCGTTTATTGAAAGTACCCTTGCCCAGGTCTATAAGAGAAGAGACAGCAAGGGAGACAGCTACGGCGGGCCCGCTTATTACATCGAATCCGCCATGCACAACCGCACCCTTGGTGTACTTTTCGCTTTCTTCCTCATCATCACCTATGCCGGCGGCTTCAATATGCTTGCCTCTTATAATCTGCAGTCCACTTTTGCGGCATACAGCTGGTATGATCCGGCTGTCACACCGTGGATTATCGGTGCCGTTCTCGGCGCGCTTGTAGGGTACTGCATCATGGGCGGCGGAAGACGTATCCTCCGTGTCACCGGTGTTCTCGTGCCGATTATGGGGCTCATCTATGTGGCGGCGGCTGTGATTGTCGTTGTGATGCATATAAATCTTATTCCGCAGGTGTTTGGCATGATTTTTGCCGATGCTTTTGATTTCCGGTCCATTCTGGGCGGCGTTTCCGGATCCTGTCTCATGTTCGGCGTAAAGCGCGGACTCTTTTCCAATGAAGCGGGCGTAGGTTCCGCGCCGAATGCCGCCGCTTCCGCTGATGTAAGCCATCCTGTCAAGCAGGGACTTGTACAGATGCTGTCCGTTTTTATCGATACGCTCCTCATCTGTACGGCGACCGCTATGATGTGTCTGGCTTCCGGTACTCCGATTACGAAAGAAATCGCCGGTGCGGGATATGTGCAGAATGCCGTCACAGTGGCTTTCGGAAGCTTCGGTCCGATCCTTATCACGGTGTGCATGGTGCTTTTCGCCTTTTCCACACTGATCGGCAACTTCTTCTATGTGGATAACTGCCTGATCTTTATCCATAAAAAAGAACCGGGAAAATCTTTTATGACGGGCTTCCGTATTTTAGCAGCCCTCGTCATTTTCGTCGGCGCGGGCATGTCTATGGCGGCTGCTTGGGATATCGCCGATATTCTCATGGCTCTTATGTGCCTGATCAATATTCCTGCCTGCCTTGTTCTCGGCGGAACGGCAGTCAAAGTGATGAAAGACTATGAGCGCCAGAAAAAGGAAGGCAGGGATCCGGTCTTCCGTGCGGCTGACGTGGGTCTGAATCTTGACGAAGTGGAATACTGGAAATAGTAACTTCGTACTAAAAAGCTCATTCCGGAAATTGACGGGGTGGGCTTTTTCAGGAGGCGGTATATGTATCCCCGGTTGAAAATATATTTGAAACGGATTGAAGAAAATACGCGGGTCGTCAGACAGCTGTGTGCCGGTCACGGTATCCGCGTCATGGGCGTGACGAAGGCATGCTGCGGTGCACCCGAACTGGCGGAAGCTTATCTGGCGGGCGGCCTTGCCATGATTGGCGATTCCCGCGTGGCGAATCTGAAGAAACTGGAAAATATCGAAGTGGAAAAGTGGCTCATCCGTCCGCCCATGCTTTCGGAAATAGAGGATCTGGTCCGCTATGCGGATGTGTCGCTCCAGTCTGAAATGGAAACCGTCCGTGCGATAAATAAGGAGTGTGAAAAGCAGGGGAAGCGCCATAAAATCATCCTCATGATGGATCTTGGCGATATCCGCGAGGGATATGTGGATGAAGAGGAATTGATCGCCGCCGCGGTGGAAACGGAAAAGCTTTCTCGTGTGGATCTTTACGGTATCGGCACCAACCTGACCTGCTTTTCTTTTATTCAGGCCGATGAGGAAAAAATGGAACGCCTTGCGGAAATGCGGAAGAAAGTGGAGAATGCCGCCGGCCATACATTGGAAATCGTCAGCGGAGGAAACAGCGCGGCCCTGGATCTCATGATGCGCGGAGGTATTTGTGAAGGGGTAGATAATTTCCGTCTTGGGGAAAGCCTTCTTTTCGGCAAGGAACGGAGCAGGTATACTTTCCTGCCGGGAACGAGGAATGACGGATTTATTCTGGAATGTGAAGTGGTGGAAGCGAAAGTCAAACCGAGCCTTCCCTGGGGAACGGCGGGGGTGGACAGCTATGGACGGAAACCCGTTTTTACAAACAGGGGTGAAAAGAGGAAAAAGGTCATCTGTGCCATCGGACGTCAGGATTTTGATGCGGAAACGGCAACGCCTGTGGATGAAGGCATTCTTATCTTAGGTGCCAGTTCGGATCATCTCATGCTGGATGTGACAGACAGCGTGAAGGAATACAAAGTGGGAGATATCGTGGAATTGCGGCTGGGGTATTTCTCCGTTCTCCGCGCTTTCACTTCGCCTTATGTGGAAAAGATATTTCTTAAAAAATGAAGAAATCGGGAGCAGGACAGGGCGCTTCTTCAGCAGAAAAATATATCTGTTTTTCTCATGAAACAGTGGCGAATTTTTAAGAATCCCGTATAATAGAGAAAAGGATTTTTTGTAGTCTGGAGGATGGTACTATGGACGCAATCGAATGCCTGGTTACAAGGAGAAGTATCCGCAATTATACGAAAGAGCCTGTTTCCGCAGGGGACATCGAAAATGTGGTGGAAATCGCGCAGATGGTTTCCTGCTGGGAAAATACGCAGCCTGTCCGTTATGTGGCGGTGCTGGACAATGATCTGAAGAACCGTATTGCCGATGAATGCACGAAGAAGTTTCCCTGGAATACGGAAAATATCCATGAAGCGCCTGCGCTCATCGTGCTTTGCACAGTAAAAGGGCTTTCCGGCTATGAACCGAATGGAGAAGCGTCTACGACAAAGGGGACCCACTGGCAGTCTTTTGATGCGGGCATGGCGGCGGATCATTTCTGCCTTGCCGCACGGGCGGTGGATCTGGGGACGCTCATCATGGGACGGTATGACGAAGAAAAGATCAAAGAAATTCTTGATCTTCCCGAAGAGTATGATGTGTCCTGCATCATTGCGGTGGGCCATCCCGAAGTCATACCCGCTGCGAATGAAAGAAAGCCTTTAAAGGAAGTGCTGACTTTCAGATAAGGAATAGGAGAAAAGGAAAATAACGGAACTCTCATAAAAGGGAGTCCGTTATTTTATTGGCAGGGAAAAATTATTTTCTTTATCCACTTCCGTCTGCTCCGGCAGGCCGTGATATAATGGAACAAAAAACAGGGGGAGTCTATGTCTTTGCTTGAAACTGCCTGTCCTCACTGCGGAAAGTCTATGGTGTTTTCACCGATTGATTATATCAATACGGAAGAGCGGCCGGAGATGATACAAAAAGTGCGCGACGGAGAGGCTTTCGTGTCGATATGCGGCCATTGCGGTAAAAAGTCCCGTATGGACTATTCCTTTTTGTACTATCAGCCGTCGGCGCTGTTCCTGGTGTACTATGCAGCAGATCAGGAAGACT